>Ga0116231_10002170_pt1 | contig 41069 bp, 35 predicted proteins | sample S1TSphgellanicum_2_FD_89695 | JGI IMG/M metagenome (GOLD analysis project Ga0116231, IMG submission 89695) | Host-associated microbial communities from peat moss isolated from Minnesota, USA - S1T2_Fd - Sphagnum magellanicum MG | ecosystem: Host-associated > Plants > Peat moss > Unclassified...
ATTTCTGTTCTACAAAACAAGAAATAAGGGGGAGGAAATGAAAAGAGAGTTGGTTTTGGTTTCCTTAAGGTTCCTGTACTCGTGTGGCATCCTGAGGGGGGGTGGGGTGGGGTATAGACCATAGCTCTCTTGCACCCTTTTCATTTGTCATGCATGTTTTCAACTCCTTTAGAATATCTTGTAGCTTGTCCTTAAAGTTTTCCTCCAAAAAACCGAAATTCAAGAATTGCAACTTGGAGTCTTGGTACATAACTTTCCAAACTTGGCTAAAGATAAGTTGTGTTACATTTTTTCTATTTCAACTATAAAGCATGAAATGGGATAGTAAGGAACTGACCGTGTAACTCAAGTGTACATAACCCACAATGCACCTTGGGGTCTTTCCTTCTTGAGGTGTGCCTTTGTGAGCATGTTGTTAGCCACAAACTCAGATTCAATATCTTGTGTCATGAATGGATTGACTTCAAAACTCTCCATACCTAAACAATTCCACATGAATATGGTCATTAATTTAGTCTTGAAATCTAGAGATAGATATTTCTTGATGTACTCATGGGTCCAAGTGAGAGTCTTCAAGTCAAGAAACCAAAAACAATCTAGAATGTCCAAATCACCACATTTTTATGATAAATTACAATATAAAAAACCAAGTGTAACAAAAAAGAGAGGTTAATATGAGGTTGTGTTCATGGGGTTTGTACATCACTCTTGTAACATTGTTGATTTTTCACAACCCATTCCCTTACCCTTCATATATGAGAACCTAACTAATATGATCCTCTTACACGTTGGCTTGTTGGAAATGTTCAATTCTAGCTTGAGCCCACTTGCCATTAAACAACCCCACATCACATTCATATGACTCACTACCGTTTGCCTTGCATCGATCCCTTGCAACCCTAATGTTGGAATCATAGAACATATTACAATTCACTATCTCAAGTGCAATCCACTTCCTATGCATAAAATTTGTTATTTGCCCAATGCACACCATTATATCCACTAAGCAATTTTCTCAACAATACTTATGCATGGCATTTTCAAAACACATAGTCAAGTTCAAATATATTTGCTAAAATTTTCATCAAAATTTTATATCCATGCAACATGTAAAATTGTAGAACTGAAGGCAAATACGTCTTGCTTGCCAAAACTACGTAGTGGAAAATTCTTCATTTATCAGCTTGTTGTAAGTGTATACACCTAGTCTATAATCCTTCTTGTCCACTATCTTATCCCCCTCTTACTTTTTATTAACATTTTGTTTAACCCAAAAAAATCAAGAAGCCGCCATGCCCAAATCAAAATTAATTGTTTATCAATCTATCCTTCTACCATTGGAACACCACACTATCAAACTTCACCAACAAGACATCTTAAGTATTCATAATTTCAATTAACCTTTCCATTAATAATTATTTAATTACAAAAAATATGAATTTCTTTTTTGTAAATTTTCTATTTTTATATCTAGTATGTAGCCAAATTTGGTTAAATCATCTTATGGATGATCACCACCTTTGTTACATCACAAAATTAAAACACAAACCCTAACTGTAGGTTTAAAACTAGAAAAAATATAAAATATTTCAACTAAACTTTGGGACTATAAATTAGTTATACTCCAAATATACAACTAAAAAAAATCAATTGCATAAGTGAAGTTGCATTCAACATATAGTCACAAATGATGACATTATTCTTTTATGTCATCATCGTCCATGGATGAAACATATGGTTAGCAAATACATCTTCATTTGTAGAGTATACGTATGCAACTTGTGACTATTTGCCAAAAATTGCAACTAAAATGGTCACCAACCCTTCATTGCCATGTTGCACAAATAGTGCATTTTTGAAAATATGAAAATAAATAATAAATAAATAATTTTTTTAATGAAATTTATAGTTTCAATCATCCATATTTGATGGTCTTAAATTGATCCATGTCACCTAATTGACTTTTGCCACATGGCATGAGAATTGAATTTTGAAAAAAAAAACTAATAAATGAAATTATATTTGCATCATCCATTTTGGATGGTTATAGATTGTGACACATGGCATAATAACAATTTGTCACACGACATATTAATTAAAAATCCACCAAATTATTTTAAATTAAATATTTAGGTAGGTAGGGAAGTGGGTAAGTAGGGAGTTAGATAGATTTTCTCGTTTTATTTTAGGTTTAGCAACGTTTAAGGTTAAGCCTTTTTGATAGGCTCATCCCAAATGTGTGTTTTCAATTTTCCAACTGCATCTCCTAGTTTATAAGATTGAAATGGAGGACAAAAGGTATGGGATAAATTTTTAGTCACAACTTAATCACATATTAATTTGTGATTAAAACATTTATCCCATATATGTATATATATATATATATAATGTTGTAAACTATAATTATATATGCTAATTCTCCCACTTCACATAACCCCCCCTTCCACATAACAATAATTTGAAGTATCAATTGTTGTTTTAATATAAAAAAGTGATATTTAAAATCTTTAAAAAAATGTTTCCAAGATGAAATTTGATATTTAAGTTCTGAAAATTAATATTTCAATCCTAAAAATTGATATTTCAATACGAAAATTGATATTTTAATTCTGAAAATTGTTAGTGCCAACTAAAAAGTGATAGTTCAATTCCAAAAATTGTTCTTTGGTTCTGAAAATTGATATTTAAATTCTGAAAATATTACTTGAATTCAAAAACTGTAATTAGAATATTGAAATTTTATATTTTAAATTTGAAAATATTTATTTGAATTAAAAATTTGACATTTTAATTTTGAAAATCATTACTGTATTCTGAAAATTGATATATCAATTCTGAGAATTTTCAGTTGAATTCAAAAATTGAATTCGAAATTTTGTATTTGAATTCTAAGAAAATTTATTTAAATTTGAAACTTGATATTTCCAGTCTGAAAGTTGTTATTTGAGTTTCTCAAAAATCAAAATATGGAGTGATTTTCAGATTTGCACAACAATTTTCAGAATTCAAATATCAATTGTAAGAATCAATTAACAAAATTTGAATTGAAATTAAAAAATTCGTAATTTCAATTTCAATTTTTAGAATTGAATTATCAATTTTGACATCCAAATATCATTTTTTAAAATTCAAATAATAATTTTCAGAATGCAAATAAAAATTTGTGAACGCAAAGAACAATTTTTTTTTCAAATAATAATTTTCAGAATTTAATAAGAAATTCAATATTTAAATTATTAAATTTCATATAATAATTTGCATAATCCAAAATCAGGTTTTTAGATTTAAATAATAATTTTCAGAATTGAGATACGAACTTTCACATTGAAATAAAAATATTCAAAATCAAAGTATAAATTTTCTGTTTCAAAATAACAATTTTCAAAATTGAAATATGAATCGATTTCATGTTCATGTAACTGGTTTGAAAGTCCAATTGAAGTTTCAAAAAAATTGGGTGTAATGGGTATGAATGGCATATTCCATTGCAAAACCATGTTTTATCAAAACCAAAAGAAACCTTTTTTTTAGAAAAATTATAATATCAAATGACAAAAATTCACCACAAAAAACCATGTTGATAAAACCTTTAATATGTTCACAATATATAATTAACCTATCCATAATTAATGGATAATTAATAATCTAATAAACTCTTCAAATATACCTTTTAATGCAACCCTAATACACCGTAGAAATGTACCCCAAATTTAGTTATAATACACTTCGGTGTATGTCAAAGGGCTATGTATATGGCATATGGTTGCGACTAATTTTGATCCCAAATGTAACTAATGGAACATATGAGCTTATTTTTTTATTGAAAACAATCCCAAAAGTTGGGTAAATGAAAAGATGAATATGTCAATAGTCGCATTTCACCATTTAAAATGTGAACATTGATAATCAATTGCAAAAAAATAAAAATTATAGTCGCAACCAACACATAGTTGCATATAATTACGAAAACAATGGTTGCATATTACAGGATTTCTTCTAGTGTAACAAACACAACAAACATGTGTATAGTTTGTTTATAAATATATTTTTTCATTATAATATATTGTATTTTGATGAATTGAAAATTGTAGAGTAACATGGATTTCAAAACCTACCAATGAATGAATTTATCATTTTCAATAACAAGCTTAGGGTGAAACTCAAAAATGCACCAATTTTGGTGCATTTCATATTTTCACCTCAAAATTTTTCCCTTTGTTGCTTGCTCACCCCAAATCTTACACTATGCCCCATTTTTTTTTGACAAACAAAGGGTGACTATCCCATCTTTTTGAGATTTTACAAATATTTTTATTACATAGAGCCTACATTGAAGACTATTTAGGGATTACTTAATAGGGCTATCTAGGAGTTAACTAGGGGTGACTTAAGTAGCTACATAAGGTTGATTCATAATCTCCTATGTAAACCCTATGTCGCATGTTAAGGAGTGTTCATGTATCCCCTAACCTATAGGTAGGTCCCTAGGTAGCCCCTATGTAACATCCTAAGTATTCCTTATGTATCCCATATGTAGGCTTTGGATAACCTTTAGATAGGCCCTAGGGAGCCTTAAATAGGTAATCCCCTTAGTAACTTCATAGGTATACCATAAGTAGGTCCTGACATAGTGACTCTCCCCTACCCTAGGTAGCCCCTTAATTTATGTGGCCATAACTTAAGTAGCGTATACATCGTGGTTAAAATAGAAACTATGGTGAGCCCTTGGGTTTGTTCATCCTTAGTTTTGAGGTGTGCTTTGGTGGATTTTATGGATTACTCAAAAAGGAGGATGAGAGGGTAGAATGAAGCCCAAAGTGAGAATTACTTTATTATTATAATGTAATCTTGTAGTGTTGATGATATACTTGTAATAGTGACCATGAACTCCATAGAACACGAATTTGTTAAATTCATTGAATGCCTTTAACCTTGCCCATTTACATTAAATGCATCACCTAAAGGCCTTAAGCATGCCATAGTATATAAATTACCACCAATGGAGATTGAAGGTGAGATTTTTATGAAATGGGTATCAAGATTTAAAGAGATTTTCTTGTGTTTCTTTTTCACTTTTCTGCTAAAGATTTATGTGGATCTTTGTAACTTTTTTCTTTTTATTTTCCTTTGTTGCTTTCTTTTGAACTTGCTATGTTCTACTTTTTTTTATTGTTTAAAGATTAAAGATGAGATTTTAATTGAATGAATGGTAAGGTTTAAGAGGTATTTTGTGTTCATTTTTATTTTATTTTTCATTATTTAAAAAAACCTTTATGTGGTTTTCTTCTTTTTTCAACTTGATGTATTCTTTTCTATTTGATTGGACAAAAATTGAATTTGAGATTTTACTAAAGTGGGCATTGGGGTTTGAGATTTTTTTTATTTTTAAAATTTTAAGTTTCTCATTTTTCTTTTCTCTTTAATATATATATATATTCATTTTTTGCTCTTACATCATGTTTAGAGGAGGTGGAAATGAAAATGGAAGAAGAGATGAAAGGAGACATAGCATGGTGAAATGTATTAAGAAAAATATAAAAAAGGCAAGCAAATTGAAAGCAAAGAAATGAGAATGAAAGCAATGCATGAGCCAATGCCCTTAGAAGGATCAATTAAACCTTGTATCAAATGTGTGAAAGAGAGAAAAAAAAATTGATGAAGAAAACTAAACCTTAAGCCCTAAATCGTATGAAAATCTATTCTTCAAATTCTCCTCAAATATGGGACAAATTCAAGGCTTCATCAAAGTTGAAAGGATAAAAATATATATCATTTTATCTACCATCATCTTGCATCTAAATTTGTACTATCTACGTTTTAACTTTCTAAGCTCAATTTCATAACATTTAAAACTCTAAACTTTGTTTGTTAGTTCCACCTCCACATTACACCACACACATATCAAAAGCCCCCAAAAAAAAAACCAAAGGGTCAAAGAAAAGAAGCACATCAAGTTTGGAAAGGGAATAAAAACACCTCTTGTGAAAAGAGCAAAAAAATAAAACTATGAAAGAAAACCACACAAACACTTATAAATCTTGTGAATGTGATTACCTTTGGTAAAAAATGGATGAAGTTTTTTTCAACAATTTTAATTTGTTTCAAAGACACAATTTCTTCTGCAGCTTGGCCCAATTGAAACCCAAATTCAGGTGGAGAGATAATGCCAAGGGTCAACCATGGTGAACCAACACCTACCCTAGAAACACCTTTGAACTTTGCTATTTTTGCCAAGTTCACATTTTCTTCTTTGTCAAGTCCACTTTGCCAAAATGCTAAGTTGACATCCACTTTAACAAATTGTCAAGTTCATTTTGCTAAGTCATCAAATCCAAGTTTCCATATTGCCAACTTCACTTCACCAAATTGTCAAACTCCAAATTGCCACCAGGTTATCAACAAATTTTGGGGTAATAATCATCAAGTATGCATAATGGTATCTTATCAAATACCCGATTGATAACTATTGGTTGTCCTGTCAGTTATTATCCAGTTATAGGATTTTAAAAGGATACATATATTTTAATTTTCTTCTTTTTTTTTTAAGGAATTTTTATCATTATTTCTTTTAGTGTTTAGGATTGATAACCTACTTGGATGAATAACCATGTCATCCAGGTAGGTTATTAGATTTTTGAGAGATGATATTTTGGGTGCTTGGTGTTGAAACTTGAGAATAGTTATAGAGTTATGATATCTTGAAGGATTTTGGTTTCTTTTAAAGGATTTTTTTTTAAAGACTATATTTTTGCTTGATGAAATATTTGAATTTCCATAATTCTTCTTTTGCCTTAAGATACTTTTTAATGTAAATGGCAAGGCCATAGTGTGACACACCCCTTGTTTACTCAATTTTGTGAAAAAAACTAAAGATTGGTCAAATAACCTTACGAAATTATTGATTCTTTACTGATTCTTTCATGAAAATCATTGATTTTGAAATTTTTGAAAACACTCAAGTCGAAGCTTCCTTGATTCCTAAAATTTGAAAACACTGAAAAAACCGGAGGTAATTTTTTAATTCATACAATCACCCAAGTTTGAACATTTGAGCAGCTTCAAGGGTGTTCAGTATGTGACCCAGCAAAATAAAAATGGATGAAGAAAAGTCAAAACATGCCATTTTGGCTCAGCAAAATGGTCTTGGCCCAGCATTTTTTCAGAGGATGCTAAAGCTTGGTAAAAGGCATAGTAGAGCATAATAAATATGATTTGACTGCTACGAAGAGTGTAATAAACAGGATTTGATAATCGATCCCTCTTTGTGTTGTGACTCGCCAACCATAATGATTGGTCCAGGTGGTTTGCTATCAGTAGTCTCCCACCTATTTGCAGTCCCAGTTTTAGTTTTATGGGTGAGGAGATTGGAAAAAAAACTAAAGAACTAGGGTTGTGAGAAATACTTTTTCTTGGGTTGTGAGAAATATTTTTGCTGGGTCACATTATGCATACTGAGCACTTGTTGGAGCTGCTCTTAGTTGACTCCATCCAAACTGGAAATGGGGTGCATTGCAATAATGAGCCAAACCTGAACCCTTTCAAAATCACACACCACACATTGAGGCAAGGATGTCAACAATATATATTGTCCGTGGTCAGAATTCCCGAATCATGGTAGACAAGGAAAGTACATGAGTTGGAAATGTTTAACACGTGATCGGAAGCTTGTTGGTGCCATGGATCTTGGTGTGATTGTCAATTTGGTTTGCATGAACAAGTTAGATTGCTTGGCAGGCTGAAAATCTATGAATGCTGGATCGGAAGTGAGGCAATTTGTTGTGTCATCAGATCCAATGGAAGCGATATTGCCTTTTGTGACTAAACATTGTATTTTAAATGTGAAGATGGAAACTTGAAATAGGAATTTGATGGTTTTCCCATGTGTTGTTGATGGGGGACTTTTTTTTTAAAAATCATGTTCGCTGTTCATATTTACATGCAAACTTTGACAACAAGCATGTGAACAACATATTGTTTATTTTCTCATGCCTTGTTGATGATTTGGGTTTTGGTGGACTATTGGGTTCAATGGAATTTTGATAGATACAAGGAATAGTAATGAACATTCCAAGCTCTACATAGGACTTACGACCACCTTCATGGATTAGATAATCAATATCTACCACCAAGTTGTTGACTTATTTTTAATGGAAAATCATTTTTCCACACATTATCTTGTAATCCTTAAGAACCTTTGCAAAAGGTTAAGCATAGTGAAAAAAAATTTAAGGTCAAAATAAAGATTTTTAGAGCAATCATGGGAAAATTCACTCTAAAGTACATTTTTTTCCTATACATGGTAATATGTTGTTGCATGCTACATAACCTAATTTGGATGGAAGGGACATTATACTAATGCAATGATCATTGATGACACAACTAGATTAGGTGGCCATGGTCCTTGTGCTCACATTGGGCAAAATAATATGAAAGAAGCCCAAATTGATGACTTAGAATTTGGCCTAGAATGTACAAAACTTTCAAAAACAAACCAACCCCCCATATTTGAAAGGTATCTTGAAAACAAGAGGTCGCACAAAGGATGCATACATGATTGACTAGATACATTGTACCATACATCAAACATTTATATCAAATGAATTGTTCACATGTATATGTAATTTTCAAATAGGTATTTTAAAACGAAAAAGGTAATTGATTTTATTTTTTTGCAAGTGTAAAATCTTCTATCAAGTTTTTCATAAAATGGTTGTTGAGAACAATTAACTTTTGGGTTTACACTTGTTCTAGTTTACAAGACACTCAATTGACATAAGGTTGGAAAATTAATCTATTCTCATCGTTCCTTGAATTTTGCAACACCAAAACAAATTCCATGATCATATAGATTTTCCAGGAAATCACTTTCACTACCATTAATTCTAAAACATGAAACTCAATGTTTACCTATTGAAAACATTAAAAAACTTATGTATCAATTACACTAAAAAATCAATGAAATCATATCAATCTTTAAAAAAAGATTAAAAAAAGATTAACCTTTTAATCAACATGATGTAACCTTTTGATTTCAAATTTGTGTTGGTGCGACTTGAGAGGGAAAAAAATTAATTTTCACATGTGATGATTAAATGATGATGATATGAGAAGGCAAGTATTAAAGGGTTCTAACATGGAATTGTCAAGTTGAAAGTTGGAGACCACATGATAGATTATGCAAAAACCAACTTTGATATCTCTTGATTGGAATGTAAGCAACTTTTTGTCCTTAATCTTTTGGTGGAGATTTGTCATTGATTATTTTTTGTAAAACGTGAAGTGTTGACTAAAAAAGATTATAATGTCATTGAGGTATTTAGGAATGTCATATTGCATCATCAAGGTTTAATTAATTTAGTCATTTGTCCTTTGAGAAATTTGAAAGGTTGGTTTTCAAAAAACATAATAATGTAATCTTTAATAATAATTTATTGACACATGATTGTAGTAGAGAGATTTGACATGACATTCATCATATGGTTGCTTAATTTATGAACTTATTCATATTCATGTTTAAGACACGTGGATTGTTTATTGGTTGTCTTTTCATGGGCTTGGATCTAGTAGGATCAAATTAATCAAAGAGGATTGAAGATGTTCATAGTTAATGTCCAAATTTAAAGCACAAAATGTTGACATCATTAATCTCAAAGTCAAGGATAAATATTTCTTTACATTCAAGATCCAAACAAATCAAAGGCATGCTTTGGGGGGGGTGGGGGCTAGGGAGGTCGTGTCAATTGTTTTTTGGTACTAGAAAACTATGTGAATAAAAATATATGGTCCCATATATTGGTCACTAGGAAAAGAATATAATTCAATTAGTCTTATAATAAGATTATTTTTATTCATAAAATCCAAATTAAATTAATATTAAGGCACAAATTTATTATTATTATTATTATTAAAATGTGACATATGTACGAGAGACTTATAATAATTATTAGTTGTTAGTAAGTTCAATTAATAAGATGGAGAGTATGTAATTTATATTGAAAGTTTATAGTAAAAGATTAAAGTAGCACTAATGAGGTGGTATTTATTTGGTCAAGATAAGAAGTTGATGAAGGCCCATGGATGAGCAAATTGTTGACCCATGGACTTTAATTATGCATGCATTGTTTATTTTGTTTACATGGAATTGAAAAGTTTCATTTTTTCCTTTGTATCATTTTTCCCATGGAAACAAACCAAGTGTTCATTATTTCCGATGATTTTATGAATGCCAAACATTGTCTTCATTGGCTAAAATGTACTAAAATGTTTGTTGATGTGTTTTAAAAACTAAATTTGAACATTTCATGCATGATTTTATTTAGTCATGCATGATCACCTTCCATTTTTCAACATTCCTCATACCTTCAATTAAAAATTAAAATTCAAACAAATATATGGTGTCAAAATTCAATGCAAACATAAAATTTAAGTTAAATAAAAGGTGGTTTAAAAAGGTGGATATTAGATATTTAGATAATAAATTGTAATATGGTGGAAAAAATAAAGGTCTCTCAGATAATATACCCAAAAATACATTCTTTGATGCACATAATGGAAAAAAAAAAACACATAGTGACCCTTTGTAGGTGCATGCTAGGAGATATTGCAAAACTTTTTGAAACAAATAACAATTTAAATAGGTTATTATTAATTAAACAATTCCATAATCTTCAATTCAAGGAAAATGTATTTGTGAAGATTTTTTTTGGAATGTGAAGGATATGATGGCTTACTTTGGGGAGTGGTGCTAGTTGACGGGGACATCATGAAGATTATTTTGAATGATTTTATTGATAATTTTGAAGGATTTATGCATTCATTCTTGAGGTAACAACAAATATCATCTTATGAAAAAATGATTTCACAACTTTGCTAGAAAAAGAAATCAAACCAAGTTAACAACTAGTAAGAAACCACATGATGAAGTCCTCTTCATCATTCGTTCACACTAATGTTGTTTAGAATATTGTTGAATTATTTGATGTCAAGGTTTTTTTTTCATTCATTCAATGCTCATGATGAATATTAGGGTTAGTACAAATATTCATGTGTAATTCACAAAATATGTTACAAGGAACAAAAAAATATTTAGGTTTTGTTTGATCACTTGCAAAAATAAAAAGGTGCATTTAATAAAGGGGCAACAAATACAAGCAAAAGACAAGTTATAAATTTTATGATGTAAAGTGAATATTTTGATATTGTATATGTTTTTTGATTAATCAAAGAGCCTATTGACAATAGGTACTAGAGTTGACAAAGGTTTTGTTGCCACTTTGATTCTAAAAAATGTGTAATTGTTCACAAAAGTGAACATAAGTTGTTGTAGTCACAAGGGTTAGATATCTTTCAAATAATCTTTATAGTTCAATAGTGAAAGAGTCTCATGGTGTTCAAATACACATGGTAATATAGATTCCTAAAATCGCCAACATATGGCAGCATAAAACATGCCATTAAAAATTCCAAATTGTGGTCTTCATAAATTAACATTTCAATAGCTTGCATCTTGGCTACTTGATCTATACCATTTATGGATATTATTTGTGAAGAATGCACAATGATGAAAAAAATATAGGGAACATTTTCTTTGAAATAATGTAAATCAAGTTTAAAAATATTTAAGTTAATAGACATAGACTTATGTGAACTAATGCCCATGGCATCATTCACATTTTAAATACTTCATCATCTTTATGGATGATTACAACGAATGCACATGGATAAACATGATGAAGAATAAATTCAAACCATTATCTAACTTCAAAATCTTTAAAGAAATAATTGACAAGGAATTTGGAGGAGAATCCAAGGTCTTTAAAATGATCATGGTGGCAAATTCAAACTTCAAGCTAGCAATAAGAAATTCAACTATAGTTGATTCAAACAAAATCTTTAGCAAAATGAAATTTTTGAAAAGAAGAATCAAACTATTTTTTACAAGACTATATGGTTTTTGGAACTCAAGTACCACAAAAGTTTGTGGATTGAAATTGTTAGCACAACTTGGTCTACCTCATGAATCATTCATCAATAGTTGCAAATAAAGTCAAAGTTACTCCTTACCACATAAAAAATGACCTCACTTATCTCATTTACAATATACTTTTGGCCACACTACATATGGTCATTTTCCTCATAATAATTGAACAAAACTAGATTAAAGATCACAAACATGCTTGTTTGTAAACTACAATGTTTCAATGATCAAAGCTTTTAAATATTTTGATCTAGCATATAAAAAGGTTATAATCAATTTAAGAAACATACAATCCAAATGATGAAGCATTTAACAATCAAGCATTTTCATCTTGAAATTCATTAGAACCAAAACCACATGGTGTCTTCATGCATTTTCAATCGGTTAATCCTATTTTTTAACCCTAAACCTTCAACCCCAAAACATGACAACAAATAGCATCTTCAATCACATACCAATGATGATATTATTCCTTTAAATATCATCATTGGTAGTGGGTCAAATGTTGATGATTTTGAAAACTCAAGAAAAAAAACTTAAAAAAATATTCACAAAAAATTTCATCATAAAAAACAACAATGCCTACATATTTCACGAACTACATTGATTTTATGAAGATTTTTGAACCAATCTTATTTAAACAAACATTTAAACATCTAGGGTGACAAGATGCAATTGGCAAGAAATGGAATCAATGGTTAAATTTTATAAAACTTGGACTCTTATTGATTCAATTTTAGACAAAAGAGTAATATCAATCAAATGGGTGTACAAGCAAAAGTTTGGATTAGAAGGACTACTTAACATTTATTGAAACTTTGCCTCATAGCACAAGGCTTTGAGCATAAATGTGTCTAGTGAACTATGGAGAAACATTTTGTTGTTGTAACTAAATGGAACACTACTAAATTTTTTGTATATATGGTTGTTCATGAAAATGGGCAATATGTCACCTAGATATCAAAATTTTGTTTTTTTAATAATGATTTTGATGAGGAAGTTCTTATGTTCCAACATCAAGGGTTTTCAATCTTTGGATAGGAAGCTAAGGTTTGTCTTTTCAAAATAATATTGTGTGGCTTAAAATAGGTGCTTTGTGTTTATACAAAAAGATGAACATTTTCTTTGTAGCAACAAGTTATAAGCTTACAATATGGAAATGACATGGATTTATACCTATACTACATTTGAAAAGGTGAAAATTTGCATGATTTGCATGAATCCTATACATTGATCTTTTTGTCATTACAGTGAATCATACATTAGAAAATTATATGGCCCACAAATCAATTGAAGATAATAATTTGAAGTGTCTAGCCTAGGACAGCTTCAAAGGTCTTTTAGAGTTGAAATTGTGTACTTACAATGTTCAATTTTTATTCATCAGATCACATATGCAATTGGGACACAACAATTTGACATGATAAATTTACAACTATCACAAGGTGTTGATGGTTGAAAAGTTAAATTTTTTCAATATATATGAGTTTGAAACTATTCAAAATCCTACAAAATACTAATAAATAATTTTTAGGTTAATTTATTTAATTCACAATTGCATTAATATTTTATGGGATAGTAAGGAAATTCATGACCTTTCCTTATAAAGTCCACATGTTCACATTGTTAAGCATATCTTTTGATATGCAAACAAAAAGTTGACTACAACATACTCTATAAGAAGGAGACAATAATGAGCTAACATGATTAATGGTGAGTGCAAGGTTGAATGGAATGAAAAACAACCAAAAAATTTTCATAAATCCGTTTGCAAAACATTTCCATTGTAATTTTTTCTTTCCGTGCAATGACTAGGTATTTGGGCATCAATAATTCATTGGTTTCAAGAAATGTTCTCCAACCTATGTTCAAATTCACTTTTATATCAATATTTTGTACATGTATGCACAAAACTAAAATTATTATTTTTATTTTTTTTCGGTTCATGATATGGACTTTGTAAAAACCCATTGTTTTCAATAACAAAGAAAGTCCATAAATAATAACATTTAATTCACATATAGTGTGAAATCCTTGAAATTGTTTTTCATCAACATCCACATTATAGGATTTGCCATTCTAACATCCATTTTGGTTTATGGTAACTTGCAGAAATGCTAGTCAGGTAGGCCATTATTTATTGGACATTTGTTTTGACGCACTCCCAAGTCCACTTGTTAGTCCCAAGTCGGGACCAAATCACTCAAGTTGCGAAATTGGGGAGGACTTGGGGCACGTTCCTAGCTCTTAGCACTAAAGGGGGTAGAAAGGTGTGCTAAAGCTCCAGGATTGGACTAGGAAGAGGGACAAGCTATTCACTCACTCGGACATGCATCAAACCAACCAACAAGTTGGTTAGTTCGCATTCTGGAGCACCTTTGGTGCTAGGACAAGCCACGGGCAACCTTGGACTCACTTGACTCACCACGGCCCGGACTTGGGGGAAGCCACCACTTTCCCCCATATAGTATTCTCTGCGTCTCACCGCCGCACTTGCATCCAAATGGCATTTTTTCCCGGGACTCCCAAAGTGGAGTCTCAAAATTGTCCCAGTTTGGACTCCCGGGACTTTGGGCGTTCATAACTTTTCGCCCCGAGTTCTGATTGGGACGAGGTCTGAAACAAACGTGTAGCTCTCCTTGAGAGCTTTCCAATGGTGTGTCACGCACTCCACCTGCACACGCTAGGATCAGGTTGATTCCCGACTTTTAGTGGTCAGGAGTCAAACTGCCAGTTTGACTCCCGGCTTTCTTTCGATCATAACTTGTGTTGCAAATGTCCAAATGGCTCATGTGAGGCCATTTTGGACATCTACACTTTGAGACCTTTCCAACGGTATAAATAACATTTCAATGCAAGTTGTTTTGACTCTTGCAATCATGTTCTAAGTTTTCGGAAGTCCCAGAGGACTCCCAAGTCCCATTTTCGCAAGTATGAGTGGCAACCTCACATTACCCTCAAAGTGGGGTTGCGACATGTTTCATCTTGTTGGAAGACCCATTAACTAGTGCAAGAAATGTTAATTAATAATGGCTCTCAATTGAAGCTAAATACAAAACCTTAATATAATTTTTAAAAAATACACATGGTGGATAAAAAGATTAATTAAGTCAATTTGTAATAATTAATTACTCCAGTATAATTTCCTTTTCTTTGAAGTGCAAAACTTTGGTTTGAAAAAGCCTTGCTCCAATTTGTGTGTGTGTGTGGTTGTGTACTTGGTTGTAATTCCTTGGCTTAAGGTTTTGGATAATCATAGTATGAGTAAGGGGATAAAATGGTGAATAGGAAGGGGGTTGATGTATGGTTCAAACAAGGGCATAATAGAATAAGATACATGTAGAGAGACTTAAAAGTTTATTGCTTATCTGTGACACCTCTTGGATGTCCTCCAAGGGGCAAAAGGGAGTGGTTCAAAACAAAGTGTTAGGGGTGTCTAATTTTGTGCCTAACATAACCCATTTGGTTTTTCAGGTGTCTCTTCTTATTCATTATAGCTTTTTGATTGTAGTAATTTATACCATATCAACAAGGTGGATATCAAACATGTATCATTGGTTGAAGTATTTGTCAATCTTCATGATGAGAAGCGGCCTCAAACCCTAACCAATTCTCATTCAATTTGAAGTACACAACCTTGAACACAAGTCTAAACATTGACAAAAAATAGTTATTTTATTATCTCCATTTTCACCTAAAGGTTTGAATGCACCTTATGTTCAATTCAATCCTCTTTCATGCTTGATGTTACCCATACTTCTCAACTAAATTATAATGCAGTTTCTAGATAAACTTGTTATAACAAGCGATGTATCCTAGTGTTCCAAAATTAGATATGGTTATGAATAGATAATCTTCCTTTGATCACACATGAGGCCAATTTGCATAAGATGCACATGGTCGTTTCATGTTCTTTTTGTCAAATGATGCCTGAAAACAATTGACACATTATGTGTTAATCACCATTTTCATACAAAGAAATCTAATCCATATCATGGATGAAACATCCACAAAGATATACAACTAAATAGTAAAAGAAAAAATGATTAGGAAAAATAGATGAAAATGTTGGAATGAGAAATGAATGGAGATAAAACCACCTAAATAGGCTAAGAAGGGGATAAGATGATGAAGAATGCTATACAGCTAACTAATTGAGTATAAGCTTGTGCAAAGTGTAGAGAGCGAAGGAATGCAAAGACATTGCAGTTCTCTTTTAGTTATCACCCAAAGTTTTTTTTCTTTTGTTGAAGGAGCCACTTTGATTAGCCCATCAACAATTGTGTAAAACATTGGGCAGATGCAAGCACATAGATGCTTACCTTTAGTGCAGCTTTGTAGTTTATATACAAGAAAGTTCAACTTTGGCCAAAGTATATGGGATAAAAAGTGTGGTGCTATTGGGAACATATTGGGGAACACATTGGGAACTATCTGCAAACTTGATTGGAACACAGTGAGAACACATTGTGAACAAAAAAAACTCAAAAAATTCCCTTCCCTGTCCCCAAACCCTAAAGAAAAAAAAAAAAAAGGTCTTCTGGAGTGCATGTTGAGCCTTCTCATTGGTTGCAAGAAATTTTTATTTAAAAAACCTCTTTGTCACAATTTTTGACTTGGGCTAATACCCTTCCCTAACAGGGTGGGTACAAGGTACCTATTGCAAATGGACTTATTCATGCTCAATGTGAGGTGTGATGATGGCACCTTAGCATGGCACCTTAGCATGGCACCTTACACCTAAGGAGTCCCCTTCACTTTTGGGGAAGGTATCATGTTGTTATCTGGTGACTTCGTAACTGTCTCATGGAATAGGTACTGGTTGTGAGTTTTGGTGCTGGGGAAGGCCCTAGGACTTTACCATTGCGAGAATTTGAGTCCGCACTGAGCTGTCACCTTCGGTAACCCCTCATTTACCAAAGGACCCTCTTGTCCTTCACCTATACCTAAAGCACTCGGAGAACCACAGGCTTTTTACCAGGTCCATTCTCAGCTTTGCGTAGTGCGAGCTCTTATTCCAGTATAGCCGAGGGCCTTTACAAAGGGGCTTTACTGAGCAACAAAAAGAAACACCCAAAAACAGATAAATTACAAGGGGTGTGACACACTATGGCCTTGCCATTTACAGTAAAAAGTATCTTAAGGCAAAAGAAGATTTATGGGAATCCTCTAAAAGAAACTAAAATCCTTCGAGATTTCATGACTCTATACCTAATCTCAAATTTCAACACAACCCAAAATATCATCTTTCAAAAATCGTCATTTACAAATAGACCTATTATTTATTACCTAGGGGCCAAAATCCCTTAAGCTGCTATACTCTATAATGAATCTCAACACAATATTCTTCTTGCCTTGGTGGCAAGGCCAACAAATGAACAAATTCCATTCCATGAAATGGGATGATACATTTGTGGCCTTCGTTTCAGTGTGGCCTCCCTTGTGGATAGCGAGGCAACGAATCCAGGCTTGTTTCAACTCTTGCCACTCTCTGGCCGTCCGATACTCCTCCGTTCTCATCTACACCGTGGATCATGACTTTGTGCCCTTGGCTGTCTTCTCCCCGCCCTCTCCCATCAGTTCGTCGCAACAGGCCTTGTTTTCTGTCAACGATTCTCGCGAGCAAATTCGCAAGCTCTTCGCAAAATTCATAGCATTTTGGGATCTGTTTGGGAGCTCGTTTTGCTATTTTTCTTTCCGAAGAAAAATCGTGGGAAGTGCAGCGGCGATGGCGGTAGTTGTGAGTTCCATGGCTGTTGCTGCTGCTGCGACAGGGGCCGTGCAGGCTGCATCCAGTTCTGGCAGAGTGGGCGGGCAGGTGTCCTCTCTTCTGTTTGTTGGGAAGAGGGTTGCGTCGGTTGCGTCCATGCGTACCGTACAGAGAGCGGCGCGGTTGGCGATACAGGCGCGGCCTGGATCCGTGACCCTCGCTGAGCTTGAGGGAGCGTTAGAAGGTGCGATGGCGAGTGTGGTGGACTTGGCAGTAAAGAATGTCGCATTTAGGAATGCGACATTTGTGGCCATGAATGCGCTCATGATGCTGCCTGCTCTGGCGGAGGAGGAGAAGGGGAAGATCTTCGACTTCAACTTGACTCTACCTATCATCGCCGTGCAGTTTCTCTTGCTCATGGTGGCTCTAGACAATATCTGGTTCAAGCCTGTCGCTAAGGTGATGGACGCCCGTGATGAGACTATCAGGTCAAAGCTACTGGGAGTTAGGGACAACTCCGGTGAGATCAAGAAGCTTCAGGAGGAGGCCGAAGCCATTATCAAGGCTGCCCGCATCGAGACGACCCTGGCTCTTAACCAGACGAAGAGGGAAACCGCTGCCGCTCTCGACGAGAAGCTTCAGGAATCCAGGGCACGCATCGAAAAGGAGCTTGCTCAATCCCTGAAGAATCTGGAAGAGCAGAAGGAGGACACTTTGAAAAGCCTTGACAAGCAGGTCCAGGCCCTCAGCGAAGAAATCCTCCGGAAGGTCATTCCGTTCAAGGTGTAAAAGGCAGGCATGTATTTGTTTTATGCAGCATTGAATTTGTAGCTTTAAAATTCGTGTGCTCCTACTCTCATTTATTCCTCAACCCTCTGCACCTTGGCGACTCTAGGATTTTGATGTCTATGTCACAGTTTCTAGTTTCTGTGAAGTAAGCATCGAAAAAACAAACTTGTCGACACCTCGGAACTGAGCACGTGTAGTACTAATTTGAGATACATAGGAGTAAAGTGGCCAAAAACCATGTGTCTTAAGATCATTCCCTGGTTTCTCATGAGCAAATTTGCAGTCTGGATCTTCAGAGGTTGGTTCTTGCAATATACCAAATTGCAAGTGAAATAGTGAAGTTCTTGCATACTTTATTCTCATTTTATACATCATGTTCATCTGGTTAGTATGTCACAGCAGGAATGTCAGGGTGTTTTGTTGTGTTCTGTGCCAAAGTGTAAACATATTCTTCTGGTGAGTACTTATGTGCCAACAACAATTCTGTTTTGGTCTCTTATATTCTTTGCTCCAATTTACAAGTTTTTCTTCTGTTGTTTATGTGAACAGAAGTGTAAAATTTGGCATGCCACAGACTTTGTGTTGTTGCTGTATTTTTTCTTTCTGGTTCTCACTTCTCCTTCTGCATTTTGTCCAAATTTGTTCTCTAATTGTTACATTAGATTTTCATCAGTCTGCCTTTGTTGAACTCTATTAATTGTGACTTTGAATCGTCTCTGTCTCCTTGCTGTCAAGAGGCATTACATGTGGTATCTTTCTACTCCAATTTGTCTGCAACAAGTTCCTGTTGACATTCAAAATCTTCTTGAATGTATAGGATGAGCCATGTGTATGGAACATTAAGAACTCTGCGTAGGTTTCAGTTCATAAAATCTGAAGAGTTACTCTAAAATTATTTTGAGGGACACATTAATACATACTCAGAAGATTACTCTTTTGCATTCTTTGCTCAGATCCTTTGTGCTACTGTTTTCTCCTCCCTTGCTTCTACTTCCAGGTCTCATTTGTAGGTCTGCAGTTGTATCATGTAGTTGTCAGTTTCTGGAGCTGGTTGCTGTAATTGTCTTATGTAGTTGTCACTCCCTTCAGGTGGTCTGCAAAATAGAATCTGTAAGCTAAGCATTCTCAGCAAGATCAGGGGCTGTGTTTCTCCATTGCAGATATCTCAAGGGCACTAGGCCCAAAGAGCAGGAGCACTATCACATATCTATACTGGCTTTGGGTATGGCTGCTTTCAGTTCTAGAGGTGCAGGGTCCCCATTACTTCAGACACAATTTTGAGGGATTGCTCAATTGTGAAGATCAAGCCAGTAAAAAGTTGTCTAGCAATGGTGCAATTGCCATCTGATCCTTTTTCACATATGTATGCTGTAGCTTTAAAATTGCAAAGAGCTGGCAAGCTTCTGCGCTTGGGAGTCACAGCAGCAGTGCAGAAGTGATGGATCCTGAGCACGCTTCTGTGCTTGGGAGTCCTAGTAGTAGTGCAGAACTGGTGGATCCCGAGCTTGCCACACCGTTTTCTATCTGCACTGTCTGCTGATGCATTGGCCTGGTCTTAGTTGATTTTGTACAGCCTTGGCTAATCAGGTACTTAGTTTGAGCACAGGTTATTGAATTTTACTTCCCAGCCATTTGATTCCTATCACCTGCATGATGATATTATTCCCTGTTGCTTCTAACATGAAAAAGATGAATACCACAACCGATTATGAGCTTATTGAGAACTTGTAAATATCAGATAACGTAAACAACGGGGGGTTCTAACAACGTCAGAAGACAAGCAACGAACCACCTCCAGAGACACAACACTATCAAGGTGCACAGGCTTGGAGTACATGTGAATACATGTGACCAGAGAATGAAAGTGAGATTGTGGAAGAGGGAAAGTTGACATGAGAAGAGGGATAGGCAAGGGTTTTGACTTCAGACCCATGCCTTTGGTGAACTGGCACCTGCACCAGGACCATGGTAAAATCCATTGTTGGGTGGGTATTAAAATTTGCACCAAGGCCCACCTGGTTATCAGGGGGTGGTTCTTAGGGTCCATGACTTTGCAGTTCTCAAAAAATCAGATAGGTAACTGGATCCTATACATAACCACGATTCTCAAAAATTTGGACAAGCTAAATAACTACTCACAAATCTTTGGGTTCTTGGGTGAGAACCATCATTTCTCTTAGGGTTTTGAAATAACCGGAAATTGGTGGTTCTTTGATTCTGATTTTTTTCAAAAACCAGGAACAGTCCATATTCTCTGATTCTGAAATACTGAAAAAAAGAAAAGAAACCAGAACCCATGGTTGTTAACAAGGTAAAATGCCCGCCCAACTAGATCAGGGTCTTTGAGTGCAAATTTAACATTTCAAAGTTTAACTAAAACCACTAAGAAACCTCACTCACTAAGGTGAAGGTATCAGTGTAAGCTGTGGTCAGTTCAGTTTCTGGTTTTATTACCTTGCTACTTGACTAGTAGCTAGCTAGGTATAAGCTTTAGGGTTTTATCTACCTACCAGACCTAAAATGTAGGGGACAGGTTTGTCAAGGTGAACTGGAATGTGAACTCAGTTAGGACTAGGGTTGAGTCCATTTATAACTGATTCATTGCAGGCTTCCAATGGATGGTGCACTGGTGGCTATTGGTTCACTCTAACCTACTTTACCACTTCCAGAATGCTCTAGGGCTTTCAGAATGGCAGGATTGATTCTCAAATGCCTCATTCTGAAAGCCCTGAAGGATTTGCTAGGACGTGTAGAGTACCAGCAGAAAATTTCTAGTGTATCTGGAGGACAAGTTACCAGGCAGAACTTTTCCTTTGTAAAGGGTACAGTGTTTTGATCAGAGAAATGCTTGCTCCAGCACTACTACAAAATGTGGGTGTAGTTCATTAGACCAGTGAATTCATTGCTTTTTTATTGATTCTCATTCACTATAAATTCATTCAAAATCACTTGACATACAGGGACACCTTTTGTTGCAATGCAGTGGACATTTAAAAAAATAAAATTCTCATGATATCTGATGGGTATCATGGGGAAAAAAGATTTTTTTCTTTTCTTTTTCAATGCGTTAAGGTGGTTAATAGTAAAGACCTGGCTGACAATTTGTAGTGTTAAACTGTCAAGCTTTACAGAACAGAATTCCCCTCCAGAAAACTCAAAGGAAATTCCATTTTTTGAGCATGATTTTCTGTTTTCAGGCGACGTTTTTGAGCAGGACGGTACACTTTGCAGTGTGGTGTACCACAGGTTAAATTCCACAGATCGGGTGGGCTTCACCAAAATTCAGGACACACACCCTCAGCTCTTTGCCTCAGCGTCCCTTATTATTTTGGTAAAGCCCTGGTCCTGGGGCTTTACCCTACAATTAATTTCCAATCCATTAGGACCTGTCCGTATATGGAGAGGTCCTAATACTTAGGGACTAGCGCATAACGCCTTGGCCCTTAGGTGCAGCCTATCCTCTTGTTTTACTCTCGTGGCTCCTATTGGCCGAAGTGCATGTCGACCATTCATATTCGGCCACGTTGCTCGTATCCTCACAAATTACCCAAAATCCCACCCTCCCACAATCTCCCACTCCCTGTGAGAGACTTCAAAATTTCGCCCCTCCAATTGCGCAAGCAAGCAATCAATCCTCAACAACAACTGCGCTGCATTTTGCTTCGCTTTGCTTCGCTTTGCTTCTGAAATGCTGACGAAATCCGGATCTGGTTCTCAATAGCTTTTTATTGTATTTTCGCTGGTAGGAAATCGAGTAAGGGGATTTGCGACGAGGGAGGCGTTGTTGTGAGGGTGGAAGCACGACCGCGCTAGCTACTACGGTGGCGCACTGGTCGTTAAGAAATTGTGTTCAGGAAGCTGTGGAGGACGCACTGGGAGGCTCAGGAGTTTCAAGATGGTGATTGTAGTAGGATGTGAGCAGCAGTTGCAGACGATTTGTGGCCTGCAATTGTCGTCGTGCAATTTTGTGTCGAGGAGGAAGAGGAGAAGGAGGAGGAGTGGTGATAGTAGTGCTGGTGTAGCAATGCCGTTGGTGTTTATGCCTTGTCGCATTAGTGCTATTATCGCCTGTAAGCTGCAAGTTGTGAGCAGTGTTTGTAATAGGAGTTGCAGCAGCATCCTCAGCGTGGGGAGTCGGAGATGGAGGACTCGACTCGTGTGCATGGGAGCAGAAAAAAGTTCACACAGACAGCAGCAACAGCACTCGCAGCAGCAGCGACGGGAGTTGAGTCCTGTCGAGCAGGAGGAGGAGGAGGACGAATTGATGGAGGAGGATCTGATGACTCAGGGAGATGAATTTCCGTCATCCTCCGGCGCAATGGAGTTCTCGCTGTCCGCGGCTTCGGTCGTAGACTCGGATGCGACGGCGATGGCGGATAGGAGGAGGAAGGAGAGGAAGCGGGAGCGGACGGCGTACATGTTTGCGGCGATAGCGTCCAGCATTGGCTTTGTCACTCTGGCGGCGGGCGCGGTGTATTACCGTTTCATTTGGCAAATGCAGGTTTGTATGCACAGCTGAATTCCGCTGACTCAGTTGCGCTGTCCGTCGCGGAGTGGTTTTAGTTGCATTCACGCGTTTTTCAGCGCCAACGTGACGAGTCGTGCTCAAAGCATTTTTACATCAAAATTTGGAATTTTGCGCCTGGTGCAAACCATTGGAGAGAGAGACAGACAGACAGACAGAGATATGGAGTTTTAGATCCGTTTCATGTCGAGGTTCTGTGATATGTTTCTGTTTCAGTTGCTCACATTCTTTACTAATTTGCAGGGCAATGGTGAGGTGCCGTACTCAGAGATGCTGGGAACTTTTTCACTAGCGGTTGGGGCGGCGGTAAGAGCAATTCACTTGACCTAAATAAGGACATCTTTCTATTAGGCTTTTGTGATCACGAACATCTTTCCATTCTGTTTTTCTAGCTAGTTGTGCTCATAGTCATCTCACAACTATAACGGTCAAGCATTGATCAATTGCAGGAGCTATGAGAGCTGCGAGTCAAACTGTGATTCACCATAAAGTGACACCTGTCCTTTTTTCATCAGATCATGTGTTCCCAGAGTTCCTGATATGATTAACTAAAATGTTTTCAAAGCTACTATCCCTGGAGCAAGAAACAAGGCCCTATGTCAGTGGCTTTCCATTAGGCTGCTGTGATCACAACACACTGTGATCAGAGCAGCCTAATGGAATGAGATCAGAAGTCTCTTGGCATTACTGTTTTCAGTGTGCTGCTGTTTGAGCTTTTAATCTCATTGGCACACTCGAAGAACATTGCCATTGTGCTGATGGTTTACTTTGTTCAGGACCTAATACCCATGCATGACTATCTCCTGAAAGTGAGCCAAGAGAGTTTTTGTGTGCTTATCATAATGCCTCTAATTTGACTTCCCAGGTGGGCATGGAGTTTTGGGCACGCTGGGCACACCGGGCTCTATGGCATGCATCACTTTGGAACATGCATGAGGTAAGTTGAAGGTGTTTTGAGAATTCTTTTTGCTTCATTCAAATACTAGCAAAGGAACACATCATTGCATCATGATGATGAGCAATGATGGTGGGAAGCTTGTGTACTCAAGTCTCAGTTCATCACAGCAAATAATGCAATCGTTTTGTATGTAATTGCAGTCACACCACAGACCAAGGGAGGGGCCATTTGAGCTTAATGACATATTTGCCATCATCAATGCTGTACCGGCCATTTCACTCACGGCAATTGGATTTTTCAACCATGGTTTTGTCCCTGGTCTCTGCTTTGGAGGGGTAAGCACACAACTGCACATCCAGGAACACGTTTCCAGCATTTTATGGATAAGATCTTTGGTGTCAGATCTACCTACATATGACATCAATTGCTTAAATCAGTGATAGACTGTGGTGTTGACTTCATCTAAGCAATTAACACTTCTGTTCGTGTTCAGGGGTTAGGCATAACCATGTTTGGCATGGCTTATATGTTTGTGCATGATGGTCTAGTACATCGGCGCTTTCCTGTTGGGCCTGTTGCAGATGTCCCATACCTCCAGAAGGTGGCTGCAGCACATCAGGTACACTATTCTCCTTGCTTTCTACACTGTAGTTGGGTAAGGGACATGTGTTATTAGAAGAATTCCTGTATCTGGATGGAATCTGGTAAATAGGTACTCACAAGGTTGATTACTGACTGGGTTTTGTTTGGGATTCCCAGCTGCATCATGCGGACTTATTTGGTGGCGTTCCTTATGGTCTTTTTCTTGGCCCTGAGGTGTGATTCTCCTATGCTCATTTGCAGCTTGCATTTGCTATTGTCACATGCAAATGTGTTATAATAGATTCATTGTTAATCTAACTTCTCTATCTTTGTATGGATGGGTAGGAACTGGAAGAAGTTGGCGGCCAGGATGAGCTTCAAAAGGTGTTGAATTTAAGATACAAGGTCCGTGAGGGAGATCGAGATTAATTTAGGACTGAAAATATGTTGTTTTCCAGTGCTAGGCTTCAGAGTTATCAATGAGGCATTATCTCTACCTCTTAGTTTGTGATTGCTTGTGAGGTAACTCTGAAGGAGTTACACAAACTGTATGCAATAGGGTGTTCCAACAAGTGACTGGCCTACCAGTTCTTGCACACCAGACATTTTTGGCTCTTTGATCAGGCTCCCTCAGCAACTGTACAATATAGATGGAGAGTTTAAGCAACATGCATGGGGTCTAGGGAGATTGAGTATCAAGTTAGAACTGCACAGGGAAATCCTTGGAAATGTACTGTCAACTGTTTCAAAGATCATGAATTGTTGAATTCCTTCTCAGAAAATTGTCTTTTGCCTTTTCCATGAAGCTCTTTCTAGATTTGTACAATTTGTTTGACCATCACACTATTTTGTTGCTAACTCCCTGTTCAATATTTTCCTTGAGCACTGTCTTATCCAGTTGATCTGAGAGTGTTCTTACCCCTGGGCTCCTCCAACTTACTCTGCAATGTCTTCATTTCACAAAGGCCGCTTTGGATTACATGGCATGGCATAGAGGGAATCATGCTCCTTTGGACCGCTTTCTCCTTCCTTCTCTGGCTACTTCTTGGAGAAACTTGAGGGCCTGGATCTTCATAATCAGCATCATCTGAGGAATAGCAAAGCACAAGACCCTTGGGATTCTTTGCTTACACAACAATGTGTTGAACAACCTGTTTCTCCTCCCCACCTGTCTCTGAACACTGGGCTGTCTTCAGCTTCATTGTAAATGATTGCACAGAATGTATGGTTTCCACTTCCACTTCATTAAGAAATTGACCTCCATCTTGTAACTATACCTGCGTACATCATCATCATCATCCAAACAATGCACCACATTATCAGACTTGTGGAAAGCAACTGTGCACGAAATTGCCTTGTCTGCTTTCTCCAACTAATTACTCCTCCAATTCCAGAGCGTGAGGGAAGTGCCTTCATCATTCTGTCTACTCCCACCATCCCCATGTTGTGCATGCCTGCCTGCATGGAAATTCAGTGAGTGCTGCAGGAATGTCCATTGTTCTGCTTGGACTGAATTGTAAAATTTCAAGCACCTTTAGCACCATCACGATCTCCTCTGTGGATCAATTGCCATCCATCATGAGCTCTGCTTGACTGAATTGTAAAAATTTCAAGCACCTTTGGCACCATCACGATCTCCTCTGTGGATCAATCGCCATCCATCATCCTAAACAGTTGTGCCACTTTTGCTTCAGAACTTGTGAGCTCCATAAAACCCTAAGATCCATGAAACCCTAAGATTCTTGCTGTTGATGGAAACCAGGCAAATTTTGTTGCAAGAAAACAACCCATGAGGAAGAAGAAATGTGAAGGAAACAAGTGAAGGATTTATTCCTGTTGCTTTTTGTTTTCTTAAGAGTTACTCTGACTTCTACTCCTACAAAGAAAGAAGAAATCAACAACCATTGATGACCAAGAAAAGAGCAGGTACCGTAAAGCACTGCCTGGATTTTTCCTTTGTATTTTCAGCTCCCTTACCTGCCGGAAGAAACCTGTTTTCAGCAAGCGGGATCTTCTGCGATGGAAGGCACCAGCCAGCCTTTCACTATTTCTAAAAAGTGAAAAAATCCCAGCTCTGCTTAAGGTAGGAAAAGGACCTGAGTACAGGCCCTTCCGTGATTGGTACAGATCTCAGATCACTGTTTTTTTCTTGAAAAAAGTGATGCAAGAAAGATACTTAAAGCATTATTCAGAAATCAAATACAATAAAAAATAAATTTCTTGTGAATTGAACCTAGCGTTGCATTTAACTCATTACCACTCATTAGTGCTTGCAACCCCTTCACATTGAAAGATTGATCATGAAAGTGCTTTGCACAATTTTGAAGACTCTTCATAAACTTGTCTTACATCAAAACAAAGAAGTAAGTTATGAACTTGTTTTGGAAATATATTAATGCTCATAACTCACAAATTATTTTTTGGGAAATGGATGCGGGTGGTGAAAATCGAAACATTTTGTAAACAACAATTGTTGGGGTTCAATAGGGTTTTACGAGAGATTTCTAGTGGTCTATTGATTGGGAATTTCTCACATAGATTTGGGTGAAATTTTGATCCAATAGTTCCATGTATTGAGCCTCTATCTAGTTAGTTGGTTGCACTTGGGACTACACCATTGAGGGTGGTGAATATCATAGGTGGGGTAACAAGAGGTTAACTCTCAAAACACTTATTTACGAGTTCTAGTATTGGGATCCTTTTGAAGCCACTTTTCCTTTCCAAGGATCTTCACATTTCCAAAAATTGGACATTACTTGAAGAACAAAGTTTTGGCTTGAACTTTATTTTCACAAGTACATTGGCAAAAGTCGTTTGTTTTGTTAGTGAAGTTTCAAGATTCAACCTTAGGTGGCATTTGTTTGGTCCTATGTGAGCTCAATCTAACCCTTGGTTTAATTTTGACTGAAATTCTTACTGAAGTTGTGTCACTCTTTTGGATCCAACAATTGGATTTGTAATCACTTTTGTGGATGAGTAGATTGGACCACATTTTGAACCAATGCTTTTTATATAAATAAATTGATAATGAAAAGTGCTTAGGCCCAATGATTTTTTTGGTGACAAAAATTGGCCAGTTTATTATAAAAAAAGTCCCAAGCAACAAATCAAAGGGAACTTTTTTTTAAAAAAATTCTTAAAAAATCACCAAATTAGGAGGAAGTAAGTATTGAAAATTGTGTGAATTTTTTTGGAGGATTTTGGCAGATTTGTAGTTTTCTTTTTTTCAAAATTGTCATATTCTAGTGATGAGTAATTGGACCTGGTAAGTGGGGAATTTTTTGGAATCCTTGGTATGGTTATCCATGGACTATTCAAAAAACAATTTCAGAAATAACTACCTCATTCTCAAGCCTAACTATTTCATTTTTTTTCTTAGTAACTACTTCCTTTTCTTATTAACTTTCTTAATAATTAATTCTCACCTTTCCTAATCTATTTTAGAACTAACTCATTATTTTTTCATATCCACCAACATGGATATGAAAAAACAAATTGACATGTGCAATTTCATGTTCATGAAATGTACATTAATTTAAATTAAATTTGACATTGATATAAATATTGATGAATTATTAAAAACCATGTGAAAACATAAGAAAATAGTTGATGATCATCACTAATAATGGGCAGCAGCACAGAGCTCAAATTTAGTTAATAGGTTCAAGTGATTCAGCAACATATAATAAGATTACTAGATTTTCTACTTCTCTATTTGTTTGGTAACTAGATTTGGTTAAATCCTCTTATGAATGATCACCACTTTTGATGCAACATGAAAGTTTTTTATTAAAAAAAAACACTGGCTTAACCATTAAGGGTTAAAAACTTGCAAAAATCTACATATCTTCCAAAAGTTAGATATATTCAAGCATAGAAAATGTTTAATAATAATTGATTGCCCTTCACATTATTGTTGTTCATCTACCTACTGTGTTCACACTCTGAACACCAAAACAATCTGTTCCAATCTAAACACTTTCATCAAAAAAACCAGTTCACCTAATATGAAACCAGTTCTAATAAGGTAAAACTTCCAAAAGTTGGATCGAATGTGATGATAGTACATGGACAGGGCCCAACAACAAACCCTGTAAATATGAACAAGATATCTTCCACCGACCTTGTGCAAGTGCACAACCGCCTCAATGACTATTTGAGCTCAAAATGAGGAGCAACAAAATGTCAAAACAAACCTGTACAAGTTACCTTCCACCAACCCTTGTGCAAGTGGTAAACCGCCTCAATGGCTGTTCACCCCAAGCTCAAAATGATGAACAACAAAATGTAAAAGAAAGCTGTAAAAATATGAACACCTGACCCTGATTTTCAACATGGGTGGTGAATGAAAATGTTTGCTTTTGATTAATTGATCATAATGATTGACCCACATGATGCTATTTAAATAATATTTTTTCATTCATATATATATATATATAAATTTTTAAAATTTTTATTTAATTTTTTCATAATTTGTGGGTTAAGAATTATGATTTTTCAATTTTACATTTTTTAAAATTTCAGTTTTCTGAAGTAGCATCAATTTGGCAAGCATTCTCAAGAAGATTTAGCATTTAATGGGTGAGCGACAGATTTTTATAAAACTGTCCACAGTGTATAATATAACATTGATGAAATATCGCAGCATCGGAAATAAAACTTGTTGTGTTCAAAAGTTATGAAAATTTCTCAAATTCTTTTTTAATTTCTAAATTTTTTGAAATTTTAAAACAAAGGAAAGAGTCTATGACAACATTTTGTTGTTTTATCCTTTTTTTTTGGTCACCCAAAATGTGAAAATCCACCTTGTATAGGCCCCTTATTCTGGTAACACCTTCCCCCTTGGGTATTGGGGAAGATTTTACCTCTGATGCAAAGTACTCAGCTAGAATTTTTAGTGTAAATGGAGAACACCTTAAATCTAGGAACATAGCCTCCTTAGAAAGAGGAAACAACTTACACCTACAAAATAGGCATAAGGTACCTCTTGCACTACAGGAAAGTAGGTGTAAGCTCCATCCCGTGCCTACAAAGTAGGCGTAAGCTGCCTATTTCCTGCCTCATACTTTACTTCAGGTAAGGCCTTGCTGTTGAGGTATTATGCCTTGAACTTCTACCCTTGGCTACCAGGGCGTAATGACCTGACAACAGGGCCTTACCCTACACCAAAAGGTCCCTACCCAGGCTGTCAAATGGGCCTTCCGGTTTTCTAAAGAATTGAACGTTTCTTTATGCATGTGAAGGGTCTACGGGTGGAGTGAGCGTGACCCCGCGAAGAGACGGGTTCAAAGCCACGTTTTCCGCTTTGGAGTCGGACTCGGGAGGGCCGAGATGTCGACCGGCCGGCGAAATGACGGGTCTTCTCTCTCCCTCCCAAAGTCGCCCCGCTATGCTCTCAGTTCTGCTTCCGTCTTCTCTCTCTCCACCGGTTTTACGATCTGATCTCTTTGTGAAATCGGCTGCGGTCTCAGGGTTTGAGCCCAGAGATGAGAGGATTGTGAAAGGAGACTGGTCGGATGATCGGATGATCTTTCTTCTGGGAAGAAACAGGACGGAAATCGATGCAGGAACGAGTTTGACCGAGGGATTTGGAGAGAGCCAATTCCTCTCTTCTATGCTGCTTTGGAGAAGAAGCTCCTCATCACAAAACTGCACAGTGCTTGGTGAATTTTCAGTGTGTGGAATTTAGCAGAAGGAGGACGACGTTTCTTGTTTGAAGATGGGAGGAGGAGCCATGTGGAGGAGCGTTGCGCGAGCGGTCGGAGTTGCTGCTCCAACGGTGGCAGTGTCGAATGCAGCGCACTGCAGTGCTTGCACCGCCTCGCCTTCTTCTTCGTCTTTCTCTGCTGCTCGAGTGACCTCCTCTTCTTGCTCGTGCCAGCCGATGGTAATCCAGCAGCAGGGAAACTCATTTAGACGGGGGAAGCGAGCCTCCTGGGATCTTGATGACTGGGAATTTGCTGGCGATGAAGAGAAGGATCACTTCGTGTTCGGGTCTCCTCCCACCATCACGGAAGTCCAAGAAGCTACTGCGGATCTGCGGAGCGCTCTTCGTTTGTAAGCTTTCTCTCCCTCATCTTCCTTTGTCCGGCAATCGCCGATGTTTCGCAATGCTTGAACCTTTGTTCTGTCCGTGCCATCGACATTGTTTCTTGGAATGTGTATTGCAGAGGTGTAGTGAGAAGTCCTACACCAAAACTCCAGAGTCCTCGATCCCCCCTATCTTCTGTCGTCGAGTTCGAAGAAGAGTCGTCCGGAACTACTGGTATCGTGGGCGATGAGGAGAGGGAGAGAAGCGCGTCTTCTTCTGCCTTGGTGCCGTCCTCGCAGCCTGATTTGATGGAGCCGGAACTAGCCGCAACTGACGTTGTCGCACAGGAAGGTGCTGCTCCCAGCAACGCCATGTTGGAGGCCTTCCATCAGTTCCAACACAACCCTCAAATTCAGGTTTGAAATCATCATGCACTCTCGCTTTGGGGAAGAAGAATTGCATGTTTTGTATTTAGACAATTCCTCATAAGGATGCTGCTGGTCTGCAAATGGAAATGGCAGTGAGGCTGGTGGATCATGATTGCTGTCATTTTTTCAATTGCTGGGAAACTGAAATGAAACTGTTGTTGATAATGGTGACATTTTTGCATGCTCTGGAAACACTTCTTGTAGGGAGTGGTGCTCTCATTAGCAACCGACAAGGCAGTGTGGGAAGCAGTTTTGGCTAATCAGAAGATTCAGGAGTTCAGGCATACTTTTGTTAATGTTGAAGGTATTTTGTCCATCTCCCTACATGCTAGTGAACATGTCATGATTGACATTTGATTGCTCAAGAGTTCTGTCAGCAGTTTCACAAACTATGATGTCTCATATGCTTCATGGGCCATGATGACACTGCTCTGTGTGTGTCTTTACTGCAGCTGCTGCTCCTGAGGATGGTGGCGTCAATCTGGAGAGAACTCGCTCACGCAAGAGTTCCAACATATTCTCAAGGCTTTTCTGGAGCACAAAGAAGGCTTTTCTCAACTTCATCAAACAATTCCAGGACTTCATGTCCAGTCTGTTTGAAATGGCAGACAAGAAAGTCATTGGAAATGAGAAAGGAAATGTGTTTGAGCGGTCGTTGAAGGCTTGCATGATGCTTGCTGTGGTGGTTTTGGCCATTGTGGTGTTCAAGCGGTCAGCTGTGGTTCGCCGTGGGTGATCACAGTTGGTGTTTGTCAAACAAAACTCTGCTGGTAAAGAGCTTGCAGCCAAACTCTTGCAGTAATGCTACCATGTCGCAAGCCTCTACTGGCCACTCAATGTGATGATGATGATGAAGATGAAGATGAACAGGCACTTCTTATTTTATGCGGTTTCCCACAGACTTTAGCAAGTAGTACAGTGCAATCAAGCCTTTATATTGTATATACTATGGATGTGTGTTTATGACCACCTTTACAAGAGTGTGGTTTGCAGCTCTTATTTGATGAAATGGAGCTGGAACTTTCTCGCATGTTTATTTTCCAACTGTTGCAGGCTATCATCAAGGTTCTGACCTTACAAAATCATGGTTTACCACTCTTGTTTGATGAAACAGAGCTGGAACTTTCTTTCCTGCGTGTTGTATTCTCCAACTGTTGCAGGGTACCATCAAGGTTCTTACCTTACAAAAGCAAGTTTGCATTCTTTGTGGAGTCCAGTCTTTGGGTCTCTCCAATTTGCAGCTATGTGGATGGATATTTTTGTGCAGTTCATCGTGCCATCACCTAGTCCAATGTACAGTTATGTGGGCAGATTCCATGGAGCAGATTCCTTGCTGGTATAGCAGCATAGTTTCTTTCTCACAAACTTGTGCTAGTTATTATCCTCAACAATACGTGTACATCTAGCATATAGAGTAACTGGTTCAAGCTAGAGACTGCCTACTAGACCCATGTTTTTCTGCTTTGCATTCAGCCAGGAAAGTGGAAGCATACGTGTCAACTTGGAAGCACTGGTGAACACTAACGAGAGACAAAGTGCTTTCTCACAGTAAGATCCTCCCACTCTTTTAAGGAGTAGGGGTAGTATCCCTGCAATTTCCTAGGAAGGATATTCATGGACATAAGGTGCCCTCCAAATACACCAGGTAATTTATCCCAGCACTTTAGGGTTTCATTAGTTAAGGTAGATTAGAGTTTGGATTCTACAAAAATGTGCCAAGATAGCTTTGTGGACTCCAGATAAGAATGCTTAAATGGGAACACTTGTGGCCAATTGCATACTGTTGGTTAGTATGAGGGGATTCTTATGCCCTAGAATCAAAATAACTAGTCCTGAATTGCCATCACAAAAAATCTTTAGAAAGATATTCCAACTGGAGTTACATTTTTAATGGTTTTGAATGTTCTACTTTGCTCTTTCATTGTCAATCCATTGAGGTTAGTTTGCATCTGCCAAAGTAAAACCAAAGATTGATCATTGCGCAAACAAATTGCATTCTACATTCGCACCAAAAATAAGTTGGTAGGTACTAGTTATAGGCACAGTAATTTTGCCTGCAACTCTTTGTCTCCAGTAATGTGTGTTGAACAACATATTAGAAGGTGTTACAATGCAAAAGAAGGTTGTAGACTTGCCCTAAGAAGGGTCAATCCAACCACAAGAAGTTGATGACAACTTGAGAAAAGGTGATGCATAGTGCATGCCAAAAGGGCAAGAGAACAACTCAACATTCCCTTCAATACTTAGCGTGTGAAGAGTGGTACCATTGAGTGTTAGTTGATAGGTATTAGAAGGAACACAAGGTTAGAAACATCCCCTTGTCTCCTATCTCCCTATGCTCCATATGCATAATTACCCTCTAAAAGTACTTTGGAAGAAATAATTTGTCATTGTTTAAGCTGGATTACAAGTGGAATAGTAATAATTCTTAAGTAATTAGGAGTTCAACTGATAGCTATGAACATGAACCTATAAGGGTTAATTAGGAATTCAATTAATAGCTATTAACAAAATAGTTAAAGCTAAAAATGTAGATATCATTAAAGGCCATAATATGGACTAAGAAACAAAATATGTATAACTTGGAACCAGCATTTCTTTTTGGTGAGAAATTTCGCCAAAATGTGAAAGTTAGAAATACAAAAGGGAATATTCTGTGCTGTATTCCCCTTTTTTTTCTGAAAAAATAAACAAATTTCTGGAATAAAAAATTAGCATGATAAAGGTGGAAATTTAGAATAATTTTTTTTTTGGGCAAGGAATTGTCAAAGTCATGATATTTTTTGGTGGATGGCAAGGATAATAGACAACTTGGCAACTTTCTTCCAGACGTTGTAATTCATTCTAAAGCCCCTTGTATGGATAGCTTCAAACAAATTTGTAGTTGGACAAAGATTTTCTTAGTGGGTTGGGCTGAAAGCAAAGGATGTATGTCTTGTTGATAGACAGAGGATGTGAGAAATTAGGGCATGAAGCTAAATTCCAAAGGCCAAGATGTTAGGCAAGATTCTGTTTTAAACCATCCATTGCTGAGTCATGAGGAATGAGGGTTGATTAAGCATGAGAATTACTAGTCAATGAAAAGGGGGAATAAGACATAATGTCACCTAACAGCTTTGAATGTCATGATATGAATTTTTTGCTCTGCCCTATTGATGTTTGGACAAGGGTAAAATACTTCATATACTCCATATCTGTCCAAAGGCAATTGGAGACATTAATGAACTTTCCAAAAGGCCAGCAATGAACCAGTACCTGCTAAAGAGAAAAACTCATCCAAATGCCAAGAGTGGACAAACAACACCAAACATAGAGTGACTGGAACAACATCACTTACACCCAACGTCTACTAACTAATGGAGCAAATGAAATGCACCTGAAAAAGGATTTGCAACCAAGCCTGTAGGCTTAGGTCCAAAAGTAACCTCTTACACAATACACAATGGAGTTTGGTAACTGAGAAACAAGCAGAACTTCAAAAGAGAGCAAGTTCTGGCCAGTGAAGTATTTTCCTTCACTTTTCATTAGCTGAGATCTTTGTGTGCAAGTAGCATCTTCTCTGTGCCCCATCTTCTTCTTCTTCTTCTTCTTCAGAGTATTTGAATCCACAGATGGTGGTCATAAAGTGTACTGCACAAAGAAGAAACTTTCAATGTGCAACTGTGATACAGTCAGCAATTCTAAAACCTTGGCAAGACTTTTCAGCTTCGTCTACAGTATTGGGCTAAACAGCTTCATCCAGTGTATTGAGCTAAACAGCTGTGTCAACAATAAAATCAGTCACCAAGGAAAAGAAGCTGCTGTCTTTCAACATGTATCAAAATTATAACAGACACAGAATATTAGCTGCAGATCCCGGGTGGAAAAATGATGTGTGGACTCAATCCATCACACAATACTCCTAATCAACAAAGAATTAGGGGCACACTATTATGTCCATCTATGTCCATTTTATGCACTGGTTGATGAAATCTTCAAGGACTCAGGAATGGATAGGACACCTACGTGTCAGGAAGGGTATGGAGGAACTCCTGGGAGATCTAACCTGAATAAATTGCACATATTTGAACCAGTGAGCCAATGCAGTCTTCCTTATGATGGTGTACAAAGTTCACACACCCCAGTAGCAGCCAAAGGTTCTAGATTGTGCATCTTCCTATGGCAGGCTTTACACCTTGAGAATCAAGCAGGGAGAGGCTGCTCCATAAAACAAGCCTGAAACTCAGTGGTACAGCCAAATTGGCCGCAGGAGATCTTCCAGGTTTGGGGGCAGGGGTGGGATGGGGGGGACCTTGTGTGAATGCTCCATCAATTGAAGACATGGCACATACCTTGCTGTACCACAGTTATACACCTCCCTTTTGTTTGAGAGTTATTTTGTCACCCAGACTTAAGGCAATTCCCTGTGTTTTACTCCTGATTCGAATGAAGCCACTCAATTTGCCATCTGGTTGCTTCTCCATGCTCACATTAACCAAAGCATCCTCCCCAAAGACACTCTTGGCATAGAGATTTGCTGCCAAAAAACCACAGTCCCCTTCCAAAGCAGACCTGCACAGACCAAAAAGTCAAGAAAAAATGCCACTCAAAGGTAAGACATCAACATGTGAAATTGTCATCTTGCAGCAGTAAGTTCAGAATTCAAAACATGAGGAACTGCAGAGGGGTTGAGAGATAAAGGAACTTACGAAGGGGTGAGGCACTTCATGTTTGTGGAAGCAACAACATGGTTTAGAAACTCTGATATATCTTGAATTGAAGTGTTGATGGCAACCTGTCAACCCACCAATCACTCAGAAGCATTAGACTCTAATAGAACTCAAAAAATCTCAACTAGTACTAATCATTCCTAGTAAAATGAACAACATCAATTCCACAGACAATCTTAAGCTATTGAAGTAGACTACACACATACCACATTGCAGAACCAGTGCAAATCCCCTTGTCAATTCCAAACAAGCAAACCAATGTATGAAAAAAGTCACTAATGAAACAATACCTTGTTCTCCCACTCAAATTCAGCCCACATGTTTCGGAAAGCAACATCTCCACAAGAAGCAGGTGAAATGTAGTCCATGATGTCAATGTGTATGTCATTCAACACCACCACATTGCGATCCAGGACACTAGTTGTCTCATACACAATGTTCCCAAATATGACACCTGTTTCTGTTGATGAAACCTTGATGTTTGCTCTAATATGTTTGCTGGTATCTGGGGCAAGTGCATAGTTCTGTGGCCGTTCAACCAGCTTCAGATCACCCATTGTTGCAAGCTCTAAGCACAGATTCTGTAATGTTTCCTTGGTGCGGTTAACAATTGTCACATCCAGAACTATGTCATACTGATGAACAGTCACATATGCCTCAGCATACACTGGATCACTGAACCCTGTTAGCTGTAACACCCTGTCCAACTTTTTACCACTGTCCCTGTCCTTAGCAGATTCACCCATGGCACGTTTAAGATCACTTTGAACCTCATCCTCCAGCTCCAGCTGACTCATGCCCTGGAAAGTCCCACAGCCAAACATCCAAACACTAGGTGACAGTACCAAAAACCGGACACACACTGACTTGCCCACTGATGGAGGGGCATGTGGGGTGTCAACTCAAGTGAACTGAAAATCATGTTTTTTTCTGGAAGATAAAGAATCACGTATAGAGATCATCAAACAGCTCAACAACCCCTCTAGCAATTTATCAATGTTTCTGTTGCATATTGCACCCTTCTCTCACTTACCTTTCGGCTCTTCAGATGATAGAAGTCAATGAGATCATCAGGCTGTGCATACAACTCCTGTGCTATTGCCTTTGTCTCCTCCATCTCCCGGTGATGTTTGTCTGCAATCATTTTTACAAAACTTTCACGGCAAAGCTTAAGCCATACTGTTCTCATCCCCACATCAACACTTGATATAACCCTAATGCACAGGCTTATTCGGTCATATGAATCATTGTCAATCACGTGAGGCACCGTAGTCGACTGTCCAAGTCTGAGCATTGATACCAGAATCAAAAGAACATCTGCCGTTGCCTTATTGACGGCCACATTTGAGGACTGCACTTCCTTCAAATGAAAAATAAGCTTGGTGAGTGTAGTTGCCACCACAGCTCCAAGGAAGAAATCACCAGTCAACAGCATGGCCCTGAGATTTCCAGCTGCACTGGCTGCCGTAGCCATGAGGGAAGGCGCAGTTGAGACACTCTCAGGAACAGCAACTTGTGTTGCATATGTTCCATCTGCTAGGATGGCAGGCCGTTTTGAGGCAGTGGGAGGAGGAGGAGGAGGAGGAGGACCAGAGGCATTGTTGTTGCCTGGAGAGAATGCTTTGGTGGCAGCACTGTCCACAATTTCCCCTTCTTCAGCTGTTCTGTAGAAAGGAAGGTCCCCAAGTAACTGCTTAATGATAGAGATGCCACCCTCTACCTCCTGTGAAGACAGAGAGTACTCTCCAATAATCCACAATGCACAAGTGCAAACCCTTGATGACTGGATTTGATAGAATGTATCAAGCAGCCTTGCCATGATAGACTCTCGCAGGTGCCCATTTGTCTCAATAATCTCCCTCACAAAGAAGATGACATCGATCGCTGATGCAGCATTTGAATCCCCGAGGAAATCCATCAGGAGATGCACAACTGTGCCTGCAACTTCAGGAAACTTCAATGCACATGAGTGAATCACTTGCACCAGCATTTGCCGATACTCTGCGCCCTTCTCCAGCTCCTTATCCTGTGTTTTGATGACCTCCTTCTTGAGCACAGCAACCACCTCATCAATATTGCGTGGAGTTATGAGATCCAGTGCAATGTCAAGTGTTTTGCGCCTGATGTCAAGATTAGGGCTAGCTAGGGCTCGCAACACATCCATGATCATCTCTACCATGATCTCTCTGTGGGATGTTTTGAGCTCCTGCAGGCGGTCAAGAATGATGAGCTTCACATTGTTATCACTCTGGGAGAGCAGGAGCTGGCAGTAGCAGTTGGCCGCTGCTCTGATGGCTGTGGGGGCAGAGGAAAGAGACACCAAAGTTGCTGCACACTCATACATGACCGCTGCAGATGGAGAGCTAAGAAGTGACACAATGATTTTGATGTACTTACCCTTCTCTCCCGGATTACTTCTGCAAACCTTCCTCACCAGCTCTAGCACGACCATCTGGAGAAGATCTCCCCATCCTGAGACGCTCTCAAAATTGTTCAGCAGATAGTTCACTGCTCTGTCTTGTGCACAAGTGAAGAGCATCAAGAAGGCATTTCTCCGAGATGAGAGATCCTGGTCCTTGATCAATGTCTTCTCGATCATCTCCGGTGCATCAGACAACATGTGCTCTCCTCCTTGCGGGAGCTTGTAAATGGACATCATTGCAAGCACGGCATTCCGTCTCACGAACGCATGCCGATGTTCCAAGTTCGACAAAATGGAAGGGATCAGAGGCTCGATGAGCTCTGCCTCATTCAACCTTGCCAAGAAGCGCAGCGTCACTCCCCGTATGTACTCGTTAGGGTGTTGCAAGTTATTCCGCAAGTTCTGGCAGATCAGAATCATCTCAGGCAAGATCTTACCCCGCGAATCCGTCTTGTCGATGATCTCCAAATACAGCAACAGCAGCTTCTGCACGGTGTGATCCTCCGATGGCAAAACGTAGCGCACAATTGTAATGAAAAGCGTCGGCAACGTCTCACCATTCAACAGCAGCATCACTGCCTTCTTCATCGCATCAATCTTCCGCTCAGTATCATGGCCCTCAAGCTGCTCCTTAATCTCGTTTGCCAACGCCGGTGTTCCCTTGTCGAAATAAACCAACAAGGTACACGTCTTCTCCATCTTCTTCTTCTTCTTCCCTCTCTCCCTTCTCCGGCAAAAACAAAAGTTTAACAAACAGAAAGCTACAAACTAGATCTCAAAGCTCCTAACGCAACATTACTCAATGCTCTTCTTTCTACTCATCAAAGCTCTCTAAGAAGAAGAAGAAGACTCCATTGAGCATTCTCAATAGGCTTCAAATACCTTCTGCACTAATATTGCCAAATAATAATACCATTCCAGTACCAAAAATGAAGGAAAAAAAATCCTTTCAACAAGTCGTCGATCTGCTCCTTCTCATCGACTTCTCTTCTTTTCCTGCAAGGAAACAACAACACAACAACGATGGAGCAGCGACGTCGACGGCAGCAACAGCAGCAACAGAGCTGCGGGCTCTTGCACACACCAAAATGATTTGCGAAGGAAAACAGGCCAGGCAACGGAGATGGATGGCGGACATATGGGGAACAAGGGAACGCGTTCCCGTGGTGTACACTCTCCTATGTGTTGTCTACCTAGGTGCCTACCTACTCATTTTGGGAACGCAACGGGAACTTCATGGGAAACCCGAGCGTGGAAGGAAGGGGACGTTCATCCGTGTAGCTCTGTTCCTGTAGTTGTTAATTTCGTGCAGTTTCTCATCCATCTTAGCAATCCCTCTCACATCCGTGAGAGGACTTGCATCAGTTAGTAATCTAATTGATTGGTGAGGTAGATGGATGGATAGATAGATAGACTACGTAGACCAGAGCGTGGTCTATTTACTACCGGTTATCGTCATTATTGTCTGGATTCAAAATTACTAATTCTAACATGCTTTGTATGTGGATGAGAAATGGCATAAGTGTGTGCATGTGTGTGTGTGTGTGTGTATTAGAATTACTAATTCTGTGCTGCTTTGTGTGTGGATGAGAAATGGCATAAGAGTCTGCAGAGTAGGTATGTGATGAAACCAGGTAGGTACATTCATCTTGTGCCAACATCATGAAAAGCAATTAGAATGCAATTTTTAAAAGTCGGAAAATATGCAAATTTTTCTCCTCTTTGAAAAGTAAAAATATTCTGCATAAACAGAACACAAAAGAAAAAATTGTCAAATGTAAATTAAATACCACTCATAATTTCAGAAATTTGAAAATTAAAATTGCACAAAAATGTGTTGAATAGGATAATGAGTTATTTTTTTAATTCATTTTCTTTTCTTTTCTTTTCTTTTCCCAACGAGAATTGAATTCTCATACATAAATAAAAGGTACATGATTTTGAAATACTTTGCAACAAGTAGACACACATACACAATATATGTGCATATCTAAAACATGTACATACATATGTATATGCATGTTGTGCATGTACATACCAATGTTGGGTAGGTATTTGATCAGGTACTAAATACTTATTTGATATATCTTTTTTTGGGTGTGGAACAAAGGAAGAAAAAATTAAGCTTATATATCCCCTCTCATTGAAGGATGAAGCTTTGGTTGTTAGGGCTTGCTTCATTGCTTGTAGTTTGAAGTATATTGAAACAATGTGTGGAAAAATAATTTCTAATATGTTTTGTGTCCTAAACCTTCTCCTAAACCCTAAACCTTTAACATTTATTCTTTAAATTTTTTTTAATCTATGCAATAATTTTTTTTTCCCAATCTAAAATTCACATTTAGTTAATTATTTGTTGTTTTTTTGTGTCATGTCGCCTTATGGATACTACTGAAGATAGAAGTTGAAATCCATGGGTTCAAACATGTTAATAGGAACCAAAGTTGTCTTCTTAGGTGATTGTTTATCTTGGAATAGTGCAAGGTGTAGAGTTGATTGTTGTTAGTGATGAAACACACATATTTGAAACACACATGTGTGCTTGGAAGCCACATGGCCACAATTCAACCACATGGGCTTATTTTAAGCTGAACAATAATCAACTTATGGATTTGTTTTAAAATTAAATCATAAGGTGTATTGTTTGCCACAATAATGTTGTGAAATCGAAAAATCTTGGCCTTCTGTATCAAGTGCTAGAAAGGCCTAATTGTGTACCATAAGTCTAATGGCATAACAACCATGAGAAAACAAGTTGACCAAGGCCATATTACCTTATTGAAAGAAAAAAAACAAAAGATGCAAGTAATTGCCCAAAAGCTCCATTCAATTGTGAGTTTAGCAAAAAAAATAGACAAATGTATATTGACGCACTCCCAACTCCTCAAGGGACTCAAATGTGAGCCCAAGTATAAAGCAGCGGAATAAGGAGGAGTTGGAGCACGCTCCCTAGCTCACAACCCTTTGAGGGGTAGAGGGGCGGGTTGGAGCTCCAGGA
>Ga0116231_10002171_pt1 | contig 41068 bp, 25 predicted proteins | sample S1TSphgellanicum_2_FD_89695 | JGI IMG/M metagenome (GOLD analysis project Ga0116231, IMG submission 89695) | Host-associated microbial communities from peat moss isolated from Minnesota, USA - S1T2_Fd - Sphagnum magellanicum MG | ecosystem: Host-associated > Plants > Peat moss > Unclassified...
CCCCCCCAAAACTTAAAAGAAAACCAATGAGGAACACATTGGGAATCTGTTGAAACAAAGGGAAAGAAACCTGATCATTTTGCTTGCAAAATGGGTTCACAAACTAATACTTTGACTAATATTTTTGAAGTTTTGACAGATTAAAAAATAAATTTATAAAAAATTTGGTAGATTAAAAATATTTTAATTTTTGTCGAAGCCACCAAGGTACAACGATAGTACAAGGCTGGTATTGCTTCAATTCATCAAAACCTTCTAGGGTCCTTATGCAAATGTTGATTCCAGGCACAAGCCAATATACCAGACCGATAATAATTTCTAGTTTCTACCTTTGTATTAGGTACCGACACAAAAAAAGATTGTAGGGGCTGTTTCTACCTACTTAGAGATAATTTTATAATGCAAAATATATTCAGCTGCTGATTCTGAAAGATAAGAAAGTGCAATTAAAATGTGTTATGTCCGGAAATGTGCCCTAAAATGTCCCCAGGGTGCATTCTGCCAGCTAGTTTGCATAAACCCTTAATACATTATGAGTAGGGTAAAGCCTTCCGAGCAAGGTTGTGTGAAAATAAGGGACCTACATTTCAAGGCAAGAGCTAAGGGTGGGTTTTGTATTTCCATGCAGCCCTATTTCGAGGGCTCTACATAGTGTAAAGACCAAAGGGAGAACATGCAAAAAATTGTGTGCTGGGCTAAGAAAATGTAAGGGGCTTAGGTCAAGCTAAGAAAGAATCAATGTAAATTTTCTTATTCTACATTAGAAAAGAACAATGGTTGAGTGCAAGGAAAGGACAAAGGAAATTTAATAAATTCTCATTGTTTCTTTTCAAAGGATGGCATCAACATGGGGTTATGACCATAAGACTTGGGAAAAAAAAAGACAAGGAAATTAAAAAGTTTCAAAAAAAAAAATAATAGTTGATAAGAAAAAAGAAAAATTGCCCATTTTCATTACTCATGATCAAATTCAGGCATTACAGAAAAATGCAAAATTATGAGTTTGAGTCCCCCTCTGTGCATTTCACACACCTAAATGCACACCAACTATATGCTTATGTGCAAATGTAGTGAACTGTTTATTGTTACTCACAAACTACAAAATTCGAAAGATTTGAATTTAACCATAATCATACAAAGTGGTTTGTAACCATAGTCTTTCAATTTAACCATAGTCATATAAAGTGATTTGTAAAACCTCTCCCTTTCCCAACTATTGTCACTCCCAAAAGCTTACAATGGAATTAATGAAAAGATCTTGTAGAATTGTCTAGGATTACCTAATGTTTTATCATCTTGCTTCTCATTTTGGAGATTCATCATGTGGGGGAAACCAAAGTAATTCCTTATGTTTTGGTGCAATTTAAGATACGTTAGCAATATTTAATAACAATCATCATAATATGATAGTTGAAGTGGTGATTGAACACTTCTGCAACTTCCCTTCAAAATTTTAATTTGTTTTCCATGCTTTTCATGATGTTCCCAAAAGTCCCTAATGCACTTTCAAAATATTTGTGTTCCGAATATAAAAGTAGCCCCACCCCAAAACTTCGAGCCACAAGTTTTCAATTCCTTTCAATGCATTCCCCATACATTTCATATAACATTTGTGCATAGTCCATATTTGTTCATCAACACTTTAAAAGATGCATAGGTATGCCAAATGGAAGGTCAAAGTAACAAATTTGTCTTGAAAATGCCCAAAGCTTTCAAACCTTATAGAATTATTTGTTGTTATAGGCCAATGAATAGGACTGTGACTTAAGATCACTATAAACCTACAAAGATTATTTTGAAAATAAATCTTTTCTATCACAAGGTAAATTGAAGGAACCAAATCCTCACATAACACACTTACAATGTTGCAACCCCACTTTGAGGGAAGTGTGAGGTCGCCACTCACACTCTCGAAAATGGGACTTGGGAGTCCTTCGGGACTTTTGAAAACTCATAACACAATTGCAGGGGTCAAAACACCTCGCATTCAAGTGTTATTTATACCGTTGGAAAGTTCTTGAAGTGTAGATGTCCAAAATGGCCTCGCATGAGCCATTTTGACATCTATAGCACAAGTTCTAGTCGAAAGAAGGGCCGGGAGTTAAACTGACTATTTGATTCTTGACCACTAAAAGTCGAGAATCGACCCGATCCCGATGCGTGCAGGTGAAGTGCAACACACCGTTGGAAAGCTCTCGAGGAGAGCTACAACTTTGTTTTAGACCTCATCCCAATCCGAGGTCGAAGCGAAAAATTATGAACGCCTAAAGTCCCAGGAGTCCAAACTGGGACAATTTCGGGACTCCACTTTGGGAGTCCAGGGAAAAAGTGCCATTCGGATGCAAGTGCGACGGTGAGACGCAAAAAATACTATATGGGGGAAGGTGGTGGCTTCCCCCGAGTCCGGGCCGTGGTAAATCAAATGAGTCCAAGGTTGCCCGTGGCTTGTCCCAACACCAAGAGTGTTCCGAATGAATACTAACCAACTTGTTGATTGGTTTTGGATGCATGACCGAATAACTAAATAGCTTGTCCCTCTTCCTAGTCTAATCCCGGAGCTTTTAGCATGCCCCTCTTACCCCCCCTCTAATGCTAGAAATTGGGAGCGTGCCCCGAATCCCCCGCCTTTCTGCAACTTGAGTGACTTAACCCCAACTTGGGGCTAACTAGGGACTTGGGAGCGCGTCATACAATAAAGGGGTGATATTTACATGTTTTGGGTTAGGATCACTCATGCACCTAAAACTTGATCTTTATGTAGGCTAAATCAGCCCATCACATTTGTAAATTATTCATTGTGAAATTCGTCATTTAAAGGAGGTAATATAAAGGATATACAAATAAAAAAAATTTTAAAATCTAATATATGTAATATTTGGAGAAAGTGAAAAAACTAACCTCATCTATGTAATATTTGGAAAAGTGAAAAAAACATAACTTCATGTATGTAATATTTGGAAGAAATATTTTGAAAGTCTTATACAATTTTCAAAAAACTTCAAAACTAATATGTGGCTAATCGTAAAAATTTACAAGTCCTAGGGTTCACCTATGTATGCTTTGAAGAACATTATGAATATTTGCGATTTCTTAACATGGTCCAAGGAACATAAAGGGTGCTTAGGCTTAATGATTAATTCTTTTATTATTATGAGTTTGTATGAAAGTTCTAATGCACCTTCCTACAAAATAACATTAGGAGGCTTTGAAGTCTTCTATTTTCATTGTTGTTAACTCCAATTAAGGATGCAATTATCATTTCTTACCTTGCAAAAAAAAAATATCTCAAAATTATTATTTTTTAATTATGTCCTTGATAGTTTGATGATAATGGTTTTTGAATTCCAAACATCACATTTTGAACATCACATTTTCCTAACTTATTCATTTTATTTTTAATATTGTAAGTAAACTTTTAATGTTATATTCAACAAGTAACATTTTACAAATTTGAGTTTCAATGTATTGTGAATGAGTTGTCATTTCTTACCTTATAATTTATTTTTATATCAAAACCCCTGTTAGTTTTGTTCCAAATTGTGTCCTTGATAATAGTTGTGATGTTTGAAATGAAATTAAATAAATATGCCAAATGTAGTGAATGCCAGATTCATGTGAATTCCACTACCCATAAAAGAAAGAAGGTATTTTTTATGTTTATAATTTGATAGGACCAATTTAAATTAAGTTGTAAAAGTGGGAATTGTTATGTGTTGAACAAAAAGACATAAGTGTTGGAATGTTAGAGTAACTATACTTCTCATATAGTGAATGGTGTAAGAGGCCATGAAAGGAGGTTGTATTTTAGGTATGCAAAGTTGTAACTTGTATCAATTTTGGTGACATAACCTTAAGGCATAAAATTATTGTACAAACTTAAGGGTGTTTCATACTAAGGTTCGATTTATAAGTCTTGATTCAATCTTGTAATCTAATTGGTTTAAACATCCAAATCAAGACCAAACCCTTCACATTAAGGCCCAATTTATTAATCTCAACCGTGAGTGGGAGTCCTACATGGTACAATTTTTGGTTGCATGGGTTGAGACTTAAATAAGGAGTTGGTTTGAACAAAAGTGGAAACCCCAACCTTAAAAAACAAATCTTGAATTTTTTTAAATTAAAATAATAAACAAGTGACTTGATATAATCCCTTCATCAGAAAAATAATTATTACTTTGTCATGCACTACCATGTTGGCATTTAGAACTATCCATCTCCACACACACATAAAATAAATGACACAAAACATCTTAAGTGGTGCATGATATCCAAATTACCCCCCTATCTTGAATTAAGTTTTCCTTGAGCCAAATAATAACATAATAGATTCATCTTATGAATCAACCATAATTGAACACCTTGGTTTTAAGGTAAGAAGAATAATAAAAGTGGGTGCAAATGTGGGCCCCATTGTTAGTCACTTAGTTACAATATGTCAAATCCTTAACCAATTGCAAATCATGATGGATAAAAATTTAAGATATTCCCTGTTATTTAACTATAAAATTTTACTAATTTCTTTTGTGCATAAAAGACAAACCCATTTTCTAACCAATATTTCTTCCAATGGTGGCGTAAGACATCCCATATGCGATCCTTTAAAACACAATTCACAAATCAACATAATAGTTACCTTTGAAAATTACCTCCACAACATAAATTATAAGCCAACAAGGAAAACAAACAAGGATGGGTCAATTTGGCCATCCACATTAAAAAAATGATATGATGCATAATTACACACATGGTTCCCCATGTCTAACGATTTTAGCCTTCCAATAATAACATTCTAAAAGTTAGCACCTTTTGCACATGCAAAATAACACATCTCACAATCACATACAACATAATCAATGTTGTTTGGGCAAGTCCATCCTTGGGTGGTACCACTAGGAACATCACACCTTAATTTTTTTGGACCCATTGAACTTTGAAAAAACATAGGAAACATTTAAATAAATATTTTCATATTTTTAAAATACATTTATTAAGCTCAATAGATTTTGAAATCTTAATGATGTTAAGAATATTATTTATTTTGATGTTCATAATCATTGCATTTACAAAAAGTTTCAAAAATTTAACGCTGGTTTTTTTTTGAACTTTTTGGTTAAGAACACAAATTTGAAATATGATTTGAGAATTTTCTTATGAATTCTTCCCTAGGGTAATATGGAAATCATTATATATATATAATTTATAAATTAATTTATTAAATATAATTTAGTTATGAATTTCCAAAGTTGAAGTTATTGATTTTTTAAGGGACCATTTTAATTTTGTTTAAATATATTTTTTAAATCCAATTTTTTAAATTCCCAAATAAACTTCAAGCCATTTATTATAACATGCAATGGATAAACATGAAATAATAATAATTTATAGTTATGAAAACATTTAAAGAAAAAGGCCCATGAAATTAATATGGTTATTTTTGGTTCCTTAACGATTCCTTGAGGTGGTTCCTAGTGGTACCACCCAAGGATGGGTTCATTTGTTTGCTACAAGTACATGCAATCTTTTGGTTTGAAATTACAGACTTGAGGTTGATAACCACCTCCTTATAACATAACATAAAGTAATGTATCCCAATGTTAAACAATTATTAGATTTTCCATAACCATTGGCATTACATATTGAAATAGTGAACAAGCTACACATTTTGAGCATCCAAATTGATTAGTACCATTGCGTCTTGTCAAATTGAAGTTAATAACTCAAGGTCATAATTAATTAATAAAAATTATGGTGGTAATGATGCAAAAGAAGATGACCAATTAAACATACACACCATAATTAACCATGGTAGCTACAAATCCCAATATCATGTTGTGGCCTTTTTGAAGCCCATATTCCCACAAACTTCACTTCATTATATACATCATTTGTTTAACTAACCCATCTATTTCAAGATGGTCATATGAAATCATATGATGATTAATCAATGTTTTTTCACATCTCTTTGAACTCCCCCACATAATTTTTTATTCTAGTCAATGAATATTTCAGGTAAAGTGTCAAACCTATTAAATAATGTGTTTATGAATGCATAAACAACTCCCTCATTATTGTGATATAGATATGGCACTAATTTTAACCACTTTGAAAAATGTTCAATCATAACTAAAACATATTCATTATGTTGCACTATCAAATTTAATGAACTAACAAAATTCAAACTCCATTAATAATCAAGCCCCATGATGAGCAATGGCTATAGATGAGGTGTAGGTGCATAAAATGATTGTTGCACTCAATCATGCACCATAAATTGAAAAACAAATTGTTGAACTTCTAATTGCATCATTCATTAATAATATTATGCCTAAAGCAAGATGTAAATTTATTAAACCTTAAAATGGCCCAACTTTTTGTGAGCATGCCATATAATGTCTTCCATTGATTGGGAAACCTATGATTTATGGCTTCAACCTTAGCTTTTTAAACCTTTGATTCACTTGGAGAAATCATGTGACCCAAGTACTTCATGTGAGTATGAAAGAACTAATACTTGTAAAATCTGGGAGTAATCATCATGTGTTATAGATCTTATTTGCTATGAATGCTAGACTAATCTCCAATTCCCATGTTTTTAAGGTCATATGTACCTTGGGTTGGGATGACAAATTATCCCCATCACATGTGGTGGAAAATGTGGCTTATGGTTGTTTTGTAGATTGTGGGGCGATGCAAACTATTTTAACACCCCAACATCACCAAATTTTTTTTCAATAACCAAAAATCCTTCTTGTCATTTGTAGTCCCATGATTGTCAAGGTTGTATAACTCAGCTTGACATAACATCATCCCCCCTTGCATTAACATGCGGTTTTTCGAACTATGGGTGCAACAATAAAAGTAGGGATGGGATGGGTGGGTGTAATTGGGCAAAAAACTTATATTTTGTCACACCCAAACTTAAGATCCATGTGAGGTAATTAAAATCCATGACATGCACCAAAATATGCTTTCGCATATTTTTTGAAAGATTTGACATTGTACATTGTTTGTGTAAAACCCCATGGTTTGTTCCTTGTGATCTACATTGGGTTCCTCCATGAATAATGAATTGACATTTCAAAACATGTTCGGTCACGCATCCTAAAATGCATGAAATTGAAAAAAGAAAAAAACATCGGTAAAGTTGCTCGTGGAAGTCCAACATTGTTGACCCAACCAAAAGTGATTTGTTATCATGGCTAACCACATATGATTAGCATCTTAGATTCAATATGTCATCCACCAAACATGTGGGTGACTTCAAAATGAGCTAATATAGTCATTGGATCACCAGTTGTTCATTCAATGGTGTTAATCTAATCCACATCCATTGGAATTGATGGGCAAGTGAATCAAATATGGTAGTAACCACCTACATTAGCACATTAATCCAAGCACACATTTGTTGCCATCCTATTAACATAGCTAGTTGAAAATTTCCAAGTGGTGGAACATTTTTTAGTAGGTATGCACAAGCGTGCATTTATGTGGTTTGCAAATATTGCAATTCATGGATTGGCTCTTGAAAAATCCTAATTTAATGTTTAAAAGATATTAACATGTGCTAAAGTGTGAAAGACCATGCCACAACCATCCTAAAATGATTAAATCAACTAGCCTAATCTTATCCAAATCTTGCACCCCCATAAATGTGTATTACTTGATATGTAATGTTGGTAACCTTGTACGACCAACATTGGCAACAAGTTACAATATTGTTATTGTAACATCATAACTTCATGCATGGAAAGTAAGCCAATTTGTAAAAATGTGGCTAGGTTACATTCAAAACTATAGTTAGGCCGTATTGCAAAATTGTGACTACGCTTCCAAAAGGCTCCAATAAACATATCATGTCCTTGAGAATATTTTAATGAAGAACCTTGGTATCCAATAGGTTAAATCCTAATGGCCCATTATCAATATTCACAAGTAACTATGGGTTTGGTGATGGTGAAATGTGCGAAGCCTAATGAATGTAGTGATTGGTTACTGCTTGCAATTTTGACAATGTGTTCAATGGTGATATCAAATGTAATGTCAATTATTGGATGATTGTCATTTACCTACCATTGACATCACCAATTCATCACTAGGGGGTTCAAAACCATGGGGAAGGCCAAATAATCTATTCAACATAGTTGATTTATTTTATTTTCTTGGATGCCATTGACAAACCTCAATGGTAGCAAACCCTTAAAGTTATTTTAGGTCTACGTTCATAGTAAATAATATATGGTTTATTCCCAAAATCTAAGGTAACCATTAAGGGGTATAAAATTGCTCTCCAACAAATACGTTGTAAAACATAACATGTGTAATTACCATTTAAGCTCACACTTGAATATAACATACTAGTTTGTTGGGATTAACTTAGATCACAACCTTGTGATTAATTAACCTTCAATCTTTCTTTGACCTACTTATTGATATTAAGATTTGGTATGGGCATGGCTCAAGATTGACATTGGTCAATCTAAGACCTTCCACTAATACTTTGAAAAATCTTTTGGGGATTGGTATCAATGTGTTAATTGCCCCTTCAATTAAAAATTTTCTTTTTCATTATGTATTATGACCACACTAGGGACAACACTTGCCCTATTAATGGTTAACTGTATTAGGAGTTGCTTGGGAACAATTACATGTTTAGATGAAATTTCGAATTTTAAAAATCTAGTTGACTTAATATTATTGGGGACTAAGGTCAAAATTCAATTTTTGTTTGACATGACCACCATCCTTGGTGTTCTTCCATCTTCACATAATGTGGCTGTGAAATGAAACATTACCATTGGTAGAACATTGGGTACCAAAAATGTTTTAGCAACAAATAATGGTGTTCAATACATCATTGTTGTTACCCATGGCAAGTTACTTGGTGCCTCTAAAAAGTTACAAGCTACAAAAATTCAAACAAAATTCAAACTTTTCAAAAACAAAACACAATTATAATAATAAAACCTTCAACTTCATGACATTTGTTTCAACTAAATCCCATGCAAAACGAAAATAAACCCAATGCTAAAAAACAAAAATAAATCTAGTTATAGCATTATCAAATCTAAATTTTTGAATTAAAAAATTACTCACCCATCCACATAGGAATCCAAGCACAACCAAAACCCTTATGGACACATAAACTTGCATAAAAACTTGTAAAACAAACACAACATAATAGAAGAAAGTGTGTGATTTCAAATTGAGAAAACTAAATTGAGTCACCCTACTCAAGGATTTATATCCCGCCCAAAAGTTCAAATTATTAAAACCTCATTCACACTAGATTTAGTTCCAAGCTAACTTGCCTTAGTTTGTTTATTGTAACTAAGATGTAACTAGCTAAAACATAATAAATTTTTCACAACTTCAATGCTTGAATTATAACTTTAGTATTTTTTTTCCCTTTTTTTCTCATCATTAGGAGGACACATTGATGGATTTTGCCCTCCTCATAGGACTTTGGACTTAGGCATTGGGCTTGGGACTAAGTCCTTCACACTATGGCACACCAACTTCTAAAAATAATGTTGTTTATTCTACCTGAAGGGTTTGATTCCTATAGGATTTTGCCTTTTCTTGGGACTTACGAAATTAGGCCATGTGATGTAGTTGAAATGGCCCTTTGGATGTCTTCTTTCAAACTTCCTAAAACCTATTCTTTATAGGTTGCATTCAAATTCTTAGCAATTGTCAAAATCAATGTTACTTCTAAATTATTAAAATCAACATATGTTAAAACAATAGTAGAAGTGGTAGTTAGTAAGAAGGGATAGTATCAAGGTGAGGTAAAAAGACTAAAAATGTTGCAAGACAAAACATGCATTTTGCAAGAAGCATAATAATCACATGATGTGGTTCCTAATCATAACCAACTATCACATTTGCAAGGATTTGGTGGAACTTAAGGGTTAGGTACCACCAAAGGTGTCAGTTGATGCTAGACTTTTGTATGAATAGTCACCACAATTTTCAAAGGATTTTAGGAAGAACTCAAGTTACAAAAGTCATGTTGGAAAGGAGTAAGAGGATTTGAGATAAAGATAGATGTGTGTGTGTATGAAGGTGTGTGAGTTGGAAAGTACCTTTGGAATGAAAAATATTTAATTTTAAAGGACACACATGCATTTTTTTTCATTGAATTCTTTTCATCACCCATTAGAATTGGGTAGCACATGAGGTAGAATTTTGTTCAATTCTATTGCTTACTTTTGTTGTCATGAATAACTTTGTCTTGAATTTTGAATGTAATTGATTTTGGGAAAATGTTATGGTGGTGTAATTTTAACAAAGGTTCCCAAGTTTAATGATGGTTTAAGTAATTTTGCCCAATATTGATTCAACATGCTTAACATCTCATGCCCAAAAATTATTATTATCACATTTCATTAGAAAGGTAATTAAAACACTTGGGCTTGTGCTACTCCACACTACTATTGTGTATGAAATGATGAAATTTTTTAAAAAAATAAATAGTGAAAATTAAGTTTCATTTGAATGAATATGTATAATGCAACTTGAATTGAATTCAAATACACTAAATGGAATTCACATTACATTGATTTTAGATTAAATTAGTTTGAATTCTTTTCCTAATTTGGTTGAATTGAATTCAACCAAGTTATGAAAATTCAATTATGAAAAGGCACATGCTAATTTGCCTTTTTGTATCCATGTGGGTGGGTTGGTGAAAGGAATGATATATTTAAATATTTATGGAACATTTTTGTAATTCCAATGAAACAAGGGAACCACTTAAATAGTTATGAAATGTTTTCATAAATTGTCATGGTGACAACCACTAATGGGCCTTATACTTGTTTTGTCTAAACTATTTCAAATTATCATATCACATTTTATTATAAAAATAACTAAAACATTTCATAATTCCAAGTTTGGAAACATTTTCAAATATCTTGGATATAAAATATTTTGATAGGATATCACATATGAAGGCACATGTAAACACAATAACTAGAGTCACATGTGTACACCTAGGTGAATGCTTTGAAAATAATCAGTTGGTCAATCAAGTTGACACAAAGACATGATGGATTATTGTGAATGAAACCATAATTTATACATTTTCATGAACTTTTTTGAAATTTTTATATACTTTCATATATATATATATAAACCTTTTTTCATGAATATATCATTTTCAAATCATGAAACTCATTTTAAACCAAAATTGAATAACAAAAACATTTTAAAACATTGCTTGACAATTTTTTAAAAACATTTTAAATTCATTTAAAACTTATTCAAATGTTCATGTATTACATTTTAAAATCATCATTATAAAAATTATTAAATAAATCAAATATTGTAACCTAAATTACCACTTATATATATGAAAAATAAAATAAAATGGTTACACTTGCAAAGGCTCATATTATTGAGTTTGCATTCATTTATGAAATACTAATATAAATGACATATTATGTAAATAATATGAATAAGTGTGTATAGTCGAATTTTACAGTTTTTCCCAACAGCTCATGATGGCAATCAATGTTTTTGTTTTCAACAAATTTTGTCAATTTTTGACAAAAAAATTGGGAAAGTTTTGGATTTTTTTATTCAAGTGCTAATTCACCATGTTTTCAATATATATAAAAATGTAGGGTGGGGTGGGAGGGAAAACACCCTAATGGCAACAACCCATAAGAAAATTTTACCAAATTTGCCTTTAAAAAATATGAAAGTGAAAACATTTAAGCATCAACTTTATTAAACCTAATACTTTCAGAATTTGGCGATTTGTTTTTAGAAGTATTTTTCCTCGAAATTTGGCAATCAGAAAACCCCAAAAACCCTTACTTATTTCATCGCTCTTTGAAAAACCCACTTATTTCATCGCAGTCTTCATTCATTCGTTGCTTCTTCGTCTGCTTTCTTGGCTGCTTGGAATTAGGGTTTGGAGCTCACCTTTTGAAACGCGGAGTTGGTTTGTTGTATGCGACGAGGAGTCGGCCGGCCGTCATGGCGATGGCGGGTATGTGCAGTTCCTGCCACAGTTTGGAGATGGGTCGGGGAGATGACGGCTTCTGGTACTGCAGGGTGTGCGGCGCGCAGTCGCAGAATTTTCTGGAGGAAGCGTTTGATCATGACGATGTCCATCTCTTTAACCTCCGTCATGTCCGAGAAAAGAATGTGGCTCGTGGTGAGGACATGATGATGGCTGGGATTTTGGCGTCGCAACAACAGCAACAAGATCAGCAACAACAAGAACTAGGGCTTTTCTCTTCCCAAAATCTTTCTCAACAAAACCTAGCCTTCCTCGGGGATTTTTCTTCTCAATTTGGAGTTCTCTCACAATTCGGCTCGCAGCCTGGAATTGCAAAGATTGAGCAAACTGGACCAGTTTTGCCGGAAAGTCTCGTTGCTCATACCTTGAATTCGCAAGTAGGGTTATCACAGGCCGACAAGCTTTCTTCAAAGATCCGGAGTGTATATGTGGAAGGGATGCAGATTTTACTGCAATTGCAATGTGAGGCTTTGGTGCAAAAATTTGGGGTCAATCCTTTGGTCTGTGGGATTGCTGGACCCGTTTGGATGAGGTTCGTGGCTAGCACTTGCGTTTTCGAGAAGGGGTGGGCAAATGAAGTTTTGTTAGTTGCTGAAGCTCGGGCGCTAAAACCTAGAAAATCCCGACAAAGTGGAATCAGTGAAAGTATGTCTTCTGAACCCTTTTTCTTCCTTCAAATTTCTGCATATACCTACATAGGATCTAAGTGTTTGCAAAATCAAGTTTTGATGGACATAGTTCAGGGTTTAGGGTTTAGGGCTTCAATCTCCAGGGGTTACTTGTTTCATTAGGAGGACAAATCTAACAGTCATTGCAAATCAGAATTGGGAGCATTCGCAATCTCCTCTACTTTGCCATGAGCCATGTAGGGTTCAAGGGTTTGTCACTGAGGATATTTGTCAGCCAACCAATTCAATGTGATGATGCTTATTGCACTTATCAATTCTTGGGTTTTGCTTTGTGCTGTGATAAAGCCAACCAACCAAACCAAATCAGTAATGCAGTTTGGTGAGATTCAGACAAGTGCTAACTCTCCTTGAATCTTCAAATCTTCAGGAACAGAGGACAAAGAATCTAAACTGGAGGACAAAGAATTTAAGCGGAAGCGGAAGCTGAGAAAGAGGCATCTTGTAGAGCCCTGGACAACATATGGAGAAAGGGCTCGAAATGTGTGGCTAAAAAATCTTAAGGGACGCATTCCTTTACGAGCAACCCTTGCAATCTTGTTTCTAGTTTGCCATATTGCACGAGAGTCAATTCTCCCTACAGATCTCACAAAATGGGCACTCGATGGCAGTTTACCATACATAGCTGCACACACTGAAATTTCAAAACGCTTAGAGTGGCCTGCTCAGCAGCCACTACCCTTGACCTCAAAGCTCATGTTTAAACCACAGAATATTACAAGTGCCAGAGTCATTGAATACCTCGCTAGCTTAATTGCTGATAGGATTAAGATTGAGCTCCCCCCTGTAAATTTCCATGCAATTGCTAGTCGTTTTTTAAAAGAGTTGGATCTTCCTGTCCAGAAGCTTGGATTTTATGTTTGCCGGCTTTTTGAGTGGTACCCAATCTCTGGCCTATGGTTATCGTCTCAGGAAAGCTGTTTCCCAACTCGTGTCTATGTCATGGCAATGCTAGTGGTGACATTCAAGATAGTTTACAAGCTTGATGGTAGAGATAGTGAAAAGACAAAGTCAACATTGCAACGTTTCAAAGGCCTCAAGGGCACAGTTGCATCTTCAAGCAATGAGGGGAGCAACATGAGGGACTTGCAAGAGAATGATTGTGCATGGGACTCAAAGGAATTTGTGGTCAAATTGGAGAATCAAGTGTGTGATGATCATGAGTGCACTGGTGGGTTTGTTTCCAGTTAATAACTGTACAATCCTAACTGAGCATCTATGATCAAATTCCATGAAGAATTGCAGTAACTAGGGTCACTATTACAGTGGACACTTCTAGGGTGCATTTTATTAACCTAAACATATGGATGAATACAACTCTTTATGTGCCTCAAACATGTAAAATGAATGGCACATACACTGCTGTCTTGCAAGATTATCTGATCCAAAGGTTGGCCTGTTTATCTTGTGTGTGTGTTTCGCCTCATAGATTCATGTGAGTGTTGGGCTTGATCAGACGACCAGGAGGAGCTGATGGCCTATTTGAAGTACTGTCGAGATGTCATATTTGCAGGCGAGAGACTGACAACTGATGAGGAACAATTGCGGGACTATTTCTGGGAGCTCTACAAGAAAGCTTCTGAAAAGGTTCTGTATTTCCAGTTTCCCAGCAACTTGTCATGTTTCCAGGCACAAAAGGTCTCTAAATCTTCTGTGATAGAAGCACAATTCCATGAAGCTATGTAGCAAGTATACATCCAGGTCAAGAAACAACTTACACCTGCTCCTTCTGTTTTATTTGTGAGTTGTTGGGGGAGGATCTAGGAGTTTAAGGATGTAGGGTTCAAATTTCATGACATGTTCTCTGAACGCATTCTTGTTTGTGCAGGATGCCTCAGTCAAGTGCAGTAGAGCAACAAATTTGAAAGTGGGGAGAACAGACTCAGAGCAGGAAGGTAGCAAAGCACTCAGGGAAGAGTTTCCCTCTACCTGCACCAATACCAGTCCACAGAGTCAAGCTTCTCTGCACCAGAATTTGAATGACACAAGCTTTGGGCTGGGATCTCATCTTGAATCAAGTAGCAAGGTACTCTCAGAAGCAAAAAGCTTGCAACGAAGGAACTCAAATGACAAACAGAAGAGCTCTGTTGCAGAACTGAGAGCAGTGCCTAAGGAAACTAGCACTCAAGAATTGGAAAATTTGGGATTTTCAATTTTGAATCCAGTAAAAAAAACTCCTCTGAATGATGAGTATTTAAGATACTCAACCTCGCGAGGTGGAAATCGTTATGTGCATAGGGAGTATGTGATAGTACTCCAAGTATGTGCAAAATTTATAAAGGTTGACCCGAGGGTTCTTCATTCTGCTGTCCAAAATGTTGAGAAAGGGCTAGTAAAGTCTGAAAGGGGCATAGAGCAATTTCTTTCCTCTGTAGAAAAGGAACCTTCAGCTGATGAAATGCCTTCTGTAGAGCCAATGGAGGAGGATCTTGTTATGGATGATGATGCAATTTGATTACTGTGACACACTTCAACAAGGATCAACTCCATGGGAATTTGTTGCTCAAATGGTGATGCTGTTGTAGTTGGGTGAAAGTGACACTAACCAGAATGCAAATGTGATGGTATTCAGCAAAAGGGAACAGAAGGTGAGTCTATTGGTGCTACATATTCAAGGCCATACTATATTTTCCTATTTCACTGTAACCCAAGTTTAGAGATCACACTAGTACATTCTTCAAAACTCAATATTCTCTCCTCCTGGATGCTTTATTCCAGTAACTGAGAATTCCGTTGATAAGGATATGATCAACAATGTACCCACAAACTTGCCATCTCCAAATGTCTGGGACTCAAATCTTGTTGCTAGGATTTTCCACCACCAGTCCACGGCCTCCTACAGGCAAGTTGCTGAAATAGGCCATCACTACTTTACTCTCTCAGCACATTCTTTGAATTGCTGTACATGCTCTGATCTCCCTGTGAGTTTTGTGGAGTTGTTGACACTCTCCTCATTCTACCCACGCTACTGTTTGACAGTACTCGTTGATTTTGGATACCAGGAGATGTATGAATGCATATCCTCCTCTTCTAAACTAGTACCTGCTTGTTGTGTTGTGCAAAAGTTTGAGCCTCTGTGCATGTTGAGCATTTGTGCATATTATCCTGAATCATCCTGACTTGTACTATGGGTGCACTGATGCCCTTGTCTACTCTCATAGACATCTTTTGAACTTTCTGAAGATCTACAATGAGGCTGCAGTTTCTTAACTTAGAATTGCTAATCTTGTTGCATTGAATATGTGCAGGAGGAGGAACATTGGTGTTTCAATTTGTGGGACAGGAGCTAACCATTCTCCAACTGCACGGAGCAGTGAAAAGGAATGAGCTGGTGGAGGTATGAGACTTTATGCAATCTAGTACATGTGAAAAATGCAATCTGGTACATTTGTAGTTGTGGGAATTTAGGAATTTAGGAAAGTCATGGGAAATGTGCCAATATATGTGAAAATTAACACAAATAGGTAGAGACACAGTGCACAACAACACTGGAGCACTTTCTGGCAAAACTAGAAAATTTTGTTTCATGAATGTGAAGCTAGAAGGTGAGAAATTAGTAAACATGGTCAAACAGGCAGCACATGAAGAACTACAGAATTGATGATTATCTGAGGGAGAAGAAATCAAAAGCATTTGAATGAATCAAGACAATTGTATGTGCAAGCTGTGCATTCAAATCCATGATATCCTCTCAAGGGCAAGCACCTTTGAGACAGAGGAAGCAATTCCTGAACTGAAACTGGATTTGTTTTCATTGTGCACAGGTAGTCAAGTTCAGTCTTCAAATAAATCACAAGTTCCATATCTAACAACACCCACTTTGCAGCAGTAGACTTGTAAGATTATAATCTATATATCAAAGTCAAGTTGGATGCTAGATGTTGATCTTGGATCTGCAGAATAATCTGGGGAGCCAATGTGAAGAGATAATTAAGATTTACAGATTAAATTTCAATGTTTCATATCTCCCCCACAAATGGGTCCTTCAAGTCAATGTTTGAGTAACTTTGCCCATGCTCCCCATGCTCGGTTCTTGACTTTCTGGTTTGCATGTTCCCGACCAATTCTGCATTTGTTATGTGGCCCTAATCATCTCCTGCCTCTACCAACTTTGTAGACCATCACAATATCCAACACACCGCATCCAATGCTTGCATGTGTATCCATTCGCCTCTATAGGCCATCCTCTGTCCTTTGCACAATATCTAGGGATGGTGAGTATCTCCATGTTTTGTGGAACATGGGTGCAAGAACTTTGCCTGCATTCCCTTTGCCCATGTCCTCACTTTCTATGTTCTCATATGTTTCAACCAATCCCAGATTGCTCTGTGGTCTTGATTGTCTTGCACCTTGACATGCCTTTGTAGACTATCACAACATTCTTTTCACATTGCATCTAGGGCCATAATGAACCACAACATGTAAATACGTCAAGCAAGAAAATAACGTGCAATTTTGAGTTTTGTAGTAGTTCCATTGAAAAATTGTTTAGATTGCCAAAAGCATTTTCAAGTATACATCAACCATATTTGTGTTTTCTCTTGCAGTTGTTCTAAAATTGTACAATGGATGAAAGACTTAGAAATTAGAATATGGGTGTTATTGATTGCACTTGTATGTTGTCAAGCCACACCATTGTTTAAAATCCTCAATGATATAACACATCTTTAGTCTTATTGATTGAAAAATCAATTTGATAATTTAACAAAATTTATTATAGGGACAAATTTGTGTAACACTAAATATACAATGGACTTCCCTATTGCAAACAATTCTTCACATAAGAAAATTACAACCATGTGTGGGTTTTAAAATGGCATAAAACACCCAAATCTTGATATGGATGTTTTTTTTTATATTCGGTATTTTGCTTCACCAAAATAGGCCTTATCTATCTACAATTTTAAAGAAGGTGGAGTTCGTCAACCTAAAGTTTTCCACCCAAGTGCATTCATGACTCAAGGGTTCATATGAAGTGTAACTAGTGTTTAGTTTACATGATTAGATTCGTGTTTAATTCCAAAGTTTCATGAATGTTTAATATATTTATATCATTTTTTAATATATTAATGTAGCATGTGAATAAATCTAAAAAAATCCAATATATATAAAATATCCAAAAATATCTTTAAAGCACTATAACTAATTTTTAATTTATCATTTTAACATTATTTTAACGATGTTTCAAAATTATTTAAATATTTTTTGGCCAATCTTACATTGCCACATGAGTCTATCAATACAAATTCATGATTGCCTATCATGACTCTTAAGGTGCATCCTAAATTGATTAATTTGTGAATGTACCCACCCATCAACCATTTTCATATTTAGTGAATGGGAATTTGAAAACTCAATTATGCTTCTTGGTTTCATTTAGAATGCTTTAAGTAGTAGGATAGAACAAGCAAAACATTTGAAAAATACAAGTCATGAAGTGTATGTACACATAGGAGAAACTAACCATTTTTTAAAACAATTATTAAATTCGTGACATCAAACAAAACAAAAAGAGAGTTTGGAAAAGGGAATTGTGTTTTTTTTGCTTCACCTAATGCTTTAATTTTCAAGGGATAGAACATATGAAATGCTTAAAGTATACAATTCATGAAGTGCGATTACATATAGGAGAAACTAAGCTTTTTCTTTAGCAATTATTGGATTCATGACATTAAGCAAAAAAAAAGCTTTGAAAAAAGAATTGAAGGTATGGTTCACAATTTAAAAGAACATACACCCCACATTGAACTATACTTTTTTGTGTGTTTCATCCATGATATGTAATAATAGAAAGTGAAATGAAAAAGGAGGGAAAAAGTGTGCATGTACTCCAAATGGGCAAAAGAGAGCAAAGAAAAAAGAAGTAAAGGAAACAAAAGGAAAGTCAACAAATTAACAAAATAAAATAAAGGAAATGAATGGAAAAAAGAAAGGGTAAAATGACATCACTACCATAAAGATGTTGAAAGAGATGGTGTTGCATCTCTTCAAGTTGTGGCCATGATGTGAACATGAAATTAACAAAAACTCCACTATGTAGCATCACTTGATGTGATGATTCTATGCGAATCATCATAATTTGAAGTAGAGTAAACTTTTTGAATACCCTAACATGGCATTATATGTGTGAATATGAAGACTAATGCTAATTACCATCAATCATGATAATAAATTTCAACATGTCATGTGTCATTTTTACAATTGCTACCTAGGTGGTGCCTACCACTAAAGATGTTAACACCATGTGTGAAGGCAACATAAGCAATGTTTGTACATTCTTGTATGCCATTTGAATATGGGTAATTTTGAACCCATTGATTTTTGTAAACAAAAATTTATGCCTTGTGATTACATGCAGCTTTGTGGCCATAGTAAATCAACACCCATGGATGCACCAAGCATGATGACTAGTGTGTGGATAGGAAACAATTCTCTTGGGTTGTATTCATGTCCCATACCTTACCATGATGAATACCTATGTACTAACCATTCACATCCATCTACTTAATAACCACCACATTTGGCACATATTTCCCTACCTACAAATAACCCCTCACATTATCTAGCTATTTATTAATTATGATGCTTACCCATTTAGATTTTTACCATACATTGATGATGCATTGGTGGGTGCTAGGTCACTTAATCCTTAGTATGCCAATTAGTAAATAAGTAAACATTTTATTGGTTCATTAAAGTTATGAAAACATTTGTACTTATGATTTGGTTGGTTTTGAAATATTTTGAAATTATAGATTAGGCAATATTTTGTATCACAACCAAAGGCTTTATTGAAAACCTTCATTTGAGATTTCATTCAAGTATTCGTTAACATTTTCATTCATGACCTTGGAGGGGTGGAAATAGTGTGATAAAATATTGAATTAAACAATGTTGTTGTGATGGGGCATGTTTTAATAAGGCAAAAAAATATATACATATATTGATGAGGCATGCATTTGAGGATTGCACATTCTCCTTTAAATAGTACAAATCACTAGTTTTTTTTCCAAAAGAATAAATCTTACTTTTAAAATATTTTTATTTAAAAAAATTCAAACTTAAAAGGTTAGAGAAATTTTTTATTGTATTCGAAGGGCACTTTAAATTTTTTAACATCCCTTTTAAAAATAAGAATGGATCTTACATTTACTATTTGCAAGCAAGAAGGAGCTTACACCTACTTAAACACACAATTTTTTCCTTTAAGTGTAAATTCCTTGCCATTTTTATTGTTTTATGATCTAAATTTATTTAAGCTTATGATAAGGTTCATTATGTGTTTTATGGTGATTAAGATTAATGGGTAGAGGAAATTCCCAAAATGGGAAATCAAACTTGACAACCACTTCATTCTATCCTAGGCCTATTATTTTGGGGATGCCCCTACCCTTAAGCTTTCCCTACACAAAAGATCTCCTCGTTCCCATCATCAGCATTTCTTTTGAAAATTTCAAAGAATGCAAACCTCATCCATTATAAGGTGAATATACTTTCTTATGAAAAAAAAAATAAAAATCTTCAATTATGGGACATGCACCAAAGCAAAAATAACCACCTCTCTAAGGTGAAGAAAAGTAATGGGATTGGCTACTACCCAACTTTAGATTATGTGATGATGGGAGTGGCTACTACCCAACTTTAGATTATGCATTCATTGGAAACCTTTTATGTATTATGGAATGTGGCAAGATTAATAAAGCAAATTGTCATTATGTTTAGTGATAATGTTGGTTATGAAATAGTTGAAATAATGCCAAAATAAAACAACATAATCAAGTACAACTTAGTTGTGTGTGAACCACCATTGGGTTAACAAGCTTTTCCCTTTTTACACATCATGTAAACTCTCCACTTTGCCCTTGCCATAAGTAAGGAACTACATATGTAAGTGGGTAAATATCATAGGTATGTAGGCAAAGAATCAAATTTGTTACCACCAAGTAAGTAAAACTCTTGGTGGAGATTTTGGTAGATAGATGTAGGTCGATGGTTCAACATAGTTAGCCGCTTCCATGTGACAAATACAACAAAGAAAAAAGAAGGTATATTGTTCACACACCACCAATCTTGCATATAGTGCATTGGTGGGCGTTGTTTTATTTTGGTCACTCTCAAGTTGTTAACCTACTTTCCATTCCCTTACAATAGGATATTAGTTGATCCTCATTGAATTAAGACATTAACTCCTACCGATTGGTAGTTGAATTATCACATCGAACATTTAACATTAGTAATCAAATTATGATTTATATCCTGCTTATTTTGCTTGTGTTTTTTTGCAATAATTTATTCTAAAACATTTCTTCACTTTCAAAAATTGGGTCTACCATTTCCTTTTTCTTTTTTCATGTTCAACAATGTGTTAGTAGATATGAAATCTTTCTAATTATAATTGAAAAAATTTCAACACTATTCAAATTGGCTAATAGAATGATATCATGGGTTTCAACTTAATGTTGGAAACAACATTTTTTTGGGCAAAATTTCGCCAAATTCCAAAAAAAATTATTTAAAAAGAATATTTTGTTGCAGATTTTTTGAAAATTTGAAAAAATCATCAAAAAAAAGTTGAGGTTTTGAGCTGGTTTTGCCATATTTAGAAGCCCTCCTCCTGTGGGTCGCCAAATAAAAGCAGGAATACAAAAAAAATTTATTCCTATGTCTGTCTTGTTGCCATTTAATGCTATATCCTTCTTGGGATGCTAGCCAATGGTGCTACATGAGAAACAAATCACTGGTTGGAATGTGCAATTGTAACCAACAATATACATTATTATATAAACAATTACACTTACACACGAGTGAAGGAATTTGCATTTTTGGGTAGATTGGTTATTGCAAGGTTCTAGCTACAAACCTAAGGAATTCCTTATTCTGTGCAACATCATTTGTAAAATCCATTATCCCATCGTGATCATTTGAACCTTTCCTTTTGCCATCACCTTTGTGTGTTCTCCCATTTTCATCTTTGATTTGTTTCCCACAATCTCTAAATCTTTTCCTATTTTCATCTCTACATTTGTCATTCTTGTTCTTTCTTCTTCATACTCACCTTTCCTTCCCTCACTATGCATTTGTTGCCTATGAACATTTTTCTCATCTTTTTGTTGCTCTTTAGCTTGTCTACCTTCTTAATGCATGGAGAAACTTCCCTTTTTGGTCCCAATGTTTCTATTTAACCCTTTTCATCATCCTTGGAGTTTTTCGGCATTGCATTCATCCTTCAACCCGCATCTTTCGCGTAACCATCAAATTTGTCAAGGTTTCATTTTGACTTGTCCTCCTTCAGTCCCCAAATAGTGTTTGTATTTATTTACACCACAAACATGAAGAGATTAATACAATAGGGGTGTCAATCCACCAAAAGATTGCAACAATGAACAAATGTGGTATGTCTTTGGAGTTTTAGGTTTAAAGTTTCAAACTAAAAATCTTCTTGTCATGCGAGAAATTGCAAGAATAACCTTGATTACATTCCCCACACTAGAATGCATAACACATTTCTCTTTCTTCTCTTTTTAACTTACTCATTCTCTTCTTCTTTCTTGTAATTCTCCACAAGATCCACCTTATTGATGCAACCTACTATTCATGCCCCATTCAAGTTATCTACACAACAAGCTTAAATTTCAAATCAAATTGCTAACATGATAGCAAAGAAACCATAAGATTCATTTCTCGCACTTTTCAATCACAATGCCCACTAACAAAACAATCGAAGACAACAACAAAAAAAAATCAAGGAAAAAAAGCTCCACTAACATTAATCTTTAACTAGCCCTAGTTGTGTAACTCATTGATAGAAAGCACAATGTTACATTGATCTTTTGTACTGCAAGAAAAACAAAGCCTTTAGACTTTATTGTAGCATTGACTCTCACCATATTCACATTAACCACCTCCCCATACTAACAAACTCATATCATTTAGAAACCATAAAAAGCTCAAGAATCATTAAATCTCAAGAACTCAAATCATGAACCATGAGGGAGAAAGGATTGCAAACAAATCGATGAACAAAAAATATAACTATAAGTTTGAAAATTGGTAGGCATATCCATGAATTCATCATTAGACCCAAAAACACACAACTTGAAACCCTAAATTGGAGAAAAAACTAAGAAAAAATCCAGGAGCTACTATTAATGCAAACAAATCAATGCACATAGAAAAAAAACTGTAAGATTGATATCAACAAGCATATCAATTAACTCATCATTAGACCCAAAAACACACACCCACCTTCAAACCCTAAATTGGAAAAGAAAAGAAAAAAGCCAAAGGAACTTGTTACTAATGTAAACAAATCAATGCACAAAATATATAACTATAAAATAGAAATTGGCAGGCATAGCCATGAAGTCAACAGACCCAAAAAGAAACATACATGCCCTCAATCCCTCCACCAAGAAAAAACTTAAGAAAACAACCACAAAAAGAGAGATGAGAAGAAAGCTACTAATGACTTAGTGAAAACAACAAGCAGGTCGCCTTTTGTAAGATTGAAAAGAAGGCCACAGAGATAGCTATAACTGGAGTCCTTGTACTTAGCATGCTAGGAATCTTGATTGGAAATACCATAGACCACACAATAACCTTCTACATGTGTCAACGAATTCATGATTCCCCCACACCCCCCACTCCCACTCTTCAAGTTGCTGCTCTACAACTCCAGCATCATCATAATCTTCTTTCTCTTTTCTCTACAGATCGACCGACGGACGCAAAGCTCCACAATACAACATTGGTGTTGTCGCTCTGCAACTCCCGCATCACCATAATTTGCTTTTTCTGTTCTCCAAAGATCGACCGACGCAAAGCTCCACAATCCAACACTAGTAGTGTTGCCGCTCTACAACTCCAGCATCACCATAACCTTCTTTTTCTTTTCTCCACGCAAAGCTCCACAATCCAACACTCGTGTTGCGTGCAATCTGCAAATCCTAGCTGGTCTTTGCTTGCAATCTACAAACCCTAAACGTGTTCCTGGTCTTGCCAATTCGTTGAAGCTTTTTGGCCGCTCGATCGAGGGCCAAAAAGCGTTCACACTACGACTACCCACCTCTACATGTGTGAAAACTGCTATCAGTAAATTCACCAAATTTTACTCCGAACAGAGAAAGGGGAAAAAAAAAACTCCATTCCTTCTTTTACTTCTGTTTCAAGATCAGAGCAAACTGCTGAAATCTACACCGTAGATGTTCGGAAAGATGCTTTTCTCGGTAAAGGAATTCAACTCAAATCTGATCCATCCCAGAGTGCGTACACTTCGGGGACACGTGGAAGTTCTTTATTGGTGTATAGCATGATGCTTCCACGCGCCCTTTTCACACTGGAAAACCCACCCACGACGAGTGCGGACAAAACGCGCTTGGCCGCCGGAGAACGGGTCGAACGCAGCAGCGCCTCCAGGTCGCTTCCGGCCTGCCTGCGTCCCTGCGTGTGCGAGGAGATTTTGTGCGGTCGATTCGCTTGCGAGGAAGGTGAGCAGCTTCTAGATTCGTAGAAGGGTTTGCAGTTCAGAAGTTGAATCGTTTTTCAGCTTTTTTTCTTGGAGAAATTTCGTTCATTTTTTATATTCATTCCTTTGAAAGAGACAATAAGGGTTGCGAGCGTGTTGTGTGGTAGAGCGATCGGCAGCAGTTCTCTGCGTTATTTTTATTACGAGCCTTGCTTGCTTGACACTCCAGCTTGAAGGATTGGCTTGCGAAAGTGTGGAATAGCGAGCATAGTAGGACTTTTTGTGGTACTAGTTGCAGGGTCTATAGGTGAGCGTATTTGGCTCTTAGAGACTGAGAGGGAGAGGGGGAGAGAGGGTCTCTTTTGAGCTTAGTTCGGTTGACGTTTGTAAAGTGGGATTTTGTGCGGGGGATTTTTTTTTGGTAGCGTTTTTGTTTTGCTGTGAGAATGAAGTGGTTCGATAAGCTCTTTGGAAGCTCAGGATCTTCACATGATTACGATGGGGAGGGATACTATTATGGTCACCCGCCGCCCTACAATTCTGGTGGCTGGAATGGACCGGATTTCTTCTCGGTACCTACCTATTAGGCCTTTTCCCCCTTTCTTTCTTGTCTTCTTTTGCCGCTCTGTTTCTTGAGCTGTGGACCGACGCATGGGTGGCTTTGACATGCAAAGTTTCGGTGATTCGCTTGCTGAAAGGATGATCTTAAAGTAGTCCTTGCTATGGAGGTGCTGAAGGATTTGGCTACATGTTTGAAAACAGGATCCAAGGAGGAGGGACGAGGGAACATCTTATGGCAATGACTGGCCTTTCTATCCAAATGACAGACCTTATTACTCACATGAGAGGCCTCCATACCCCAGTGATACACAAAGCCACGAAGAGCTTGATCGAGCCATTGCCTTGTCTCTAGCAGAGGACCACAGTTAAGCCTGTCCTGAATTGCCATTGAAATTTTTTTGCCTCAAATTAATTAGGGATCAGTTCGACAGTTTTGTAGATGAAGAATTCTTGAAGTTAGAATTGTGCAACTGTGAGCATATCAGTATTCCAAAACTTGAAAAAGGCTGGGCACTGTTGTGCTTCACCTTTGCTGTGTCTTGGGAACCCTATCTCTCATGAGAGGTAGGTGTGTGCGTAGTTGGTCTGATGTGATTCTCGGAAAACCTGACATCTGTCTACTTTCTTTGTGGCATGTGTCTTCAGGGAGAGAGAGGCCAGCGCAAGACCTTGAGGATGAACAGTTGGCTAAAGCTCTGCAGGAAAGCTTGAATGTGGATAGTCGACCCCGTTTTGGAAATCCATTCTTTCCTCCACATGTTCCTGAAGTAGTCCCAAGGCAGACATCTGACTTTCTTCTTTTGAGTACTGTCTTATGCTCAGCCATGTAGTGGCAGAGACTTCAAAATTAGAAACCTTGTTAACATGGCCCATTAAGGTCCACTGGGTTGGGACCCTCTTCTTGCCCAGAGTGTGAAGCCACAACAAATGAAGTTATTGGAGTATGAGGGCAATATGCACTCATGAATTGATTTGCTGATGATTAATTCTTTTTTATGTTGTAATTTCTATTGTTATTTTGTCATCTTGGAACTGTAAATGTCATTCTATATTGTACAGGCTCAATGACCCCAGAGCCCATGCTTCATATTTGTAGACTGGTTCTCAATTTCTTGTCTGGCCTTGTCAACCAGCTGGCAACTAATCTGGGCATACTAAAGCTTACAGGGTTTGCTGGGTATTTTACAATGTGATAGATCAAATTGTGCTGGCTGTGACCAGCCCCTTGGATATGGGCGCTTTCTGAGCTGCTTGGGAAAAACCTGGCACCCTAACTGTTTTTGTTGCCGTCTGTGCAACAAACCAATTTCTGAACGCGAGGTGCTTGACTTTTACTGCTACCATTCAAGCAAAATTGTGGATTGCAACTGAAGTTTCCAGTGATGCAAGTCATCAGCATTTTTATCATTGACCGACTAAACCTTCATCAACAGTAAATTGAACTGCTTGATGTCTTTCAGGGTAAAGAGGAGTTCTTGGTATTCATATGTGCTAACTGAGTGTTTATTGTCATAACAGTTTTCAGTTCAGGGAAGGGATGCTTACCATCGTGACTGCTACAAGGAGCTTTTCCATCCCAAGTGTGAAGTCTGTCATCATTTTGTAAGCATGCTCTCCGCTTTTGTCAAATACTTGATTATGAGGATCAAGATGACATGTGATACCTCTGTATGGTGTAGCATACTGTGAACTGAATTTGGTCCCATTGCTGACTAACGAACACCTTAGAACAGTATGTAGTTAGTATGCATTTGATGCTCGTTACACTTCTATTTTGGAATCTTCTCACAAATTAACAGATTTTCTACTCTGCAATTCTATAGATATCAATAAATGTAGTCATACAGTGCTCATCGCCCATTGCCATCATATCAATAGCCCAAATGGAAGAGCATTCTATCCTTGCAGTACAAAATAACATTGTCGCAAAACTTGCATTCCACCTTCCCTAGCTTGTCCTCTGCACACTTCCATTTTGTAAATTCACAGAGTTTTTTACTCTGCAATTTTGTAGATACCAACAAATGGTGCAGGGTTGATAGAGTATCGGTCTCATCCATTTTGGAATCAAAAGTATTGCCCAATTCATGAGCGGGATGGCACAGCACGATGTGGTAGTTGTGATCGTATTGAGGTGGAGCTTGCAGATGCTTTCCTGAACTGTATCAATATTACATTTGAATTGTGTGATGTTTTCAGATTAGGTTATCATGGATTCTAGTTATCCTGTTCTTATGATACACCAATGGATTTTAGATGGGTCATAAATTGAATGCCTGAAGGTTACTCACTATTGTATCCTACTAGACATTCTAATCACATAAAGCATCTGCAGGCAGGATGGTTTTTGATAGGGGCAAGGGGTAATGGATTTTCTGTGCAGGCTGAAGATGTGCAGTATCATAGACTGAATGATGGGCGGAAGCTATGCTTAGAATGCCGTGACACTGCAGTTTTGGATACCAAGGCATGCCAACCCCTATACCGTGAGGTTCTGAAGTTTTATAAAAACCAAGGCATGAAGATTGACCAGGAGATACCTATGCTCTTGGTGGAGCGAACAGCCCTCAATGCTGCTCGTGAAAGTGAGAAAGATGTGAGTTGAATACCAGCTTACCAAATTTTCAATGAGTTGCTTGAGACTGCTGCTTTCCATCTACTTGCACCTCAATTATGTACGATTACCAATGCTGTGCTATGTGCACATGGGTTAAGTACACACATGATTTTCAAGAATATGGAAATCTATATACATTTGGGTCAAAGTGTGGACTGAATGGAAGCCTGTCTTTGGACCTATCAAGTTCATGGATCATAGAGGTATGGGGTCATGTCATCATCCAGGCATTGAGCTCTGGCTTACAGGGTAGGATGATGACTCATCAATTGGCATGGGTGTTGATTTGTGAGTTGCAGGGACATGCACATACAGCAGAGACACGAGGTTTGTGTCTTTCAGAGGAACAGACAATTTCTACTGTGAGTTCTATACTTATTCCTGTTATCTTACTTGTGAAGGCTGTTGCAACAAGATTAGTGCACGGATAGGCAGACATACTCATTAAACTCTCATATGTGGCCAGTCCACTACCATATTTCTCTCATTGCACTTTACAATCCTTTATGAAATTACCAGTTGACAATTTTCTGAATGGCAAGACTTTTGATTTTCGTGGGTAAACTAATTTTTTTTTTTCAATACCCTTCACGCTTAGGAGTATGTTCAACCATTGAGTTAAAGCCATGAAGTGCTTACTGAATTGCTTGCAAATGTCTATCATAGGCACTGGCAGGTTTAGGGTGTCTTAATGAGAACTTTTAGTTCTGGTGGCCTTATTATAAGGACATCCCCTGTAGCCATAATTGTCCAGTGATTCTTATCATAGTTACCCTCAACATAAAATTTTGGCTTAGAATTATACCTGTGTAATTGTTAATTTAGCTCCTTAACACCAATTGGCATTATCTCTGGACAGGTGGTTGGGAGGAAGCCAAGGATGCCAATGGGTCCTGCATCTTTGTTTACAGAACCTCAGAAGCTGGTCCGACATTGTGAAGTCACTGCAATCCTTGTGCTGTATGGCCTCACCAGGTAAAAGATGCCACATGGCTGTGTCAGAGCTCATGGTTAGGGGATCACATGAAGTCACTCTCACTTTGCCTTCTGAAGCTGACTATGTGAGCTAAGGACAATTTGTCCCTTAAGAGGTTCTAGTGGATACGGATTGGTTTGTAAAGGAGATTCATTGTACTAGATTGTCTAATCCATGTAAACAGAAGATCAAAAACCCTGAACCTGAAGCTAAAACTAAAATGCTGTCTTTGATGGCATGGTCTGTATTGCAGGTTGCTGACTGGGTCAATTCTGGCTCATGAGCTTATGCATGCATGGCTTCGTCTTGATGGTACTGAATTCTTTCTACTGATCTAAAGCATTCTTTTTCTTGGTTGGCTTTCCTGGACCATCCTCTTCCATGCGTCTTATTCATACATGCAAAAACTGGGGTTGATATGTTGTAACAGCAAGTTACATCTAATTCTAGGTTAGAAGAATGCACTATATGTGAGTCTTTTTTTAACACTTCAAGGACCTGTGTCCATTTTCTGTAGCCATATGCTAAGCTCTTTGCATGCTTGTATGGTGGAAGCATCCTCACCATTTTTACTGTGAGAACTTCACATGGTTAGCTCTGGAAGGGGTTCATAGTGAACCAAATTGTTGTAATTTCAAGGGGAGCACATTTTATTAGATCATGATTAGGTGATTGAAACCAACCTTGGCACTTGCAGGAGGATTCTCCAATCTACCAAATGATGTTGAGGAGGGTATTTGTCAAGTTATGTCGCACATATGGTTGTCAGGTGAGCTCAAGAATATGACAAGCAAAAGCTCTGGCTCTTCTTCAGCACACAGTGCAATTGAAGCTCGGCTGGGTGAATTTTATCTCCACCAGATTGTGACAGATTCATCACCAGTATATGGGGAAGGATTCCGTAGAGGATATGATGCTGTGATGCAATTTGGGCTCTCACGTACTCTTGAACATCTCCGCCTTACCAGAGACTTCCCTTGATGCTTTACTGGGGCATGAATTACTTCCTCCCTTCAAGGTGGGGTCACAGATTCCCGTTCTCTGTCCAGTGCAGCTGCACAAGTAGAGCACTAGGACTATTATCTCTTAGTATTATTGCCACCTTGGTTTTCCAACAACAATTGTGTGGAATTTCAACATATGCTGAGGAGTTACTAAGGCGAGACCAGAATAGGACTTTACAATGTGTATTCGGCCAATTTTACTATCTCCCATGAGGCCAACAAAGTAGTTAGCTGGAGAGACTTTCATGAAGATTATGTTATATGCAGTCTTGTAGGGAATCTGACATACTATCTGACACTGAAGTCTGAGAAGTGCACACTGGCAATTTCCATAGTATGAAGAGTTGGACTATTAAGTAGCATTTACCCCTCCTACTGAAGACACCCTGTTAGGAATCAACTAGACAGATTGGAGTCCACGATATAATTGAAAAAGTTCATAAGGAATTGTTGGGAAGATTGTGGTAGAACTATGCCAGTGGGATTGGTTGGAATTATGAAATCCCAGTACTAACATTAGGTGAAGAGAATATGCTCAGTTTTAGCACATAAAAAATTGCTTGTCTTATTATGTTTCTGGTACCTAAGTACATGCTAGACTTGTCACTAGTGACTTGCATATGCAGGTCTTGTAGATTTGGTGCCGCATGTAGGCATTGGATGTGTATGGCAGCACCTCTAGATTGATGAGGTCAGTGGACAGCCATGGCAGTGTGGCAGCACTGCTCATGGCAAAGATGATGGCCTGGCTCTTTGACTGACACGCAAAAGGTTGCGACTGCACTTGTTTTCAGGTTACCTTCGAAGTGTTAGTGTTCTTGTGGAGATTTCTCTGCTATCCAAGAGATATGAGTAAAAGGTGCAAGATGTGATTAATGTTTTTGCATCCTCCAAAGTACTCGGAAGGCTTAAATTTTCTACATTTTGGGATGTCTGGTGTAATGTAAGTTGCATAACAAGGGTTATGTAGGTGTATTGCAACTCAACCATTTGGCTTGATGGTGTGCTTCTTAGCCACTGAACTATGCTTGATGTTTTGGTTGAAGAGTTTGGTTTTTAAATTGGGCTAAGGCTATCAACTGCAACTTGTGGGTCTTGTGTGTAATTTGTATCTTGAACTTGCAACTCCACATTTTTTCTTATATTATCGTATACTTTCTTCACGTGATCTTTAACCAATAAAATCTATCAGAAAACTATAAGAAAGAGTCTTTAGTAGTTATACATGTGTTCAGCTTGACTTTAAAGGTGGTCATTACTTGACTAGTTGATAAACAAGTAATGGAGTTTGGCCTTGTTGAGGTGGGGAGGCAAATATAAAATCAACCATTCATATGGAAGCTAAATTTTTCAAGAAAAGATGGTGAATTTGAAAGGTACCTTATGACAACAAAAGTTCTTATCCAAGCATCTCAATAAAATGATTCTGTAAATGTTTCTTTCAACTATGATAGACTATATAGTGCACTTGTAATGTGGTTCAATGGACCGCACCTTTACAATCCTCCCATTTGTTCTTGGATTGACAATTGGCTTGACCATCTCCTTGGTGGCATTAGGGTTAAAAGTTCAAAAGATTTTGGATAATCACTATCCAAACTTTGCAAGCTCAATTTGCATTTTATTCAAATGTTTCAACAATTTTATTTGATTTTGTTTAGTGCCAAATATGCAAAACTTATCAGGTAGGCCTTGATTTTTCAAATGTCATTTAAGTTTGACATGCAAGGATTCAAAAAGTGGTTAATTCATTAGTGTCATCTAGTTCTCAACATGAATATGACAAGTTGACTTGACTTGTGTTTGGAAATATTAAAGTAATGGTATGCATCTAATAGCTTTTGAATTCTTTTGACAACCTTCTATGGTCTTTACAAGTGAGATTTCAACAATCATCGTATATTCATTATGTTTTGCATTGTCAACCAATCCTAATATTTCATACCATCCTTTAACAATCAAGTTAAAAGTGCTTGGTACACCTTCTATGGTCTTTACAAGTGAGATTTCAACAATCATCGTATATTCATGATGTTTTGTGTTGTCAACCAATCCTAATATTTCATACCATCCTTTAATGATCAAGTTAAAAGTGCTTGGTACAACTTGGCGACACATACATCAAGCTCATGTATATGTAACTACTTTTACAATCTAGACTTATACAATAGGCGTTTCATGAGCTTGTGAATTGAGGAGTTGAAAAGGAGGTTACTAAAGAAAAGTAGAAGGGAGGAGCAAAGAAAAGTTGCAACCAAAGAAGCTACTATTTTAAACCTACAACTCATTGGCACAATCTTTGTTTTTCCAACATTTACAACAAATTTTGGACAATACAAATTATTGTCACTAGTTCATACTTTGCGATTTTGTGTTCAATGTTCATTTTTATGATATACATATATATATTACAAATCTTCAACTTATTGTTTCCACTCTCCTTTTGCACTAGATTTCCCATGTGTGAACATTGTATTATTAGCCTAGCAAGTTCAACATTTTAATGTCGAAAATTTTAATATGTTTTCTCTAATGATTCTAGCATATACATTAAGAAATGCATTTGTACACTTCGGTGTCAAGATTTTCAATGTAAATGCACTTTCAATACACCTTTCTAGCTTTTCAAAACTCTTGAATCTTCTTACTCATTTAATTATTTAGTGCCAAATTTGCTAAGTTGGTATGATAATACTTTCTTCAAAACATCCATCCCCCAACATCTTGTCATCATAATACCAAATGTAAATCATTCATGATTATATGTGTTGAAAACAATACCTATTTAAGATTGTCAAATCTCAAGTGAAAATATACATAATAGATGGATAAACATTAAAATTTTACATGTAAAGTACTTGTGGATGACCATGGCTATAAGCTTTTGAAACAAAAGTTGATGAAATAAATTCCCAAATTGATGTTCAAAATTATTTCATGCAATGACCATTTGAATCAGCATAGATTGGTATTCTTCTTGGTATTATGTGATACAAAACATTTAGAATTAAGAGACATTATGGATCAAGAGAGGGATATTTGTTTGCCACATTGATGTAACTTGAGTTGCAAGTTGTAGAACATATATTATGGGGAAATGCTTCCTTGGAAGGCTATTCTTGGGACACCCAACAATGTTCAAGTCCATGGTAAAAGTGCCTTCCTCCAAGTTTAGTTCCGAATTAGGGTGGTGGGGACGTCATTTTGGGGGGTAGGGGTTGGGGGGAGTGAGTTTGGCTTGTCCAATTTACTTGGTTTATTTGCAACCATGTGCTCATTGAAATAACTTAACTTGTTTGAAAAACTTGAATCATTCAATTAACTTGGTTCACCCAATAATTTGGTTCATCCAACTTATTTGGAAAAATATCAACTTAAAATGAAAATTAAATAATTGATTTGAAATTGGGAAATTAAATAATAATAAAAAACACACGCACATAATGTAATGACAAAAACATATAATTAAGATAAATTTCAATAAAAATGAAATATGCTAAAAAAATTTATACTACCTCACAATCTGCATACTTTATTATTGTGAATTATTTGCTTTGCTACTACTTACTTTGTTAAGTTAGAATTTTTTTTTTTAAAATGTGAGAAATCAGAAATTTCTAAAATATTTTAAAATAATATTGTGAATTCCTAGTTTTGAAGTTCCTTGTATAGATTTTGAATTATTCATAATAGTTATTTTCATAAATAAATTTCATATCATGTCAAAATATAAATATATTCATATATTAACATATTTTGTGTCATGTGAATGTAGGCGTGTTGGATGAAAATTGAAAAGGATGGGCTGAAAAATGTAGGAAAAATAACATCAAAATGAGAAAAAGTTGCAATGATTATTTACATTTATATTGAGAGATTTTTTTTTTGAAATAAAAAAAAAATTGAAATGCACAATACTAACAAATTTCATTCAAGATTTGTTATTAAAGAACATTTATGTGTTGAAATGTTTACACATCCATGTGGAACAATATTCAATACTTGTAAAATATGTCTTGATATTTTTATTTTTGTATTACCATAAGTTATTTTAAATCCAATTATTGGTTAGGTGATTATGTAAAGTGGAGTGATGAAAGACATGTTATGATGTGTAAAATTTGTAACATGTTGATTTCATTATGTTTTGCACACAATTTTGTTGCACACCATGAGTCCAAACATAATGAAAAAATTCAAAAACATAATGTGAAAATTGCATTAAAAAGCAAGTATAAGTTTCAAGCTTTGTTCTATTTTGCTTCATACCAAGTGCATTGCATAATGAATAAATTAAAAAATAAAAATACACTGCAAGGATCAAATGTAAATGGTAAAGAACATATTTTTCCAAATTTTGCTAGCAAGTGTGAATTATTTGAATGTATTCAAAGATAGAAAACCGATGAACCATTACATATAAAGCATTATGATTTTAATTATAATGTTTCATGTTTTGTGACCTTATATTAGTTTATAAAATTTGTAAAGATTTAAAAACAACATTGACTACAATTGAAGTGGCTTTTAATAGTTCATTTTAACCTTTAAAAAATAAATAATTTAAAAAATAATAGTTTGAATTACATTTTATTCAATGATACCTTTATTCATTTGCACATATCATATTTTGAAACAGGTTTGTTAAAAAATATTCTCATTTTTTGTACATTCATGGTTTTTAGTCTTTCAATGTGAACCAAAAATAGATAATGTATTAAAAAAGTTCAGGTCACAAATTTCATGTCACATTTGAACAATTAATTAGAAACGTCATTTTTATCATTTAAACTTGTCAAAGCATACATGTTTCAAGAACCAACATTATAAAAATCAAATTGATCAAATTCAAAATCCAAATAAATATGGTAATCAAGTTGACTTAAAAATCATGAATATTTATATGTTGGCCTAGTCAATCAAAACATTTGTGTTTGTTAAGACTTCATAGCAAGTCACATTTCGAATGGCAAAATCCAAATCGACTTGGCAACTAGCTCCTTTCAACACTTCCTCATTAACACCATCCTTTTTGTCAACCTTGCACTATGTTTGAATCACAACCTAAAAGTCTTGCATGTATTCCATTATAAAACCTCAATGATTTTTCAATTGCATAACTTTCAACTAGGCATCCTTTGAATCTTTTCATGCATCGCATGTACCCTTTTATTATTTTGTTCATTTTTTTTAATGGAGTCTATCATTCTACAAAGGTTAATGAAAGGGTTATAGACATGAAGAAGTGACCGTATCATCTAAAGCATGCACCTCCACAAAAGAACTTTGAAAAACATGGGAGGGACGACCACATTGGGAGAGGATGAACACTTATAATCTTCTTAAGGAAAAGAAATAATGAACACATGAACAATTTTTCATATGTTGATTCTCAAAATGTGTAACTTTAGTTATTGTTTAAACTAGGTGTAATAGCATATTCATGCCTCTTGTTAGAATACAAAATTTTGTTATTAGTTTGAAATTGACAAATCTATTTATTTTACGATGGATATTGACAAATTGCTTTGGTGGTTTATTACAAATGAAATCACATTTTGTGTGATATAATACATGTACCTTGTGGATGTGATAAGTAGTGTCTACTTGCACAAGAGCTTGGTTGCTAATAATTTATTACACACTAACTAGTTCCACTCACACCTTACATCCATGCACAATTTCCAAAATCTCAAAATTGAATGATTTCTCCCATGTGACACTTTGTTTAGGAATCCAATGTCACAAATGGCTTGCAAATCTAACCTTGTATGGGAATAGTGAATTTCACAAGGAAATTCCTTCATTCTCAAGCTCTCATAAAACATCTCAATTTCAACATAATGGACTCGAATTCATGAAGATGAAGGTTTTGACCTTTTACAACTAGCTCAAAAGAAGTCATGTTTGCATAAAATTGCTTTCGCTTTGCCAAACAACACCAACCAATTAAATGATTGGCCATTAGCCTATGGCTAGGGCTAGACACCACTTGTACTTTAATCCTACCGTATCATGACAATTTGACAAGAAAGTGCTTGAGATATAAAATGATTAGGGGATTTTATATATCCTATCATCATAACATTCTTCAAAATCTAGTGGTGCTTTTCAACAAGTTTTGACAAATAATCAATGACAAATTATGCAAAATACTAACATCCAACCTTCTAGCAAAGCACCACAAAGTCTTCAAAGGGGTAATGGCTTTATGTTCAAAGAACTTAGGGTTCATTAGATCTACAAAAGTTGATTAGAAATATGCAATAACAAAATGCAATTGCTGAAATTGATCTCTTAATTCCAACAAATGGCCAACCAATTTTGGCCTTACATTTATAGCAAAAGACCCATTGCAAAAGAACCCCATCGTTATAACATCATACACTATTCACAACTATTATGGGGCTCATTCTCTGATTGTTTGTTCCATTCTCTGTGTAGTGTTCAGGTTTCCATTTCCACTTATGACTGTTGCTTGTTCCATGAAGTAACAAAGCTATAAATCTCTTTGAGTACTTTTCACTAAAGAAACAAAAAAGCTGAACATACTTTCTAAGCAACACTATGCAGTGACAGTAGATGGAGATGAAATCTCATAGATACTTGTTCTCTACTGGCAATCTATAATGCAACGCAGAAGATATTCCTAATTCTTTCTTTGTGTGAGTGCAACAGTACACAACATTACTGGACTGCTATATCCTGCACAAAGATACTGAAATAGTGAGATTGGTACCTCCAGTGCCATCAGGATTCATTGTGTACAAAAGCCTCCGAATCCCTGCTCATGACAAGACCTGAGGCAATGATAATAGTATGAGTTCAATAAACTACTTCCATAGGCTTAAAATCCAATAATAATTTTTCAATATCATCAGCTGAAATCTTAAATATATGAAGAAAGATTCAGAGAAAATGAGTACAGAAAGCAAAATTGAAAGCAAATACAAACTATTCCTACCAAAAAGCCCTTCATTAGAAAGAGCTATCAGATGCATTCCTCACATCTCCATGGTGGATAGGTGGAGATGTGGGCTATGGTGTCACTTTTGTGATTCTGAAATTTTTTGGAGTCTACAGAACTTGCTACAGTAGTTACAATGCACACAACCCATGCAACCCTATCACACAAAATAAACTATGCAAATCGAAGACAAGGATATTGTTCAGTTGAAGTAGAAGGAGAACAAAATTTTAGTGTTGTCAGCTCTGTCTTTGAAAATTCCTAAGGTTAGTTGTATCTGTGAAAATATCAATGTGAATTCAAAGAGAAAACTCCACATACTAATCATGTAAAAATACCAAAACCAACGTTTTGTCTGTTCCAATCAAACCAAAACAACACTACAAAAATGATTGTTGCATGTTCGAGACTGCTCTCTTCTTAATTAGACAGGCAACAACACTTGTCCACTTGGATTTGTGTTAAATATTTGTCTCTAAAATTGAATTTGATATCCTATGCGAAGAATCTGATCATCGTCAGTAGCTGTGAGCACTCTATGAGTGAATCCATTCAAACTGTGTTGATGAGTAATCTTCGGTCCAAATTCACAGTCAGACAAGGATCAAGCAATGCAAAAGATAGTGTGGACCACTTACATGAGAAAAAAATAATTTGGAGAGGGTTTAGGGTTTAGGAAACCCTCTCCTTGAGCCCCTCTGGACAAATTTCCAGTGATAGAGCATCAGCTGTTGTACAAAGTATTGCGTTGTCGCAGTCATCAACAGCAGCTTTCAAGGTTGCAGGCTCTCCTGATTCACGCCCAACACCAATTTGCACTCAGAATGGAAGCATCTCCATGGTCTCCCTATCAGCCCTTCCTCAGCAGCCGGCCTCAACTTGTCTGATACTGAATTGTTCACATCAGAAGATGCAAAAGTGTGCTAAAAAAATGGATGCGCAAAGGATTTCATTATTTATAGTTCTAAACCAACATACCTTCACTTTGTCGCCGCAAAAGCTGCAATTTTCGGACAAGAATGCGGTCAACACGGCCAGTATAATTACCCTTGCAACTTGTCCTCTGGTGAATTCATCATTGGGACTCACGAACTTGCACATGAGTCGTCAAATGCTGACTTCCTCATGTTCATGATCTTCTGTTACTCTAGCTGAACTTCTCAGCTGAACTAAATCTGTCGAGAGATGACATAAATTATTGAACACTGACATGATCATCGAGCAGGCCCCATTGCACTCGCATCTCTAAGCTCGGTGCTACCTGGTCCAGGTTGCATGTGCGGTTTTGCAGTGAGCAGGACGAGATTAAAAACTCCTTCTGTCTACCGGGAGTCAGGAGCTCCGATACTGCCGCTCGTAAGCTCTCCTCCATGAAAGCATCGAATTGAAGCTCGTCATCGGGTTAGCCATGGCTCTCAATATTTCATTGCACACAAACAAAAAAAATTCTCTACTACCTATTCCACTGCCACAAAATCACAAAATTCTATTCCTCTACACACAAATCACCGACTTCTTCTCTTCCACAGCTCTCTACATCAAAACGTGACTGTAAGCAACGAGACATCCTTGTTTGCTCCCAACCAAAAAAAAAGGGGAAAAAGGAAAACAACTTGACTACAAAAGCTCAAGGTTTCTGACATTCTTGACGCGCTGCAACAGGATTAAATCGCGCAATTGTGTCGAGGGATAAAAAACAAAACACGCGAGGACGGACCCTCTTGCGAGAAGGAGAAAGGAAACCATCATCCCTGTGACTGACTGATTACCACACGGTCTAGACCTTCACAACAGTTCAGCTAGCACTAAGTATAATACCAGTGAAGCAATAATCTGGGTGCTCGGCGGCTCGTCATCTAATCGTGTGGCTCACAAGCCAGGTTGTGATCGCATCTTACGGTTCACATACCATTTTCATATTAGGGTTTGGGGCGCGCGCGATTTGTTTTGTTTGTTTGTTTTTCTGTGTGTATGCAAGTGTCTGTTGTTGCGAGGCGGTTGAGAAGAGGCGGGAGAGGGAGAGAGGGAGAGAACGCGCGCGAGAGCGAGAGAGAGAGAGCGAGAAGCGTGCGTGTGGAACAAGATGAAGATCGAGGAGGTGCAATCGACCACCAAGAAGCAAAGAGTTGCGTCCCACACGCATATTAAAGGCCTTGGCCTTAAGGTACTCTCTCTCTCTCTCTCTCTCTCTCTCGTTTTCATTTCTTGTTGAACGGGAAGGATTGGGGGAGTGTATGCGGGGTTCAAAGTAGCCTAAAGGTTTAAGCGTAGTGCAGTCAAGAGAATTTGGATGGAGAAGGCTACTTGAAGGATTTTTCCGAGTAGTTTTTGTTGCCTCCTTGCCCCGTTATCCCTTAGAAGGAAAGGGGGAACTCTCGATCAAAGATTTGAGCATGTTCTAGTACTGATCAATTATTCCTCAAAATATCACGAGCTTGAAGTTTTCCGTGTTCTCTCTCTCTCTCTCTGTCTCTGTTTCCTTGGTTTGGTTCTTTTTGTTTTGGTTTTGGTTTTTTCATTATTTCTTTTGTTCTCCTTTCATCTTGGTTACCTTGGTCATCTCTTTCTCTTTTATGTTTTTTGAGATAATTGGCCGGCTGCTGTGTCTTCCCATTACTGCCATTCTTGTTACAGAAACTCAGTATGGTGTTTAATGTATGACTTGATCCCCACCAACAGCCAGGAGCTGATGAAGTCAGTGGGGGATGCAATAATGATAGTTGGTCACCACTGTTCATGTTGCTGTTGTGGTCATTGGACATGTGGGTGGCTGTCCCTGTTGTTCACATGCTCCTATTCAAAATTCTAGTGTTTTCTTACCGTGGATCTCATTGATTTTCCAATTAGCATATATGCTGTCAGATCTATTATCCCTGCTATTAGGGCATCTCTCAATTCTGTTCAGGTTGACTTAAGTAGTAAGTACAGAGAAGTTCTCAATTACTCATGAAGATATCACCAATAAATTGGTTCCAGTATTGGTGGGTTTTCTTTCTTGTTTGTAAAGTTGTCACTTTTGCCTTCTATTATCTAACCATTGGAAAATTGTGATTGTGACATGCTTTCAAGTGAATGTTCATTTAACACAGATCTGCATTTCGGTCATTCTGGAGAAGTTCAGTCCTAATAGCTTTGACTGATGCAGCATTTGATCACAAGCCTTCACAACCCACTTTTTGCAATCCATCTCAGCATGTTTTGAGAATTAAAGGAGTCCTCAAGATAAATCCTCTTGCATGCAATTGCTACATTTAGTGTGGTATTGTTGCTAGTTGGTGTTGTTGTGAGGGGTTAAAGCACATGTACAGGTTTTGTGTCTTTTTGGTTGCAGGATGATGGTAGGGCACTGGGGATGGGGTCAGGATTTGTGGGCCAAGAGCAGGCACGGGAGGCTGCAGGTCTGGTGGTGGACATGATCCGTCAGAAGAAAATGGCAGGCCGTGCCCTTCTTCTTGCTGGTGCCCCTGGCACTGGCAAGACAGCACTTGCTCTAGGCATAGCACAAGACCTTGGCAGCAAGGTATGATGCTTGAGCTTGATCAATCAAATGTCCCAGGCCATTTTATCTTCTGGAAAAAACTAATATTATGACATGTTCATGCAGGTACCATTTTGTCCAATGGTAGGATCTGAGGTCTACTCATCAGAAGTTAAAAAAACAGAGGTTCTTATGGAGAATTTCCGGCGTGCCATTGGACTCCGAATCAAAGAAAACAAGGAGGTCTATGAAGGCGAGGTGAGCAACATCAGGACTAAGCCTTAGACTGCCAAATAAGATAAAACTTAGTGGTTAGATGGTCCAAAATTCAGTTTTGTAATCCTGGAATGGAAAATTTTGTGAAGGAGAAATGTAGCTCTCATCTGGTTGGTCCCAACAGAGCCAGTTGCCTGATTTTGGTGACAAGGGAGAGTCATAGCCTATCTGCAGAAGTTAGGTGAACAAACAGCTGTTTAGAACATGGATTTCTTAGTGACTGCCTCTGTGGAGAGGCCTCTTAGTACTAGTTTAGGTTGTCACAGGAAGTTAGGTGATGTGGTTCCATGAAATATGGAGATAGTGTGTTGGGAGTTGAGATTTGGCCTGTGTGCAGGTGACTGAACTTACACCAGAGGAAACAGAAAGTGTAACAGGAGGGTATGGCAAGAGCATTAGCCATGTTGTAATTGGGCTGAAAACTGTGAAGGGTACCAAACAACTCAAGCTGGACCCTACAATCTATGATGCACTTATCAAAGAAAAGGTATACATCAGGATCCTTTCGCTGTTATCTTCTCCCTTAAAGTGGATATTAGTCTCCTGCTAGCCTTGTCTTTGAAGGATCTTCTTCCAGTTCTTGCAGTGACAGGATGTTGAGAAGATGCAATGTGGTGTAGGTTCTGGTGGGTGATGTGATATACATAGAGGCCAACAGTGGTGCAGTAAAGCGGGTGGGCCGCAGTGATGCCTTTGCTACTGAGTTTGATTTGGAAGCAGAGGAATATGTTCCTCTTCCAAAAGGAGAAGTTCACAAAAAGAAAGAAATTGTTCAGGTATCTTGGTTCTCAAAATGCATAATCTAGAGTGTGTTGGTCAGGCTGAACTTGAATTTAATGACAATTGTGATTTCATCATTGAATCATAGATGCTTGCATATATAGGGACATGCTAAAATGAAATAAAAGCTCTTTCCTTCAGAAGCTTGTTGCAGCTTGAATGAGGATACTGTTGACTTTTTTGATTAGCAATGTCTCTTGAGTGCTAGCCAACATCATGTCTGAG
>Ga0116231_10002172_pt1 | contig 41064 bp, 31 predicted proteins | sample S1TSphgellanicum_2_FD_89695 | JGI IMG/M metagenome (GOLD analysis project Ga0116231, IMG submission 89695) | Host-associated microbial communities from peat moss isolated from Minnesota, USA - S1T2_Fd - Sphagnum magellanicum MG | ecosystem: Host-associated > Plants > Peat moss > Unclassified...
AAAAAAAAAAAAAAAACATCAATAATCCAATAAAAGAAAAATAAATAAATGAATAAATAAAAGAAAAAGAAAAAGGATATGGATGTATGGATTTATAAAAGAAAAGCCCAACTCATAAAAGTGTGTGTTAGGGTGGGTAGTACTTAAACTTTAAAAATGTCAAAAAATTAAATTAAAAAGTAAAGTCCTAATAAAGTCACTTACAACCAGCTCCTAAATCTTTTATTTTATTTTATTTTATTTTTACGGTGGCGTTGGGGGGGGTGGGGGCAGTCGGGGTTCACTTTTGGCCTATTATTAACTGACAGAAAATATTCCATTCCAATCCAACCGTCCCTAAGTGACACTTGGGGCTTAGATCCAACGGTGTGTGAACAAATAGCCTATACGGTGGCGGTACTCCGTATGCGGTGAGGCTATACATCCATACACCCCATACGTCGTATGCACTGCGTATTCTAATTACGAGAAGGGACCATTCCTTGTATCATATATACTCCGTATTTTAATGATGAAAACCCTATATCGTATATAATACGTAAAGAATACGTAAAGAATATATGATATAGGGATATACTATAGGAAGAACAAATTATACATGGATCAAAACCGTACATCGTATATAATTCGTATATTAATGATGAGAAGGGATCATCCATATATGGTATATACGCTGTGTATTTAATAATGCGGCACGGAGCACCCACTATACATCGTATATGCCGAGTATTTTGATGATGAGACAGGGATGACCTACTATACATGGTATATACTGTGTATTTTAGTGATGTACGAGGGCGTATCTTGTCTGACAATGGAAGCAAAAGAGGAAACGCGAGCGAGCGACTTCTCCACTCTCGCTGAAGTCCTGCCGCTGCTCGCGAATCCTCGCAATTCTTGCTCTGGAAAATCTTCTCTCGTCACGGCTCGACGCGAGCTTACAGCAAAGATTTCGAAGAATTGAAGAGAGAAGCTCTTGAACGAGTGTCTTCAACTCGGTTGACATACTATATCGAGAGAGAAAAGCGCACAAAAGAGTAAAACACGCGAGTGAACACGTGAGGAAGAAGAAGGAAGTTGGAGACGGAATCTGGAGCAGATAAGGATTCGGGTTGTAGAGGAGATCGAGATTGAGATCGAGAAGAGAATATAGAAGAGAGTGAGAGAGAGAGAGAAAGAGATAGAGAGACAGAGTGTTTAGGAGTTGGGGGAGAGAGGTTGGAGAGGGGTACTACCAGTGATGGCAACGTTTGTGGGAGCAATAGACCAGGGCACGACGAGCACGAGGTTTATTCTTTACGACCAGGCTGCCAAGCCTGTGGTGTCGCACCAGCTGGAGTTCACACAAATCTATCCACAAGCAGGGTTCTCTCTCTGTCTCTCTGTCTTTCTGTTTCTCTGTCTGTCTCTGTCTGTCTCTGTCTGTGTTTTTTTTCTTTCCCCCCTGCTTGTTGTTTGTTTGTTTGTGCAACAGAAATTTGTTCTTCCTTCTTCTTCACAAGCATTTTGTACAACAATGTGAGTGCATTCCATTCCTTTTCATCGGAATGTGAGCGGCATCAATTATAGTAGAGCTTGAATGCAGTCATCCTGTCTCACCATTGGCATTCGAACGTGAAATTCATTGCAAGGTTTTGGTGGATACGAAGCTCTCTGCCTTGGAATGAATGCTGAGGATTTTCCAAGTTTATTGCTGTTGCAATGGTTGGAGTGCTGTTTTGCAGCCTTTCTGTTTTGAAGTATGTTTCTGACATGCATCTATCTAACAAAAATTCAGAAATTGGATTTTTTAGGGAGCTGAAACACTCTCTGGCTTGTGAGTGAAGCTTTTGGATCTGTCTGCTGATTTTGGTTTAAGGGGAGGTTTTGGCAGATGGGTGGAGCATGATCCAATGGAGATTCTGGCAACAGTCCGCACTGCCATGGAGGGGGTGCTCACTAAGGCCACGGAACAAGGCATCCAAGTGCAAGGGAAGCTGAAGGCCGTGGGGATCACAAACCAGAGGGAGACTACTGTCGTATGGAGCAAGAGCACTGGCAAGCCCTTCTACAATGCCATTGTCTGGATGGATGGCCGCACAAGTGCAATCTGCAGGTAGTGTATTTCTAGGCACACACTCTGTTCTGACGCATATCTAAGAAGAAGTCATAGCTTAGAATCACAGCACTGAATGCCAATTGCTGGGTTGTTTAGAGCTGGAGATTACTGATGCCTGTAACCTGGAGCAATCTGGTTGCTGAGATCTTCCCCTGAGGATCAGAAGTCTACTGATGCAGCCACTTACTCCTATTATGGCTGTAACATGTGTATTGATGTGGTGGTAACATAAATGAAATTACAGAGGAATCTGCACAACAAATAACTTGAAGGTAACATGACAATGAGTGCCTGGTCTGACAGTTTGTGAGACTTGCTCACAAAGTGTCAGACCATCATCATGAATTGCAGTGGTGAGCTGCCATGACTACCCATGGACTTCATCAGCTTCTGACAGTGGGTATAGAGGAGTATGTAATAGTCCACCCAAGATCTTGGGCAAAGAACATGGTACAAAACCTGCTTCCTGTGTTTCTGTCACATTTCTGGAAGCAACAGGAAAACTCAGTCATAATGTTGATTAGGACTCAAGAATAATCATAGCTAATGAAAAAAGTCATTAGTAGTGTACAACACATACTGAGAGTGGGACTTTGGACCCAAAACCACTTGCAAGATGGGCAAAAGCCCTAAAAGCTATCTTGGAGCTCCATATTGCAAGCACTTGCAAGTTAGCAGAAGGTTTTGATGACTCATGGCTTTTTTCAACAATGTGATCTAGATTCTCATGAAGCCCTTACTCTGCAGGCAGTTGGAGGAAAAGCTACCTCAGGGTGGGCGACATTTTGTGAAGACATGTGGCCTTCCCATCCATCCCTATTTCAGTGCTACAAAGCTGCTTTGGCTAATGGAGTCTGTCCCTGAAGTAAAGACTGCAATTGAGAGTGGGGATGCACTCTTTGGAACCATTGATACGTGGCTCATCTGGAACTTGACAGGGGGTGCGAATTCAGAGACCACGATCCATGTCACTGACTGCTCCAATGCATCACGAACAATGCTAATGGACCTTGAAACCTTGCAGTGGCATGAACCCACACTGAAGTCTTTGGGAATCCCAAGAAGCATTCTTCCAAAAATTATAAGCAATGTGGAAGTGATAGGTGAGATTTCAGAGGGATGGCCTTTTGTTGGTGTTGCATTGGCTGGCTGTTTGGGAGACCAACATGCAGCAATGCTTGGGCATTATTGTAAAAAGGGAGAGGCTAAAAGCACATATGGAACAGGATGCTTCATTATCTCCAACACTGGGGAACAGATTGTTCCTTCAAACCATGGGTTGCTGACCACAATCTCATATAAGCTGGGACCAGATTCCCCCACCAACTATGGGCTTGAGGGTTCAATTGCCATTGCTGGAGCTGCAGTTCAATGGCTGCGGGATAACCTGGGCATAATCAAAACTTCTAGTGAAGTTGAAGAGCTTGCAAAGACAGTCTCTGACGCTGGAGGAGTGTATTTTGTTCCGGCATTCAGTGGGCTATATGCTCCCTGGTGGCGAGATGATGCTCGTGGAGTCCTGGTTGGGATCACACGCTATACAAACAAAGGTCACATTGCCAGGGCCACGCTTGAGAGCATGTGTTTCCAGGTATGACCATTCTCATCTATGATTCGAGGCACACTTCTGTATGTTTCTGTGAAAGTCTCAACAGCTGTACCTGATATCTTCAAAGTGAGCTGTTGAGGTCCTGCAAGTTTCCAGTGTTCCAAGGTCTTTTCCAATTCAATGCAGAGTTAGTTGAGAATGGTAAAGTAAAGGTGTACTGCAAGCATGGACCTGTGCCAACAATCTGGTCATGCCTGGAGCTACCATGATCAGGGAAAATTTGATGCAGTGGCTGACCCATATGTTTCCAAACCATGACCAGGCAAGGGAAGTGTTGACTTCCATGAAAGCAGATGCTGCTGGTGGAGATGCTAAGGTTGAGGGTGAATTTCTGCTCAAAGTGGATGGAGGAGCTACTGTCAACAACTTGCTGATGCAGCTTCAAGTAGGTTACATTTTGGTGTGCATCACCTTGCAGCATGCACTCAGACTTTGTCATGAATTCCTGTACAAAATATTCGTGTGAACTGGATTGAAAAATGAGGTTCCTCTACTTCCATCTTCTGAACACCATGAAAATGCCTTGCAGGCTGATTTATTGGGAAGCTCTGTGGTCAGGCCAGCAGACACTGAAACCACAGCACTAGGGGCAGCATATGCAGCAGGATTGGCTGTGGGAATCTGGACAGAGAAACAAATTGCAGAGCTTACTGCAGGTTCAGGTGCATCTTCTATTTTCCACCCACAGGTAACAGAAGATGAGCGGGAGAGGAGGTACCATTCCTGGAATAAGGCAGTTGAAAGGTCCTTTGGGCTGGCTGATCTTGCATCATGAATTCAAAATCTTCCAAACTGGTTACCAGTATTCTTGCTTAGAAGACAGGTTTGATCTGAAAAATGGTTGCCATTTTTTTATGGGTTCAATTTTACAAATCTATTCAAAACACAGGAACAGTTTGCTGAAGTTCTGATGACCAGAATTAAGAAAATACTCTGCTTGCATATGCTGCCAACATTCTTCAACTAGTCTGTTGGATGTGCTCATTTGTTGGAGGACAAGACAATGCAGACCTCCATTTGTTGACAATCTTTGAACTGTGCAGTTGTTTTGACAAATTTGGGTGAAGACCCATTTGTGCTATCATCTAGGAAAGAAAATGTCCAAATTTTGTCTGCATATGCTTATCACCTTTGTTAGGTTCCAGTAGCACTACATAATGTATTACTGATTGTTTTGTCCAAAGTTGCATTGTTGGGATTACCATGCAGTAGCTTGGTTATACTCTGATGTGAGTAAGTATATAAATTTGATTGTGTTATTCAAGAAGTTCAAGAGCTATCCAAAATGACAAATATGAGCCATGGACACCACCACTTTAGACAATCCAGAAGAAGAGATTTGGCAGTCTCCGCTCACACTGTTAACAGCATTAAGACACATAGTTCAATGAAAGATTGCCAAATCTCATCTAATCCACAACAACAAGACATAAATAAACACAAGCAAACTGAGACCCAGTTCAAATGACTGTCATCCATTTCCATTAACACTTCCCATGGAAAGGAATACATGGATGTCACTAACATAAAAGAGCATTGAATGCACTGAATGAAAATTGACCACCAAAATACAACAGCAGTCTACTGACTGTATGCAATCATGGCATTTTTGGTGATCAAAAGACCTTTGCCAATGCAAGATCTTTAATCACCAGTTTGAATACAGCCATATTCCAAGTCATGACCCAAATGACCGACTATTCAAAGACAAGAGCACTGTTATGGACAACCAACTCCCAAATTGTGGAGGGGCATGAAAGTCATCTGATGCCCGTTTCACAAGACAAGAAACAAAATGAAAACATTAAAGCCTCAGGAAGTTGGATATATGGCTGCAATAAGTCTAGAAAGTTAGTTCAGAGCATAACTATGCTGAAATTGCAAAACATGGACCACTGTTGTCAAACAGAGACCAGCAGAACAATACTCAATCTTTCTTTCTGCCCAAGAAAGAGTGCCTAGTGCCCATCAGTGGTTCTCTCTGTTATAGTAAGGGGTGACAGAGCGTGAATGGGTTCGTGCTCTAGTGCTGCGTCTTGGTGGGCTGCGGTAATGAGAGCGCTTTGGTGTTATGGAGCGCTCCCGGCGATAACCACTGCCACGATAAGGGGATTCCTGTCGCCCCCGGAATGGAGAATATCTTGGTGAATATCTTGGATTGCGCCGTGAACCATCTCTTGGATCATCATAGCTGCTCGGCCCTCGACGTTCATGATCACGTGAGTATGCTGCAGACATCATGAAAAACTGAGCACTAGAAGTAACAAACAATTGCATAACCAGGAAGCATGAAAACATGTAATGGATCACTGTAACTGCAGTAAAGAGTATGTCAACTCAACTACAGTCAAATTGCTGCTCAGAGTCCAACAGTCCACACATGCAAACTATCAGCAACTTCAAAACCTAGGAGCTATAGTCATTCACATTGTATTCTCAGTTTCAGGAACAAAAGAAAAAATATATCTAGGAGGTTGCAGAGAAGACTCCCCAAACAACATTTGAAAGGTAAGAACCTGTGAGTTCCAGCAAAATCAAAACTAACACAACATGAATAGGCACAGTCATAACCTTATGAGTGTCACTCACAAAGTGTCAGACCATCACCATCATACTGGAGCTGCCATGACTTCCCACTGATTCCAGCAGCTCCCAACAGTATGTGATGATATGCATATGATAATCCACCCAAAATTTTAGGCAAACCACCATACAAACATCTGCATCCTGACTTTGTCTCATTTCCAGAAGTAACAGCTGTCATGATGTTGGGTAGCACAGAGAAATGTAAAAAGACAACGGTATCCTCAATGTAACAAGCCTGTGAGGGAAAGTCTCAGTTCATTTTAGCTTGTGCCTAAAAGCCTTTTGTATAGAGATTCCTACATAGAGGATACTGAACATATCCTTCAAGCACAACACTGGACAAATTAAAAACACAAATATGGACCAAACTGACCTGGCTCACGAGAACTCCTTATGCTCCTTACACCCAGGTATTGGCCAGGGGTAGGTGTCCTTGCTCGCTTCCTCTTTGCCTGCAAAAGAAACTAGAAACTTCAGTAGAGTTTATCCCATACCATTGATATGGAAATCACATTGCAGTTTTAGGGTAATGAGACACTACCCATGCAAGTTTTCTTTTACACTACAACAGCATAGTCAAGTTGACCATACAACCTGGTGTGGTGGCAGAAGCACTACCTGAGCACAGTGACAGATCATTAACAGCAGCTCTAGAGGGCAGGAGAGAGGAATTAGTGACTTAAACCCAGACATTCCTAGAACTGATTGAATGTTTGTGGCCTGTACTTACACCTCTCCTTTCCAATGATAGGGTGTATGACAGAATAACATTAAACATAGCCAAAAGTTTTGAGTTTTGCATGCTCATGATTTGTCTTCGTATCTGTTTTAGACTGCTGACTGTTGATTTGATGCTTGACAAGGGTGACACCAGTAGCATATAGGAGGTTGAATCATGACAGTCTTTGACTTGCTTTTACTAGAAACTGCAGAGACCATTAGGCTTGAAAGGAATGCAATGTTGAGGGTTTGCACTGTATAGATGTCACTTGATTAAACCCCAGACTTTACTCAAGCCAGCCCATGCATCTCAATCTTTCAACTAGCAGCAGACTGCTGCCAACAGGTTGAATTGGAGTTGTTGCACAAATCATTGATGTGGAAGCCTGTTGATGAAAAGTTGTGGTCTAGGTTGCCTCAGATTCAAGACTTGAGCTGACTTCATGGAACTGCTTGGCTAAAGTTGTGTCAGACACAGAGCAGCTGAGTTGACAATACATGCTGATAACATTGGATTGTGTCTGACACTCCAGCTGATAACTTCTTGGTGAGAATTGCTTACTATGCTGACTCATATTTGTTATTTGAAAGTTGATGACAGTTGTTGACTAGGTTGGTTCCTGTTTGACACTCCAGCAGCCTCACTGTAACTTGCTCACTATGTTGCTCGTATTTGTAACTTGAATTTGACACTTGAGCTTGAGTTCCTGAACATTGTGGACTACATTGGTTTGAAATTGACACTCGATCACAGTTGGTGAATTCTGCAGACTAAGTTGACTGGAATGTGGGAGACAGGAGCCGAGTTCAGAAAGCCTGGGCCCATGTGTCCTGCCAGGTGAGTTATGGCAACAAGACCTGACAGTAAACAGATCAAAAGAACAAATGGTGCACTGCACAACCAGCCTTGTTCTTCCTCACAAACATAATGTTAAGGAACACAAGGCTTCTGTGCGATGAGGACATAGTGGGATCAGACCTAGATAGGTTTAACCCATATGCACTTGGTGGTAAAATACTCATGGACACCAGACCTGTTCACTTCACAAAAATTGCCTCAGATGCTTCTGCTTACCTTCTCCACTGTGATAACACGTCCTTCAAGGGTTGACCGATGCAGATACTTGATGCACCGATCTGCTTCCCTGGCACTGCCCATGGTCACAAATCCAAAGCCACGAGATTCTCTGGTTCGAGGATCAACAACTAAGCGACATTCAAGGACCTGCATAAACATACACATACACAGTAGTCTGCATCAGCAAGGGGATGAGATGAGGCTTAGTTTCTCACATCTCTCTGGCAATATGGCATACAAATAGTACTAGACAAACCCAGGCAAAAGATTTCAAACTGGTCAAGAGGGCCCTCAAAAGAAAGCAACAAAAACCTAGTTCTCACCTTCCCCTCCTGCTCAAAGTGCTCCTGGAGGTCCTTTTCTGAGACCCGCACTGATAAACCAGTCACATACAAATTGTTCCCTGGATTGTTCGCCTCCTCACTCGTCTCCCTGTAGCTCCTGAGACACAGAAAAATGGCAATAGAGAGTGCTTGTCAATAAGCAGATATGGGAATTGATGGATGCCATCATAGAGCAATGAGATAAGAACATGGAAGCACAAACACAGAGACTACAAGCTATGAAAAAACCTTACTGCTATGGAAATTGATGGATGCCATCAGATAAGAACACGGAGGCACAAATACAGAATACTACAAACCATGAAAAAACCATTACAGCCAGAATACAAGGGGAAAAGAGACTCGACACCTACCTTGCCGGGCTCCTAGATCTTGTCCTGGAGCGGAATCGAGTAGAAGGTGAGGACTGCCTGCAAGACACGGCAGTAGAAATGAAATATAAGTAGGTCAAACCTAAAGCTTAGAAACGAGGACGAAACAACAGTCTTTGTAATCTTGCAGTTCTGAAAAACTTGCAAGACCGGGTTTGCTGGACAAAACACAATATCATAACAGCCATACAAATACACGACTTCAACCAGGCAGAGAGGATAGAGAGAGGAAAAGCAAATACCTCTGCCTTGGAGAGTACGACTGCAAAAACAGCACACAAAACAGGCGAGTAGACAAGCGAGTTAGTGCGGCGAAAAGCTCTATGAAATGTCCGCACAGTGCTGGCACTAACACGCGACATCCGTTTTCATGCTCGAGCAAACGCAAGTGTCTTATATCACAATCACAACAGACACAGAAACGAAAGAAATAAAAAGAAGAGCCCGGGAAGAGAGCTCCACCTGTACTCACCGGCCGACACCTACAGCTCATTCTTCAAGCACGATTCCAAAGGGGAAAAGAAAAAACAGAAACAACAAGAGTGATTATGCACAAACGAAGGGGACTTACCATGGCGTCTGTTGACGAGAAAACCAGCGGCAAAAGAAAAAAATATGAAATGGAAACACACTGAGACCAGCTTCTCTTCTCCCCACTTCACAATATCTCCGCTGAACGCTGTCGGAGAAGCTGCAGGTCCGTCCGCGATTAGCACACACGGAAAGGCGCAAAAACAGATAGAAAGAGCTCGGAGTCGTGCGCGCTAAACAATCGCATATTCTTCTTCTTCTTCCTCAGGCCCTGCCGCCCGCGGGAACGTTGCAGGTCTCAATCGAGATCTCTATCGAGGTACCAAAAGATGTTCCCAAACGGTCTATATCTCTCGATGCAATAATTTTCAAAAAGGGCAGGGGTGCTGCCCGTGTGAATTTTGGATACCAATAAGGTTCTCAGCCCGATTTTTGAACTTTTGAGTCAGGTACATATTGTGATAACCTTAGTAGCCAAGTTTTTCTGTATAGGGGAAGGAACTGCTGTCAGTGCCTTCCCCTACACAGCAAACTAAGGGTAAAAAACTATGGTGTGAAAATCAATCAAGCCGGGGCCTTACAAAGGATAATCTTCCGCTCCAAACTGGAACAGAAAAATTGTGCTGTGTAAGGCACCCCCAATTTGCATTTTACAAATTCTCTGAGTTTGTTATGTGTAAGGTAAGGCCATAGGGCGAGGGCATTCCAGAAATAAGGGCCTTGATAAGGTGGAAGCCGATGCAGCTTGCATTTCAGGAATGTCCTCACTCATGGGCCTTACCTGGTGTAAAAAAGATTTTGGGTTTCAAAATTTTTTTTACCCTTGTGATACCCTGTGGTTAGATGCTGGGTTGGAATGTTACAAAAACCAAAACATTGCCTTCAAAAGGGGAGGAACTATTCCGCTTTGTAAGGGTGCCCCCCTTATATAGACTGCAAAAACCACAGCAGTGCTTTACAAATAGCATAAGGGACAGCTTTGAGGCTCTGCGTGGATTTAAGGGCCTAGTCCAAGGCTGGGCCTCAAAATGCAGGAAGTGCCAAAATGTTGTTCCTTCCTAAGTGTAAAGAATATTTTCAAATTTAGGAACTTTACAAAAGTGTAAGGTACCTTACAATTTGTAAGATCTCTTTTAAAAAAAATTTGTTAACTTCTGCAAGGTTACCGTCAATACACAGGCCAAATTTGAAGTGTCGTCTGTGTTCGCGAAGAGCCCTTTAATGACATGGGCCTTACACTTGTACAGGCCCATCTCGTTGATTATGAAGGGTAAATGCCTTGCTCTTAGGGCTTTATCCAACATGCAAAATACTAGCTTAATTTTTTAACACTATGGGGAGTGGGTCTTAGAAAACAGAATTTCCCTCCCAAGAAGTGTGGCAGTAGTTTTGGTAAATAATCAGGCATTTTTGCGAGGTGTCATCTATAGCGTGTGCTTTACTGGGTACCCATGCTTTACACCAGGTAACTCCCCTGCTCTTTGGGAGTTACCCTAGCACTGGCAAAACGTTTTTGAGATTATTGTGAGTATGTTATCAAGCAGAATCTCTCCTTTACAAAAGGCTGAGGCCTTTCAAAAACAAGGGGTGTGTCACCTTGTGGCCTTGCCATTTACATTAAAAAGTATCTTAAGGCAAAAGAAGACTTATGGAAATTCAAACATTTCACCATGCAAAAATATAATCTTCCAAACAAATCCTGTACAAGAAACCAAAATCCTTCAAGATATCATAACTCTATAACTAAGCTCAAGTTTCAACACAAGCCAAAGTATCATCTTTCAAAAATCCTCATATAAATATAGATCTACTACGAAGGGGCCAAAATCCCTTAAACTAATCTATCTATCAAGGAAGGTAGTTTGTTTTGTTTTGCAGTTATGAGATCCACTGAGATAGGATGCTTCAGATTGTGTTCTTGGTGTCTTTGGAAAGCTCTTGATGATGAGGAGGGGTGCATGGGCTCGGTTCCATGACTTTTGGACTTGCAGTGCAAAAGTTCTTGAATATTGAATGATTTCTTCACTGAAAATTAAATTAAATCATAGCTGAAAATTTCGGAGGAATTGGAATGTGCCTTTGGTGTTGTTGGAAAGATCTTGATGAGCAGGGTTTAATGGAATTTATTTGGTAAGATTTGGATTCAGAATGTGGGAGATATTTAATTTTAAGTGATTTCTACAGCTGAATATTCAAATAAATTCCGAAAAAACCAGGTTTTGGAAGGAAAAATCTGTTGAGGACGTGTGGTAACACTTGGGCCAACTGCACAGGCCACACTAGTATACTCTATAACGAATCTAAACACAATATCCTTGCCTACCAAGGCAAAGCCAAAAATGAAGGGCCCTGTTGCCTCTTTTATTTCCTTTTCTCCTCTGATACCCAATGGATAACAAGTTCTCATATTGCAGAAATGAAAGGCATCCCCAAAGGCTTTTCTACACATATCCCAGGTGTAATGAAGACAAGTCCTTTAACCACATATACATGGTGATCTTATGAAACATTGCACCCAGAGCACATGCTGCTTCTGGATGGACAAGATATTATAAGCAAGCAAGCAAACATAACAGTATAGCTACAGGAATCCCACAAAATGAAAAACCAGGCAAAATCATGGTCAGTGACAAGATGCAAAACACCACTTGGCATTGCAAAACTGCATCTAATTCTAAACCCTCATCCCCATATAAACTAGAAGTTCCATTCTAGATGACCTTGCAACAAGTAAAGGTATGAATGACATTCAGGGTTTAGAGTTTAGAGTTTAGAGTTTAGGGTTGTGCACATAAGTAATTTCCTCACCAAACCAAAATCTACCTCCAGTTATGTAACAACTTTGGTTCCAGCAAACTACAAGAAGTCTTGGAGAAGAAAGTCTAAAGTTCACATTCATGAAGAGTCTCAAGTCCCAGTAAACCCTAAACCCTAATAGTTGTAGTCTTTGACATGAAGACTCTCCTTCCCGGTGGCAGTTGCTTCCTGATTTCCAGTGCCATAATACTTCCCCAAAGTGGCCTCGGAGTTTGCTTTTGCTCGGACATGAAGAGCTTTTTGTGCAGCATCCACATTCTCCTTCTTTCCTGACCATGTCTTGAGAACAGTTGCCTGCAATGCACGGCCGAAGGAGAATGACAATGTCCATGGTTTAACAGTATCCAAGGCATTGATGGCATTCAGGTTTTGCGTGGCTTCCTCTTCACTCTGACCTCCTGACAGAAAGACAATCCCAGGAACTGCAGGTGGAACAGTCCTCTGCAGAGTCCTGACAGTGTACTTTGCAATTTCTTCAGGTGAAGCCTTGCAAGAGGCCTCAGAGCCCGGAGTGACCATGTTAGGTTTCAGAAGACTTCCCTCCAGTAGTACATGCTGATCATTGAGTGCCTTGTAGCATGCAGCCAACACTCGCTCCGTAACTGCTGCACATTTCTCAATGCTGTGATCGCCATCGATTAGCACCTCAGGTTCGACAATTGGCACCAACCTGCAGGCACAGAAAAAGAAATGCATTGGAAGTTTGTCTCAACACCCAGAGAGAGAAAGGAGCTGTGTAACAACAAAAGCAACAGGAAAGTAGCAACAAAGAAAGAAAGTGACGATCTGATCAGTACCCATTCTCCTGGCAGATGATGGCATAGCGAGCAAGGCCTTGTGCATTGAGCTGAGTAGCAAGCTCTGAAGGCTCAGTAATGCCAATCTTCAGCACAGCTCTCCATTTAGCAAACCGAGCACCAGCATCATAATATTTCTGGCACCGTTGCCCAAGGTTGTCATGACCTTGAGTCGTCGTCTCTCCGTTTGTTCCATAGATCTCCACAGTGCCTTTGTCCACTTTGATGCCAGGCAGCACTCCTTTCTCCTTCAACACCTCCACAAATGGCTTACCATCCTGAGTCTTCTGGTACAGGGTTTCTTCAAACAGAATGACACCACTGAGGTACTGGGCGACCTCGGGTGCCGTGAATAGAAGCTCCCGAAGTGCTTGCCTGTTGTACTCCAAATTCTCAACGTTAATGCTGGCAAGTCGCTTCCCAATTGTCCCGGTGCTCTCATCCGCTGCTAGTATCCCCTTCCCAGGAGTCGCAAGGTACTTAGCCGTGGCCATGAGCTCCTCAGCGTACTTCCCATTGTAGGCCGACATCTTGACCTAGTTGTCAAAGTTCCTTCTACCAAACCCAAGAATCTTGACGAACCCTTTTGCTTCTTTTGCTGCACAGTCTTCACAAACCACGATTAGTAAACACTAAGGGGCCACAATCACTGAAACCCCCTGCCTTTCAGCAAAACAGAGCGTTAGACGGACATCGACTTAAATGGTTGGAGCTCAAAGCAGCCGTGCAATTGCTCTTGCGCTCAAAGCTCTGGAGTTGCATGCAACGTAAGATTACGCCCAACAATCAAGCCATCTTGATTCTTTTACTGGGGCTCTGCAATGAGCAAACCGATTAGAATACGCTGAATGGGAAACTCAGGGGTTTTCGAGTACGTATCGTCTTGCTCTTGACAAAGAAAAGAATGCATGCAGAAAGTATGCGTTGATCCGGAGGAGGATCTCACAAACGAGGGACGAAGCGATCCGAGGCTTCCAAAAGTGCGGGCGTCTTCTTTCCTTTGCATGCAACTCGAGCTTCTTCCCCCCGCCATGCACGCATGCACGACGTCCCCGCCTCATTAAACCCTAAACTACCCTAAACCCTAAACTTCACTAAACCCTAAACTACCCAAAAAAAGAACACCCCCAAAATTGAATTGGATTTGTTCATGTGAATTTTAAGAATTTTGAGAATTTGGAGTGTGTCAGGGCTCCCTAAAGAACCATGATTTTTGTCATAGTATTAGGGTTAAGGAATTTAATTTTTTAGTTATCTTGAGTGAAGTAAAAATCAATGTGCAATTGCTATTTACAGACAAGGTTCTAACACAGGACTTGTGCACTTTGTTTTTTTTTCCAAGTGTATTTTGAGAGAAGTTTTAGAGTGTAATTTGGTGTCAGGCCTTCTGCTTCATGGAACATCATGCTTCAGCCTATAGGAGGGCCTTCCATAATTTGGACTTGGGACCTCTTTTTCTTTCCATTATTATTGTTTTAAGTTCTTTCCAATTCCAAATTTGTCAACATGAAAAAATAATTCCATGATTCTTTATATAGGGGAGGGTCTTATCTTTAGACTAGTGTTGGATGGTTCTCAGGGTTTTTGAAAATCATCGGGTCTAGGTTTTTGAAGATTTTTTGAGATCCAACTCGTTTTTTTGGGGGCAATAGACCTGCAAATTTTTTCCCCCAGGTTTCAAAGTGCTGATTCTCAGACAGTTCATGCTAGTCAGTTCTCAAAGGCAGTTTCTACACAACATGTATCGAGAGTCTTATTAGTTCAAAATTTGAATTATTTATTTTGAGATTTATAAAAATATATAAAAATAAGTAATTTTTTGAAAATCAATTAAAAATTTCCAACATTTTCGTCTAATTCAAAGAACTTTCAAACTCCTCAAACTCATCCAAATCAAAATCCTTTTCAATCGCCTTCATAAAATTGGAAGGTGGTTTACAACAAATCTCTAAGATCATTTGGCCAATTTTTGCACACAAAAATCAATATCTTTAAATTTTAAAATTATAAATGACATCTTCTTAAGTTTGTAAATATGCTTGTTAAAAAAAAATCCTTTCAATCTCAATACCCAACAATCCTTAGGATTTGGTGAGCTAAAAAACTAAGAATAAGAAACATGGCTTCATGTTTTCCCTACCATTGCAAAGGACACTTGATTTCTATGGGATTCACTTGGTAACTTTTGAAAATCAATAGTTTTATGATGACAAGTTTTGTTGTTGGTTCACTTCAAGTTGTACAGGGAGTTTGTTCAAAAATATCTATATAAGAATCTGCATTTGTTGTTTGATTTGCACATCCAACTTCAAATTTTGCCATTAGGTGTAAATAATGATAACATTTCAAAAGCATAAGATATAATGATCCTTTATCATATTCAACATTCACCCTTTTTTCATGGCCAATGAAAGAAAATAGAAAATAAAAGTTTTTAAATCTTGGGTTTAACATCAATTTAACATTTTGTGATAATTTTTATTTTCATATATTCTTAAAAAATAAAAAAAGATTCCAAAACACCAGCAACTTCCTTTTTGATATTGGTAGTATACAAGGATAATTCAAAGACAATTCCATTATAACAATCATCAATGAAATTAACTTGGGTAGGTGGGTTTGTAACTTCTTCCCTACATTTCAAGCACATGGTAATGATGGACTAGAATGCATTAAATAATAACCAATGGCTATGAGACTAATTCAAAACATAAGCACTCATAACATGAAAAAAATAATCCACATTTTTGCAAATATAATTAGATAGATTTTATGAAAAATAAATTTAAGGCTTTTGCAAACCTTTCATTAATTGTAGCATATTGACATGCCTTAGAAAAAACATGGTCAAAACAAACACCTTGGAAACTTAGATACTAAAATTTCACAATTTCATAACTGATTTGAAGGTAGTTGTTAAACCCTAAACCTTCATTTTTCACATATGTAATAATGTTTTTTCAATCCATATTGATCAAGTAGGTTTGTCAGATTGTTTGCAAAGGTTTCATTAGTAGTCATTGTTGCTTCAAACGACCCAATATTCATTGTTTATGCTACCAATCAAATCCCAAAAAGTTAATAAATAAAAATATCATGTGCCCCCTTCGACATCCATAAGTCAAAACTTATAGTTGCAAATATACAAATTTTCAATTTTAGTAAAACGTATATATTTGTTTCGTTTTTTCCACAAAAACAAATTATCATTTAGGTAATATTTCATGAGAAAACTATTTTATGGAAGGGAAGACAACTTGAGGACACAAATGTAAAATTAAACGCTTGAACTAAACACTTTCTTTAAATTGCAATGGGAATTAATTTTTCACAATTAAAAGGCCAAGGTCTTTTAATTTTTCTTTTTGCTATTCATGATCATTTCTTAAAAAGATCTTTGACAACAAAAAAAGATGATATTGCACTACTTGACACATTAGGACTTTTTTTTGTTGGTTGTTTTTCAAAAGTTCTTTTTATTAAAGCATTTATCTCTTATTCAAATTTTTGACAATTATAGCATGATCCCCATCCACATGTTTTTCCAAAATTGTTATTCCATATGATTCATAATGAATAAGATGCCATTTTCTTTATTTTGTGCTTGGATTAAGAACATGCACAAGATTGCTATAACAAAACAAACATTTCATGACTTTAAGTTTCCAATATCAACTTCCTTGTCATCATTTACACCAAAAAAAAATTAACAAATTGCAATTCTATTATGGGAGGCACCCCCAAACTCCTAGAAAGACTCAAAAGCCTCAAAGTGAAAACAACGAAAAAAAAAGTTAGGGTATGTTCCTTGATTCGCAGCAGTTTTAAGATAAGAGGGGCGTGTTGGAGCTTTGGGATGGGGACTAGGACAAATGGCAAGCGGGTCAATTATTCATACCAATATGCACAAACCAAATAACAAGTCAGTTAGTGCATAATTGGAGCACTTTTGGTGCATGGACGAGTCATGGACATACACAGATTCACAAGATTCACAACGGCCTGAATTTGGGGAAGCTATCACCTTCCCTTTTATAGTATTCTTTGTGACATGCCACAAGGGCTACATCAAAATAACTTTTTTCCCACAATTCCCAAATAAAGACTCCTGTAATTCCAAAAATTGGGACTCTTGCCATTTTGGACACCCATAATTTTTTGTGTAGACATTTGATTGAAGTGAGGGTTAAAGAAAACTTGTAGCCCTTGTCAAAAGTTTTCCAATGATACATGACATGACTCTTGCACACATGTAATTCAGGGTGATTCCCAACTTTCAGTGGTTGGGAGTCAAATTGACACTTTGACTTTCGACCCTTTTTTCGACCATAATTTGTGTTGTAAATATTCAAATGGATCATTCGAGCCCATTTTAGACATTTATGTTTGAAGAGTTTTTCAATGATATAAGAAAGTCCTCAATTCAATGAGTTTTGATTTCTCAAGTCATTTTTTGAAACTTCGAGAGACCATCGAGACTCCAACTCCCAAAATGGGAGTTGGAGTCTCATTCCTTCACACTTTCCCGCACTTCTAGGAGTGTGGATGTGATTCCTAGGCTGTATTCCCAGTCCGCATCTTTCCATGCCTTTGCCTTGGTCATGAACCCAAGGCTAAGGTTGTGACATACAACCTTTCCATATTTTTTTTTGAACATTTAATTTTTGAACATTTTTTTTCATTTCATTCATTTGTTTATGTTATACTTTGATCTATTTGAAAACTTCTTTTCAAAATTCCATGTTGTATATTCCATTCATTGAGACAAATTTTATTTTCACCATTAATTAAAATTACATTTTCATTTTGATTGATTTCATTTTTTAACATCTGATTAGATAGGTTGGAGGAAAAATAAAATAAAAATTATATATATATATATATATATATATATGGGTTTTAGTTTTAGTTGCTTATTCTATGCAAATAATATCAAATAAAAATTGTCAACGTAGTTATAAAAACATAAGGTAATTACAAGCATTTACTAGATTTTGGAAGTAAAAGATGTGAAAAAAAATGTTTTATTTGACAAACGGAAGACCTTCCTGGGGGGAGGGGAAGGAAACCCTTTTTTTCTGGGCATCAACCGAAGATGGTTTGAGCACACTGCAAAACGACTGCGCATGAGAAAATATCCATTCAAACCCACAAGACAAGTCAACATCCCAAAACCAGGAAAACCCAAGGAGACGCTCTCTTCTGAAGGTAGAGCCAAAAAATATTTTATTGGCGCTTTCTTGCTTTGCATCTTTTTGGTTTGTAGATAAAAGAAGCCCACAAAGGTCGTGGGCGTAGAAAGGAATATATATTTACATTTTTTCCCCTATTTTACCCTTATCATAGTAAATAATGATAATGGGGCAGGGTGGAACGATGAAAGCACCCGCGACCCATAAAACCATCAAGATTATGCCATTATTATGTAATAACATAAGAAAAGTACTAATTGTAGAATGATTGCCAAAACATGCATCCTTATTAAATTTTATGAGATTAAAGGCTTTGGCGTCTGTGTGAAATTTTTTGTGTAGGTGAAATTTTGGTTTTGCACATGACATAACACACATAACATGTCAAATAATTAACATGGATAATTATTATTTTTTAATTTTTAAAAATTACAATAAAAAATAAAACTAAAAAAATTTGAAAACATACATTTAAAAAAAAAAAAGAATAATAAAAAAATTAAAATAATAATTAAAAAAGAAAAAAATAATGCTTTAAGGAAGGAAACAAAAAAATTAAAAAAACATATGAAAAATAGAAATAAAGACCTTTCAAAATCAAAAGGGAAGGTAAAAATTGTCTTCTTCCACACATGCACACAAAAATGCAAGGGCAAAGTACCAATCTAAAAATGACCAAAGAGCATTAATAACACACATCAATAGGAGGTGTTGATGAACAACCACTATAAGAAATCATGGTTTATTTGATTGGAAATCTAGACAAAAAATTAGTCATTTTGACATTTGGTCAATTTGATCACTTAGTCATACTGGACAAGTTGATTTGAACACATTTAATTTGACTAATGTTTTTTTTACTAACCATAATATAGTCCTTTTGACTAGTCATATTAGACAAAAAATTAGTTCAATTTGTAAATATAAAAATGTAAATAATAAATAAAAATAAGTACCTACCTACCTGCCCACCATGGCCTCTTACCTACCTATCCATAACCCTCCCAAATACTATACATTTACACACATGTATAAGGTATATTTACGAATATACATACTCCACATAATATATGTTGGTAAAGGGGATTGAATTTTGGTTTCCTTAATTCCACACCAATGTTTTGGCCATGAAACCATCCGACCATTTTGTAAAACAATATGATACCAAATGCATTTAACATGTTTCTTTGAATTTCATGAATTTTTTTGTCAATGTGTATAACAACAATTGAATTTCAATTTTCCTCCTAAGTAGGTTAGTATGTAAATAATAAGGTAGATAGGTAGGTACATGTGCTTCCCTATTTATGTTTTTAAATGTACATACCTAATTATGTAAATTATAGGTAGGTATGTAGGTAAATAATAAATAGGTAGATAGATAAATAGATATAAGTAGGTAGGTAGATAAATAGGTAACTTTGGTAGATAGTAGTAGGTAGGTAAGACATAAGTATGTAGATGGTTGGTGGATAGGTAGGACATAGGTAAGTAGATGGTTGGTGGATAGGTAGGACATAGGTAAGTAGATGGTAAGTAAATAGGTAGATAGGTAGAACATAGGTAAGTAGATGGTTGGTAGGTAGGTAGGTAAGTAGGACATAGGTAGGTAGATGGTAGCTGAGTAGGCAGGTAGGTAAAACATAGGTAGGTAGATGGTAGGTAAATAGGACATAAGTAGGTAGGTAAAACATAGGTAAGACATAAGTAGGTAGATGGTAGGTAAATAGGACATAGGTAGGTAGATGGTTGGTAGGTAGGTAGGCAGGACATAGGTAAGTAGATGGTAGGTGAATAGGTTGGTATATAAAACATAGGTAAGTAGATGGTAGGTGAATAGGTTGGTATATAAAACATAGGTAAGTAGATGGTAGGTAAGTAGGACATAGGTAGGTAGATGGTAGGTGAATAGGTAAATAGGACATAAGTAGGTAGATGGTATGTATACTTTAATAGTGAACATATTAGCAAAATTTTGAAAAGTATTATGTATTTTTGTTAAATTTTATTAAAGGTATAATGGGAATATGTTTCCATTGGTGTATTTATAAAGTTGTATTAAGTTTGTATTTAGGCAAATTAACTACCTAGTTACCTAATGTAACCTACCTATTTATTAATTAATTGATAACTAATAGTTAATTTTAAGTATTTATAATTAATATTTAATTTTTGATAAATATTTTAATATTTAAAATATGAATTATTAAGCAATAATTTATAACTAATTCGTTAACTATTAATAATTAATAATTATTTAATATTTTAGTTACTTATTTGGTTACTTAAGAACCATTAATGAAATTTTATAAGTAATAACTTGGTTAATAAATAAATAAATAAATAAATAAATAAATATATCAATGGCTTTATTTTATATTTATATTCAAATAACGAAATATTATTTTATAAATTATAAATAATAATTTAGTTAATTATTTATTTGTCTACTTAGTTATATAATTTACAAAAGTAAAAAGGGAAGAAAAAAGATATGAAATAAATTTTTTAGTTGTAATGTAGTTTGTAACTAAATTGCAATTTCAAATTTTATCCCATATGTTTTGTCTTGCGTTTCTATCCTGAAAATTATATAATGAAGAAGTTTTGTCTTACATTTTCACATAAAGAACACATGTTAATTGAGATGAACCAATCAAAAAATCTAATGCATTTAAGCATTATTTAGTAACAAATGTCCTATGCAACTATAATATAATTGCAAATGGTAGTTGTTTTTTTCCAATTTTCTTTTAGTGAAAAGCACATAACAAAGAGGCAATGAAGAACACTAGGAGTTAGAAAGGTGCTTGGACTAGACATGTGAATGAACAAAAAAACATGTAGCAAGGAGGCACCCCCAAACACTAAAAGTGCACAACGAAAAAGTATTAATGAACAACAAAAACACATAGTAACGAGGCATTGACGACACATAGCAACAAGGTGTTGACGAACAACAAAAACGCATAATAAGAAGGTGCCAATGCACACCAACATAGCTTAGCAAAGAGGTGTTGACAAGTAACAAGAACACAAAGCACAATAAGGAGGCATTGTTGAACATTGAGAATGCACAACAAGAAAGTGTCAATGAGCAACAATAATGCACAACAAGGAGGTGATAAAGAGCACCAAGGTTAGAAAGGTACCTAGATTGGAGGTGTTGATGAGCAAGAAGGCATGCAACAAGGAGGTGCCCATAAGCACCAAAAGCACACAACAAGGAGGTGCCAACGGGCAACAACAACACATAGCAATGAGGTGCTAACAAGCAACAAGAGTGCTAACAATGCCAATGAGCAACAATCACACATAACGAAAAAATGTGAATGAACACCAACAAATCATAACAAGGAGGTGCTGACAAACAACAAGAATGCAAAACACAATAAGGAGGCACCAATGAACATCAAAAGCACATAACAAGGAATTGTTGATGAATAACAAGAACACACAACAAGGAGACATCAACATACAATAATAACATGCAACACAAGGAGACACTGATGAGCACTAAGAATGCACAAGGAAACATCAATGAACAACAAGAACATGTAACACAACAAGGAGACAGTGATGAACACTAAGAACACACAACAAGGAGGCCCCAATGAGCAACAAAAGCGCACATGAATGAGATGCTGATGAACAACAAAAGCGCACAAAGTGAAGAATTGACAAACAACAAGAGCATGCAATAAGAAGGCATTCATGAAAACACAAAAAAAATAATAGAAAACTTATAGGAACAAATACACGAAAAGATTAATTAAAGCCAAAAAAACCATTTGATCACATTCCGAAACATTAAACATTTTCATTATTTATAAAGGGAGGGAAAAAAAAGGGGTAAGAGGTAAGGGGCAACATCACAAAATCAATAGCTTTGTAGTGCTTATTGCAAACTTTTGTAAACCTAATTTTTAAAAAACCATACCTACCATTACCAATAGTACATCTAGTGACTACTAACACCTTGATCTTATTAGTCTTAATACCTTGATATGATATCAAATTATTTTATAAAAAATATAGAAGCATTTCAAATGAGTTGAAAATTTAATACCTTGTTAGGGCATCAACTTTTTTTTAAAAAAATGGAAGGGTTTGAAATGGGCAATTCTCAACCCAATGAGAAATTTTGGACAAATTTCAAAGAAAGGCATCACCTTTGGTGATACCTTGAGGTATTCAAGGTGAGAATTGGCTTAACACCCTAACTAGTTTTCACCTTTTTTTGATAATTGCCCAACATTACTTAAACCCACTTGTGATTTTTAGTAGCTTGCATTTAGTTTGCTAGCCCTATGGTGGGTGCTTCAAATTGTGGAAAATGTCTAAAAATATATACCCTTTTTTTAGTGTCAAGGGTAAGGAAACATGGGGTGCAATGAATGCTACTTTTTAACCCAAATTTGTGGCCTATCTTTTAAGTATGTAGTAAAATTCTTTGGGGAACAACATTGGGTACTTTTGAACCCAAGTTTGTTGCCCATAATATCTATGAAGGAAGGTAGTTCATTTGTTTTGTTTTTCATGTTGAAATCTCTCAAACCATGGTGAGTCTTGCGACACTCATGGTACTATTGGAAAACCTTCAATGGGTACAAGTGCATTGAATTGGTTTCATAGTGTTTCAACCTATGCTGGAGAAATTATTGAATGTTGAATAATTTTTCATTGAAAATTCATTTGAATAAAAACTAAAATTGTAGAGGAATTTGAATGATTTCTTAGTATTATTGGAAACCCTTAGTCAGGAGGATTTAATGAAGCTGATTTGGAAATTTTTAGACTAGCTAAGGTGTGGGAGATATTGGGCATTTTTTTGAACCTGCATTTGGGGGCCTCGTATATAATAGATAATTCCATGGGGCTTGATAATTGGATATTTTTGAACCCAAGTTTGACATTTCATATGTAATTAGTAAGCTTGTTAAATTTTGTTAAGGTTTGGAAACATGGACCATATACATATACTACCAAGGTGTGTTATAGACAATTGCCTTGCCATTAATTTAATATCAACAATTGAAATTGTATGATCAAATTGTCCTGACTACTTTTTTTTCATTTTTTAACATCACATTAGTTACAAGGAGCCCAAAAGCGATTTTACATTAAATGATGACCTGTTCTATGAATCTATTTAAACATTAAATTTTTTTTACCCAAACCAAAATCAATAAGAAATGTCACAACATGATTTTCAATTTTTTGGAAATGTAATGACTATTTTTCTCAAAAAACAAAAGTGATCAAATATTCCCTTTTAATATTTATTTTTCACATTTATGCAACTTTTAAATCAAAAAAAGAAGAAATGTGTATTTGAACATTTTTTAACACCTTGTCACATTTTGAAAGAATTACATGAATTTTGTGTATGATGGGTGCCATAACCATTTTTGGAGAACGTAGTTTCATAATTAGTTTTGCAGGTTATGGATTGGTGATAAAGTTGCTTGGGGCTGGATGCACATTTGAGAAGGTGGAGGAGAAAACAAAATGTCAAAAGATGAATGTGAATCTTTTCCCAACCAAAGTAGGGTGAATCATCTCACCTAGTTTCTAGGGGGTAAAATCCCTTGAAGCTACTATACTCTATAATGATTGTTAACACAATATTCCTGCCTTACAATGCAGGGCCAATAAACCATCTTCATGCTCTGAGCAATGCTCCTCTTTCTTTTTTTCCCTTTCATTTTTGTTAAGTTGCCACTTTTCATTTCATTTTAAAATCACATGTGTGCATGTGATGACAAACCATTTTCTTGAAAAAGAATTCTACCTGACCTTGATCTGGAGAAGAAGGGAACTATAATATTCGGTGATGGGGTTCTCTCTTTTTGAAACCTGGAGCCCGTCGCTGAGGATAGAGTAGCCTTGACCAGTGGTTCTCAATAACCAAAAGAACCGGTTTTGACCCTTGATTGGCGGTTGTCTAAAATCATATAACCAGATTTGACCCTTGACTGACACTTTAAGAAAATCCATATAACCAAGTTTGAGCCTTTAACTGAGGTTCAAAGCATTTCAAAGAACCGTGCCAAATAACCTACCTCAACTTCCAGTTTTTCCATGAAACCCACTTGTTCTTTGAAACTTTTCAAAACTCCAGACCCGGAGGGGTTCTTTGATTCAGAAATTTTCAAAAAACCTGGAACTAGACCTTCATTGCTTCTGAAATTATTTAAACACTCAACAACAGAGGTTATTACAAAAATAAAATAACCCTACAAACACTCATAATAATATGCATTCCATTGTACCTTGGTAGCATCAACTCTAATTACATTATTTTCAGAAAAGTTGTATTATTTTTTTCTAAGAACAAAATGTTGGGAAGGAATTTTTTGAATATTTGAGAATATTTCATTTGTCAAATGAAAATTTAGAAATTAATTAATTAATTATTCAAACAGACATGTGTTGAAGTTGGCAAGGTACTAAAGTGTCTGGTAGGTGAGAAAAATGTTTTAAACAGAATGACGGAAACTTATTGCAAGGTTTTGGAACTTTTTCATCCTGTGCTCATTCTACATTATTTAAAATTATTCCTACCACCTCAATCATAGCACTCACTCCTCAAGTTTTCAACCAATGCATTCAAAATAAAGTCTGCATAGGTCACAAAATCCTGACCAAACTTTTCCTTTGTATTTATTGGCCTTGCCTACCAAGGCAAGGATATTGTGTTTAGATTCATTATAGAGTATAGTAGCTTAAGGGATTTTGGCCCCTAAGTAGTAGGTCTAATTTTATATGAGGATTTTTGAAAGACGATACTTTGGCTTGTGTTGAAACTTGAGATTAGTTATAGGGTTATGATATCTTGAAGGATTCTGGTTTCTTTTAGAGGGTTTTTTTTTTAAAGATTATATTTTTGCATGGTGAAATATTTGAAATTTCATAATTCTTCTTTTGACTTAAGATACTGTTTAATGTAAATGGCAAGGCCACAGTGTGAACACCCCCTTGTTATAAATCATAGTCTTCCTCCAAGCCTCCACTGCACCTTACAGTCTAGAAGGCCCTTTCAGGGGGGCAGATTCAAATTATGTGTGTTAGAGAATGGGTATGCCCTGGATCATTGGGCAGGTGCACCTGGCACAATGCCCAGCAAAATGATCAAGCGTCTGCTAAATTTTTAATGTAAAAGATTTGTGTCAGTACCTTTTTTGGAAAAAGGATGATTATATCCAATTATGCCGGCAGGCTGTTACAGCAAGGGAGGGTTCTTCTAGGCTTCGAGTTTTATTGGGTTTACCTCCCCTTTCTTTAGGCGATATGTTTGAACCGACTATGGAGGTTTTGAAGGTTTTGGTACTTAGTGGTCCCCTTACCTCCTTGTGGCCTGCCTCTTTCGAGCTGCTTGCTTGCCTGGACTTAGGTGCTTGCCCCTTGTTTCTTTTTCTCTCTCTTTCTTGGGTGCTTTCTTTTCATAAAGTTTGGCAACCTTTCATCATTATGCTCCGAGACAAAGACAATAGATAATTATGTGAAATTATGCACGAGAGATAACGACATGTACGTAATGATAACCTCTGATGAGATTTTGAAGAACCTTCAAAAATAATATAATATATTCTTTAAATCCCTTATGTGTAGGTAAAGGACCAAGGCATTACTGGATTAGTGGTGTGCACAAGGCAATAGTGGAGTGTGAATAATGTCTTCTTTGGTTCTTGATTTTGAAAGGCATCTTTGGCTTTTAATTTTAATTTTACTGTATAAAACCTTTGGTGTGAGTTTGAGGATGATTTTTAAAATTTATAAAACCTCGAATTCTAGAGACTTCCCAAGAATTTGAAACCCAAATTTGGTTAAGAATTGATTCAATTCTATTTACATTGCACCAAACAAGAGTTAATATCTTACATAAATATGTATGCACACTCATGACGTATTAGTGCAACATAAAATTAAAGAAATATGCAATCAAGAAAATGAAATCTTGACAACCAATGAAACAAGGCATCCAACCCTATTTTTTTACCCATTTGGAGGGAGGGTGGCTTGTTTCTTTGAGAGAGTGGGATACACTTTTGTAAGGCAAATAACTTGAACCTGCCAACATTGGTGCGAACCTGATTTTGATATGTAATGCCCTCATGCAAGAGGCCCTTAGCTGTTGTAAAGAAAGAGGCCCTGGGACAAGATCAAATAAGAAAGATGTAAAATTGATGGTTGAAATAAACCTTAATGACTTTGTGAACTTGCCTCAGAAATAGTGAGAATTTTACAAAGTGCAAGAACTATTCCTTGAAATGAAATATACCATAGGTATAAATTACATTAGATAGACAATCCATTTTACACTAAATATTTCCTCCAGGTTTATGGTTTAGGGTTTATGTCCAAAAAAAAAATTCACTGTGAGGAAGGGCAGGTCACATTGGGGGTGACCTATATTGTTCTTGGGCTGCTGCCCTTATTGTCATAAAATAATTGATCACAAAATAATTTTTAAAAAATAAAAAAATAAAATTTATACATATATATAGAAACCTTTTGTGTTTTACACTGGAGAATACCTACCCCCATAGGTCTCCCCTAATTTTTGAGCCTACACTCTTGGGCCACCGGCCTTGAGGCTATGCCCTTCAAATTAGGGGAGGACCTCAGGGGGGCATAAAAGGTTTAAGTGTGTATGGATCACTGGTGCAATAGTTTAAGCTATGATCTTTAAGGACCATTGTGAAGTGAACTTGCTAAATCAAAACACATATGATTTGCATGGACAGATTAAACTCCTAATTCCAACATATGTGGATGTACAAGAATTCTCTAGTGAAAGGACCTCAGGCTCATCCCAACTAATGTGGCTGTTAGAGCATCTTCTCTAACTGGAGTACAATGAGACCTGGACAATTTGGATGAAGTTCAAACATTAAATATTGTGTAATTGAGCTTGGATTGGAAACAATGCTCTTAAAAAGGACAATATGATTGATTTTGATCCACCAATCATGATAATTAACCCATGCAATTACATTTAAAAAATCTTCATTATACATTGTCTAACATTTCATGTATATGGGTTGGGTGAGAAAATATCTTGTTCTCAATTTTGATTGCTAAACATCCATTACGCCTGTTCGTACCAGTGCAGGTGGATCTGCTCATGGTACTTGTTCCATTATTGCTAAATTAGAAAATGGCAACCCTTCGCATCAGAGAACCAATACACTATATGAAGCTTGCAGTTCTCAGATGGTATGTTGATGTGAAACTGTCTTTGCGGTTCTTTACTATTCTTCCTCACACAATGGTCCACCACATGTGAAACTATGGCCATCAACATCAAATCTTGAGCTCCAAATGATCATAGTTTCAATTTGCTTCACCCCTTGATGAAGAGTAGATAAGTCTAGTAGAAACTCAAGGCATTGTGCAGTGTAAATATACCAACAAGCATTCCAGAAGTGCATGCTGCGTATTAGGTTCTAAGGGAAAGACGCCAAACACCATACACAATGTCTGCTGTGCACAAGATGGCTGGACATTCTACAAGGCTAGTAGGTATCAACACCTGATACACTTGGGAATTCTATGTCAATGATTAATGATAATTATGTCATGTGTCACTCTGCTGGCCATTTTACATTCACAGTGGGTAAGAACTTCAAGAAGCATACCGGCATGCTTGCAGTGCATTACAGGGCATGGGACCTTAACATTCTAGGTAGAAAAGTCACCATTGCCAGTTTTGCTGTTCCATCACGATGTGATGTGGGCATTCTTCAGTTGCATTGAATGACCCGCAGAGTGGCATTCTGGCATGATTGCAGAGGATTATAGGCCATGGGACCCTGACATCCAAGGTAAAAAGGTGACCATTGCACCGCATAGATGCCAATTTTGCTGTTCCATTTTAATGTAGGCATTCTTCAGTTGCATTGAATGACCCACAGAGTAATAATCAGACCTCAAATATTTCAGCAGCACTGCCATTTTCCAGAGATTTTTTTCAAAATTGCTGTTTGGATTCACCAAACAAGCATAACAAAACTCAGGATCCTCTCTTTTATTCATCCTCAGTTCAACAAAGGCATTGCTCGTCATTACTCTCACTCTTGAGGCACCCTGACTAGTGATTGGTGGTCTTTGAAGATCTCAACTATTTAAGCCTACTGAAAGTAGTAGGCACCCTGAGTTTGATGAGAATACCTTATCACAGTCTCCTGTGCCTATTGTCGCAGTTCAGCTCTCACAAAATCAGCATTGGCAGTGACAGCAATGTCCACTGTAGGACGCAACTGTGCACACACAGCAATGGCATCATGAACTGGGTCAGCAAAGAAGCTCTCAAGAACATCTCTGTTGATAGGTGCTCCTGAATCCACAGCCACAAAGGCCTGCACAGTTGCAAAAGATTGACTGTGATCGTTAGTGCTATAATTTGAGATGAGGCAGATTTGACGTGAGAAATTTTTGTCCTGTACTTAAGAATCACAGGGCTAAAAGAGTGGAATTGAACTTCAACTCTCCAAACAACCAACAAAATGAGATAATTGAGATGTCATAATTCTAGTATAACTGTGTTCAATGCTACCAATGATAAGAGAGTTGCATGATGTCCAGCCTGCTCCCAGCTCTGGACATAGTCAGAAAGGGAAGTTGTGTGCAGTCAAACCTGCTGTGTCAAAATGTAATCAAAGCGAGGGGCCCACTTGCGGGAGCCGAGGCGAGCAGTAGTTGAGCAGTTGTCCACCATGAAAGACACTCCACGAGCATGCATGAAAGGATTCAGAGAATCCACAGATTCAATCACACTCTCATTGATAATCTCTGAATATGAGTGTCCTTTCCTCCTCAAGATTTCAATCTGCCCATGTCCTGCTGGGTTAGACCAAATACTCATGACAACCAGGATCCAAAATTGAAGGAGGGACGTTTTAGACTACTCTAAAATGCATGTCCAACATGAGTGCTCAACATGATTGTTTGCCACAGGATGGTGATACATCACGAAGAAGATGATTCTATGGGGCAGCAACTAGGAAACAGACAGATATCCATTATGTGAGTCACCAGAACTGCATGTACCTGGGCCATCATAAGGGCAATATATACACCAGCAGTAAATGGATGTAGAGGGCCCAAATCTCCTGCAGGTCGTGACTCACGAACTTTCTCACCTACCTTCCACATACGGGTCTTGTCAATCTTGCCCATGGGGAAGGCTGGTAGTCCATCTTTCTCCTGTTAGCACCCACAACCCATCAGCACCTAGCAAAGACAGAAGGCTCTGAGAGTTGCCACAGCATGCGCAGGCTACATACCATCTTTTCACAAGACACTGATGCAAAGCAATCACTGTATAGAGGACCAGAAATAAGACATGCAAAAAGAGAGCTTGCAGTCCTCAGAAAGAATATAACTTACAGAGAAACGGCGCCCTGCCAACACCACACTACGGATCTCATTTCCTGAGGCAACATCCTCATAGCATTCATAGAGAATGTCCATATTTGGATAGTAAGCTGCACTATATGCTGCCTCAAACTCTTTCTTTCCTTCATCACTGAAAGCGTTGTAAACTGCCAACATGCCCTGCATATATCTTGACAAACACATATCACACCAAAGGCCCTACTTGCACATGCTCCTGTGCATGAAGGATACTGATATACTTGACAAAGGAAATTCCCAGAACTTGAAAGAGAGCATAGCAGAAAGTCACCTTGGTGGAGATAGTCTTTGAGATGACACCTGTCACACTCTCGACAGTGTTCTTGTAAGCTGCATCTTCAGCCATGCCATTCTGAGTATAGCGTCTGAACAGTGCTTCCACAACACCATGCACTGCTCCCAAAAGAATACCTGAAAACAGATCATAGCAAGAAGATAATGATTAGAAGGTAATTTTGAGCCCAAAAGGCTCACAAACATTGCCCCCCTGGTAAGTTTTGTGCAACATGTTGGACACTGCACAGTCCACAAATATGCAGTGTCCACAAATATGTTAAATGTCTTAACAAACACAAGTATCTTGTGCACAATCACATCTATTCTCTTAATAGCTGCAATGATCTCCACAGCAAACCCCATTGGGGTCACTTACCACGTTCTCCGAAAATATCACTCTTGTACTCATCCTCTAGGGAGGTGACGAAGGTAAATGGTGAGCCCAAGGCTACAGACCACCCTAGAGCTATATCAGTAGCCCTCCCATCCACATCCTGCCAAACCCAAGTACAGTCAAGAATGAGCCCAAACATGATGACATCACTAACCCTAACCTTTATCTCATTTACAACATGGTTCATGAACATGCTGTGCATCAGGTAAGAACTTGGACTCTTACCTGATGCACGGCAAAACTGGAATTGATGCCTGCACCATTGACCTCCTTGCCTTGGACATAAAGCCGCCTCACTGAAGGTCCCATGCCCTTTGGGCAGACTGCAATCACACTGATGTCTTTGCGGAATTCCTTTCCCTCTGACTGTAAGTGACCCAGCAGGAAACCATGTGACAACCCCAACACAGAGTTGGGTTTCATTGCAGAGAAAATTGCACTGTAATTGTCTGCCTGCACATGTACACATGCAATGAGAGAGCAGAAAATTGACAGAAAATATCTGCAACATGAATGTGTCCATAGATGAATCTCTTCATTTACTGTGCATATTTATGCGATTGCAGAGAAAACTCAGAAATAACATATTCATTATGTAAGTCCTGGCCAGAGCAAAACAAACATGACAAGAATGAGAGTGGTCATACCCTTGTAAGTGTCACTCAAAATGTAGCAGACCATTACCTTTAACTGCCAGCCATTAATTCCAACTGAATTCATCAATATATACCACATGGAATAGCAAAAACCAGTAACCCACCTGAGCAGCATCAGATATGAGTAGTAAGACCAGGTCACTCTCAGCTACAGTTTCCAGGACTTCTCCAAGCGTCCCAGTCTCCTCAGTAAAACCTACTGCCCTTGCCTCCTCCAATGACTTAGAGCCTCTTCTCAGCCCAATCTGTTCACTTGACAGAAGCGAGTTAGTTTTCATCTCTCTCTAGGCATTATCTCAAGGCACATTTCACAATGGCTGGAAAATCTGGAGGAAAAGACAAACAGAAAGTGAGATAGAATTCACCTTGACAGTAATATCAGAGTTGACATCTGCAAGGGAGTCACGGAGATTTTGTGCTTGTGCAGGTCCCTGTCAACCCATACAAACATATTCAGTTTTCAATTACACCATATCAAGGCTTACAAAACTTGCAAAGAAGGTGACAGTTCCTGAGATGCCCAATTCCATGCTTTCAATCTTGCTTGTATTGCTCCAAGATGGATTCTTAGAAACTGAAGGACACACAGTCGCTAAAGGTTCCGTGGCACATGTAATGAAAAAAGATATATGGGTCGTACTTGAGAGCCCCAGCCAATGACGCCAATCTTCTTAATGCCCCTGAATGCCTTTGGCAGAAGTGGGAAAAGATCCCTTCCACCACGCACAATGTACTGCAAACCCCCACCTCACACAATTTTATTCATCAATTCTGTATTCAACCACAATATGCTATGCCTGTTCAAAGCTATGACAGGCCTGTATCATTGTGTTAACTGCAAACCAGAATTTATATACACAGTTCCAAACTCCTGGAACATTAGCCCTCCTTTTTCTAAAAAATCAAACAGTCAAAACTACAGTTTCACTTTCTCAAAAGAATGACCTGAAGCTGTAAGCTACAGAAGTGTACATGGCCTACCTACAGCCAGAAGGCCCAGACCAACACCCACAACAGAAGAAAACCATCAAAAACTCTCTCACTTAGTCTGTTATTCATGTGTATTAACGTCAAATGAACATTTTACAAGACTGCGCACAACAGAACCATCAAATTTTTACAGCACCGATTGTCTGCGCTCAGGCAGCTGAAGATGACCAAGTCTATTTACATTTCACTGCTGAAGCTTCAGAAGAGCATAATACTTGAATACAAGCAAGCACGTCATAAAGAACCGAAGCAACTATTTCATATCATCGCGTGAACCTTCAACAAGAAAACGTCGTGATACCGCAACAAAAAAAAGCATGCACAAAAGAAAAGCAGCCAGCTAGGCGCGACCTACCTCATCACGGCCAGCAAGAGTGATCTTCTCCTTCTTGAACACATCGGTATTAAACTCGATATCAGCACCACGCGTCGAAGTGGCAGGAACCGCCACCATATGCGCACACAGGGCTCCTCCACCACCACCGCGTCTGCGAGAAACCGCGGAAAGAACTGTATCCTTCAAGCTCCTGGTTTTGTCCAAGAAAACCCCCTGGCTCTTCAGACCTTCAAAGGAACGCAGCCGCAGCTTCTGACATTCGGGTGCATCACTCCGCTGCACTCCCTGCTGCTGCCGGGATGCCGGTGACGCGCACGGCGCAAGCGCTGCTGAACGCGAGAGAGCCATTGCCGCCATGGATTTCTGCACTTGGCTGAACGAAGCGCACGCACAAGATCGCTGCAAATTTGCAAAGAGGGTTTAGAGCGGCTGCGTCTTTCTCGTTTTCCATCGGCGGCTTCAGCCTTCTACTCCGGACCTACCTGAATACGATTTCCCGAACCTATCTATACTAATTTCCTTACCCCTGTTATCTCATTCACGAACCTACCGAGAATCATTTCCCGACCTACCTCATCTCATTTGCAAACCTACAGAGAATAATTTCCTTACCCCTGTTATCTCATTCACGAACCTACCGAGAATCATTTCCCGACCTACAATATCTCATTTGGCGAACTTTCCGAGAATCATTTCCTGACCTGTTTCACTTCATTTGCGAACCTAGGGAGAATCATTCCCCGACCTACCTTCTCATTTGCGAACCTACCGAGAATAATTTTCCGACCTATCCGACTTCATTTGCGAACTTACCGAGGAAGTTACCGAGGTTCGTTTCCTGACCTATTTTCTCTCGTTTGCGAACTTACCCAGGCTCATGTTCTGACCTGTCTTATCTCATTTACTAACCTACCAGATTCCGTTTCCAACCACGTTTGACGAGGACGAGCCTACCACTGTCTGGTAGGTTCGGACTATTGGATAGATGTCAAGCCTTTTTAACTTCCACGTGTGATTAGGTTCTCACAGATTTTTTTTTTCACTATATTTCTATTACTTACTTTGTTTTAAACACCCCCTTTGTATTTCCTTTTGAACACATGCATAGGTATTTTTTCTTAAATTTTTTTTTGAATCTATAAAATTATTATTATTATTTATTAAATTTATCGATATTTTTAATAAATTACCTAGGGTTTTCAAACATTATGAAAAATTGCATCCTATTTCTATCAATAGACTAGATGGGACTAGGGTTTATGTAGGGTTTAGGTGAAAGGGCACGAAATATGGGTTCAAAGGATCTTACTTGACATGTGATTGGACCGTCAGATTAGATATTTTCCCAAGGGAGGAGCCCTCGTGCAGCCCACCGTTCTTTGGCTTTTACACCATATCCACATTAAATGCATTATAGCGAATTTTGTCATCATATGAATTGTGATGAAATTGGGAATGGACCCAAAAGGTTAAATCATAATGGATAAATGATTTTCTAAAGTCCAATATTGAGAATAAATGAGAACAACATTATTTTTTCCAACAAATTTTGTTCCTTTTTTGACAATGTTTTGGAGAAAATATGGAATTTTTTAAAAAATAATATAAATTGAATTAATTTTGCTAAAATTTTGGAAAATCAACAACTTAAAGAACACACATGTTGTATATTGCCCCCAATTTTGTGCACATCGCATTCTCAACAAAATAAAACATTGTGACATTCATAAGTTATTTAAGAAAATTTTAATATATTTGAGCACAAACTCATTGATTTCTATTTTTCTCAATTTTTGAAGTCTGTCCTCCCTACCAACTAGAATGACAAATGAATTCAAATTTTATTTTTGAATCCAAATAGTTTTTAATGCAAAAGTCTTTGAGATCTAGAAATGAAGATTAGAAATCAAATCTAAAACTAAAAGATGTAGAAGAGAAGAAAATAGATTTAAAAGTAAGTGTAGAAAAACATAAATTAGATCTCAAAGTTTCAATTAAATTTGACAACACAAGAACTTAATACATAGACAAGGTTTATAATAAAAAGTTTTAAAATTCTATATACTTATTGTTGGGTTCAACAATCTATATTGTCATCATGTTTTAAATCAAGGTATTCAAAGAAAGATAAATTTTAACATGTTTTCCTCCAATCCTCCATTGCAAATTGAGATTCACACCCAAGAACAAACATCAACTTAGTGTGAAAGGATTCTTAATATCTTCATACTTTCATTTCTTCTATTGAAGCACTATGTGCACCTCTAATGTACCTTGATGTAACACATTTTAATTTATTGGTCTATGATGTGCATGAAGAAAATTTGGGTGTGTACCTTTTGTAGGGTTGGAATGCACTCTTTTTCTTGTTGTAGGTGAAGGAAGATTGGGGTTGTCATGATGTTCAATGTTCCAAATACACTAACATGTTAAACAAGCCATCAATGGACAAGGAAATGTCCAACCTTGTTGGAAGGTTAGAATTTGTGAAATAATTTTCAATGTGAAAAAATTGAATTTAATGGAAGTCGTTTCATTTAAAATTGATTCAAAGCATCAAAATGGGTACTTACCTAGCAACATTGGTGAAAACTAGTGTTGTGAGGGGACATCCAATTTGCAGGGTTAAATATGAGGGTTTAGGTCTAAGTTCTTGTGACTTGGACCTAAATTGAAACCTTTTTGTTGGAATTAACACAAAAATTGAATTGTGCAATACAAGAAATTTTATCCATTCTAACCCTATGTTTGCAATTGTTGGTGTAATTAGTGTTCAAATCAACTAATTTTGTGATTGCAATTGTTATAGTCTTACATGTCTTCAAGTCACAAACAATTCTAATTGCAAGTGCACATAAATTAACACATACCAATTTGTAGTTGTAGATTAAAACCTTAAACCTTCTATTGTGACTAATGAAAAGGTGGTGAGAAGCAAGTTCATGTCAACCATAGTTGATCACATTCAACAACAAATGACAAACAAATTATCTTACAACTATTGTACATACTTTGAACTTAAATGAAGGTGTCACTATTTATTTTGATTAAGGTATACATTTGGATGAATGAATGGATGAAAATGTGAAGAAGGTTGGTAAATAATAAATAAGTACGTAAGTAGGTAGGTTAATGGTTATAGGTGGGCAAGTTGTAGGTAGGTGGATGATATGTAGATTTGGGTTTGATAATAGGTAGGCAAGTATTGGGCTAGATAGGTTCCTAAGCTAAGTAAGTAGTTAGGTTTAATAGGTAGGCTAGGTGCATAATTAGCCTAAGTAGGATAAATTATGTTGTATAATTAAGCTATAAAAATAATTACATAATTTAGTTAGGTAGCTCTAGATGTAGGTAGGTAAATAGGTAGGTTAGGAAAGAAACTACTTAGGTAAGATGGATTGGTAGGCTAAGTGCACTAAGTAGGCTAGGTGATCTAGTTGTAGGTAAGCTAGACTAGTTGGAAACTAGCTAGATTACATAGGTACTTAAGTTAAGTAGATTGTTAGGTTAAGTAGGTATGTAAGGTGGGTATTGAAATTAAGCAAGCTAGGTTATGTGTAATTAAATTAGATACATAGGTAGGCTATGTAAGTTAGGTATGTAAGTAGGTACATTCATTAGTTAAATGTATGCATGCTAAAATGATCCGTAGTGACCAAGGCCATACAATTTTTTTCTTCCATAACAGTCATGTAGCTTCCACATATCAAATCATTTCTCCTAAAATTAGATGAAATTTTTTCCATTAGATGAAAAATCTTTTAATTTTGAAATGTTGTCTAATGTTAAGCTCTCTTACAAAACTAATTTGATATAATTTGTTTCAATGTTTAAGGAAATTGATGTTCAAACCATCAAAAAACATGTATTTTTTAATTACATTACATAAGTAATAAAGTAGGTGGGTTGGACTAGGTAGCCTAGGTGGATTAGGTAGGTTAGGTGGTATGGGTAGGTAAGCTAGACCTTAGGATGATAATTAAATTAGGTAGGTTAGGCTAAGAAGGTAATTGGGCTTTAAGTAGCTAGGTTATGTAATATGTAGTTATGTTAGGTATGTAGCTAGGTACCTATGCATGTTGCTAAGGTAGGTAAGCCAATATTTCCAATATATAAACTACGTAGGTTACCTATGTAAGTTATGTAGGGTAGCAAAGTTAGGCTACCTAAATAGGTTAGAAAAAAATGCTCATAATAATAAAATGAAATAAAATAATATTAATTAAAAATGTGGTGCAATGATTAAAGACATGTTCCTCAACATAGAGGTGATGAGTTCAAATCTTCAACCTTACAACATGTATATGTATGCCAAGGCTAAGCCTATGTTGTTTCTTAAGTTACTTAGCTTGGGGCTAGGTTTAATTAAATTGTTAGCTATCCTACCTAATACAAGTTATATGCACACATGTTCAATTATGCATTGAACACATGTCATCATATTTTATGCACACATTTACATGGTTGGTGGTAGGTGAGTTGCAAAAATGGTCACATGTAGTTGTGACCTAAGTTGGTCCAATTAAGCTTATGACAACCATGACCATTAAAGATACTGCATGAAAAACCTTGGTCAAATCACATGGAAGATGCAATTGCTGTTTTTGGGTGCATAATGTGTCCTGCATAATCTTTTGTGACCAATGGTTTTTTACAACTTTTTCAAGGCAATTGAACATTGTAGTAGTTACATGTGATATTTGCAACTTAAAATTAATTATAAATCTAATTATTAATATCTGAATTTGTTATAGCGGTGGAACTAGTTTTTTGTTTTTTTGGGTTAGATTTGGAATTAAAACTAAAATCATGAAAAAATATTTTTTCAACATAGGGTTAAGATTTTTTCAGTATGAAAGTTGATTTTAAAAAAAATGTTGATAAGTATGTTGAATTTTATAGATAGTTATTAATTAGTTGTTGAATTCTATTCATACATAGACCTTCCTTTTAATCTTTTGTAATACTTTTTACTCATACAATTTTTTGGGAATGCATAATGTGCAAATGGAGTTAGATTTAGATTTTGAACTGGGCCCAAAGGTTTTTGAATTTGAAAAAAATGTGTTAGAACCAAAATTGAAAGGGTTTAGGAACTGAAAGAATTGGGTTAAACCGGCCCGTAAAAAACTTGCAAATAGATTTTGCATTGTCAAACTAAGATATAAGTTTTTTTTTAAAGGAAGAACCACACATCATTGATGAGAACTAATCTTTTGAAAGTATTTGGTTTGCAATGTTAAATTTGAAAGTTTAGGGTCAAATTCTTATGACTAAGTTAGGACCCTTTTGTTGTTGGTATCATCACAAGAACTAGAACATAGAACTAGCCTTTTGCTAAATTCGGAATCAAATCTAAAATTATGAAAAAACATTTATGAACACAAGCTTAGGTTCTTTATATAAGCAAGTTGATTTTTTTTGAAAATTGAAAAGTGAGCTGAACTTTATATTTAAATATTAGTTTAAATTAGTTGTTAAACTCTAGATAGTCCTTGGTTTTAATTTGATATAAAGCTTTGGACATAAAGCATTTTGAAAAAAAACTTTTTTTTCAAATGGAATGGGCTTAAACCCATGAACTTGCTTGAGCATTGGTTTCACTTCGCAAGCTGATGGTCAAGTAGGTGAGGGCCCTTAATTTATTTCAAAATGCTTTATGCAAGATAAGAGACCCCTTGGATGTTTCATAAGTTCTCACCCTTTCATTATCACATAGGCTCAAACTTGTGAAACCCCTTAGGCCGGTGCCTTACCCTACACTTAGAGGCTCTTGAATTTGAAATTGAAGGGTTTAAAAATCAAAAGAACCAGGCTCAAACCTACACCTTAGGAACCTCCAACAAAATATGAAGTCTCTCAGTTGGGACCGGAGGGTCTCTTCAAAATGAAGAACCACAGGACAACTGGTGAGAACCTCCTGAAGGTGCGGTCCGGGGGTTTCAGGTTCGGAAGCATTTGAAGCTGAAGTCCGGTGGGGGGGGGATTTCTGGTTCGGGGAGGCACGAAGCTGGAGCCCTGGGAGCAACGAAGGAGTGCGGGCCACACACGCGGGAGAGGCTCGAGCACCAACACTTAGCGCGCGGGTGGGTTAGTTGCTGCGTATCGGGCGGTGATGGCGGAGACTTGATCCTTGCCCAGTCGGCCAATTCCCGCTTGGCTTCCGGAAATCCTTGTCCTCCCCTGCTGCAAGCCATTGTAGGTAGGAATGGTAGGAAGCTGCCAGACTTGTGGGTACCCATTCGTTTGATTCTTGAGCACTGTTGGAGTAGGGAGAAGAGCAGCTGCAGATTTCACAGGGAGGAAAGAAGGAAGAGAAAGGTAGACAGCTGCAACGGACGGAAAGACTTGTGGGCAGGGCTGTAGGAGGGCTCGGGTAGGAGAGCGAGCTGAGAGAGCTATTAAACTCCCACAAACGCACCCACAGAGAGACAGAGAGAAGATTATGGCGTGCATAGGTCAGTGCCTTGGCATGGCCACGGGACCAGTGTGTCACCTGAAGCTGCAGAAAGACGCGCTCGTGTCTCTTTTCCCAAGGAAGTCGCTGGCACCCCGAACCCCACTTCCTCCTCTTCTTCACCTGCAGCAAGGGACGGGAGATAATAATACTTGCAAAGGTGTAATAAGTTGCTGCAGCTCATTGTCAACAAGAAACCGTCCTCAAATTGTACGAGGAGTAATGGCCATGGCTAGTCAGGAAGGCGGGATTTCCACTTGTACGTGATCCTTAAACTGCCATCCAAATTCAGATAAAATTCAATGTATGTGGTAGTTCCACTTCTCCTCCTCCTGTTCCACCTGCCCTCCTCTTTCTCTACATCAGAATTTTTGAGTCTGCTTGGATTCTTTCTCTTTGCACATTCCAAGCCTTCCTGCAGACTTTGCATTATGGCAATGATGGAATTGAGCAGACCTAGGTTGAGCTATTTGTAACAAGGTCATGTACTCCATCCATCTATGTTACATGAAACTGCAATACATCAGTCTCTAACAGCATGATGCGTTCCAGCTCTGGAAACTTGCAGGAAACAAATTGAAAACAGGATTTTATCAGTTCTTCATACTACACTTAGAACAATTCCACTGGTTCTCAGTATGTGACCTTGCAAATTAAAATTGGATGAGGAATTGAAAGACATCAGTCTCTAACAGCATGATGAGCTCCAGCTCTGGAAACCTGCAGGAAACAAATTGAAAACAGGATTTTATCAGTTCTTCATACTACACTTAGAGCAATTCCACTGGTTCTCAGTATGTGACCTTGCAAATTAAAATTGGATGAAGAAAAATCAAAATATGTCAGTATGGTTTAGCAAAATGGTTTTGGCCCAGCATTTTTGCACACTTTGCTGAGGCTGGTAAAGGCACAACAAAGCCTAACACCTGCCAAAGATGACTGTAATAAATATGATCCGATTGCTGCTCCTTGTTTGTGATTAGCCAATCATAATGATTGGTCCAGGTGCTTTGCTATTAGTAGTCTCCCACCTATTTGCAGTCCCAGTTCTAGTTTTATGGGTGGAGTTGAAAAAAAGTAAATGACTAAACTTGCATGTGAGAAATATTTTTGCAGGGTCACATACAGAGCACTGTTGGAGATGCTCTAAATTGAGCTATCCATAATAAGGTCATGTAGTCCATCTATGCTACATGAGACTGCAAGACAGTCAGTCTCTAACAGCATGATGAGCTCCAGCTCTGGAAATTAGGAGGAAACAAAGTTGAGAACATGATTTTATCCGTTTCTTCATACTATACTTAGTTTTTTAGCCTTGCAGAGAGATAGATGCCCTTTGTACATGAATTCCTTCAATGGATATCGTGATGATTAGAGGACTTGACTTCTGTTACCATGATGAGCTTATGTGTTAGAGGATGTAAATTTGAACATCAACCTCTCTTGCATTTGAAAACTTTCTCTCAATTTATTGGGTTTTTTTTGCATCCTATTCAATATGTGAAGTATAATTAAGTAGAAGTGAGGAATGGTAGGCAAGTCTGTTGTATGAAGCCTGTAGCATGTTGGGATGCATAGCAGTAACAGAATTACCAGATTGGGATGTAGCAAACTGGCATTGTAGAGATAGTATGCTGAAATGTGGCAAACCAGTATGAGATAGAGACCTATTTGTATTCGCTGGGAGAGAGACATCCCAATCAATTACTGTGAGGTATAAGTAAGTATGGTTGCAGAGTGTAAAAACTTGGATGATTGAAGTATAGCAAGTATTTGTATTCACTCGGAGAGAGACATCCCAAGCTTATTGCTGCATTGCATTTCAGTTTTTCAAACTTTGGATTTTGGATTTGCTGAAATAGTGTTAACGAAGGTCTCAGCTGAAAATCCATGACATAGCATGCAAGATCATGTATGGAGTTAGATGTTTTCTCAACAGTAACTTCCAGTCTTTATCCTGGATGTGCCTGGAGAAGGGTATGTTTTTGAGCACTAACTTGAATTTCTGCATTGATTGTCATATGACGGAGAAGCTGTGTTGGGATGGATACAGTGGTGGTTCAAGAGGTGGAGTTTTTCTGGAAGGGTCAAGGTTCTGAAGTGCTTCTTTCTGGAGATTTTCTGAACTGGGAAAGTAAGGTGCCAATGGAGAAAGGACCCAATGGTTGGTTTGTTGTGAAACAGGTATACCCTTTCCAACCAGCTTTATTGGAGCAGTTCTTATCAAGTAGTTGGTTTATGAAAATTCCCAACTTCCAGCAATATGTGTTGAAACTTATGCACCTGCCAAGTGAAGCTTTCTCTGAAGTGTTTGGTAGGTGGTTGTGGCAGAAGCTAGCCCCAGGAAAGTACACATTCAAATTCATTGTGGATGGGCAGTGGCAGCACTC
>Ga0116231_10002174_pt1 | contig 41051 bp, 28 predicted proteins | sample S1TSphgellanicum_2_FD_89695 | JGI IMG/M metagenome (GOLD analysis project Ga0116231, IMG submission 89695) | Host-associated microbial communities from peat moss isolated from Minnesota, USA - S1T2_Fd - Sphagnum magellanicum MG | ecosystem: Host-associated > Plants > Peat moss > Unclassified...
CAATTTATTTATTGAATAATGTTAATTCTTCACATAAAGAACATATGTACAATGGATGGACAATGGAGGTCATATTTGGAAGACCTTAGGTTTTATGGGTTTATATTATATATGTATTGCATTAATGTGATGATATAACTTTCTATATATTGTCATGTTTCTTTCAAAAATGATTTATTGATGTCCTTGGCTACTCAAATTGAAAACTTGTATAATGTTGTATCACAGGAAGGGGAGATTTCAAAACTACCTAAAACTATGGAGGTGACAATGAAGTCAGAAGTCTCTGAGAAGCCAGAAGTTGGTGAAATTGAAGGTCGTGTCACTAAGTTGGAAGCATGTTCTGTTGGTGAATCTGATACTCCTCGAAGCATGGTCGGGAAAGGGGAAACCAATGAGATGGCAACTGGTGGTGAAATAACTCCTGGAAGCATGTTTGTGAAGTTGGGCACCCCTGAAACACTTTCAGGTGGCGAACTTCGAACTTGTGGAAGTAAGTTGGAAACCCATGCAATGCCAACAATTGATGAAATCAGAACTCGTGGAAGCAGGATTGAGAAGTTGGGAACCCATGACATGCCATGGAACATTGCAACATTGGGCACAAACTTCCTAGAATGTCAACATGAATCTGAACCACAGATTTCTTTTTGCTGGAGAGTGGCATATGAAGATAGCGCTTTGGAATTGGTTTTCCATAATGCTGTGAGCATGTCATGTGTTGTGGGACTCGGACTTGAATTTGCCAAAGTTGTTGTGAGCACAAGTACTTGGGAGGTGAAAATCATTGGCATTGGCCAAGAAAGTTGGGAAGTGATGTGGACTGAACTCAGTGGATTGGACAAAAAGCACAAAATAGGAGGCATTTTTACTGGCAAATTGATGCGAGGAGGATTACAAGATGACTTGACAAAAGAGTACTTGGGAGGGGTTGCAAGTGCCCAGAAATATGGTGTGGGTTTGTCAATTGCTAACAATAGAGCTTATGTGCAATTCACCAATGTCCTGCAGGAAAGAGAGCATTGCTTGGTTTTGCATAAGATAGTGGAGTATTTGATGTTGGAGGAGGTGGACCTTGCCAAGATTGGCAATCAATGTGCTGTGAGTGGAGAAGCAGGATCAAGTAGCAGAGGAGCAAACAACTCAGATCAAGTGAACAATGATGGTACCTGGATTGGACAAACGCTTTCAAACCTTCAATCTTGGTTTTCAAAAGGAAAATCAAAATCCAATGGTGATGACGATGACAATCGTTCACCCTCCAACAAAGAACCACCAAAAGTGGAGGATGAGAGTGCCAGTAAGAACACATGTAAGATAACTGTTCGACCAGGTTTTGGAGGTTCATTTTATAATGAGGCAGGTAGGCAGGTTTTAGAACCACCTGTTTTTAAGCCTCTGAATGGTGCAACAATAGACCCTACCCTTGTGTTTGTGTTTGATAAGAATGGGAGCTTTGGCAAACAAATACTTGTCACAACAACAACATCATTTGATCTAGGGAAGTCTGCACCACAAAGAGAGTGGAATGGTTCCTTTGGCTGGTATCATAACCTCCTTGTTACATCCTTGACAAACCTTCCCAAACATGCTGTATTGGAAACAACACTCTGTAAATTATTGATGGAGAATCCTAAAGACACAAAGTCAAGTGTTAAACAAATTGATACCCATTCTTCTACTTCCACCTTGGAAGGGTCTATAGATGGGCAATTAGGCTTCCAGAATACTCACATTGGAGGGCGTTTTACAAGCACAGAAATTGGTGGAAAAACATCTGCACGAGAAGCAGCTTATGAGAATTCTTCAAGTTCAGATATGTGGAGAGGTTTTGTATATCGAGACTTGAGTGGACCAGTTGAATCTTCAGCTTGCTACGACTTTGATTGCAGTCTACCAAGTCCAACACTTGAAGTCTTAAAGGACCCTCTTGAAAGGAAAAAATACATGGGCTCTGGCATGTGTGGAGCAGTACGGCCAACCTTTGTTGGTGCATGGAGCATTGTACCGGACGACACTACTGAGGCTTCAAAATATGCTTTTGAAGCAGAGAGAACCTTGAAACATCTTTACAAGATTGGTGAAGAGGAGAACGAACATAAATTTATACAAAAGTATCATGTGAAAATCTTCGTCAATCATGCTATGAGTCACCTTTGCAATGTGAAAGGCGATCATGTCCTTAGGGAAAAAGAGAGTGTGTTGAAGGTGATGAGAGTGAGTGCGAGAGGTACATAATAGTGCAAAAGTGGTTGCAATAGCCATTTTAGAAATCTATTATCTTGCTATTGTCAACCCATAGGAGATTTCCATTACATCTGGTTGCTATTGACACAGACAGATAGGATACTAGAGATTCCTCATCTTCGTTGTCACCAACTGGTAGAGTGAAGGAAGCATCAGCATAGAAACAGCTGACTAAAGAATGGTACTGTGTTTGTATTGAAACCAGGAATGAGCATGTCTCACTACCCGGATTAGGGCTATTCCTGGATTTGTGGAAATCACCTGTCTGGATATTTTGACAAGCACAGGTCTGAGTTTGAACATTTATTCAGACTATGAACAGCTACTCTTGTTGTTTAATACTTCCTTCACTAGCATTGAACAAGTAGCCAGCTTAATTTTTATGTGGTTTGGTAAGTTGAAAGTTTGTGAAATCTATATTAGCCTGGGTAAGTTTTGTTGTTGTTGAACCATGCTCTTGCTTTCTATGTTGCAACTACCTTTTTGAACATTGGATGTGCTATGGTCAACCATGTCAGGTGACTTTTCTTTGGCATGCGTATGGTTTTGTGTTCTTTAGGCCATAGTTCATTGGTATGTACTCTGTTGCTGAGCAAGTGCTTTACTTACACATGGAAGAGTTGTTGACCATGAGAAATGTTTTGGGTCTGTTGAGAACAGCTCAGGTCATTATTAGTGACGTCCTCTTTGAAAGGAGGTCCAAGGTTTTGCCATCAGGTGGATTCTTTTCTCTGTATTGTCTCTTTACAGGTCTTGTTTTTGAGACCTTAGAGCAGTCTGTGGGTGAGGTCAAAGTCGATGAAATACAGATTATCAACAGCTTTTCCTGAAAATTCCTTGTGAATTGTTGAAGGATATTTTGCTTTAGCAGATGTGCTAGCCCTGAACTATGTAATTCACATTCGTTCAAATATTTAGGTCAAGCACAGACTGTTCCAGCACTGGTGTGTAGGTTCGAACGATTGGATTGTAATCTGGAGGAAAGAGATCAAGTCAACTTAGGAGTATCTGTTAAGGCTCCCACACAGCAGGGCGCCACTGTCTGTTTGGAGGCAGTTTTGTTCTCCACATTTGATGTGGTGGCTGGAATCCAAGGTCCTTCTAGGAAGCTGTATCACCTACCAAGCCCTCAAGTCCTCCCTGGATGCAATTCACAAGGAGATTCAAGTCAAACCAGATATTGTCATGTTTCCAACCACTGAGCTAGAAATAGTCAACATTAATGGGCAGCTACCAATCTGCTTAATCGTTTGAGGAATGCAACAGTGTTGGGCGGTTCTCACTTTTCATGAGAACCGCCGGTTCCGGTTTTTGGGCAGGTTCTGAGAACCGCCTCGGTTCTTTTTTTAAAATCCCATTTTGAGAACTGCCCTGGTTTTCAGAATTTAAAAAAAAAATCAAGTTAGGCGGTTTTCAAGGTCAGTGGTTCTCACAAAATTTTGAGCCGTCGGTTTTCAAGGACGGTTCTCAGAAGTCGGTTCTCACAAATCATGGTTTGCGAAAAAAAAAACCCATGATTCGTAAATCATGGTTTACAGGAAAAAAAAGTACACTGGGCTTCAACCGGGCATGAAACTCAGTTTAGCAACAAATTTGGAGCTAAACTGAGTTTGCCCTGTCCTTTCTTTTCCTGAACGCTTTCAAACCAATCACTGCTGCTGCTATGTGTACTGTAGCTATAAATGTTCTCGAGCCTCGTGCATTTAATGCTGAGTCTCAGCATTTCATACCCTTATTTAATAAAATTTCATGACTTTGCGCACAACAGTCAGGAGGGGATGAAGCATCAAATGGGGGGTGCAAGTCAGGCCCAACAGTGCATGACTTTCCACATAACTCTAATATTTACTTTTTTTTTACCATGAGAACCGGACCCTTCTCAAAACGTGGGTCCAGTTCTCAGATTGAATGCCAGGTGAGAACCTTCATTCCGGTTCTCATGGCGGTTCTCATATCCGGTTCTCATTGTGAACCGGATTGAAAACTGGCGCCGGTTTTCAGCAGGTGGATGAGAACCGCCCAACACTGGATTGCAAGTTGTACAACAGGTGGGTGATGAGCTATTGGGGAACATCGTTGGGAACATATGGGGAACATGATGGGAACACAGGAAAAAAAAAATTTCATCCTCACCCCTCGCCCCCCCAAAAAGGAAAAATGAACATTCTCTTGGGTGTATGTTCAGTAGTTTCATTGGGTGCATGCATATTCTATTCCTAGACATGGTTGCCATCATTGCCACAGCGAACACCCTTTCTACAAAGCAAGCATACCTATTGAAGTTGAGTTCTGGGTGGATTTTTGTTGCAGTTTGAATGCAGAACCTCTAAAAACATGTTGCACAAAAGGACAAAGGTGTGTGCAGATACATCCTACAGCACCTTTTACCACTCACTTGGAGCAGCTATGGTTGAAGCAGTTCTGGCAAGTACAATAATTGGATGCATTTTATGGCAGTTTGAGGCTATGACAAAAGAATCAATCAAGGGAAATCACATCTGCATCTGTTATTTCTATGTTCTCAGTGAGGTTTGTTGAATCCTGCCTGACAAACTTCCTAAGTCATGGACTGTACAAAGGCAATTGGTTGTGGGATTGATGAATTCACACTAGACCAAGGCAGATGTAGTTACAAATAATAATTTAACCATCTACAAATGGGTCATTTAAAACATGTTAGAACAAGGCCTTCAAGACCAAGTTTCCCCTTGAAAGGGATTGGGAAAGTCTCTTGTCAAGAAGGTAGTAACCTTATACTTCCTCATATTGGTGAGCATATACCATTTTTCCTCCTGATTATAAGGATATGTTTTCATATTGTCACTGCAGCTCCTATCTGGAGGTAGAACCTGGATGCATCAGTGGAGATAATCAATGAACATCTCAATATGATATGTGTCACAGAGCCAGCCCATGAGTGCAGATCATGAAGATCCAGGGTTGTTCTACTAGTGAAAATGTGCACTATCAATGACTTCTTGGAGCGAAACTAGAAGCATCTGGTCAAAAATGCTGCAAATATCTATGACTTGGTGTTGTCTTGAACAATAGAACAGTTTGCAGGCAGACACCTGCGGTTGAGTTGATGACATATAATTCTTCCTGTTGATCATGCAGGAGACCACTAACAGGGTCCAAAATTAAATGACCTGAATTATTGTCAGTCAAGTTGTGACTGGATGTGTGTGGCCTTTGTACCTTATTGGCACTATGGCATGACATCATGAATGACGATTTTGATTTTGCAGAAAGCTTCAAGGGCATGGGAACCACCTTCATTGAAGCATTGTCCAACGTGTTTGCAATTGGCAGTCAAGACCCTACCATGAATGCATTAAGTAGCATAATGCACATTTGAGCTGTATGTCCCCAAAACCACTTGCTCTCTCAAATTGCTGCTATGTCACAGTAAATTGTACACAATGATGTGGAATAAAATCATAAAAATTGGGATATAAACATGGATAATAGAGGATTGCTGTAGGAGTCTTTATTTCAATGCACAGGTTCAAGCTAGCTTGGGTAAGGATAGTTCTTCAAGATCAATAATGAACACAGAATTGTGTGTACTAAATTCTTCTCATTGAAATTCTGCAGGACTCAACCTCACTCGTGCTCTATGATGTATTGCACAGGATATGGACCAGACAGGCCTTGCAGCTGGAAGAGATGGAGGCAGTGCAGGTGCAGATAACTGCATGAAACCCCTTAACAGCATAGAGGGATCAATCAGGTAGCATCATTATACCAAAATCACAACTCATAATTTGCTGGTCATTATGTCCAGCAAGTTGAAGCACAAGTCAAATTCTCAGTGGCTATATGATCATATATTCATGTTTCTGCTTGTCCTAGAATCAGGACTGTAGCAGGGAATGTATATGCAGAATGAACTTCTGAATGGCTAGGTTGTGAAAGTCAATTGTCCAGAGCTGTGCCCTACTGTTCTCTTTGTGGTTTTATTGCCTGATTTGGGTGCATCTACTGCAACAGTCACAGATTAATGGTGGTTTACGAGCTCCAGAATCCAGATGTCACTTGGCAAAAGCATTCAAGATTTGCTCAAGAAGGAGAAATATCTTGCAAAATGGAAACACACTGCAGATTGAAACAGCTACAGGTGAGTGTCTCTAGCCTCTATCATGCAGCAATTTGGTATGATAAGTCTCTCCAAGTTTCAAGGACAATCTGACAATTAAAACATGGATGATGAGCTCAATTATTCCCTTGACAAAGACACAGGCATTGTGGTTAACAGTCATTACCATCATCTTCTTCCTGGATTACACAGGAAGCCTCTTGGAAGTTCCTGGAAGAAATCTGGGTGGAATTATAAACTTCAATGAACCTCTATCCTGCCACTCTTCCAATTGACAAGTTCCACAATGGGGATTCCATATGAAATAATACTTTCCCCATCATTCTTTTAGAGGATTCCTATTGGTGCCCCAAGATGCAAGGGGTGTTTAGTCTATGAAATTGATTGTATGGTATGTAGTTTATGGAATCAAAACTTCTTACATATTTGAGCATGTCGTAACTTGGCAGAACCTATTGCTCTATCTAGTGTAGAAAGGAGAGAAGTCACAAAGGTGCCTGTCTTTGAGGTTGGAGGTAAATTTTACAACTTGGAGATGTTGTCACAGGAAAGTGGAACAAACATTGTAACAAACAGGTGGCTACATAATTGAAGATCATGAGTGTGCAACAACTAGGCATTTGTGCAGTGGACATATGTTCCATGTTCCATGTGTATGCAACCACTCACAATGGCAAGACAGTTAACAGAGTAGTGGAACCAGGGGCTGACAGGTGGCAGGATTTGGGGATACCTTCACCAAGAAACTTCCTGAAAAAATAGTGACTTGGGTGGAGGCTCCTCTGCCTAAGGCACAAAGAGAATGATTGTTGAATAAGAACAACTGGGAGCTCAGGCAGTGTGGAGATGATCCTGGGGTGCACATGGAGTGCACTTGTGAATGGAAGATGGATTTGTGGGTTTGAATATCATTAGACAGCTGGAGCTTTTGGAGATGGCAACTGCTCGGAGGTAGAGCTGGGAGGTGGACGCAGTTGCATGGAGCTGATCATGGAGTGCACTTGGGGGCAGAACATGGAGGCATGAAGGCACCATCAAAGAGGTTTGAACATCATTAGACGGAGCTGGAGTTTTGGAGCATTTTAGAGAGGTTTTTGGGAGGAATAGAACTCAGGAAGCGAAGGTGACTGTTTTTTGGTGGTAGGGATTGAGGAAGCAAAGAGTAAGAGGACTACTTTTGAAGGGAGCATTCTAGGTTGAGGAGAGAGTGGAGAATGTGTGAAAAACTCAGGGCCGAACTTTCATAATCTTCATTTTGGTGGCTGAAGAGGATTCTATTGAAGTAAGCATGCTAGGATAAGTGGAATGGGGTGATCCAGGGGGCTGTCTGAAGTTTCTTGGAGGGTTTAGTGTTGAGGTGTGCTAAATCTGAGCTTAACAAACAACATTAACCCACATCCTTGCATTTTCCTACTGATTCGACAATTGTGGCATCATGATCACATCTCTTGTGAATTGTCTGGAACAAATGAAAATTACTTACACCTTGTCTACATGTCTAGCACCATCTTGTCATTTTGTCTTCATGTTGCTTGGTACTAGATGGGTGGGACAAGACCAAAGCATTTTGCAAACAAATCTGGGAAGTTGCTAAGGATGATTCTTGTGTCTTGTTTCCTTACAGTACTGCATGTTTATTGCAGCATTGGTGTGTGTAACATGTAAACACTGTATAATGCCATGAGGTTACCATCCATGTAATGCCACCAGTTTTAAATGATACATCAAGAACCACCTGTAGATCACTTTACACCTCATTTGGAATTCCTTTCCTCTTCATACCTTCCCAACCCAGAAGGCAGTTTAACAGGAGAGATTCAACAGGAGAGAAGATTGAGTTAGCCAAGTCCATAAATGGTCAAGCTTGTAGGATTAATACATTGCTTTTTTCAAAACAAGAGGTTATGAACCATCAAAGTTGGGGACAAAACTTTTGATGTTCTGGACATCAGCCAGCTTTCTCAAGCAAACCAGCAAGTAAAAGTCATAAAAGCAGGAATTCAAAGAGGGCCCAGACAAGGAACTCCAAGGAAATGAAGAGGACACAGGTTGTGGTCCACCAAAGATGGAAGAAAAAATGAGAAAATTTCAAAGGAAAACAATTCACCAGCAGAGTGAAATTGAAGAGGATTTTGATCCTGGGAAAAACAGAGTATATATGATTGAAATTTGAGGAGAAATCAGAGTATACCTGCGACTAATGAAGCTGCTGCCCCTCCTTCTTGAGCTCCCCTTGCAACTTTGCCATGACTTCAGTACACAACTCAATCTTCTTCACACCCAACATGCAAACAAATCGACCTTGTGCTGCAGGCAGTTAAGTAGTCTAAACATTCTGCCTATACTCGAGACACCTCTGGCTGGAAGCAGTGAGCAAGATGAACAACATACTCAGACACCTTTAAGCTTCACCTTTGATAACTTGATGTTGTACACATACTAGGTACCATTTGCAGAGCCTCTCTGAGCTGTTTGCTCAGCACAGGAGTTTGTACTGTCTTTGCACCTGTCAAAAAAGCAGCCAGAACAAGATAGATCAGGTTGATTGCCCCTCTGAGGAATTGAAGTGTCCGGAACCACATGTGCTACTAGATTTCCACATGATCTAACTCACAAGAACAACTGGACACTCCAGATCTCTAAGAATCGATTTAAACAGATGGAGATGAGGACTTTCTTAACTTTTAGTACTAGTTTGGGCAGAGCCATGGAAACGGGGAATAAACGAGGCCAGCTTACTTCACTGGAAGATATGGCAATATCGGAGCTGGATGGTCGCGAAACCAACTTCAGGATGATCAGCGCTTCCTCGTTTCATATTTGTGCATCTGCAGTACAAGTCCAACATCCATGGTGAAAACGGCCAGCAATCCTGTGGTTTTGATGCTAAAGGGAAATTACAAAATCCGGCACCTAATCAGCGTCCAAAGACTAAAGGCTAGTAGTAGTAAAGCAGTCCAAAATTGTGAGAAAGCGAGAGAGGAAGACACCTACACACACAACTGGCAAGCCGCAATGGGTTGAACCGCGAGAGACATGAGCGACATCCATCGCCCCAAATCTACCTAACCAGTAGTCGATTTGGGTTCACTCGTCGGCTACACCGTGATTACACTGCTGATGGAGTGGCTGCAGTGTCGGAACTCTGCGCGACATATGTACAGACATCCGGAGTCAATTAACAAGTTTACCCGCGCGTGTGTGAGAGAACAACTTCTGAAGTCACATCAAACCTATCGAACCGTCGAAGATGACATGCTATGTGCAATCCCAGACCTAGAGGCGTGCTCTTGGTGGGGTATTAAGTGAAGACGTTCCCGCTTCCTCTAGTCGTGCGTTTCTGAGAGCTGGTCAGTCAGAGAGCTCGGCATTTGCCGGAACTTTACTTGATCGCCCAATGCCTTAGAATGTGAAGCTGTGTCACCGATTCACCGCTATCTTTCATCTCTGAAAAATATGGCAGGCACTGTTCTCCTCTAATTGCAGATTGCTCACCGAATGAGATGAAGGTCATTGCTTAGATACTTGCATTTGTTTAGAAACACCCGAATTTTGGCACTCTTGGATCTTTAATGGACGAGGATATTCATTGCAAGTTCTAAAGTTTCGATCCTGCAGATGGATATAACAATGACTGAAGCGAAGAAGACAAACGAACACAAGAATCTCATCGACCCCAACAAGAAGCGGCCCCTCCCTAATGTGCTCAATCAATTGCAGGTCATGTTGGTTGGGGTTTTCGCAACCTTCACATACGATCAGTTATACACGGAATTCATAGCTAGTGGCGGAGATGGCATTCGGCGTTGGTTGGAAGATATCAAAAGAAGAACTCACAGTTGGATGGAATCTCACCACCCAGACGACCTGTCTCTTGATGAGTAGGATACATGGTTGGAAGAGACGTCGAAAAATTCCTTGTCTGAGATGCCCATGTGGGTTGACACATTGCATGCTCAGCTTGGAAAGGACACGGAGGAAGGGGAGATCGACGAGCATGCTGCATTACGGGATATGGCAAAGAAGTGGACATTAGCAACAGGGAGAATCGTGGATCGTGCTTCAAAGAGGAAGCACTGGGGATCATCGGATTCAGCTCAGCAGGCGTTGGAAGACAAGGAAGAGGAATGTCACATGGTTGTCCAGGCGTTGAAGAAAGCACAGCAGCTAATAACCAGCCAGGAGGCGCTCTTAGCGAATCAGGCAGAAGAAATCAATGAGTTGAAAGAGCAGCTCCAAAACGCCATCGCCAAGAGTTTAGTCGAACAAGGAGCAAACACCTAAAATGCAGCTGGAAAAGGGAAAGTGCAGACACTGATGGCGCATTTGAGGACCTAGAGACGATGAGATTATCTCTAGATAGCAGCTCAGCAATATGGTACAGGCGCTCATGGGATCACGCGGTGTTGTACTGATCCCTTTCCCTTGTGGTACAAGAATCATTGCTTCTGGTTACGTAGAGAAATCATATCCTTCCTTAAAATCAATAGACATCACCCCCAGAACGCCTAAACCATTCAAGACTTTCCAGCAAGTGCTACAATGATGCAATTTCTTCTGTACTTGCAGTGTTTCTTTGTCCATTCACGAATACCTTTGAGCGAGTCCAGACGCATTGGCCTGCTACAAGTACAAGGAGATATTACAGATTTTCAATGGACTAATATTCATGCATTCACCGAAATGAGAATTTGCAGTGATCAGACCTTCTCACGACTGCCGTCGAAATTTAGAACACGTTATTATATGACCACCATACAGGTGCACACACTAGATCATGATGTCAATCATAGTAGTTATTAGTTGACAAGGTCATGAAATCACTTGCAATTTCTCGACAACAGACAAGCTGCACTCACGTCCCTCACGACACAGCTGCTGGCTCTGAACTTTGTAACTCCAATTTGGGTTCCAGTTAAGCTTCGAGGTCTAAGTAGAGCACACGTAACAGATTCATGAAGACTGAAAACTCAAAGCACGGGTTCAGAAGCTCCACAAAACTCTTTAATGCCTAAAATTAACACTGCACATATAACAAGTCAACATTAGTCTATGTGTGTTGGTGCAGAGCATCTACATATACTCTTAAGTTTCCATGTACCCCAGGGCCCAGAATACACTAAAAACTTTCTGGAAGCTCTTTACACTAGTTTAAGTGCCCTGCACTCACCACTTCAAAAGCAACACCCAGGTTTTTACAAAAAAAAATAAGCTCATCATACTTAACACACACTAATCATCAACTGCAGCTGATCTCTCCCTCTCCATGGTGCATTGCCCCCATGGAAATTGAGGTTAGTTGCTCAACTTTTTCCAAGGAATGAGATACTGGATAAAACCTATATTTGTCCATGTACCTCATGCATTTGGGCAATTTTGCTCCTAAAACAGGGAATATGTGACCAATTGTTTTAGTGTTTTGCAATTGTGCAAAAAATTGCACACACAAAAAAGGCTGCTTGGAACATAATACACATTTGATATGATTAAATTCTTGACCATTGGACAAGCCTTAGTTCTCAAATAGATCAATATGTACTTTGAAATTTGACCTAGGGTTTCAACCAGTGTAAGGCAAGTAAATATATTTTCTCCTTTAACATGGTAAATATATACTCTACTTGACTAGTAAATGTTTTGCCTACCCTTTTAATTACCTTATCTAGCTGATAAATATTTCAGACTTACCCTATCTTTATTTTACTTTGCAAATATATATTAAATTAGGATTAACTCTTACATGGGGAGGTCAATTGTTTTGAAGAGGGTTAAAGGGGTGTATGTCAAAATCATTATATATCATATCTCCATTTTCATATTTTGTAATACATGTGGTAATGATGGATTTGTTTGAATTGTGATGACTAATTGTAGAATATTTTTATTTTTATAATTTATTGTCAAAAGGCTTTGAGTAGACACTTTGTAAAGTTGATTACTTAGGTTGAAAGGATAAGTCTGAGGCACTTTTTGTTTCAGCAAGTGGTGAAATGTGATGGCCCTAGCAAAAGACATTGTGAAAACATTTCATAGAGTTTATTAACTAGGTTAAAAGGTTGATTAATTAGATTGAAAGGATAAATGTGGGTCCATTTTTCGTTTCATAAGTGATGAAATGTGATGATTTTCTCAAGACGCTTTGTGCAAACAAATCATAAGGTTAGCTAATTAATTAGGTTGAAAGATAAATGTGGAGTCGGAAGATGAATAGGTGGATATATGAGTAAGTAAAGAGGTGGGTAAGTGAATGGAACAAATAAGAGAAGCAGTGACATAAGAAAAAGTTAAAAATAAGGAGAAGCCATTTAACATATTGAATTTAAAGAAAAAATTTCTAGATAATAATTAACATTGTAATGTTAAGTCTAAATTTGTCTTTATGAAGAAGACTCGACCACTTGTGGCACAAGCACTTATTTTCATTCATTGCATTAATTATATTGGAACTTTTTTTTTATTATATGCTCTTCAAACCCCTTTAGATTTTACTACTTTTTTTCCATTGTAAAAATGCTTTGAATATATTTTAGTTCTTTAAGGATGTTTGAAATTTCATGTGTTCATACCCTTACCAAGATTGATAATTTTGCGAAGTCTTTATACCCTTACCTGCTTTGAATTTCTTGGAACTCATTAACCCAACACTGATTTCAACTTTCAACAGTGGAAAACACAAGTTCTAGTAATAAGCTTGTTCATATTTTGAACAATTTTAGAAGCTGAAAATGGGTGTATTTAGGAACCGTGGTAGAAGTAAGATTGTGGTGAAGTTACTGCTGAATTTTATTCTTTAGAAGATACTTTATGCTGTGGTAATTTTTGTTTCTAGTTTAAATTACCCGGATGACATAATTCAATATACCCGCCCAACACACGCTCCCGAAGTACAACAGCATTCCGCGTTCAGAATCGGCTATAGCAAATTAGGGTTTGGCGCCCTCTAGGGTTGGGGTCTGAATCTTCGCCTTCGTCTTCCTCCGCCTCGTGGCGTTGCATAGCTGAGCTGCGCTTGATCGAAAGTGAGGGAGGTGCTTCCTTTTTCTTCTCTCTGGAAGCTTGTAAGCGTTGTTGGCGAGGAACCGTCCTTTTAAGTGGTAAGGGAGTCGTTTGCGCTAGTTTTTTTTTCTCGGCTCGTGTCTCTTGAGTGGTTTATGTGAAGCAATCTCCTCTTTCGGGATATCTGGAGTGTATCAACCTGTGTGCGGCACGTCAAAGGAAGTTCGTGCTTTGGGTGTAATAGGTGAGAAACCTTTTTTTCCTCTCTTTTTTCTCTGTGGCGGTCTTTGAAGGTTGAGAGGGAGAGGTTGGGGACTTGTTTGGCGAAAATTTTGTTGCTCACGTTTCTAGGGGGCGCCTGCACAGATTTTCTGAGGTTTTGTGGGATTGATTTCGGTTTTTGAGTGTTGTAGAGAGGAGGATAAGCAGGAATTATCCGAGGGATTTGGTAGGGATGGCGATGGCGCAGGGTGCGCAAGGGCCGCAAGATATGTTCACAGTTCCGCACACGGTGGGGCGGGTGTTGTGCTGTATGTGCGGGGTGTCCATGGCGCCGAACGCAGCCAACATGTGTGTGGCGTGCTTGCGATCGCAAGTGGACATCACCGAAGGACTGCAGAAGTTTGTCACCGTCTTGTACTGCCCCGAGTGCGGTCGGTACCTGCAACCGCCACGCACCTGGGTCAAGGCGGAACTTGAGTCCAAGGAGCTTCTGACGTTTTGTATAAAGAGGTTGAAGAACATCAACAAGGTGAGGCTGGTGGATGCGGGATTCGTCTGGACCGAGCCTCACTCCAAGCGCCTCAAGGTGAAGTTGAAGATCCAGAAAGAGGTTGTGAATGGCGCAATTCTCGAGCAAGGGTACGTGGTGGAGTACACGGTTGAGGATCATATGTGTGAGAAGTGCTCACGAGTGGCAGCAAATCCTGATCAATGGATAGCTTGTGTGCAAGTTAGACAGAAAGTGGATCACAAGAGGACTTTCTTCTTTCTTGAGCAGCTGATTATCAAGCACAACGCTGCAGCTTCAGCTATTAATATCAAGCAGATGCACGAGGGTGTTGATTTCTACTTTGCAAATAGGAGCCATGCCCTCAAATTCCTGGACTTCCTGTCAAATGTCGTCCCCACCAAGAGTCGGCATGATAAGCAACTGGTCTCACATGATACCAAGTCCAACACTTACAATTACCGTTTTACAATGTCAGTAGAGATCTGTCCTGTGTGCAAAGATGATCTGATATGCTTACCGCAGAAGGTGGCAGCAGGCTTGGGCAACATAGGTCCTTTGGTCCTGTGCATGCGGGTCTCCAACAGTTTGCTTTTGCTTGATCCCCAAAATTTGAGGAATGCATATGTGGATGCCTCACAATATTGGAGAGTTCCTTACAGGCCCCTGCTTTCTAGCAGACAGCTTGTAGAGTATATTGTGTTGGACATAGAGCATGATAGGGGGGTGGGTTCTAGCAGTGGAAAGTTTGCTTTGGCCGATGTCCAGGTTGCACGAATTGCAGATTTTGGGAAGAATGACACAACCTTCAGTGGGAGGACACATCTTGGCCATTTACTCAAGGTGGGAGACTATGCTTTGGGGTATGATCTGTATGGAGCCAACACAAATGATCTGGAGCTGGATAAGTACAAGGGTTTGGTGCTCCCTGATGTAGTGCTTGTGAAGAAAAGCTATGAAGAGAAGCGGCAGAGGAAGCGAGGCAAGGCAAGGCCTTGGAAACTCAAGGCACTGGCTATGGAAATTGAGCCCAGTGCAGGTGGTAAACAAGATGAGGAAAAGAGGGTGGGAGAGTATGAAAGGTTTTTGGAGGAGCTGGAGGAGGATCCAGAAATGCGATCTAAGATTGCTCTTTACAGAGATGCAGCATACCGGGAGCAATCAGAGACTGGCTCTATGACTGATGGAGAAGAGCCTCCATCAGTACCACTGGAAGAGCTACTAGCAGACCTCAGGCTGGAAGAGTCTAGCAGAGCTGAGTCTGAGTTTGATGAGGACATGGATGACTCTTAGAGTCATTCCTTCTTAACTACATATTTCTTTTAGATGACAAGCAGATCAGCCTATGCTCTCAATGTTGACAGTCTGACTGGAGGAGACCAGATCACATACTGGTTAACCTTTGCATGTGTCAGACACTGATACTTCTGGCAGTGTTCCTCAAAAACAGATGGGGAAAAGGTCCTTTCTGCCCACATTTTTCCTCAGTTTCTTTTGCTGACCATAATAGAACAAAGGTTGGTGAGTGAATTTTGTGGAGGCTGCTTTTTCTCTGGCCACAGATTGGACTTGTAAGTCTTTGGGCATCCTCTTTACTGTGGACTTTGCCAGTCCTGACTTGAAATGAAATACAGGTTTCGAAGTACATGGGGAATTTTTCCCTTGTACCGAAGTTTCTAAAGTATGTGGGAATGTATCATTAGTGGGTGTCAAACCTTTTCTTATGTCTTTGAAATCATCAATATTATGATCAATGCTAATTTGAAAGGAACCACTAAGAGGAGATTATCCTCCATTTAACATTGATGCCAGATCAGTGCTAATCTTAAAAACAACCTCCTGATGGTCATTTTTTGGATCAGCACTAATCTCATTAGCATATGTTCTGGGCCAACCACGTGTACACTAGCAAACAGTGCCGATTTCCACTTATGCCATTAGCACTAATCTCTATTGAGATAAAGCACAGGTTTGACACCCACTATTGAAGCTTAAATTGCATTCCGTGAAAAGGATGAATTGGGCTACAATGCTTGGGTTTGCTAAGGCATTAAGGGGCTTGATGGTTTGCAGTCCTTGATAGAATTGCAGGCACCTTTTCAATTCTGGTCTGTGGATATGTTTGCTGATTTGTCTGCAAATGGACACTGGGCCTTCTTACAGAATAACTTGGGAACTTTACATCACCTGAAAATCAAGTGTTTTCTTTTTTTCTCATGTAGTCACCTATGAATTTGTGGGCCCTTGCATAATTTGAATGCCTCTGTGGGTGGATGATGGCTGACACAAGGAGTTGAAGTCTTTATGGCCTGTCTGAAGTGTAAATTTGCTACATAAATAACAGAGTCTCGATCACTTGTAGTGGTAAGCAGCTTCTTAGAAATGTTTATAAATTTGTCAGTGCAACCTCTAGTGACTTTTTCACCTGAGAAACTTAGGAAAGAGGCACCGTACATGCAGAGAGACTACACCCATCAGTGCAAGAACAGAGATTGCTGTGTCAGGAAAAAGATATGCAAGTAGGATCTGGTTGAATTTTAAAGAGACGCACTGATCTTTTGGACCAGATGGTTGAACAATGTGCATGTTGTCAATGGAACACTGTGACATTGTCTCCAGATCTGAAAGCAATATACATCATGCATCCCATATGGACACTAAGCTGTTTTTGGTGTGTAGATTTGAGTTGTCATCTGCCCACAAACTCAGAAAGATATGACCTTCCACTCTCAAACCTACCATTGCATGTCTTCCTGGGTGATGAAAAAATGTGCCTGGTCCTGGCCCTTTTCATCAAGAGTGTTCAATCAAGGAAACAGTAGAACCATATGCTTTTAGTGCGCGCTTTTGTTTGTCAGACATTCATAGGAAGTGTTTGTAACAGAAACTACCAAGTTAAGCAAGATTTTGTTTGTTAAACTAATGCACAGTCCTTGCTCAATCCTTTTTTGATGACTTGTTGATGAGAGATTTATGGATATGTGGAATGACACCACCTCCAGCAATCGTCCCCTTGATCAATGTATCAAGCTCTTCGTCTCCACGAATTGCCAGCTGCAAATGACGTGGGGTGATACGCTTTACTTTCAGATCTTTGCTTGCATTGCCAGCCAGCTCTAATACCTCAGCTGTGAGGTATTCCAGGATGGCTGCTGAGTAAACTGCTGCTGTTGCTCCCACTCTTCCATTAGCTGCCACGCGTGCCTTCAGCAGTCGGTGTATACGACCTACTGGAAACTGCACCAAGCCCCCAGACAATCTATCCAAATAATTCAGAGACATCTATAGAAAGACACACATCAAGAGTGCACCAGACTTTCTCATGCCAATACATCACAGCTCAGGCGCATTTGCTCTTCCTGCTTGATATGAGATAATCAAAATCAGAGATCTTGGCAAGACTGCTTCAGGCTGCAGAGAAATTGTCCATTCTAGCCAACCTGCAGTAACTAAGCACTATTTTGGTCTTCCCTAGTGTGGAAGACCGTTACAATGTTCAGTCTCCACAACAGTTTCTTCATTGCACCAGATGCACATCGAGCGTTGTTCTAACAACATTAAATTTGGACATTGACACCAGCTTATACTAAACTAATGAAACGCATTCAATCTACTTTGAGCGTCTGTTGAGAAGAGAAGAAAGTCTCAATATTCCGGCTGAATACAAACTCAAAAACTTTTTGGCTCTCATCAGTCGCTAACATTTTATGATGTTCAAAGTTAGAGGAAAAGCAGAAAGCATGCCTGAAGTCCCGCGCGCGAAGACCTCGAAATCGGTTTCTTCTTATCCTTCTTGTCGTCAACGTCAGTAGACTTCCCCATCAGCAGCCCCTTGGCACCTTTCCCCGCCTGGTTTCCTCCAACCACCATCTTGCCACCTTGCAGCTTCGCGGAAAAAAGGATTCACTCCTGCAGACGGGAGATGCACTGTGTGAACATACGTCAGAAGCGGGAAGATACATACAGAGACAAACTTTGGCACTAAGAAAAGCTTTTAAAACTATTTTTTCGCAATGTCGAGTACTATTTTTGAAGCTCAGACAGAGGACTTAAGTTCAAAGTAAGAAGATATTCCATCACGAAAGTCTATCGACAATAGATGGAGCAACAACAATAGAGCGAGCAATAACAACTGTTTATGCTAGACGAATAAGGAGAATAATGTTAAGCGCCATACAGTTGTTGTAGTAACATGAAAGACTCTAAAATCTGCACGAACAGAGCTGGAGGCAGAAGAGAGAGGTTGATTGCAGACCTGCTTAGACTTCAATTCGTGGAAAGTAGAGAGCACCAGAGACCATTGATTATTGCAAACCTGCACGTTCTCTACAACAAGACATGTACGCAAAACACAGGTTGTTGATAGTTGCCAACCTTTGAAAATCAAACAGAAAACACGACACAAGAAACAGAGCAAACGCACTCCAAAGGAACAACAGATGTCGGTTTTGGCCTAGTTTAGTCCGAATGCAATCGTTAAAGAACGAAAAGGAACAAGGTGAAGGACAACACAATAGCTTGAAGCAAGGGAGCCGACACGGTGCGCGCGCACGCACATACACAAAAACAATAAAATAAAACCGAACACGAAAACAAACAAAGAGCGAAAACGCGCGGGAAAAAACGTGCTCGTGCACTCGGAAAACAGGAGGCGTGGAAAAAACAAAACAACTGGACGAAGAAACAGACAAAACAGAGATCAGTTAGCTACCGCCGAAACGGAAAAGCTCTGCCTATCACTTGTGTCGCAGAGAAAATACGCGGATTGCAGTTCAAAAACAGAAGCGACACCAAGTAATCTTAAGCGAGAAAACAAAATCACAACACTCTGAAAAATCTCCGGGAAGGACAGGACAGGAGAGAGAGAGAGGAGCAAGCAGCAAGGAACTGGGCGCGCGGGAAGCAAAATCTTGATGTGTTGCGCGGCGCGACCGTGGTCTGGAACCCGAGCGCCCGCGCTCCGACCGGTTGCTGCCGGTGGACGAACTGGCATACCGTATAACGTATAGTGCCACCTGGAACTATTACGATGCATGTATGCACTACATATACCATTAAAATACGTATTGGATATCGAAAATTAATTGTAGCCCTGTGTTATAATGAGGATGACGTCTTGAGACGTGAGATGGGGCTGTTTTGGGACCTCGTGCCTTGGAGCTAACCTGACAGTTCAATAGCTAGCTGCCCACTGCCCAAGCAAATGAATGCATTGGGGGGGAAAATTAAATTCAAATGAGTTGACTATTAACACTAAATGGAGGAGCTGCCAAATTTGGCTGCTGCTCCTGGGCTCGACCTTTTCTGGCCATATTGGGCAGCAGCCCCAAATCTTAGGTGTCATGGACCTTTAGGCTTGTCCCTCGAATGGATTTTGGTTAATGGAAATTGGAAATTTTGGCATTCACAAAGGGTTAAATGCTAGATCCATGTGTGAGACCCAGATTATAATCACTGGCTGTGTTAGCTTTCAAGCCTGGATTTTAGTCCACAGATCTCACTTATTTTGGGTTCTAGTTTTTTGCATAATATAGATTCATAATTGCAGTTTGTCCTCCCCTTCACTGTTTTGATTTGCTCCCTTAATTTATATAACAACCTTTGGCAATGTACCTATGCATGCTCTAGACTCTGGCCCTTGTTTGGTTTGATTTTTATTGCAAACATTAAATCTCATATGTTCACACAGATTTTCTCCAAGCTATTACATGTAGAAGGTTTAGAAGGCCTATATACCTCTGCGAAAATGTGATGAAGTGGTATATGGAAATTTCTCCTCACAAATGTAATGTTCAAGAGTACACATATCATGGATCCCCCAAGGCCCAAAAGATGTTCATTGTTCATTCACACCTTTGTCCCCCCCACTCCCTCATCAAACATATATAAGGTCATGTAGCTATGTATATGTGCGAGTATTTTTCACCCTTGAATTTTATTTTTTTTCCCTCTCCGCAAACTTTTGGGTGTTACAATTAAGAAATCCCCAACGTATACACCATTGTTGAACCCACTAATAACCGAAGCATGTGGCCAACCCATGCAAGATGGCTCATTGTTGATTTGAAATGAAATAGAACACAATGGGTTGCCAAAAAATCCTGGGGAATTTCTTTTTTGGGGGTCCCAAAAGAAAAAGACATCAAGTGAAGTCCTTTGCAGATGAATTATTCAGATTAAATAAAACTCAGTTACTAGTCGTGTAAAACAAAGATAATTCCAATTTAAAAATAATTTTACTCAACCAAACCCAACAATGTTGCATCAATAATTTATATCAGGTCAACTTATAATAAATAAGTGTAGGGGAAGAAGGCTTGAGGTTGAGGGCATTACCAGAAGAAGGGCCTGCATGGGATGGAAGCAAACCCTAAACCCGGAGCCAAGTGCGATCCTGCTTCTAGTGATACCTTCAATCAAGAGCCTTACTGAATATAAGATTTGCCAAAAAATTTGGAGGGATGATATTATCCAAGAAACCAAAAGGTGGATCATCTACAACCTTTTTAAAACAAAAAGCTCCTTGTGAAAAAATGAGAGATACCTCCCAAATAATGGAAGGTATTTCTGTACGACAGAAGAGCCCTTCTTGATCATGGAAGGCCCTGGCAATTCTCGGAGGTGAAATTTGGCTCTAGAATGTGCCATCCAAGTATGCTAATAAATATTTGGTAGGTCTTTATGCATTATGGAACGTGCCAAGTACAAGCCATTGTGCATAGTAAGTTGCCTATGAGGAATTTGGGCGAGGTGAGCCCAAATTTTGGAATGGGCAGTGAACCAGGCACAATTGCCAGTACCCGGCACACTTCATACGGGGATGGTTTCATGTGGCCTTTTGTGCTGATCCTCCTGACAGGGCTGGTTCCCATGATCTTAGGTAGTACACCTTGGTGCCTTTGTTGCTTCTCTGACTTTTGTCTTTCTTGAGGTGCCCTTTGTAATATCTAACTGCTGTTTCCTTGGCTTGACCATCATTTTTCTGCTATCTTTTCTCCATGTGTCTCTCCTCTGTAGTTCAACAGGTTTCCTCCTTTGAAAAGCTATATATTATATATCAAATGGAGAATTTAGTCTCTCTTGGGTGCGTATTCAGGTTTATTTGTGCTTTGTTTTTAATTTAGTTTTACTCAATTTTCCTTCCAAATGGTCTCTAATGGCTTGCTGAAATTATATTACAGGGTTTCATAATATTGTTCCACAATCATTTATGTATTTCCTTTACATTTTTGCAACATAATCATATGCAATTGCATTATGCAATCAAATTTCCTGGCAACACATTTGAATATACTTTTGGTTTTAGAAAATACTAATGAGATTGTAGTGCTTCTAATTTGTGGAATCTCTCTATGTGATTATGCAAGAGAATTCAAAGTTTCTACTCCTTTCTCTTTGAAAGCTGTAGCCATGATCAATAGCCTATTTGTGGCATTAGTCGACTTCTAGTCAAGATCTTGAATAATACATGTTATGATGTTCTTGATCAACCTCATATTTCTTTACTCAAGAATCGACATCAATAATATCCTTCATTATGGTGCCATCACCAACAAAGCAAAAATATGCCTCAAGCTCTTCAACTTGTGTCTCATTCAAAGCAAAATGCCTTAAAGAAATTTATATGTCATTGTTGATGTCCATGCCTTTAAGGACATCACAAACACAAGTACATATACTTGAGAAAATGACAAATTGATAAATATGATTTGAACTTTATTAATGTATGTATACAGAATGCAAAAGTTGGAAGATGCAAGGCTTAAATAAAATAGAAGATGAAGCAACTATTTAAATTGTTTTTGGAAATGCCTCTTGGCAAAATATATATGAAAATTTGTAACCCTAATTACTTGGATAAAAGCTAAACAAATATCATTATTTAACATTCCCCCTTCAATGAACATTCAAAAAACAAATTAAGGTTTAAGGTCAATAAGACCTACCTCAAAACAACTAGCTAAATGTTTCCCTTTTGGAGGAGATTTTTTGAGCAAAATCTACTCACATTATTCAAAAGACACATACTCCATCTAAATTTCAAGCTTTGTTACACACCTAATTCCAATGAGATTTAAGACTTTGATGGTGAGTTCCAAATCCTATAACAATGCATGTAGAAATAAGTGATAATAGTTTTGGAACCCTTCCTTTCATTCATCACAAAATTGGAAAAAACAAATGTTAGACTAATGTAATATTGATGAGAGGGCAATGTTTAAAATGTAGACCAAAGACAATGTCTTTAGTTTGCATTTGTTTCATTACATTAAAATGCAAATGATCCATTCTATGATGTCATTTCATAGTTTTTAGTTTTGAAACTTGTGTAAAGGTAGAGAATAAAACATTTATGTGATTATGTTTTAACGGACAACATACACCTACATGATAAAGCTTCCCAACATGATCACATTGGACAACAATTTCCTGACCACTTGAGGTTCTTCCCTTAATAATACAAGACTCATGAAAAAACACAATATCATTTATTCCTTTGCTTGTTATTTGACTCAAAGAGTAAATTTTTAATTAAACAAGGTACATGTATGCAAAATGTCATCTATTTGAGTGATTTGGCCTATTTGAATTTTAATGTAAACAAACCCAACATCCATAACCTCTTGTTGCCCGTTATCCTTCATATATATTTAAAAAGGAGTTGACAAAGCTTTATAACTATGAAACCATTCTCTTCTTGGTGTTATATGATATGTAGCACTCGAATCAAATAACCATGTATCATGGAAATCTAGATCAAATTCAAACGTGATTGAAAATAAGTGTATTGCATCATTAAATAATGATACATTTGCTTGAGGTTTATTAGAACCATAATTCCTATCTCTTGCTTGTTTTTTATAATCTGGGGCAATATGACATTTCTTGTGACAATAGGACAAGTTTTACTTCTATTGTCTAAATATGTTTTTTAAAAACTTTTAAGATTTTTAGAATTAAAAGGAGGAAGGTGAAAACATCCAAAATAATTTTGACCCTCTATTTTTTTGGTTATTTGTGAAAAATGTTGTTGATTTATTTGTAAATGAAATAGGAGGATTAGATTGGCACATGCTACCTCTTGTAACATTTTAGTTATCAAATTTGATAATGGGCAAGTCCATAGTATAAGGAGCCACACCCAACTCCTTTGTTCCTTTAAAAGGACAAGGATTTGAAATTGGAAATTGAGATGACATGCAACCATTGCATAAAATGTATGGTTTAATCACATATTTGACTTTTACAATATATTCTTAATAAAATTTAGTTTCTTTGAATTTTATAACTTATTTTTATATTTATCCAAGAATTATTAGAAGGAAAATTGTAGATTCTGAATTTTATAATTTGTTTATACATCAATTCCAATGATGATCTAAAACCATGTAAAGTTTAATAATTATTCAATCTACATGAATATGAAAAAAATTCAAGAAAATGTAGATTAATTTTGATCATTTTTATGTGACTTACTTAGGACTTTAAAACTAGTTACAAGTGCTTAATTAGTCTTTTTTCACCTTCAAATGTTGATATAATTGATTCATATTTTTATATGTCACTCTTGAATGTATATTACATCACACTATGTAGATTATATGAAAAACATTTAATCCTAAGTGAAGTTAAAAATTGACAAGTGTGTTATTCAAGAGTGGTTACACTTGCAATGGCTCATTATATTGCAAACTTACCTTAATGTTTGATTTGGAAGTGCTTTTTGTGTTGTGATGAATGGGCACCATGAAGGTGGAAATGTTAATAACAAAAACATACAATTTGTGATTAAATAAAAGTAAGCCCAACAATGGCTATGCCATTTAAAGTGTTTTCCCATTCTTCAAAAAATTCATGGACAAGTTGAGATTTTGAAAGAGAAAAAGAAACAAGTCTTTTATGGATTGTTTTTTGTGCTACCATACTAGATTGTTCATATGTGGCTTTCAATTTGTCCCAAACTTCTTTTGAAGTTTGTAATGTTCTAACTAATTGAATTTGTCGATCACCACAATGAAAGATTAAGTCAAAATGTGTTTTATAATTTTTCAATTTTCATGTTGTTTGTAATGTAACATCAACACTACTTGGATCAAGTTCACTTTGGTTAACCATAGTCCAAAATTCAACTCTAATCAACAACATTTGCATTTTGACATTCCAAATTAGATAGTTGATGTTAGACAACTTATCAATTTGGTAAGCACATTGCAAATTGTTTGTAGAAGTTTCCATATATGAATTATTTCAATTATGAGATTAGACTTCATCAATGGAAAAACAAAAATTGTCACTTACTTCTTCAAATAATGTAGCAACAAGATTTGAAACTAGCTATGATACAACTTGAGAAAATGACAAATTGATGATATGATTTAAACTTTATTAATGTATGTATATAAAATGCAAAGTTCCCCTCTTAAGTTGGAAGATGCAAGACTTAAACAAAATGGACAATGAAGCAACTACTTAAAATTTTTTGGAAATGTTTATTGACAAAACATATATGAAAAGTTTTAACCCTAATTAGTTGGATAAAAAATGAATAGATATCATCATTCAACAGGGAAATATGAATCCACAAGGAAATATGTCAATGCTTTTACTTTTCAACAAGCTAAACTTGCAGTCACCAATAATTTTGATTTTTCCGTCAAATAGTTTGAGGTCTTAGATTTAAGATTTATTTTATGTTTAAGAACTTATGCATGGCATTTATGCAACTAAAATTTAGTTGGCTTTTCAATTAACTTTTGATTTGTCTCCTCTTAGTTATGATATTCAAATATAATTAAACCATCCTACACCATACAATTGAATGCCTACACATTTTGAAGATGGTTTTGATGCTGATTTTCTTTGTATTAAAACCCATAATTTAATTGTTATTGGTTCCACAATTCTAAGTGTTTTATCCAATTATCTATAGTTCAACTTCTCATGAAAAAATTCATCATCTTGATGGAGTCAACAAAGGAGCTAATGTAATTAATTTTGATATTCTTGACCATGGATTTTGTGAAGTTGATGAAAGAAAGTAAAACATTGTGGCTAAAGGTGATGTGCGGTACTTTCATGAAGTTGACAAGTGGCAATGAAATTGATTTGACAAATGGAAAAAACTAAAATCTTATCAAATTATTATCAATATTGAGCACCTTTATGCTATTGATTACAAAAATCTTGTGGAAATGTTCATTGTGTTCATTGATCAAGTTCATGAGAAGAATGGGACCCTTTATCCCCTAAAATGTATGACCAACATACTTTAATTATTATTTGTTACATTGTGTTTATATGGGACTTGTAATTTTTATGTTTATGGTGGACACCTAGGGGGGACACTAAAGTTTGAGATCTACGTGCATCAAATGATCATTTTTAAGGGGGGTATTAGATAATTGTCCAACCTATCTTTTATCACCCTATTATTATCTATTTTTTAATATATACATATTAAAGTCACCCTATATTAATTATAATTCATTATCTCAGATTATTACCTACCCTATATTATAATTAAATTGACTATTTGAATAAAATGTACCCAATTTTTTAACTAATTAACTTATATAACTTTCATCCAACAACCAATAAATTGCACCTTATATTTTTACCTCACATATTTTCTACTTTGGTGTCCCCATTGGGGTGGACACTAATCCATGAATTTCATTATGGTTGACCATGTTTTATTGCAATCTAATGGGTTTACTTGGAGAAATTGCAAAATCATTTTGGCTTATATTAACATGGAAATTGGTGAACCAGGGTTTGATTTTTACATCAAAGATGCTAGATTCAAAAAAGTTTGGTGATTTGTGTTACATTTTGCTAAACTTCTATAAAGGCTAGCATTGGTTGTAAAAGAAAAGTGATCAATAACTTGTGATACAATGATGAGAAGATTGTGTTTGCTCAAGCATGGATGTCACAAATAAAAAAGGATGTGCTTTAAAAGTTGTTCTCTACTATATATGAATTTTTTTATTAAAGGTCACAATGAGCTTTATGATTTAATGGATTCATATTTTTCATTTTGATTTGATGATTATAGTTTTTACATTCAATATGATGAATGACAACAAAAAAATCACAAGGTTGAACTTCAACATTGCTAACCTGAACACATGTAAAAACTTATTAAGGTTTACATTGCGCGTGTGGTTGCTACCTTTTTTCACTTATTTTGATTATCAATTGTTGTGGATAGTCCAAGAACCAACTCCACATCCTTTTTTCCTTCAACCAAATGATGAGAATTCATGAACTCCAAACATAGTAAATTATATGAACTTTGTCAAATTGTTGTGATTTTCAATTGTATTGTTACATGGTACTTGCTTCTATTTTAATGGTGACAAATATTCACATATTAACAAACCTCCAATGGTTACAACAATCAATTGATTATAATGAGAATTCTAGTTCAACTTTGCATGTGATTTATAGGTCACCAAACTAAAGATAAGTACTATACGTGATATGATGCTAATTGAGAAGGCATTGAGAAGCCAACATGCCATTCAAAATGTGATTTTTGGTAAGTTGGGATGCAATCTTGGAATATGAAACAAAGAAATTTGAAGAGATTCAAAGAAGGAAAGTTGATAAAGTTGTTGGCTCAAGTTTTCAAGAGTTTTTAGCATTAGATGCTTTGACAATGCAAAGTGGTTTTGAGGTAGTTGTCAAGAGTGATCATGTTTCTATGAATGATGCAATTAATGATAGTGTGAGAGTTCAAAGCAAGACATTGAATGCCAAGCTTCTTTACACCAAACATTTTTACCCTTAACCATTGTTGCTTGAAACTTCCTATCCACAAGCTTCTCCAACATTTCATCCAAGTTAGAATAGTTGACCACTAGAACTTGATCATTAATAAGGTCTGCCTATGTGAACAAAGAAAATGAGATGGAAGGTGGCAATGAGAAATTCTGGGAAAACCTTGAAAATATTGCTAAACTTGATCATGGGATCAAATGACACATGAGCAAACAAGTGTGTGTTGACAATGACCATGAGCCATAACTATGGACACACTTTCAGCCATTTGTCAAATTATTCCATTTTTTGAATGTGCAAGATGTGAAAGTTGGGGCAGAGCTTTTGAAGGGGTTCAAAAAATGTCGATCGCCAATTCATTTTGAGCATTGCAACACCAACAATGAAATTTCCATCAATTTATTGCTTTTGTTGCTTCTATCTTCTAGTTATAGTTTCTTTGACGTTGATGAACATTTCAGTGAAACCAGTAAACTTATGCACCTTTTATTTTGCAAAATTCTGTTAATAGAATCTTGTTGGCCCCTTTTAGACTTGACCTATGCTGCTGTCTAATTTACTCTTGTGTCTTTTCTGCAACAGAATGGTCATGTGAATTATCCAGAACGGTCTTGTAGATTTAGATTGGTCTTTTTAGGGGATAAAAATGTAAGAGTCCTGATGGGTTTGCTGAACTCAACTTTTGAGCAGCTGCCCAATTTAGGTCAGTAGACTGTCCATTGTGCCTTTTAAGGGACTAAAATAAGGCAAAAAAGGTCACATGGAAACCATTACACTCAATAGACATGCTTTCTTTACCAAATAGATTTCCGGTATGTATAAAATTTTATCAACTGAAGTACCTGGCGTCAAAAATTTATGATGGAATTCTTCAGACTACGGTAGGTCCTCTGTGGTGTAAAAAGTTACTGATGGGTTCTTCATAGGATTAAACACAAGGTAATCAGGTGCAGGTGCAACAAGTTATATGGGGTTCAGTCTCCAATGCAAATAGTACACAAGTTTGGGCATAGCAGCTAATGGTGCCCAACCAAAAAAAAGAAGTCACACACCTAGTACCTACACTTTAGTTTATCATGATTCATATGACAGCTACATAGGTACACTACCCAGAACTTAGAAGGAAGGACCCCCTGCTCTTCACATGATTTTGAGAAATCTTTTTGTTTTGGTTTTTTGGAAATATGGACCTAGCCTAGTAAGCATTTAAAAAAGCTGGAGCTGATAAATCCCTTACCCTTTCCCACCCTCTATTGCCACCTTGCTTCACCCCATTTGCTTCTATCAATTCTGTCATGTGACACACACCTTTTTTAAATTATTGTTTCATGTGCCACTTGGTTGGGGGAATTCAATCGAACCTGGGCAACAAACAAAACAAACACCCCTTGCATGTTGCTTGATTCTCTTTCTTCTCTTCACATGTAAAAAGTTGATTGTTTGTTTGTTTGTTTGTTTGTTGTTGGTTATCGTTTGTTGCGTGCATGGTTATGTGATTTGGTGCACTTGGTGGTAGAAAGGAAATAGCATTGCTGTTTTTGTGTTGCTGCCCACCACCACCATTACCACCATCGCCATCAATGGCCACAGACACAACTAGGTGGGTAATTGGCTTGATGCTGCTGGTGGAGCTTTGGTGCAATTGTGTGTCTGGAAGAAGAGAATTCTGATCGGAAGTTTATGAAAAGTTTTCCTGGAGCTTTGCTGCAAACCTATGGTATTAAGTAGTTTTGTTTGATGCACTTTTCTTTGGCCTTGTTATGGTGGTGGAGCTGTGATTGAGGTTTTAAAGGTGCAAGCTTTGTTACCCATAGATGTTAGTTGCTGGGTCTTATGGTGTTAGACTTGTTATGATGATGCAATTTATCATGGATAATAGACCTAGTTGTTTACTTGCTTGACAGAGGAATGGTGTAATTGTGAGTGATTGATGATGGTGTGTTGTTCTATGGCTTCTTGTTCTCTTGATGGTGGAGAATTGGTGTGGTTGTGAGTGATTGATGGCATAGTTGTTCTATAAGTGGCTGCTCTTATTAATGGTGGAGGATTGTTGTAATTGTGGGATGATTGATGGCATACTTGTTCAACGGGTTTGTTGGTGGATGTGATTGTGGGGAAGGAATAAGCGAGTCTGGGTTTCATGGATCTTGTGAGGTTTCTGTGTTGATTAGAGGGGAAAAGAGAAGAGGCGAAGAGAATAGGGGAGCAACTATGGTGGACCAGGAATCAGTGCTTGATGAAACCTGTGAGGACTCTTTTGTGTTTGATTTGTTGGTGAGGGGAAAGAAGGACAAAGTAAGGGGGGCAATTGTGGTGGATTTGGGAACTAGACTCTCGTGTTTGACTCTCCCATTGTTGTACGAGCTAATTAGTGGGTGACGGAGAAGAGATGGAAAAGAAAGGGTAACAAGCGCAGTGGCCTAGGAATTAGGAGGGTTTGTTAGTGGGGGAGCAATGTGCTTGGGAAGGAGGAGTTAGGATTGATGGAGGAGAATTGGTGCTGGGAGGGAGATTAGGGTTTGATGGGAGAGCAGCTATGACCAGAGGTTTGCAATCGTGGAAGGATGGAGTGCAGGGACGCACAGGTAGGATTGAGATTGATGTCTTGGATAGGGGCATTGAAATTGATATCTCAAATACAAATAGAGATGGACAGATGGAGCTCAGTAGTTCAATCCTGGAGAGAAACAACTTTGTAAGGAGGCAAGGGGAACTGCATCAACTTGCAGCAACTATTGCTGCTTCAGAAACTAATCAGGTCCATGTGTTGATACAGGAAGCTCAACAGCAGTATATGCACCATCTGCCTGCCAAGAAGGATATAGATAGAGACAGTTTGTCACAATCCCAAGCAACAGAGCAACCTCTCAGAACAAAAGACTTGGCTGTGGAAAACAAGAACAGGAGTGGATTTCTGAGCACAGTCCAGAATGGCCCTGAGAAGGAAGACAGGATCTCTCCAAAGTGTGAGACAACAACAGCAGCAGGGATGGCCAAGAAACACAGAGTCAGGGGTTGTGTGAGTATGGAGGTTTGTGGGGCTCACCAAGATAAGCCCCTGAGGTGTCCTTCCCATGTCAGAGCAAGACCTCTGAAACAACCCAGAGTTCAGGTCAGCTTTGTTCAGAGAAGAATTTGCAAATTTTCAAACCATGTGGAGTTGTGAAACTGGATTCAATCCATATGATGTAAACCTTTTGCAGACACATCAAGCTCTCGTCTCTTGGAAGAGGAATCGAACTTTTTTGAATCCATGCTTCAAATCCCATTACCCTTGAATACATCAGACTTCTCAACTGGTCACATACTAAGCCTGATGGAGTTGACCTTTCCTACTCCACTTAAAATGTGGAACTTCATGCATTTTTGCATCACAATCAAATGCATTTATGTGAAGCACAGGTTTTCAACCTTGTATGTGAAACAATTCATGGAAATTACTTCCATCATAAAGTTTACCAGATTGAACTGCTCTTATGATCAGTATCAACATAATTCATTCTGAGTTTTGCTAAATGGTTTGTCCTCTTTATTGTGGTTGTCTGTGTCTCTGAACTGAATTGTGCATTTGTCAATAGTCTGTTTGCTAATTCAATACATATTTGCAGACTACTAGCAGCAATGTGACAATTGAAAAGGAGACTCAGAGGGGCAGTGGAGGGACAGAAGGGACTGGGATTTCAGACACAACTGGTGTTTTACCAACCACAATACCACCTGCTGCTGGAGAATCAGTGGGTGCAATCAGGAAGCAGGCTTCAAGAAGCAGTGGAGTGGAAAATGGGGCTGGGCTGTCAGCTCCACCTCAAATATTACCTGCCACAGTAGAGTCTGTTGCTGGAGAACCAGCAATAGCAATTTGGAAGGAGACTCCAAGAAGCAGTGGAAGAACAATAGTTGCTGGGCTATTGACTTCACCTTGCGTTTCGCATCCTACAGTAGCATTTGTTGCTGGAGAACCAGTGGGGGCAACTGGGAAGGACACTAGGAGAAGCAATGGAGGAACAAAAGTGGTGGAGCCATCAGGTTCACCTGGGTTCCAACCTGCCACAATATCATCTGTCAGTGGTGAACCCATAGGTGTGCAGAAGCATGAGTCAGGGGTGTCTTACTTGGTACAAAGCCCACCCTCTGGTCAGTTTTTGAGCCAGAAGGAAATGAAGGAACTTGAAGTGGAAATCAAGCGGTTGAAAAAGGTCTGCCCAAACAAATCCATACTCAACTCAAAGTGCAACTGTTCACTGTTAGTTCTTCTGGAATACATTGTGTATCCTCATAGGTTTGAACCCTGCAACTAGCTTCCTGAGATATGTCACTTCATTTGGGAGTATGTGTCTAAAGCTCTAAGTATGAGGAGCATGGCAATTGCTATCTGCTGTTGTCTTTATGTTGTGAGGGGTTCGTGGCACAGGCACTATGACAGCAGTGGGTTTACTTTAGCTCCAGCATCTTCAAGGACTGTTCTTTCTGCTAATCTTCAACTGTGCTATGTGATTTCTTAGGAACATGATAGGCTACAGCAGAGGATGGTTTCGATAGAGATTGAGATGGCACATCTACAAGGTGTACAGAAACGTGAAATTGAGGTGCCCATTTTCAGCCTGCCTCAGAGATATCATCCACAATATGCTGATGTGCTGCCAAAGATGGCTTTGTGCTTCAAGTTGTAGGCTGTTTGTTGATTGGTAGATGTGCAGATTATGTGAAAGTATCTTTTAGTATCCAAACTTGGTGGCTAAAATTTGGAAAACATGGGATGCTCCCATCTTGACCTTTCTCTATTGTGAAATGCAGGCTATAGCATGACTCCCTTTCCTACTCATCTAGTGTGCAGTTGTAATTTATAAATGTACTCTTTGCTGTTCTCTATTTGTTGTAGATTTTGGCATCATGCATTTTAGAAATTTTTTATAATGCATTTCCTGACTTCAAAGTCTTTTCATGTGCTGTTTAGCGACAACAAATCCAAAATGAGAGAGCAGCAAAAAGCTGTCTGCCGTTAAAGTCTCAGACTACCATGCAGTCACCACCCTTACGACGAGACATAGCGGTACAAGGGAGCCTACAACAGGGAAAGGCAACTGCTTGTGCCATTTTGAGACCTTTGATTGATGGCTATAACTGGCGCAAATACAATGAGATCATTCCACCTGGGACATCTAGCCCACGGGTGTTCTATGGGTGTACCAACATGGGGTGCATTGCCCGCAAGATTGAAGAGCATTCTCCTACTGGCCATGTGCGGCATATATATGAGGGTTCTCATAATCATTTGCAACCCAGGAAAGCGATGGCCTTGATCCGTTCCTGTAAAAAAAGGAAATTATCATACAGGGAACTGGAGAAAGGTAGACTGAGAGTGGATGGCCAATGATACTGGGGGCTCTTGGACATTGTCAAGGCTCAGCTCTCTGTGGATGATCTACCAGCATCCCTGCCTTCACAAGATCATAAGAAACCTTTAGTGCACAGGTAGCACCTTGACCAACAAGCACTGAGAGATCAGGATTGTCAAACAGGATCTGTCAAAACCCACCTCATGCATATAGCCTCATGAAATTGGAAGATGAAGCTTGGACAGGCTGTTGGTGTGACGTGCACATGCAGTATTGTGTTGCTTGGGTTGGCTGATGAAGAAAACACATTAGACCAGTTGAGATTAATAAACTAACATTTTATGCACATTCTGATCCATCTCAACCTTCATGTAAATTGCATATCTGGTTATATGACTGTGTTTCTCAGGCTGAGAGATTGAAGAGCTTTTCGGAGATTGAGATGAGATGGCAGCTGCTATCTATCTTGTTCTTCATTATATTTTTACTAGATTGTGGAAACCCCTCAACTGCCAGTGAATTAGGCCGCCATGATATTCCTCCCACTTTCTGGTTGGCAGCAGGGTTTCCTCTGCTTTTGTTCTGTTTGTTCCTGGCAGGTGTATTGTTCTTTTGGTGTCATCCTTAGTGTGGTTCATTTAAACATGGTGCTACAGCACTAGATGAATATCATTGTAATCTGGAACATAGTGATTTTATCCCTTCCCTCATGGCAGTACTTTTACTTCTGATACTTCAGCAATCTGTTACTGTGATTATTACTGAAAACTGCTAGCTGAATTTCACAGAGTTGCTTATGCACTTTTCTGTGAGAGAGTTGTAACAAAAGTTTCAAGGATGTGTGTTGCTGCAACCAGTGAGTTGATTTGTTCTGGTTTGATTTGCAAGCAGGCATGCATTTGAAATATTGAGTTGAAGGTTATCTAATTTTCCACACTATCCGGTCACTCTGATCTATTACCATCATGCAGACCATATTCTAAACGGAAGGAAAGATAAGTTTGATGGAATCCTATTCAAAGAGACAACAGCACTGAAGGTGTAAAATACAGGCAACAAGAAGAAAATCTCCACAGAGATCTCTCTGATGCCAGATTTTCTTGTTGCATGAAATCTGGCATCTCTTTGGTACACCAGTGGTGCTTGTCATTTGCCTCCTTGTAGGAATGAACACCTTCTACAGCTATACCTAGACAGAATGGGATTGTGGGATCAAGCACAGCAGGTCATCAGTGCCTGGGACTTTTTAACAGGTTTCTGAGTTTGGGCTGGAACAAAAATTTGAAAGCACATCACAGCATTGAACAGCAGTGATCATTTGCTGTGACCACTGATAAGCAATGGTGATAGTTGGCAGAGAATGCTTCCGTTATTAGGTGCTATCCTTGCCTGCAGCAGCTGCGAAGTAAAGTAGTGATTGTTTGTGGATGTCCTCCAGGATTTGTGGTTCTATTTGGGGGCCCTGGCCCTCCTTTGCATTTGTGTTGTTCCATAAGCAACAAGCTCTCATTGAATAGGTGAGTAAATTTGCAACTTTTCCAAAACCAACAGCCGATCTATGAATATACACACCTAGAGTAATGTGTTTGTGCTTTGGAAGCCACTACCTCCTTCCAGTATCTAGGACTGCAAACTGAACAGCTTGCTCACTTCATTCCAAAGGTTAGTAAGGAATGGAAAATGCAGCTCTGAATCATGAGGATGCTCAATAATATTGCTGAAAAACTACTTCAACCTATAAAGATACGTTGCTGATACAGCAAGCACCACCCTTGTCAAAGACTGCAATGCACTGATCAACTTTTTCAATTCGAAAACCCCGCATCCGTGTTACTTCTGGATAGTTCTCATCTTTGTTATCCACAGATTTCAGCTCCCATCCAGCATTCTCCACACGCAATTGTGAAAGTCTCACCTGCCACACCCATGCCACATGCAAAGTGTGTAAGTTGATGTGATTGTGGCTTCTATGTACTGCATTCCAACTGAGGCAGAGATATGTGGCTTTTATAAAGAACCCTTGCCTTGCTCACCAAGAGGACCCTCTTGATTCATGAGGCATCAACCATGTTTCACCCTCTCCATTCTCAACTTCTCAAAAGGTTGTAAGCAGAGCTTTCCCTTCAGTTGAGAGCTGTGAGGACAGAACAAACTCTTGCAGGAAAGTGTGGAGAATAGCAAGTTTCAGAACACAGGACCCCTGTTTAACCCAACTCACCTGAGCCTTCTGTATGGAGTGAACTAGAATAGTTCCATCCAATGAGATGTCCTCAAGTGTGATATGCTTGCCATTCAGAACAAGAGTTGAACGTTGTGAGATACAGATTGGCCTGCTCAGCTTCTCACAGACCTCAGCAAATGTAATGGCCCAGCTTGGGCTCCACACAATGCGTGGCCAAACCTCCACAGTCTGCCCATTGTACACCTCATGCTTTGGCTCACTGATCACTGCACCTGCCTGCCCTTCCAGATGTACTCAGTTGTACTGTATTACTACAGTATTGCAGTACTGTCAACAGAGAACTTCTTCCACAAAGTAATATGAAACAGTAGTCACACCTGCATTTGGTTTCTTTTTTCATGTAGTCCATGAGATGGAGAAAGAAAAATTAACTTAGCATTGCAGTCACAGCTCAGAGAACCAGGGAGGACAATTTCAGAAATCCATCCACAAGATTATTCTTAGATCTTTTCACAAGCAGAGAAAGGAATCAATGTGATATTTGTTAGCATCTGGTTCCAAGATCAGAGAAGCAGCAGTCCAGAAAGTACAACAGCAAGTTCTAAACACCTTGGGATTTTGCACGAAATGCTTAAATATTGGACAATGGAGTAGAATGCCTGCATCACTGGGCCATAAACCTGAGAGGTCCACAACAGTATCCAAGTACTCCAAAAGCTGCATGGTAAGAGTAAAAGAGCGAGGAATGGAAGTAACAAGGAGAGGATAGTACCTTTTGAAGGATGAGGCAGTTGGCCTTGTAAATAGCAATTTCACCGGATGTGGGGCTGTGCTTTGGGTTTCCTTCTGGTATCTGCACAGTATCAAACTGAGATCCATGTATCCTAAACTGCTAAAGCTACCAAATAAACTAATTTTGCAAGATAAACCACTTGACTTGTCCAAGAACAACTTTAAGAGAAAGGAGAAAAAGGCTTGCCTTCATTGCATCCTCTGCATTATTCTTCACAGGGGCATAAGCTAACCAAGTGTCCAGCACCTGTGGATCCAACCATCACACATCACACACCACACACATCCATGTTTAGATCCTTGCTGACAGACATGTGTTCATGCCCACCACATCATGACTATTAACCCAGTACAGGTTGAACAGAGTGAAAGGCACACATCTCTTGAGCCTACTCTGTTCTGCCACTATGTTTTCACCTGATTTCAGCATTCAGAGCTTTGAGATGTATCAATATCAGATTCTTCACTACCCTCCAGAAACTGAAAATTTCAACATTCTGATGCCTGCTAGTCTCAGGTATCTGCGACTATCCCTTAACCTCATGTCCTCTTGTCTGTTGTATCAACAGATATCCATCACTGGCAGATGTAGGAAGAATGGCATTGTCAGGTGTATCCTTCTGCATGGGTATGGCTTGACGAAAAGGAGAACAGAGGGAAAACCTTGTGATTATGTCATACAATATGTTCTAGCTTGTAATAATGCCCAAAAGCTGATACCCTGCCATATAGGTGTATACTGTTTTCTTCATGTCTTGTGACCACTAGCTGTAGATGGAATAAGTGTGCTTTCTCAAATGTGCCACAGCTTTAGAATAGGACTTACTGTAAACCCAACTTTTGCAGAAGGTGCAAGAGTTCTTGGATAGTCCTGCATCATGCATTCCAGCCGGGTTGACGACTTGAACAATGTCTTGCTTGCATCTTTGTACCTGTCAACATTGTTGTGAATAAGCATGTGACATAGCACCTCATGCTAAAAATGCCTGTATCACAGATTCTCATTGTATAAGTTTCACCTGCTCTGCATGTCCATCTGCAAATTCACCCACATTTTGCTGCTTCTTTCATCTTAGGAAATGCAGACTCTCAAATGAGCACATAGAGTGCAGTTGGGTCCCAAGCAATGATAGGCATCAAGAATGGTGAAAGAACTCACTTGGGATTTACAAACTCAGTTATCGCCCCTTTAGTTCTTGATAGCTCTTCCATGTAAGGTCCTAGCTTCAGTACCAGCTACAACAAATAGGACAGTGAAGAGAATCATTCAATAATCTTCAACTGTTTGGATCACATATTTTTGGAGTGTTCTCTAAAGCATAGTTGCATATTGTTGGGTGCAACAAATGACTGCCACAGAATTGGAGAGCCTAGAGATCACTTCCAGATCCACCTAAGTCAGATTGCAGTTCTGAAACCTATCACTTTTCAATCTATGATCAGATTACCCTGAACAACATAGGTATTTCTAGATCAAGATTATTTAGGGCAGCATCACTTCAACACTACCTGTCATCTCTGGAAATGAATCAAAGCCCCCAAGGTGCTATTTTTCAGTTCAATTGCTCAACATGAGGATAGGTCAATATGGCAGTGATACTTGTTTCCAAGCCAAACATATTGCCAAGTCTAGCATCTTCAAGACCCCAAAAAAATTTTGAAGGGAGAGAAATGTCACCTGATTAATATTGCCAGGGTATGGGGAGTATCCAGTTTCATCATTGACATCTCCATCAGCATGCCCAGTTGCACGCAGCAATGGGTCCAGCTGATTGTACTCGACATTTATCACCATCTCAGATCCTGACACACAAAACTTCCAGCATTAGAGAAGATCTCCACTTTCTGAAATCAACAGTGCAAGGAGGAATCCTGTGGTTAGCAATTATAATCTATTTCCTCACCTACAAAATAACAAATGACAATAATGATACATCTCAACAAAGAACAGCAGAATCTGCAGCATAAACAACAATAGCAATGCTCAAGAATGCTTCAGGAAAATCTCAATCAATCTACATTGTGTGGACTGGTCTCAGAAGAGCCAGATAAAAGTGATATTGACCATTGAGATGAGTGAGTTTAGCAATTCCTCCAATAGCCTCCTTTGCCTTTCGAGGCACAGCAAGAGAGTTAACATCTAAATCTCGCAGCACGCTGACTCCAAGGGCTGATGGGATTCCCTATCATCACAAAATTCACCAGAATCCATCATCTGAGAAAGATAAGTAATTCCAACCTGATACTTGGAAGTGATAAAGGAAAGGAAAATAATAAGACAGCTGCAGACCTTGAAAAGCAAGCCATTTGTATCTTGAAAAAAAAGCACCCACATTCGTCCTTCCTGCTGCCTAAACATAGCAACCCACACTACATCAACATCTCATCTTCCTCATGGCTTCACTTATCTATGAAAAGCTACCATTTACATCTAAGCTATGAATTCATCTGAAGTTAAGCCACCAAGGCTGCTCAACTACAAGTAATTACATGCAGTTCCAGCATTGTGAGAGTGCAGTACCACTTGGGAAGGAGTCCGCTGGAATGAAGTAATGCGTGCACATCTCCATGACCATGCGGCTTTGTCTGAACAACAAAGGTAATATAAGCTCCAGTTGACTCTCTTAGTCTTGCATCTTTAATGAGATTCTTCTGAACAAGGTTCACTCCTAATTACCTGAATGTCACAGATATTTCAACTGTCTATAAGATGTAGCAGATATGCACAGTCCACCTGGACCACAGCAAGGACAATCACAGGAGTAAAACCTGTGATGATCTTCTCAATGTTTCATGCCATGCATTTCCTTAACTTCTCATGTTAACAATGGGAACAGGACCTTGATACACATCCTGACCAATCCTAAGACTTCACTTGTTTAGTACTCTTCCCCCTGTACTGGAGTCCATTATGACACAATGAAGACTGCAAATATACCTGGATAAGAAAAGGGTTGGAAGGATCAAGAGCTAATTTTGCATCATTGTCAACGAGGCATGCCACTTTCTCCTGCACGCATACAGCAACAAATAGAAACAGACCAGACTAATGAGCTTCGCCATATCTCCATGGAAAAGCCACTTACTCCTCCTGTCACAAGACTTTGGTGTCTACTTCATCCAAAAAGTTCACATTAGTGATAATTTACACATGTTTCCAATTCTCCACGTTCTGTAGCTGAGGCCTGCGGTCTCTAGCACCCAGAGAGCTGTATAGTACATAGAAAAGTGATATTTCATGCATCCAAATGCCATCCCTCAGCACAAAGGATATGAGATTTGCTCATGGGAGACCTAGTGAACAAACCTGCTTCAGAAGTTGAATCTGGTCTGGAAGCATTCCAAAGTATTTGTTGGTTTCCAGAAGCTCTTGTGTTTTGTAATGGGTGTCATCAGAGGTCATAATCACCAAAGGGATCTGTTCACCAGAGCTCCCTAACATGCATACGGTATTCCATCAGGTTGCATTCCACATCATGCTTTGTACATCAACTGAGAACAATGTGCTATTTGTGTCTTTGAGCATACATTTCCCTGAAATATTTAGTTGAGTTGGTGTTGTCAGAATGTGCATAGACATCTTAGTATTGCTGGGTTGACAAGCAAGAGACCACTTACAGACAAGTCAACCTAATGTAAGCCCATATCTAAGAGACAAGAGCTGAAAGGACAGGAGTTAACACACCGCCTGCTTCTTGAAGGGCCAAAATGTTCTGGATGTAGTGCTCCAGAAAACAAACTTCAGTTGTCATTTGAGAAGGCAAGGCAATCTGTCAGAGGAGTCACTTGTTAGTAACCGCAATAACCTGACACTACATAAATCAATGAATCAGCAAGTTTCTTCCATGCAGCTCTAGTGAGCACAAAAGTAGGTGAACTCTCCCACAACTTGGTACCCTTCAATAATTAATCTTGTCCACACACAGCAACTAATGAAGGTTAAGTGCCATTTTCACCCAGTCACAGTGGAAGTGCAGTTGTCAATAAGCATAGTATATGTCTCTGCAAGGTGAAGATGTCTATTAGATCATGTTATGAACAGCAGGAAATAGTGGTATTCACCTTGATGCCACTGTAACCAAGGCGCTCTCCAAGGCCCCCTGCCACTAGCACAAAAGCAGCTCGGCATGCATTCTTGACGCCTGCCTCCTCAAACTTCATGAACTCTTTATCTCCAAATGTCAACCTTTCTCCTGTTGGAACCTGTGAAACCTTCCTGTGGTTATATTGTTTCCATTGAGTAGATAGTATTGTTCACAACATAATTTCTTGTGATATCAGATGAAGATAGAGGGCCTTGCTCAAAAGGGAATCCCAGCATCAACATAGTGAAACAGTTCGCTTTAGAAGTTGCTTCATTAGTGCAGTTAATAAAGGTGAGGCACATAATGACCCCTTTCAGCATTGAAGAAAGAACATGATCAAACAGGAATCAATCCCAATATACTTACAGAGGGGGTGTAGCCATCAAATGGGTTTTTTCCTGCTTTTGAGTCAGCTAACAGTCTTCTTGCATTATGAATGTAGGCCATCAAGCCACCGGGATAGTTGGCATTCAACTTCTCGACCTACTCATCCAGTCAAGAACAGCACCTTTACCAGGTCAATCATCAAACAATAAACCAACTGATTGACCACATCAATAGACCAATCCTCTGTTCTGGATGCAAACGGAATCTTCTCAGATGGTTATGTAACACTGGCCAACAATCACCAATCATAGGTCTCTCACCCTAATCTTCTATTTGTATTTTGCCCCCATGTGATAACCTTTCTGTGCTTCCTGGGGATCATCAGATTTTTCCATTGTTCCATCTCAAAACTGCCACTTTGCTTTGAATGACCCAAGTCCCATGCTCAAGAAGCAAAAAACCTGGTTCAAGAACATCAGCTTGCTCTCCTCATTTTCTCCAAGGTGCCAATTGTCAAAGAGGTGAGTTTGGCCATCTGCTAATAGAGCCTGCACCAATGTTCTCTGCTCCCACCACCCAGTAACAAACACCCTCTAAATTGACCTTTCCGTGATTTTAATTTCCCAGCATCACTGGTCTTCACCAAGCCCAAGACCATTAATTTAACAGCAATCAAGCCCTCCCAAGGAGACTGGCAGAAACTTTTTCATACAAGAAATTTGACATGCGCAAGGTGACCACTTGAACAAAGAAAACACTCTATGTAGCACAAAACTCACCTCAGCCAAGACTTTAGAAACACAAATGTAGTGTATACAGGAACATGTGGCACAAAACCTGCATCAAAGAAACTTCTAGCAACCCAACATGTAGACTGATGCAAGAAACCATGTGTCATAAAACATGCATCAGTAAATTTTGCTGATTAAACAATTGATCTTGAGATTGATCCAACTATTTTCTTTGCCCATGTCCATCGATCACAGAAACAAAAAGTTGTCCGTCCTCTGTTGGATCGACCCCACTCAGTTTATGATATCCACTGAATCGGGAATGGTACCCATCACGGTTGTATGTTTCAGCAACCCGAGAACGAAACCCAATCTTTGTTTCATTTGAGAGAAACAACATCGACAGAAACAACTATATGACATGTGGAACATCATCGAATACCTGAGCATTAGTAGCAAGAGAAGGAAGCATGGGCAAACCCGCGGGCAAATCCCCGGAAACAGCACCCTCTTTGAGCTTCTCCATAGTTGCAGTCCCCATTGTTAGCGGCACCCAAGTGCAAGATTGTAGCGAAGATCCTGCTTGCAACTAGCCTGCTGTTGTGCAGCACAACAACACTGAAATAACACAACCCAGGAGACCCCCCCCCCCCAAAAAAAAGGAAAAAAAGGAATCAATCAAAACTACAAACTTTTTTCCCCCTTAAAACAATCATTTTTATACTAAACCACAAAACAAC
>Ga0116231_10002175_pt1 | contig 41048 bp, 39 predicted proteins | sample S1TSphgellanicum_2_FD_89695 | JGI IMG/M metagenome (GOLD analysis project Ga0116231, IMG submission 89695) | Host-associated microbial communities from peat moss isolated from Minnesota, USA - S1T2_Fd - Sphagnum magellanicum MG | ecosystem: Host-associated > Plants > Peat moss > Unclassified...
AAAAAAAAAATTATTTTTATTATTTATAAATTTTAAAAAATTTATATTTAATCTATAAAACTTTTTTTTTTTTTTTTTTTTGTACTATCTATAAATAAATAAATATTCAGCAAAAGAAGTGCCTAATATCAGTTGAAGGTAGAATATACAAGAGCCCACGAAGTTGGGTTCATCAGGTTGATGGGCAAAAAAACATTAGCAGGGGCCAACCCTTCCTCCTAAAGGAATTAGATGGGTGGGTACAAAATCCATTGGATTTTACCCGCACCCACTTGTCAAAGGTAACCCCAAGTTCATTGATTTTTTAATAATAATGAATGTACACAATGCAAAATGGGTATTACATTTGTTAAGAATTCACATAAGTATTTATCAATACCTTAATCTTATGAATTGATTATCTTGGAGATCCTAATAATAATATATCCAACAAGCATATATAATCAATCAATACCCATATCCATATGCTACTCATAACCTATTGATAATTCAATATTTAATGTAAGATATTTGGAGGAGTTGGAATCAAAATTAGGTTTGAAGGTTAGGTTAAGGTGAATTATTCTTGTGCATAATAAATGATGCATAAAAGGGTTGTAACCTCAGTGCCAAATGGGCTAGTTAAGGAAAAATAGGGCTTGATCACTCAAAATTCCAGGCATGGTTTTACAAATGAAAACTAGGTGAGGTGAAACTTGTTTTTCCATTGATATTGGGGTCAAATAAGTTTCACCCCAAGTATCTTGTTGAAGTTTTTTGTTGCTTTGTGTAGAGAATTATCTTTAGAAAGGAGTGTTCTTGGCAAGGAGCTCAAGTGATGTATTTTTGACAAAGAACGACAAAGGATTATTCTTGTTTTTCTCCTCTTCAAGCAAGGAGCATAAAGGTTGAAGCTTTCTTTGCATTGTGTGGAAAATTCATGGAGGCTGGGACTTGATCCCTCCCATCAACAGAATGCCTTAAGGATTGCATTTATAACAAAGAATGATGGAGTAAAACAGGTGTTGTGTGTGTTTTTCTTCTTGTGTTCCAAATTGTGTGTATCTCTCAATTTCCAAGGCTTTCAAGCTTTGTCAAAAAAAATTGTGTGTCATTTTGTCAAATTTCAAGCTTTTTGGGCTTTGCCATGTGTATGTACTAATTTTGAAGAAATGGATTTCTCCATCCCAATTTCAAAGTTTTTACTTAAGGTTTACTAATTTCCAAGCCAATTTCCAAGCTTTTCATGTGTGTGCATGTCCTTGATTTTTTGGTTTTTGTGTTTCTAGTGTTTGTTTCTTTATCTCTAGCACTAGCACTTGTGTGTGTGTGTTATATTGTTCAAAGAGTTCTTTCAAAAAGGAGCATGGGGTTTTTGCATTGCTTCCTTTTCAACAAGAAACATTCTTGTTTTTCAACATTGTGTGTGACTCCACTAATTCTAACTTAGGCAATAACCAAGCTGACAACTTGATTTTTCTTTTCAACTTCTGTGAGTTTATTCCTTGTTTGGGGTGTTTGGGAGGATTTTAAGAATGATTCCAAAGTAAGCATGAAACAAAATTAAAATGGGGTGTAAACATGCACCTAAACATGGGAAGATTTTACGGATAACTTTAATATTTTATGAAAATATGTATAGAAGGGTCCTATTTGGTTTAATAGGAGCCATTTGCATTAAGGATTGAGTCTTTAAAAGTAGAATATTTTATAGAATTTGTTTAAAATCATGAGTTACAAATTAACTTGTAAATTGTTAAATCTCGACATATAAACACAAGATCAATATATCATAAAATATGTTATTACTATTCACATTGTGACAAGGACAACTTGTTATTAGCCAACATTAATCATTTTTAGCCAATTTGCTATTAGTTTAGAAATGGACTCTCAAATGTAATATGTGGCATAATTTGATGTCAAATTATTATTTTAATATAATATAAGCCAGAACAAACATCACATATTGTACATTGTGATGAATGGAATCATAAAGCTTACTCACACATCATTAGTTGCAACCTTTTGTGTGAAAAAACCTAATTTCTCTTAATGTTTTATACAACTTTTCCACACACAAAAAAAGTAAAAGCAAGCATGAACCTATCTTTTATGGAAGCAATTGAATTTTGATCTTGGATTGTGTGAACTTGTTGAACAAACTAATATTACACCAAAAAAATAATTTAATGTTTATGTGCGTAATGAAAATGGAATCAAACTTGCTTTTAAATTAGGTTGGGCTCCAATTTTGTTAAGAAAAAATCAAAACTAGAGCAAAAATAGAAGTTAAAAAAACCCAAAGAATTAATCTTAAAACTTAATCAAAGGCTCCATAATTTATTTTTTAAGTTTTAAAATCAAGACCAAAGGTTCTTTTTAAAATCAAAAGTCAGACAACATTGGAACAAAACCTATCCCAAGCAATGTGTTGTGCATTCATAAACAATTAAATAATTGGTTTACTACAACAACTAATTTGCAAATAACACCAAAAGAATAATTTCTTGAAATAACAAGCATTTTGAGAAATATTCACCCAAGTTTTATTGGTAAGTTTTTATTGGTGCAAGTTCCAATTTTTTGAGAATTTCATGAAACATTTATTGCCCTTGCCTACCAAGGCAAGAACATTATGCTTAGATTCATTATAGAGTATAGTAGCTTAAGGGATTTTGGCCCTTATGTAAATAGGTCTATTTTGATATGAGAATTTTTTAAAGATAATATTTTGGCTTGTTTTGAAACTTGGAGATTAGTTATAGAGTTATAATCTCTTGAAGGATTTTGATTTCTTTTAAAGGATTTTTTGAAGATTATATTTTTGCATGGTGAAATAATTTTGAGTTTTCATAATTCTTCTTTTGCCTCATGATACCTTTTTTTTAAAATGCAAATGGCAAGGCCACAGTGTGACACACCCCTTGTTATTTTAATTGTTGCTCATTTGAACTTGCCATAAGGGGCAAAGCCATTGTTAAGCACAATGATGAGCCACTTGTTACAAGCAATAATGTTCCACAAACAACCCATTAGGTATTTATACCCATTATTTATTTATTTATTTAGGTATTCATACCCTTTATTTATTTATTTATACCCATTAGGTACCCATTAATAATGGGTAAAATAAAGACCACAGAAAAGAACCCCCAAAAAAACAATGTGATAATTTACCCGTCCCGGGTAGGTGGGATTAATGTACAATCCTTTAATTAATATTTACGTGGAGGAACAGAAACAGAGCCAGTAAGCACCTACGTACCCACCTTTCTTGCAAAAGAGACAAGGAGCCCAGTGCCCCACTTAAGGAAGGAAGCAAGAAAGGAAGGAAGGAAGGAAAGGAACGAGAGGTGGTAGTTTCGAACCGGCCTACTTAAGATTAAACTAAGTGAAATGGAACACGTTGCAAGCTGCTGGTTCTAGAAACCCCGGTAAGTGGGCCTGCGGCGACGGGGCCAAAGGAGCCCAGGGGATTGAAAGCGGTACCTTATTTGTTGCTCGTTTCTTCTCCTCCTTTGCTTTGTCCCTCTTCGCTAAGACTCCTGTTGTTCCGATCCCTTGCCTTCTTCCACTGCTCGTCGCTGCTTCTTCTTCTCTCTCTGGCCTTTCTTCGGGCGTGCGATTCTCTGCAGTATTGGTGAGGCTCTTTTTTTCTTTTTTTTTCCTCTCCTGATTTATTTTTGTGTGTTTGTTTGCCTCCTCCTTCTTCCCCTTCGGCTTGACCTTTTCTTTTCTGTTGTTGCTCTTTGTTCTTTAAGTGTTCTCTTTGGTGTCGCGTTTTTTGTGCTTGGAGTACTCTGTTTTCCATAGCCAGTAGTGTTGGCGTGTTTGAAGGCGTTTTTTGTCTCTCGATTTTTCCTTGTAAGTGTCGTGGTCGATTCTTTCTTACTTAGGATCTGCGGCTTTGAATCCTTGAGGAATTCTGTGTGTGGGCTTCTATTCCCCGGTGCCGGGTTGTTACATAGCGGTTGTGTAGTTTCCCCTCTGTTTTTTCTGTTATCTTTGGTTTGCGCGCTTCTTTCTTATAATCGTGATCGATTTCTCTCCTGTTGAGACGCATTCTTTGGTGTCTTGCTTCGTTTTTCCCTTTATATTGTCAGGAGGCCCTCTTGATACCTTTCGCCTTCTGGAGTTCTTCGTCCTCGTGGTGCACGTTGTTTCAGGAGTCTTTTTCCTCGCGGCGCGGCGTCCCTGAGGTCTCTCGTTTTACGAGTTTCTTCTAATCCGGGCTTCTGTTTTCTCTTTTGCCTTTACTTCCGTTTGCGGAGACCCGTCCTTGCCTCTTGTTATCCAAGAAACAGCGCGAGACAGACTAAGCGCTTATTGCTGCTCCGTCTTCCGCGTTCATTTTTGAGGGATTTGGCTTGCAAAACTTGTAGTACTTCACGTGCTTCCACACTATGGCGGTGGAAATGTCAGGTGGCCACGGGACACCTTTCTACGATCCGTTGTACAGGCCTGGAACTCCGACCTCGCAATCTGAAGAATCTGTCAACCGCTGGTATGACGATTTTAGCGTCTTCAACCATCTGCATCTTCCGAAGTCCAAAGCACTATCGTTCAACGCATCCAAGCAGATTCTTCAGCCCGTAAGACAAGGGGGCGTGGTTGTGAAATGTGAACCCCAAGTAACGGAGCTTTGTGAAGGCAACAAGCCTAAGCAAGCGACAGAGGAAGCGGGATCCCAAGACAATCAGGGATTGAACTCCTTCTGAAGAACAGAACGCTTTTAAGATGCGAGATGCAGCTTCGGGAGGTTTTCACGACGTGTTATCATCATAGTATCTTCCTCAGAAAGGTTTTGTTGTTCTCTTGCAGTGGTGGTTTTGCTCTATTCAGGCTCTCTCTTGCTGCGTCCTTGGTGCTTCGGCCAGCATCTTTCTGGTCAGTAAAGCAGCAGCAGATCATAAGCCCGCCCGCTTGTACTATGTGGAAATGAAGACTATCAACCACAGCCCTTTCCTTATGTGCCTTTTCACTTAGACTGCCTTTGTCATTTAGATCTACAACACCTTCTCCCTTTGGCTGTCCCCGCAGCACAACGGTGAGAAATAGTTTAGAAGACATTAGACAGTTCTTGTAACACTCATTAAGCAGCATAGTCTTAGATTAGATTAGCAGGTTCTGCCTTTTTGGCAGCCACACTTGTATCAGATCCTCTTTGTACAATAGCAGACTCTCCTGCTGATTGACTTCCTTCCAGGTATACATTTTTTTTCTTCTGTAATGATCTTTTGCATGGACCCTTTGTGCACAACCTCTTCTCCGTTGAATGCCCTGCTTGTTAGGTGTAGTCTGTTTGTGTCCTCAACATGCTTGATTCAGACAGAGTTTCAAGAGGTGACCCATTTCTTTGATATTTGTGTAGCATTTGTTTGATTGCTCATATGTGCACTTTGCTTGAGTATCTCTACACTTACAGGCATGGCAATGGTATTTCTAGTGTTGGGTATTTCGAAAGAGACTCACTGGTTGTATATCTGATGTGGAATTGTGCTGCAGTGTTTTAAGTCACAGAAGGTTGTCAGCGAGGTAAGTGCTGTGCACTCTTCTGTTTTGTGTTGGTTTTTTCTCCATGTTTCTTTCTGCGAGGTATTCTCTCTTGCTAGCTTTCTCTTAGTAGAGGTAACAATTATTATCTTGCTGGATTTCCTGTGGATAGGGGACAGACCTATGCGCAAGCATTCAGATTTGAAAACTTGTCAGTTGCTGGACCCTTTATCTGTCATTTGGAATGAAAAAATTGTTGACGGGAATTGCATTTGTTGCAACTCTAATGTTGTAGGGAAGAGGCTAAGCCTATTTTAGTGTAGCGAGAGCTTCCTGCAGATTGTCAATGATGACATGCTAAGGATTTTTACTTAAAATTTACACTTAAAATTTACACCCACATAAGATAGCAACTCTAACGCTAGAGAGATGGTCGAAAGTCATCTACTTTATGACTTTTGCATAAAATCTTGTAGTGCTTTGAACCGCAGTACTAGTTTGATTTCCTTAATAAGCAAATTATGATGAAGTCAAAATTTCTCAATATCCATTTGTATAAGCCAAGGCATTATCGGCTACAAATATCAGAGGTCTCAGAGGGCTTGGTGACAGCTTTTCTCAAGACGAAAACTGTGGCTTTATTTTTTGAAAAGAAGCTCAAATAAGGGTTCTACTAGTCTTTTCTAAAGTAGATTGCACAACTTTGTCAACTGTCAAAACAAGATAAAAGGGCCTACTCCCACCATCCAGTTCAGAAATGATTGTTTGCTGGGCTGGTTTTCGTGAAGTCTGCCTTATCAACTCTTTAGATAGTTTTTCAAAGCCCTTATTAGTCATTTTTACTTTGCTTTTATCAACGTTTTCTAGGGCTACATTACCTTTTAATCTCTTATAGTCTTAAGGTTATCAATGTTTTAAATGTCCTCATAGAATACGCAATTGAGTGCAGGAAGTGTCACCAGTCTAGATTTATGAAATGGTGCTCTCACTGGATGGGGAGTTTTTTGGCAGCAAACAAACAATCTAATCTCTCAGCAATCTCCTCACATAGCTATCAAATTGAAAACCTGTATGTGCTGCAAAATTTGTGGTCTGCAAATGTGTTTGCTTGCATGCTGTAACTACAATCATGGACATAGCTCTCTAAGTTACTATTGTCGATCACTTTTGTTGAGAATCTCTGGTCTTGTTGGACTATCCTTGGATGCCTGTGGAGGGAGATGACCTCTCTCTCCGTGCAAGTGCTTCTTGTATCTGCAATCCAAAAGATGCAGTTCTGCCGGAACTGAGGTACTTTACCACCAGCTAAGGGGAGTGGGTTGCTCTGCCTCTGACAAAAAAAACCTCAAACCCTTGGAGCCAATTGTTGGTTAACTGTAGCAGTGATTGGGTTCTCCTATTGAGTATAATATAGTTTGTTGTAGAATGGTAGCCCTCACTTTGTTTTCCTTTCTGTTACAAATTTTCCTTTGCCGAAGTTGCTAATCATTGTGGGTTTTTGTAGCGCCCCATGAGGCTCTTAGTAATGTCCTGCATCACATTGCTTAATGTTATTTGCCTTTCCCTCCTGTGGACAAAGCTCTTTCTCTCTTTTCATCACCTTGTAACACCTCTCTCACCTGCCTATTTTAACCTTATTTCCAAGGGGTTGAGAAGAAGCTCGAAGGTCATGGTTCTGTGTTGAAACGAGTTTCCAAAATGCCTTCTTGAAGTGGACAATAATAGGGTAGCTGATCTTCTCAACAACCTGCTACATGTTGAGCAGTAACTCAGTGGCAACTCTATAAGTGGGGGGTATTTGTGTTCTCAATGCTAGTCCCCCAGAAATGCCTCCCCCTGACATTTGGCAGACATATTTGAGCTCAATGCTTTGGAGTAACCCATCCTTCCATCCTGTTGCTTGCCATTTTTTTTGTTTGCATTCTACATACACATGAGTCAGCCATGTTCACAATTCACTGTGTTCCTTACCTTTGGGACATATAGCACAGCAAGCCCAAGAAATGAGCACCTAATAGTCTTGTGGGGAAATTTTCTGAGAGCTTTGGTATATACGATCACCAGATGAAACTAGAGAATGTGGGGGGTGATGGAAAACACTCTCAAAAGTGAAGAAGATGCTGAACTTGTACTTGACCAGGTACACCTACTGTCATTCCAGTTATATGGTGAGGGTCAATTCTAATTCTTGCCAAAGTGTATGCATGAGAATCTTCAATCCTCCAATGCAAGAGCTGATTAGAATGTAACAAATCTTATCATTGAGCAAACCACTAGTCATTACAATCACTAAAATTCATTGTTAAGCATGATTTAGAATGGAAGAAAACTTTGCATGGGAACAAAACACTGTACAATCAAACTAAACTAAACAGAACAGTGTTTGGAAATACTTACATGCGTTGGGCATGCTTGGAGAGACAACTAACTCTTGAGTTCTGCACAGACAGATTCGGATAATTGCGTAAAGAAGAGATCTGAATGGGGTGACTAGGAATGGTGGCAAAAAAATTGAGCACAAAGAGCCACATGACCCAGATATATCACTGGTTTGCTGGTACTTTGCAATTAATCTTTGTGACAATTTATTGACACCCAATGCCAGTCAAAGAGAATGGGCATCATTATGATGTTGAATTTTCAACAATTTTCTCCATTTCAGATGATAATGTACAGTTCTGAGGTGGTGAGGCCAACGGACATATATATGGTTTGAACCAGGAGTGGAAGTGGCAGATTCTGGGAATGAAGCTTCGCATCTTCTACCACCGCTGACACCACCAGCCCAAAGTTCTGTTGAGCCTCCAGACCCAACCAAGCAGGTGCTATTCTTGTTTGACCCTCAGTTTGACTATACACCATATGTAAGAAACAACAATATTTCTAATCTGAGTTTTTGCCAACAGAGGGGACACCAGCCAGAGTCATAATAACTAGCAAGCTTCCTTCCCCTGATTGGAGGGCCCTCCTACATAATTTCTGTATGAAAGTGAGGAGCAACTCGGTTCTCTTTGTGGGTTCCCATTTCACAGACATCAGGCAGAAAGACATTAGACCTGAATTTGATTCAAAAGCTCCATGGTGCCCACTAATGTGTCACACTGCAAGAGACCACAGTACATCTTTGCAGCTGATGCATTCAACTTCATACACAACAGCAATCTGTGCTCACAGCCACTTGTATGGTTCATGCCTTCCATCTACCCTAGATCTGAGAAGCAAAATGTGGCACTAGAGGAACAGCAACACCCCCATGGCCACTCCCTTCTCCACCTTACATTCCTCAATCAACAGCATAATTCAAAGTAAACTGAAAGGCAGAACATCACTGCCCACACCTCTCCACCTGACACTACCCATGAGCTGAAGACCACTAGTTGGGATGGCACATAGCCACTATATTATCAGGCATCGACCCTCTGTGATGACAACAATTTAGTATATCATTTCTTTGAGTGTATTAATATCATGACTGTTCTTATATGCATGATGAAGTTCAATTTCAATACCTACTACAAGCAGCACATCACAATGAGCAAGAAGATTGATATGATGGGTCATTTTGATCATGGCAAATCCAGTAACAAAAAAGCTGCATGGTGAAACTTTTGCTTGGAATGTGTATTTGCACTGCATAGACAAGAAGTAGAGGTTATGATTGAAGACTGCAAACCAATAAAAGAGAAAGGGACAGAGCAAACCAATAGCCACCATCAGCCCACTATCCATTCAAAGCCTGTTATGACCACTACAACAAAACGTGTCTCTGTACGTAAAGTGATTTCATTAAATTTTGAGAGAATTCATTGGTCTCAGTGAATAGGACCTAGTGGGGATGCAATGAATTCACTAGTCTAATGAACAGGGACTAATGAACTACACTCGCATTTTGTGGCAATGACTCTATAAATGATTTTGATTTCAGATTCTATCACATTATAAACATTGTAAATGGCAGAAATTTCTCATCCAAGATGACTTTAATTCTTGATTTATCACTTGTTGCTTTCAATGTCTATAATTTAGTATAATGGGTCACCTTTCCATTTCAAAAATTGACATTATGATCCAAAATCATTTAAGTAAATTAATGGTCTTGTTGCTGCCTATTCTACTGGGTCCAGTGGCTGGCAAGGCCAACACGCCACCCACAGTACCCTATGGAATAGGTAATAGATCAACTAATTCGCTAATAATATGTGGGGGACAAACCTTCGACAATTGAGTTGATGTGGTGTTTGTCACTAGGTAGGTAGTAAAAACAAAGAGTGGCTTACCCAATGGAAAAGTGTGAACTTATGAATTGTAGGCAAGTTTTAAGGTGCATTCACACTTCATGTCAGGGACTCGTGTTGAGTCCATTAACACCATACTCGTCATTTAAGATTTTATGTTAAACTAACATTCACTTAACATTAAGCTATCAGTGATTTAACATTGAGTGCCACCTAGGATGCGACCTAGATTTTCACTTAACATTGATTTAACACCAAGAGAAGAAACTACGGAATTTAAATATCTGAAATCCTAGTTGTTTGGAAATTTTATTGCATCAACTTGTAAATGTACTTAGCTGTTGAAAAACCAAAGTGGAGCTACATAATAATATGAAACTTCAAAAAATGAACTTTTTTTTCATCTGGCCACCACAAACAGCTTTCTCATCTCAAATGGAACATGATGTCACACTTTTAATCCAAGTTTCAGTTTTTCAAAAACCATTTTGGATAACCAACCTTGCTGCATGACTTGCTTTATATTGCCATTCAATTGTTTCCATGACCTTGGATAAATCCATTTTTCATAAACAACCATGAAGTGGACCGTGGCATTAGTCAGATTTTTGGTCATTGTGCATTGGTTGTTTTAAACAATATTTTGTAATAATGAATGATGATGAATGCCACATCATTTGATTTTATTTTTATTTTTTGGCAAGAAATTTTGCACTATTGCAAAATTTTGGAATTTTTAAGTTGCAAATTCAATGATTGTTTGACCCCATATTGCCAAAATTCGAAATTTGCCCAACTCCAACTCACACAAATAAAATTTGCCAGTTATAGGCATATATAAGGGGTCAAAGAATCAACATTGGATTAAAGAACCACCAAACATTGGAAATAACCAATGTTGGGTGGGTATTTCTTTTTTAAGATACCCGTCAAATATGGTTATTACAAAGTCTTGAAATACTTGACTGGTTCTCTCTAAAATATATATTTTTTAAATCCAAAACAATAGGGGTCAGATATCAAATTGCTTTTGGAAAAGAAACATTGATTGATTCTCAAAGTGTTGGTTCTCATAAATTTGGGAACAATTGATTATCAAAGGTGGCTCTCACAAGCTTATTATGAGATTTAAAAAAAAAATCAAACCATGGTACCTAAGTAGGTGCTTGTTCACCAAAACCTTAGTTGCACAAATTTTGCATTAATATAAACAAGGATGGAATTCCATCCACAAAAAGTACAAAGCGTATTGATGCAAATGTAAACACATGAAAGGAAAACCAAGACCATCAAAACAATAGTAATGAAGTGGAAGCCATAATGTTAAAAGGGCATCTTATGCCACAAATCAACTAGTGATGGAAATGCACTAGCTAGTATGTATGGAAGAAACAAAGAACTATGATTAAGTGTGGCAGCCTGCTGAAAAATCATGATGGCTTACACACATTGTAAGACTATCAACACTCATTGCCTATAATGAAATATAAACATCCAAAGTACCAAAGAGGTCTGTTGATGGCAAGCTATACATGTATGTACACAAGAAGTGAAAAAGGAATCAAAACAAGGATGGAGACAACCGTAAGTTTCTATGGCAAGGGGAATGAAATTATCTCTTAGGCACTTGTTTTGTGTAGGATTATGCCTTGTTTTGAGCGGCAATTGTCGTTGCATGCATAGTTATTGTCAAAACATGATGCACCAAATTTGTACGAATTGGATTAGCAATGACAATGTCCACCAAGGTACGAAAAATGTTTCTAGTGATGACAATATCCATTCATCTTCGTGTGTGGTGGGGGAAAAGGTGAGAACCTCTTTTTGTACATGAACTCCACTATTTGATGGAATAGTTGCAACGATATCTTGAAGCATATCATGGGCTATAATGCATTCATTCCCGCATGAACAATGTAGCAAATGGATACCCAAATCATCAATGGTATAACCACACTAGCATCGTGAAAGATGCAGAACTATAGGATATCGTATACCGAAACAAATAAAAAATATTATAAGAAAATGGGTGGAGGATAAATGGAATGAAAGGGTGTTACAATGAGCTAATTACCAAGCCCCTGTTGCTGGACCTGCATAGGAGAGAAAACGTGTTCACACAACATTCGAAAGAGCATTTGTTAGAAGCGAAGTAAATTTTTGCTTGTGCAGTTAGTCCATCAAAGAAGACTGCATTTCAAAATAGGATTGCATTACTAAGTTTTCAAAAGGCAAGACATGTGATTAGACGGCTTTAGGTAACATCACATGGGTATCTTGTAGTGCAACCTACAAGGGATAAATACTAATCTCTACATGTGCCACTGCATCAAAAAAAATAGGGCGATCATCCTACTGGAAACAAGAGACTAATGCAAGAGCGATCAAAGCCCAACATCCTGAAAAGGTGGGGGCAACACATTGGACCACTGAGGGAAGGCCTAACCCACTTGAAGAAGAATGACTTAACAATGAGCTAAATGGCCCATTGTCCAATGTTAAAGGATCATGACCCTAATAACTTTTCTAACATAGCTATGATATGAACATCAAATTCGGTATAACGTTGCAAGATGTTTGGTGATGGAAATACAATACATTGTAAATAGTTTAGCCATTAGGCATGACAAAATGAAAACATCGCAAAAACTGCTTGAGGATCTACAAACATAAGAAGTTTAGCAATCGTGCTAAGGTCCTTCTAGAGCACCTCTAATACGAAGGACTTCACAAATGGCAAAGAACCCAATGGGGCATTTATAATATGAAGACCAGATTCAAATGTAAGAAAATTTGGAGGAAGTGATGTAGACTTGTCTAACCGCTATGGAGACCAAACGACACATTTCGTCAATTGCATTGAAAGTCCTAATGTGCCAAACTTTTCCTATAATTACAAAAAAACAAATAACACATCGGGTGCAAGACCAATTATGTGCGTATCATTTGCCAATGAAGGGAAAACACAAGTAAGAGATTACACGACCATTCCTTTTTTAGCATCATTTTTAATTTGGCTTTTGATTCGCATCAAATGAGTTTGAAATCTTGTGTAGGGCCAAGTATGGGTGCATGGTCGTTTACTTGCTTAGTGATCCTTTGTTTTGATTGACTTCAAAGGCTTTTTCCACTGGGTTGCACGCTTGGTTGGGCTTCCTTGACCCCTCACCCCTTGGTTTGTCATATTGCATTTGTGGTCAACCTTTGGATCCTATGGGGATTCACCTTCTTCATTCCATGGTGGGGAGAGGATGGCTTCCTATGATGTTGTGTTGAATGCCTTTGTGCCTATCACAAAGGATGCAAGATTTCACATTTTACATTAGTAGACAACGCCCATTTTTTAATCTACTCATCAATGAATCAACATTGTGGTTTTGGTGGATGGCATCCAAGTGTTGGCTAACATTATCATTGTTAAACCCACTCAAGTAAATTTGGTTTCATAGGTAGTTCTACCAAGTGGAGTTGCCGCTATAGTTGTAGCTCAAGCTAAGGATGGCCTTTATTGCAGTCAATGCCCAATGGACCAATTTTTCTCTCTAGCCATAGAAATCTTTGGGTGTTTGCATTAGTAGGCCAACAATTTTCTTCATCAATGTGCCAACATGGAGCATGAACGGCTCTAAAGGCCTTCCTTTTTCAATTTTGTGTTCATTTTATAAGCAGAGGGTGTGGGTGGTGTTGAAATGAATGCAAGTGACCTATGTTTTGAGGCGTGTTGTTACTATAGGTGAGGGTGTTATTGTAGGCGAAAGTTTTTCTAGGCTAAGTGTTCTTTCACATGTTCTTTTCCTCTCCATATCTAATATGCTTCTTGCGACTATGGGGGGTTTTTGAGTACTTGATTTGTACATGTTCCCCTTAGAGTCCACCTTCATCAATGGTTTCTTCTTTTTGCTTGGACTTGGGTCCAAGTTCCATCTTGTACATTTCTCTTCCCCTTTTTTGGGTGCTTTGTTTTATTGAGGCATGGCAAATTTTCATCTCTTTATGTGTGATATAGTGTTGTAGGGTGGCAGCCAAGTTTAGCCCCACATTTTGGGAACATCTCTCACCCTGTGGGCTTTTACACATTGTAAAGCACAAGGCGAACGTTATCATGAACTGAAACATATGCAGATCATGATGCAGAGGGGTGGGGAGGGTTCGTATGCCTACTCCTTAAGAATGGGAGGGATTTTATGCCTACATTCTATGTCAAGAGTTTCTTTGCAGCAGTCATACAGCAGGATAGTAGTTGATGGTACTCTGTAGTGAAGCCCTTCTGCAATGAACTTATTGGTCTCTCTCATGCCAGAAGATGTGATTTTCTTAGCAAACTGATGGGCCACAAAAATTTTGGAACCATTATGTTGTACTCATGACATGGACAAGACTGGTGGCTTCCAAGAGAGGTGACCATGCAGAGGGACTGATATGCTTCTACAAGGAAGTCTTGTGATACTGTTCAAGAATATTTCTCAACCTGCATTTGTTAGTATGTGCTGGTAGCATGGCTTGGCAAATTAGTTCTGAAGTTCAGAACTTTCTTGATCAATCTCATAATTACATATTGAGTATGTGTTGCTGTGTAGTTTCAACTGTAAATGTTGGTATTGACCCATCAAAGATTGTCAAAACCAAATTGAAGCTTGACAAGGACCACAAGACTCTACTGGATTGGAAAGGTAAGGGTCTTACTGCAGAGAAAGGCAACTTGGCAAGTTTACAAACGAGGATGTGGTTACACCTCTACAGGAGGTTGACTAGATACTGCAGTACCACTGGACTGGTTGAGCAGCCTTGAGAAATGCAACAGGCTTGGAAAACAGACTCATTGGATTGGATTCTGTATATGTGTTGGTTTGAATGCTAATTCCAGGGAATTGAACTCTGATCATTTTAGACATGGAGCCAATACACCAGTCGTTTCCTTGTAGTTATCCCACGGTCTAGATTCTTGGTTTTAGGTCTCCATTAACAGGACATGAATCCAATGGACCTGCCTGTTGCACTGTTTTATTCTATTTCATGTCGATATACCAAAAATAAATGTATAATCTGGATTTCTGTTCCTCCTTTGTGAAATGATTTGTCTTGGTTTTGATTTTTCAGTTGGATCTTTTTTACTCAGGGGAGGATGAAGGCTGAAACTACATCCACAGTAGATTAATGCAGTGATATTTTGCACCCAAAAAAATTGGTGGGGCTGTTAGATGGTTTCTTTGTTACATGCAAAGTTGGTGAATGAGATCTGCTTGTACATAAGTATCAGTTGCATTATTGCTACAGTCCAAATTCCAAAGGTTTGCAGTGTTATGGATTATCCATTATTTGTTTGTTTGTTTGTAGCAGTACACAACAATCCATGGACCCCATCTACCCAGTGGTCAGCCCCATCTATCCATTACCAGGCCATGGATGTCCACCACCATTTGATGATCAATCAGATGTGCCTGCCCTGCCTGCCTGCTAGTGTTCATATTTGTCATAAACCCAAATGCAAGGGTACATGTTGTATTGTGCAGTGAGAATGAGTAGTCAATCATGTAATAATGCATGTGCCTCTTTGACACCATCTTCTAATGTTGCATGTATAATCTGCTTCACAACAGAGAACCAAATTATAGAACTTCTATCAGACCTTAAGATGCATTATTGCAGGCTCCAGCATCACTAGATGTTGTAAACCCCTTTAAAGTCCACAGGTAAGCCTTGAGTGATGTTCATAATGTTTTATAGACTGCATTGTAGATTTTATAGCAATGTCAGTAACAAGGCATTACCTTATATGTGAGGACTGTACAAGAATGACCTCTGGTTCTACACTCTCATACAGCTCTGCATAGTTGGTAGCTACACCAATCTGAAGTGTTCATATTCTTAGATGCCTCTTCAGAGTGTACCCTTGTCTGCAATCAATTATCAACATTTTGCTGTTCAGTTGAATTGCAGCTGCAAGGTGATGTCATGGTGTATATCACAGTGGCTCATGTTTGCACTTCTTCTGTTCCAGGTGGTAACAATTCAGACTTAAAAATTTATGGGCAAGGGCAATCATCCATGAGTATGCATGCCTATTCACAAATAGCTTAAAGCTCAGCCCTCAAGGTCTGGACTGGCATGAAGTGATGATGGTACACCAGTATGTCAGTTGCAAGTTAACAGACTTTGACTCATCCTATGAATGCTTGTCCTATTTGACAAGAAGGAACATGCTGCTAGAGAATATCATACCCATAGAATGTTTATTTGCAGCTGAGTATACATCTTGAACTTGATTTCTTGTTAGAAGTGATCACTATACGGGACCTTGAACTCTTTGAATTCAATCCATCTTTTCGGCATCATTAAGTGCTGAATATAAGTAGTTGAAACTTAGTGATCATATTCTAATTAATCTTATGTAGGCTGCAAGTGTAGAGAGTCGATCTATTCTGTCAACTCTCTTGTGTCCAACAGCAGACCACCTGCTCATGCTTTTGCAAAGTCCTAAAGGACAAATCACAGCTCCCAAACCTTCTACTATAGAAATGGCTACCAGTCCACACCAGTTGATGGAGGGAGCTTTGAGCCCACTTGGTCAGGGTTTTTCATTATCTTCCTCATCTGGAGGGCTTTTGGGATGCTGAGCCAACCCATTTAGTAGCATACTCCTAGGGCCCCTCCAGTATCTGTCCTCTGGATTCTGGCATTGGAAGCAGAACACTTCTTGCAGGAGAACAGAATTGAAGTAGGAGACATTGGCGTAGGGTGCAGTACAGAAACATTGCATTCAGATGTTCTCTCTACCTATTCATCTGGAAAGCAATTGAATGTACTTGTCCACTTGGAATCTACTGCTGCCCTGTGATGTCAATAGCATGTCGACACAATGGAGGCAAAACCACAGTTCTCTGTGGTGGTGGCCTTAGAGAAATTGTGAAGGTTGATGAAATTTGTCCCACGACAGGTACAAATTCAAGTATATATGCTTGAACCTTCTTATCTGTTGTGCAATCATCAATTTTAATTCCATGTTCTGTTCCCAAATTTGATATGTGTCTGTTGTTGGTGTAACTGAATTTTGACACATGGGCAGAAGGTGCATCAATGTGCTTGTGAACTGTTAGTAAGAATTTGAAGGAAATCACAATGTCCTTATGAGGAACTGTTCCATTAGAAGTTCTGGTTCATAAGTGTCTCTTTCTGGAGCCTGCAAAGACATCCTCTCAAATACATCCATGTTGAGCTTGTTGGCTACACAACCGTGGACTTTATTTCTTATTAATAGTTTGGTTTTTTTGGGAGGGGTGCTTGTTTTGGGATATTTTGTTGATGCAGTTGCAAACTTGAGTTGCTACCACATATCCAGGATGATTCATGTTGGCAAAAACACACAAAGCCACATTATCTCCAAGGGGATCTCTGCTGGAAACTCTGTGCACTATTACCAAGAACTTGTTCAGGGGTGTGTTTGGACTTCAACTGTCTTTCAGGACAAAGAAAAATAAAAAACCTCATGCACACAGTGTAACAATCTAGAGTATTCTAGTTACCGTAGAACCTAAGTGTACACAACTACACTCAGGCTCAAAGAGATGATGCCAAAGGTTGTGAAAAAAAAGAAAGGAGAATCTATGTGGTTGGTCTTTTTGTTGCTTATAAATTTCCATGTATGCAGATGCAACCATTAGCCCATAATGCAAGGAATTTCTGGCAGTGTGATTCGATGCTCATTGGAGATGAAGTGGGTGCCAACACATATTCATATAAGTAATGGTTTGTCTTCAATGCTCAACATTCTTTTCAATGTCATTGTTTTTGCCACATACTCTTCTTTGTCATACCCTTGTGAATGTATCTGAGTTTAGACTTACATTGAGTTCCCTCTTACTGCTTCATGATTGGATGGAAATATTGACAGAATCAGGGTCAACTGTGGGTTTTGAATACTAGAATTGAGCTCACTTGGTTGTTGTGCTTGCTGAGATGGGATTATTTTTTGATACTTACATCATGCATCTGACTAAACCAGGTTAAGGATCCAACAACCCAAGTAGAGCATGAAGCCAGTACATCAAAGATAGGGGAGGATCAACTTTTCTATTTCATCAAAGGGGCATTGATGCTGAAAAGGTGGTAGCAGCCATGATAGGTGGGCTCTCTAAGGATGTTTTCAAGGAGCTCCCTCTTGATTTCGTTGCTGAGGTCAACCAGTTGATGAGCTTGAAGCTTGAGGGAAGTGTTGGATAGAGATAGACAGAAACATCTACAGATGTATACATTTATAAGCAATGGATGTAGAAGAGATATCCCATGCTCTGAAACTTAGAAACCGGGCTAGCAATAAAATCTCACAAGGGTCTTCTTTGTTCAAAGCTGCAAATCAGAGTGATGTGCATTCCAAACACATTTTGGAACAAATTGAGAAATATGTGAAAATTGATACTGCCTCACAGATGACCTAGTTTGTATTAAATGCTTTTGCCCAGTTTACTATTTCAGAGATGGAAACCTTATATTGAATTCTATTTTAGTTGTTGAAATGTAAAATCAGTTTGTCTTGCCTATGATAATGCTAGAAATTTTTTTTTGTTGAAGGTCCGTTTGTATCTTGGAGAACTGATTGAATTATGGAATGAATGCTACATGTTCTAAGTGATGCAGCTTTGAGGATTATTATCTCAATGTTCCATTCAGCACATTCCTTCAGTCCGGTGTTTGGAGGATACCTGATTTCTCAACTTCTTTGAAAAACTTGTTTTGAGGTATTGAAAATACTGAAGATGTGCATTACTTACCACTATACTTGCCAGGTCCTGTGGCTTGTGGTTTTTGTGTCTTTTGTTGGCTTCACATCCAATTGGGTTGTTGTATTTGTCAATTCGCATCTTGTTGGTGGCTGGTTTTGCAGTTAGTCGTTGGAGTCTATGGTACCCGCAACTGATAACAACCCAAACTCAATGTTAAAGACATACCTGCCATACCTGCTATTGATAATCAACATTTTTTTGTCTGAACAATTAATTATTTTGAAAACAAGTTTGACAGTTGTTTTTTCAATTTGTGAAACTTCTTTCAAAACTCTAAGAATAAGTTTTAAAGTTTCCTCTTTGCCTACTAGAAAAGTGGGGTGTAACTGAATAATGCTGCAACATATGGTGCTGGCTGTAACTATTGGGAGGTGGCAAAGTGGATTGATTTCACATTGCTCAACAGAGTGCCCTTGGGCCATGCCCTATCAAAATTTAAACCTGCTGATTGGTTCATATTAGCCTTGGGCTCCTGCTTTGGATTTACACACAATGGCAGTTCTGGGCCATAATGCAAGCAAATGGCTATTGACAAAATTCTTGCATTGCATCATACATGGCACAAGTGGATCGATTGAAGTTGGATGAAACCTTTGGTGGCATTGCTTATGATAATACTTTCCCTCCTTAAGTGGGATTTGGTCCTATTGATTATTTGACATCATAGGCAACTTTCTATTTCCCTTGTTTACAAATTTCACTATTTTTTTATATTGCTTTAGGCCAAGGTGGGATTTTGTTTTCATCATTATGCATTTTGACATGAAAAAACCCGATAAAACCATAACGTTACAATAATGGTCTCAATCCATGGTAGTATTCTACTAATATTGCAACCAATATTTTACTATAGTTGAACTATTGTTCAATTGTTGTTTGTCTTATTACATTTGGATTCCATTGTTTTCCACATGATAGTTTTACAACCAATTGCAATCTACCTCACATTTGAGATTTGTTGACTTCATCATAGTTCATGGAACCATGGAACATTTGCAATAAAAGTCATTACGAATCCCATAAATTATTTCATATGATAACTAATCAACTCAATCATTGGTTCATGGCTAAAATTTATAGATGAAAATTCAGTAAAATTTTGTTCAGATGATTAGCATCTATGTCAGTTTACGAAGACCACTTGAAGATGGCAAGCATGTTCATGTATAGATAATTCACACTCGTTCTGATTAGAAAATTTCTTGTGGAAGACAAAAACATGAAGATGAAAAGGAAAGGCACAATTGATTGTAGACAACCAATAATTCGAAGTGTTCTTTGTTGGTTGCAAGAGCTTTGGTGATCCTTGGAACTTCAAATATATATAGGCATGTCTATTGGACATATCTCCACCTATTCATAGCTTCATGATATCAATCTATATTTTAAATTCATAGATGGATGTTTATTTTAACTCCTCCACATGTGTGCATATTTCACATTGCTTTGCATAGTGATAGATTAGATGTAGAATATATGGCCTACAATTATTATGCCATGGGATTGGACTTTGTCATTTGATTTTCAATAGAATCAGAAGCAATCTACTTACACAAGATGGAAAGATGTTCAAGAGTCATTGTGTGCTTTTTTCAATTGGGAATTTGATCCTGATGTTGTTTTGGTCTTTAAATTGAAGTCCACAATTTGCAAAACATCATGGAACTCTTCTAACTACCAGCCTTTCATATTGGGTGCTGTAAAGGCAAATCTACTAAGGTCAAAACTTTAATGTAGCTCCTAACTTAATATAGTGTGTAACTTGGTTAAGATAAATTTCACAAGAGCATTTGCTTTGAATTGTGAAACCATGTAGAACACCTTGACATTCAAGGTGACTGAAGTTTGACATTTTGGTTGTTATGATAGTTTTATCTTATTTGATGCATACATGGATATCTTGGCAGATTTCAAAAAAGCAAGCACACTTTGTTCAAATCAAGTCAATGGTCACATATGGACCAAGTAACAAGCATACTTGCATTATTATCTGGCAGACTTTTTCCATTTTTAAGTTGATGCATTTTGAAATTTTCTTACAATTTCCAAGTTCAGTATGCAATTTATTTGGCAATTTGTTACAAAGTGAGATAAATCCCACAAGCTTCATTTTGAGTATTTGAAACAAGCCAAACACACATAAGTGTTCTCAGGTACATTGGGATTCAGCATTAGGTTTGCAGCATTTATGCAGATGATTAAACAGTCATTATATTCATAAACAACTGGAAAAATCCATCCACAGTGTCACAGGTTCAGCATATGCTCCACTTAACTCCACTCCACAAGCGTATTCAGAGGTTGCTTAATTTTCCATACTATCTTCATGCCACTGTCAGCTTCAAAAATACTTTGATATACTAAAAACTGCAAAAACATGCGAAACTGATCTTCAAGTACTGAAGTCCGGTACCACACCTCAGTATGCCCTCAAAAGTTCAGCAACTGGCTTCCGATTGCAGAAAACTGAAAACCACCATCTTGCAGAATACTTGCTACAGCCTCATAGATTTGGAGCAGCTCCTATCTCTGCAAATATCTTCATTTTCTGCTGGAACTCACTGTGCAGCTTGTGATTTCTGACATTCAGTAACAGAGATTTCATTAGTAAAATACAATAGACAACTTTCTAGGCAGATTACAAATCAAAAGAGTTCCATGTAAAAAAATTTCCTGCCTTTTAATACACATCTATCATGAAAAGAAAAAGTACTCAGAGAGTAACTGGCTAGTGGAAAAAATTTTCCAAAGTTTCTGAAGTTTTTCTACTGAAAGTTAAAACACACCTGCTCTGTAGCTTCCAATTTGTTCAGTCGTGAAAACATATTTCCATACAATTTGGCTTCCTTTTTGTTTTGCTCCACCTGCTTCTGTTTTAGAACTTTGTACTCCAACCGCACCTCCCGGTTTTGAGGGTCTATCTCAAGAGCTTTTTTGATATCCACCTCAGCAAGATCAAGATCCAATGTCTCGATGTATGCTTGTGCTCTCCTAAACAATGCCTTTACATTCAGTGATTCAAGCTCCAACACCTGCCCATAAACATCATTCCAGTTTCAGTCATGTAGTACGCCCATCCAATTACTATAATAGTCACCCATATCAAAGGTGCAACATGTGGATATTGTCACACTGCTTGACAGCTTTAACTGGTGTCAAGAAAACCAACCTTGGTGGTCAATTTGATAGCCTCCTTGTAGTCTTTCAGCTTGAGCTTGCATGCAGCATTGTTAAGATTGCAAGTAATTTTGAGTGATTTGCCTTGCTTCTTTTGTGCATCATCAAATCCACTGTCATACTCTACAAACTTGAAAGCCTGCTCCACACAGAAGCACAGTGAGCAGAGAAAACTGTGCTGAATTTAAGGAAGTCCATTGACCATTTGACTCAGAAGGGTAGCACTAATTCACACTACCTTCTCATACTTTTTGGCTGCGCGAGCATATTTCCCAACTTTGAACAATGCATTTCCTTCTTCCTTTTTCTTCCCAGCAGCTTCAATTTTTGTGGGCGTGTCCATATCCCAGGATTCCTTTTCCTGCTCCAAAATCAAAATGCCAATGAACTCTTAACAATGTTAAAACCCACTCACAAAAACTGCCTTTCATGACACAAAAATCAACATACTATGTTCATCCTGCACAACAGATGGATGAAAGACCTGTTGAAATTACCTTGATGAAGTCCACCATCTCAATTTCATAAATAAGTGTAGAACTTGCTGGCACTAGAGCCAGATCCCTGGGAGTTGGCTCCCCTCCAAACCCATACTCAGGGGCCACTGTGACTGACGCTAACTCTCCTTTCTTCATTGTAGCCACAGCCTTATCCAGACCGGCAATTACTTGTTCTGCACAATACTTGGAGGGTCAGTGATTCACTTCTCTCTTGAAGTTGAAATCCCATTAAATGATAGTAAACCATTGAAAAGAACAAGGACACCAACCTACCTTCGTCTACCAAGAACTCAAATAATTCTCCATCTTGGCCTTTTTGCTCAAATATGGTCCCATCTTGCAGCTTCGCCACATACTTCACTGCACCCAAGTTTGTCAATGGCCACGTTGTCAACCTCACCATCACCATCAGATACATGGCTTTAAATCCCAACCAACATCACAATAAAAAGAAAGATTTCAGCTGACATGAAAATTCACCTTTGACTACTGCTCCATCATTAGGTTTCTCATAACCAGTTCCAGCCGTCAGAATCTTCTTTGTCACCTTCTTATCATCTGTAATTTCTTCCACTGTTTTCCATGATACCAGTTCAAGCTCAATTTTCAGATCAGCATTTGGTGGCACAGCAGCCACTGTCTCAGAGGCCACCCTACCCTTTGCACCAAACCCATCTGCAAAATCAACAATCCAATGAGTTGGCAAGATTCCTAGTCTCTCAGTACATCAAGTATCACAATTAGTTAAGTTCTCCATGTTTCCAGTCACCATGGATAGAGTCAAGGGGTGGCCAGATTACAGAATTATGTAGTGATTTCAGATTCAAGGACATATCAGCAAACAGGAAATAGAAAAGACTCCAATGTTAGAAAACTAAAAAGAGTAGCGGTTGGTCAATAATAACAGTCATACACATGTTCAGTGATGTTCAACATAATTCTTAACGGCAATGAGCAAATTCCATATCATTGACACTGACTTGTCAAAACCCGAAAGGGGGCAGAGGTCAACATCACAAATTACCTCACCAACTTAAACTGAACAAACAGGGTAAAATAGTTATCTATCAGAAAGGCCGGGGAAGAGAAACCTGAAGCTCCTGCTAATTTGAAGCCATGGAAAGACTCTACACACATTAACTCCTCCTTACTCTTAACCAAGGACATAGAAAGTTCAGGCTATCCTTCAAACCAACTAAACATTGAAACAGTGGGGCTTAAGGATCCTACCAAAAGCTTTACTAAAATTCCTAATATTTTGAGGGAATAGTGGATTTCCACAACTTACCAAAACTATAGGACATAAGGGAAATACTATGATTTAGACTTGTCAGCAGCAGTGAAAAAATGAATAAAAAACGTGTATACCAGCATACATCATGGACACAGAGAATATCAAATCACTTATTGGAACTTACACTGAGGCCTCACAGTCAAGAGAGCTTTCTCTCCTTTCATCATAGTCTTCACAGTTGTGCTGATGGCTGGGCAGAAATAACCTGCTCAAAATTCTCACATACAACCCAGAACCTCACCATTGGTTAGCTGCGACAAAATTACACACCTGTCTATCCTTAAAACTCGATGAGCCAAGACAGTCTCCAACAGCAAAAAGGCATGCCCTATATTTTCCAACCCCATTGAACTCAAAATTAGACATTTACCAAAGGCCTTTTCACCACCCTTGAAGCATGCATACAACCCAGAAATACAGACCTCATCATTCACCTGAGCTCGAGAATAGTAATTCTACAACAGTAATTCAATCATAGGTCATTCACTCTCACATTTAATAAACATCTTGACATACCATCTTTCACATAAAACTCCACACCATTTTCGGGCGTCTTTGCCACCACAGTTCCATCGTCCAGCTTCACTTCGTACCTGACTGCAAATGTACCACCACAAAATTCAATGTCCAAGTCCAAGATCTTGACCCAAACAAGGAATTATTTTTAAAAAATCACCATCAAGAAACTTCACCATCAGGAAGAGATCAACCTGTCACTTCATCTGCATCCTTTGGCTTCTCCCACTTTGTACCCTCAACAAGTTGCTTCTTGATGATCCCACCATCTTTACAGATATCTTTGACACTGGCCCATGAAATGAGCTCCACATCAAACTTCAGAGTAGCATTGGCTGGGATTGTAGGAGGTGAGCCAGCTTCTCCATATGCATGATCAGGGGCAATGGTAAAAACTGCTTGTTCACCCTTCTTCATCGTAGCAACTCCCACATCCCATCCCTTGATAACTTTCCCTGCTCCCCTCAAAACAGCACAACAGCAGTGGATCAAGACCAATTTTTACTCTGGAACAATTTATACTACTACCAACACCAAACAGGCAATGCCAGCAGCCAATGTTCTACCACTACACCCAGGAACAACACCAAGGCACAGCCCCAAAAAATATATACCTTGTCCCAGTTTGAATGTGAAAGGGTCTCCTCGGTCCCTGCTTGAGTCAAACTTGGTTCCATCCAAAAGAGTTCCGGTGTAGTGCACTGCAATAAGAACATAGGGAGAAATGTATTAAGAGACAAAAACACATCAGACTTCCATTTGTCCTCCGGTACATTGTATAAAAGCTTCATCAAATTAGAATAAAAAATCTCTCAAGAAACATGCAAATCTCTTGCAACCAAGAAACACACATACAAGACAGAAGTCGGTCAGACCGCATTTGAAATGCCAAAAAAAGAAAAACTCTTGGCAAATAACAAGAAGCAAATCGAATGAGAGCTTTCTATTGCAACGACAGGATCGGGTTTAATCTATCATAATGGGATCAAGAGGGCCAAAATTCCACGATAAACGTACCTTTAACCTCATCCCCTTTCTCAGGAGTCTCCCAGCCTTGTCCAGCTTTAACAAGCACCTTCTGCACTCCTCCTCCTTTCACAAGTTCCTGCACTTCACCTTCCTTCGCAGGTGCAGGGGAAGAGGCATCAAAGTCGTTGTCGGTATCCATGTCACCGATATCATCAGCATCAGGGAGGTCGAAGTCGTCCGCCATGACTACTTACTTCTAAGCCAAAAACACCCCCACCTGACTCACTCACAGGACCGTTATAGAAACAAGAAAAAAAGAAACAGCAGCCCAGAGAGACAAACAAACACTACCGAATCAGAAAGAAAAAAAATTCCAAGAAAAACACCGCAACGGCAGCAACTGTAACTGTAGCGCAAACAACAACAGAAGACAAAGATCCGAAAGAGCGTTGAGATAGAGCGAGGAAGTGCGCGGAGCAACAATCCCTTGTAGGCAGGTACACAGGAGGAGAGACAGACAGCGTTACAGACAGGAGGGACACACACACTCACAGAGGAAGACGATTCCACGAACGGCATGAACATTCCAGACCCACCTCCAAAGGGATTTTTGAGCCCCCCCTTCCCAAACGTCGCTGCAAAATCGGTGTCGCTAGAACCTTCTGGACTGACTTGCCGGAGAACGTCCGCTTGTTTGTTTGGGTTTGCCGGGCAGTCCGTCCCTCCGTCCGATCGCCAATTTCTAGAACTTTCTAAAAAGCAATTCAAAGACTAAATTAGATGCCGCGATTGCCTGCGAGATAACTTATCCCTCCTAAACTGAAATTAAATCAGCATTAAATCACATTGGTCCACTAATTCATTGACGAATCATTAATTAGATGAATACAACAAAATTGGTGCAAAAATATTTAATCAAATAATTGTAATTGCATTTGGTGGAGCTAATTAGTAAATTAATTAATTGAGTGAGATTAATTACACTGGTTGACTTTCTAATTATTTATTTATTTATTTATTTGGTTACCTGACTTTTAAAAGGGAACCATGATATGGAACTTGGGAAATTTTGCACTGAATTTAAATTTTATGTCTAAATCCTAACCAAAGTAGCAATTGGGTGTGAAGTTTTTTAATTTGCACTTTAGGAGGACATCTTAAGTTCTTAATGGTTATGCTGGAATCCTAGGAGAAAATGTAGTTAAATATTCAGCATCATATTTCAGCCCCTGCTAGGCTACTGCATAGTATACAGTATTCCTCTCACAATTTGCTTCACTTTCTTGTTGTAAGGTTTAATTATCATAGTGAACGCTTCTAATGTTTTGAGGGAATTGGTTTGGTCGTCATCATCATCATGCTTCCTCTCAAATTTTACTTCAATTTCTTGTTTTAGGGTTTTATGATGATAGTGAAGACTTCTAATATTTGGAGGGAATCCTTTCGGTCGTCATCATCTTTGAGTATTGCAACCCTAAGCCATCTCTTATGTTTGGAGAGACTCAGTCTTGGTCCTCATAAGGCTTCTGATTTAATGCAAAATCTAGTTGTTTTGCTTTTTCATCTTCACTTAACTACAAACTATGTGATTCATGATTTCCAGGTTTAGGGTTTTTAAACCTTGAGCCAAAGCACTAGTTCATCAATGGGTAAATGATAGGGTAGAAAGTGGTGGTGACGATGGTTGTCTCTAAGTAGTCTCTACCTAAGCTTTTATGTAGGCTAATCAATACAAAGGCAAGAAACATTATATACAGACATTTAGAAGTACTGAGAAATTCTCAATACTTTAAGATTTTAGTCAACCTGTAAAGAATTGAGAGATGACAATAGTACTCAGGAACAAATATTTCAGATCTAACCAAGTAACCAGCAACCATTAGCAACCATCAAAAAGAGGAGAACCCATCAAAAAGAAAAGAGGAAACCAAACCAAACCACAAGATTGAATTGAGCACCGGTTTGAACAACAGTGTTGGTAATACACATGTTCAGAGACCATCAACTGCAGCATGTACAGCATCAACCTACCATAACATCCCATCAAAGGCAAAAATCAAACATCCTAGGCAAATTTTAAGCTACTCTTCTACAAACAGGCCTGTAGGAAACCATGCCCATTAGTAGTTGAAGGGAGGGTACATAAGACACCAACCCATAATAGCAAATGCACTAACTTTGAGTCACACCATGTGCTCACCTTGGTAAAGTATCTTTGATCTTCTGGCCTGAAACAACCATTCACCTTCTAGTTCATGGTTTTCAACCAAGAAGGATAAAGCTAATTCCTTCTGTCAAAATGACTTTGGACAAGAAAACCTAGAAATTGTACCAGAAATTCAACTTGCCGTACAGTTGGCATTTAGGTGTTCAATCCTTGTAATCCAAAGCCTCATGGCAAAGTCCATTTGCATGTAAGATTAAGGCCGCAGTGGCTTCAGACCCAAAGCAGCTCGTAACCGATTTGCTTCTGCAATTTCAGGGTCAGGGTTGTCAGTGCCATCAGTTACCTGCTCTTTTTCTTTCTTTTCCTTCTTTTCCTTTTTCTTCCTCTTTCCCCCTGGCTCTCCATGTCCTGAGCGATGCTCACCATCCTCCAATAGGTCATCATCCTCCTGCCGTCCCCGTCGTGTAGAGCTGCATAAAAAAGCACACCAGTGTCTGAGTACAAAGACCAGCCTTGACACTGAACAGGTGGTCAATAACTGACTTTCAGATTTTGGGCCTGCAAAATGAGCTCAATTTTGCTAGCCCCAGAAGTCCAGTAATATGTGACAAGCTCACTGTCAAGAGCCTTCCATTTCACCATGGACTGTCCACAAACTCACAGGACAAACAAAGGTCCTATCAAATGCTGTCAAGAAAGCATGGAATCATGCCTTGGTCTGAAAAGCTCTCCAATTCACAAAGAGAAAAAAATAGAAAATGCCAAACTTTAGGAATTACCTTCTCTTGCGATCAGCAGAAGGTGAACGAGAACGCTGGTCACGATCTCGTTCTCTATCACGCCGTTCCCAACTTCGGCTACGAGAACGACCTCTTCGCCTATCCCGATCCCCATGTCTGTCTCTCTCCCGATCACGACCATGATCACGATCACGACGGTGATAATCCCTGTCCCTATCACGATCTCTTTCCCTGTACAAGTCTCGATCCTTATCACGGTCACGGTCACGATAGTAGTCCCGGTCACGGTCACGATCTCGTCCTCGATCATACTCACGATCTCTATCACGGTCTCTATCTCTGCACAAGAATTGAAAACAAGGTGATAAAGCTGTCTTAAGGGGTGTGCTCCTTCTCAATAGCATTTCAACTTTCAAGGTACAAAGGCTCTTCCAATCACATCCTTAACAGATTCAATGTGGTTAATTCTTGTGTGTCTAAATCCCCTACCATAGTCTGGTTCTCCAGGAGGACCAACCAAGTCAAGGAGGAAATGTGCAGCTCATCATACTTCTCAACTGTGCACTGCCAACACAGAGAAACCTGGCAGAGTTGCTAGAAGGCATCTACCCTCCTTGATATAGGAAGCTTATGATAGTGGCATGGTCCCATGCAGTATCTCTCTAGTGAAAGAGAGCTGCACAGGGCCCATTTGACTGCTAATGTTTCAGGCTACATGAAATATAGCCAGAGAAGAGCAGGCCACCTTATAAAGTACACAAGATGCTTCCACACATTTCACCAACCTGACAGCAATAAATGAACAGGAAAGGTGGACAAACCTATAATCTCGATGTCGATCTCTGTCTCTTTCCTTTTCCCGATCCCTTTCCTTAATCGGGCTCCTACTTCTCCTACGATCCTACACCCCAACAGACAACCTCAATATTATCAACTTGAAAAGTCATTCATCCACCACAACAGCCCCAGAGAGCTTCCAAGCGGGACTTAATGTAGACCCTCTTACCCCTGTTTGGGATAAACACATGAAGTACACCACAAGGTCTGGTGAGATTTAAACCAACCTACAAGTTGGAAAAAGACCACAAACTTCAAATTTCCACTAAGTTAATGGAAACTGCTCTGCTCATCACTTTCTGGCTCTGCAAAAAACTTGCAGGAGGTGCATAATCACCCAGAACACTCTTATCAATTCATTCTGTATCTTTCTTTAGAGAAACATAGGGAAAGGACAAAGTGTACTTTGTCAATGTCCATGGCCTCCAGGTCATTGACAGCAGCCTCTTCCTCTTCTTTCTCCTCCTCCTCCTCTTCCTCATCCTCTAAAGCACTCCGTCGGGGCTCCAGCTGACCTGCAGCCTCCAGAGTCCACCTGATACATGACAGATCCATCAGTTCAGTCCCTCCTGCAATATATGCAACTGCATGTGAGGCAGTCTCTCAAGCATCACATGAACTGGCAGATCCCTTGCAGAACAAGAATAATGCAAGTAAAATTTCCTCCAGACATCTGTGAAAAGTTGCCTGTTTTGTCTAAGAGCAGGATATACACAGATCCATATATAGTTGCTATCTTCTACACATCACAAAGCTACTAAAGAAATCTTATCGGCTCCCCTCAATTACACTCAGAAGAGTTTGATGCTATGAAGATTGAAAAACTGGTAACTCACCGCTTAGGCACACGAGGCAAGGCAATGTCACAACTGTAGTCTGTAGTCAATAGTTCATCAATCATCTCATCCACATGGCTCAGTGTATATCCTGCTCCACCACCAATGTATCCAGGGCTCATTTTAACCTCAAGCTTGCAATGGGAAATTCAATCCTTATATAATCAATGACTTTGACCTGATATATGCTAGCAATAGAGAAAAATAATGGAAGTCACTACTAACCCACTAACCAAAGCTAGCCTTGCAATGATGCTAATAGACCACATCAATGCCACTTTCTAGAGTTCCAACAAACCAAGTTTGGAAGGACATGTACTGACCGCCATCAGCCAGTTTCCGACGCAGCTTACGATAATCATTATAAAGGGGCTCCAAGTATTGATACACATCAGTTGGCTTCCCAACAAGCCTCAAGTAAAATGCCCCAAGTATTCTCACATATCTGTCTCCATGCCCAACCAGAGATAAACTTCACCCAATGGGTAATGGCTCTTCTTGGGCAATTGCATAAATGAAGACTGATCAAAAGTGCATACCCTAACCCTCATGAGAATCGAGGAATCTCCATACTGACGATTAAGAAAGCCAGAACAAGGTCTTACAATTTCCTTGAAGTCAAAGAAAGAATTCTCAATAAGTACATTCAAAACTGGGAAGAAGGACCAACAAGAAGGCAAGAACTGAAATGAAGAAACAGAAATGTGGGACATGTGTGCACCTTCAAGTTTCATTCCATTTACACTATAGCATAAATGGTTGAACAGAAGGACCTCCCTAAAAAAAAAAAAACTCATGACTCATCATTGTCATCAGCAGACCCTGGATGGTTTGGGAAAACCTTAAAAAACCCTAGAAGAAAAAAAGCTCTGCAGGAGATGGCCACCCACTTGTAATCCTCGTTCTTGATGAACTCGACAACAATCTCCTTCTCAGGTTGAATCTGGAGCATCTTAAGTGTAAGGCACATAAAGGGTGTGGCCTTCCGGTTGCCTCCAAATGTACCTCCAAAATGATCGAGCTCCATGGCCTTATCTACGAGTGTCTCAGCTGCCGTGCACCACGGATACAGGTCAAGACTATATTCTGCTGTCATGGTAAACTTGCACCCCAAAAAAAAAAAAACAAACAAACAAAAATAAAGCTCTCTGTTATTCCGCAGTTCCAAAAACTCGTCAGGGTTCATACAAAACCCTCAGAGCCACATTTACTCCCACAAACAACAAAGGCAATGATGGAGGAAAAAAACACATACCTGTGAGACCAAAGCACTGCTCCTTCCAATAAGTATTTTGGTATATCTTGGAGCGCAAGATCTTCTCCACCAAATTCTGAGGATTCGTGCCATGGACGCTCCTCGCCGTGGGGTCCGTCCGGTTCGCCATGCTGCTGCCGTAAGAAGACACGAGCTCCGAAAGTTGGCGATGCACTCCAAACCCTAAACAACAGCGTTGTTCTATTTTACCCCCCTCTCTCGCTTCCGTCACCTCCCACTTTGGATGAAAACGATGAACAGAAAAATGGAAAAGAAAAACAAATGGATGAGTTTTCTAGTGGTCATGGATCATATGTGTGTTGGAAGGGTTATTTTAATTTGGATGCTCCTTTCAGTGACATTGGTTAATTCTTTGTTTTGCACATCATGAGCCAGAGATTTATTATTTCAAAATTTGTCACCCACCAATATTTTTGGGGTTCAACCAATTTTGTGGACTTTGTTGGGGAAAAAAAAAATATTGTAGTCAATTGTTTTGGGTAGAACCAAAACAAAGAACTCATTGGGAAATGGTGGAGGTCATTGTATGGCATACTAACACCTGAGATGAGAGATAAAAAATTATCTAAAGTGTTCTGGAATGCTTTCAATGTTTTGGTTGAAGAATTAACACCATTTTTGAAAGTCCGAATGTCTTCATTATGTGAGGCCCCAAATTAAGTTAGGAAAATTGTTGCAATTGTATTGTACAAGTTTGCTCATGGGTTGAGCCCAAAACATATGTCAAACAAATTTGATGTGGGCGATTTATTGTACACAAGTATGTGGACATTGTGTGTGATGTGCTTTGCAATAAGGATAAGCTTTTTGACAAGTACCTCAAGACCCCAACCAAAGATCGCTTGTTGCACATCAGATAACAATTTGAAGACCTTATACGTTTGCCAACGAGTTGTGGTGCTATAGATGGCACACATATCCCAATAGCTGAAAGGTTAAATAGAAGGTATATTATTGCAGCTACAAATTATTGTAATCAAAAAAGGTTTCTTAACATTTTTTTACAAGCAATATGTGATACACAAAAGTTGTTCTCGAACGTTTATGTTGGCCAGTCAAGAAGAGTTCATGAAGGGGGTCAATTCAAAACCTCTTATTTGTATCATGACTTACGGATTCGATAGATTTTACAAAAGCTAAAAATGAACACTATTTGATTGATGATTTTGCATATCATTTATGTATTTATTTAAAAAGAATTGAAAATCTCATAATTCAAATGATGTGAAAAAAAAGAAATATGATAATAGCATGAATTTTGCTAGGGTTATCATAGAAAATATTTTTGGGTCTTTAAAAAATAGATGGTAGATATTGAAGAATTTCAATTCTAATGTTAACAAGGCCCCATCAATTGTCATAGACTGTTGTGTGTTACACAATTATTATGAGATGTGGAAAATCCCCAAGCCTAGTTATGTGAATTATGCAGCAAGAAAGGATAACTTTGCATGATTTAGAATTGGTAAATTATCAACCTTGATGGGTGAAGAACACACACAACAAGCAAGAGAATTAATGAGAAGGGCTTTGTTTAAACAATGGTTAATAAATCATCCATAAAGGTTTTGATTATGTGCATTGTACATTGAACATGAATTGAAATATATCTATGAAACAAAGTTGTTTGTTTGTTTTGTTTTGTTTTATTTTGTTTGTACTAATGAGATCCACCAAAATAAGATGCTTCAGGTTGCATTCTTGGTCTCTTTGGAAAGCTCTTGACAAGGAGAGCTACATTGGCTTAATTTCATGGTGTTTAGACTTACAATGTAGAAGTTTTTGAATATTGAATGATTTTTTCACTAAAAGTTAAATTAAATTGTAGCTGAAATTTTGGAGGAATTGGAATGTGCCTTTGGTGTTATTGGAAAGATCTTGATGAAAAGATTTAATGGAATTTATTTGGTAAAATTTGGATTCAAAATGTTAGAGATATTAATTTTTAGGTGATTTTTGCTAATGAAAATTCAAATAAATTCCAAAAAACTAGGTTTTTGAAGGAAAAATCAGTTGAGGATGAGGGAACACTTGAAGCAACAACACATGCCACACTAGTCTATCTATGAAAAAAGGTAGTTTGTTTTGTTTTGTAGTTATGAAATCCACCAAACTAGGATGCTTTTGATCATGTTTTTGGTGTCTTTGGAAAGCTCTTGACGAGGGGTGCATGGGCTTGGTTCCATTACGTTTCGGAACAAATTTTTTAAAATATTGAATGATTTTTCATAGAAAATTAAATTATAGCTGAAAATTTCAGAGTAATTGGAATGAGCTTTTGATGTTCTTGGAAAGATCTTGATGAACAGAATTTAATGAAATTTATTTGGTAAGATTTGGATTCAAAATGTGAGAGATATTAAAATTTAAGTGATTTTTACAACTGAAAATTCAAATAAATTCCCAAAAACCAAAATTTGGAAGGAAACATCAGTTGAGGATGTGGTAACACTTAGGCCAATGGTACAGGCCACACTAATATAACTTATTTCATCATCATACAATGGCATTACTTGACATTAATATGGTCATCACTCTCAAAACACATGATATCAAATACTATCACCTATTGAAAAATAAAATTAATCATGATCATCCAAGTTTACCACTTGATGATACATAAATAAAAACCTTGATCAATGCCACCAACTTCACCTATCATTTTTGGTGTTCCCTCTAAAATGTTATGAAATTTCTCATACCATGATCAAGAGGAAGGAGGAGCACTTGTTGCATTGCACACTCCATGTTCTTCATGATACTTCTCTTTCATCTTGGAGATTTTGTCTTTACACTGCTTCCAAATGTGTGGCATCTCATTAGGGAATGATGCATTGATTTTTTCCATAAACTCTTTCTAATCCTTTGCAACCATAGGTTGTTTTCAATATTTTCAATTATGCTTCTCCTCCCACAAATCAATTATCATTTAGAATTTTTCATTAATCCACAATCTCCCATCAATTTGAGGCCTTACCCCAAGTTTAAAAGCATTCAAGCTAGCATTCAGACTCAAGCCCAACCCCAAACCCGAAGGTTGAAAAGGAAAATTCAAATTCACTACTTGAAAAAACCCTAACCTTTGAGAATAACTAATATTGAACCCTTGAGAAGAAGGAGAAGAAGGTCTCTCCAAAAATAACCCATAAAAGAGTATGGCAAATTTTCTTCCATTTTTTTCTTCTAAAAACCATAAATAAAATTATACCAAAACATAATCAACTTGTATAGTTCCTTTCGTGACTCTTGTCTTTGGACTTTCTGTTTTGTGGACTAACTACCACTACTTTTTAAACTATGGATTAATTGTTGTTTTTTGGTTGCCTTTGGAGTTTTGGGTTTATGGGTGGAATGTCCTAGAAGTTACCAAAGGGTTTTTTTTTTCCATTTTACCCATGGGAAGTATAAAAGGAAAAGTTTTTTTCATTTTGTTAGTTGGCATAACAATGGTGTGAAACGTTTGCTTCAAGTTACCATGCTAACAACAAATGAATAGGAATATATGTTGGTCTACAAGGCATATCAACTCTCCATTTGCTACATGTGCCCATGGTTTCTATGTCCTCACCATGTATATTAGATAAAGGGTTTTAATTACGCCCCAAAAATTACAATACTCCATAGTGAATCAACATTTTATTCGTTATAAATAGTTGATGGACATCTTTTAATTTTTCCCTTTAACATGGAATTTATCCGTTTAGTTTTGTTATACCATGAATCATGGCTTTGTATACCTCATTATTCAAGCATGAATCATGTCCTATTATTTCTTCTTTTTCTTTATTTCCTTTATTTGTTTTTGTTTTCCCCCTTTTTCCATGGAATAAAATCTTACAAGTTCAAATCATTTTATAAACTCATTACATTTCAAATCAAGCTAATCCGGTGGGGATTTTATCAAATCCATAACCAACCTTTGAAAAAATCTTGATGCTTTTGATTGGTTGTCAAGTATATTATTAGGATTATTAGGGTTCCATTAAAAGAAGTCATGTCATTACAACTAATCATTGTGCAACTACATGTAACTAATTATCCTTTGCAACTAAATTAGTTATGTTTACAATCACAAAATTGATATTGTATAATTTTCAAGCCATATGGTTGTGTGTGCAACTAACATGCAACTAATGATGTACAAAATGGATAAGTGTTATAAAAATAACGACTTAAGCTAATACATATTTAAGTTAATATACCCAATATCTATAATATTAAGGTTAAACTCATGTTAAGTAATGTTAAACTTAAGTTAAACTAACTTAGGCTAAATTAATCATGGTTAAATGAATTATGAGGCTACACTAATGATGGTTAAACTAACACAAATTATATTAATAATGGTTAAACAAATAAAAAGGTTAAATTGAGGATGGTTAAACTAAACCTTGGCTAACTTAATTAAAAGACTAAATTAACCTAGGTTAAACTAACTCAAACACTAAACTAAATAATGATTAAACTAACTAAAAGGTTAAATGCTATAAGATTAAATGAACTATGAGGCTAAATTAATCACAATTAAACCAACTAAATGTGGTTAAATTAATCATGACTAAACTAAGTATGAAGCTAAATTAATTATGGCTAAACTAGCCTAGGCTAAACAAAATTAGTTGTTGTAAGTATTACATAGTATAAAGCTGCTGTGCACATACACTGCAGCAAAAACAACAGGTGTTTTACAAGGTTGTAATTTTTAGCCCAAGAAACATTAAATTTCTAATGACAGACCTTGATTTAAGCTAAGGATGGGTATAATTTTATAGTCTTGAGAAGCAACCCCCAAAAACTGTCCAACAGCATCACAACAATAGCTGAAGTGCAGAATTGGCACTTCTGAGCCAAAGTCGAAATTTATTTATAAATCCTGGGAAAAAAAAACCTAGGCTAAATATGTGGCGACTTTGGCACATTTTTTCACAAAATTCCTCACACATATTTTTCGGCTCACACATATTTTTGGGAGGGTGTTTTTTTCTCAATTTCGTGGTGTTTGGGGGGGATGATCCACAAGAGGAATTAGGCAAATTTGTTTCGGGGTAGAAATGAAAGTAGGAAAAATAAAATAAAAGTCTTGCTATATTTTGGCGAGCTGCTGGAACCTAAATGTCTGTATATGACGATTTTAGGAAAAACAAATTCCCTGAAAATATATGGCGACTTTGGCGCATTTTTTTCACAACATTCCTTTGTGTGAGGTGCACCGGACTTTTTTTGTCGCCAAGTGGCAAAAATTAGGGGAGGGGAAATTTAAAAAAAAAAAAAACCCCAAAAAACGCTGACCTGGTCCATATGTCTTGTAGAGACTGCGAATTTGACAGCTCGACATCGGACGAACGTAGCCTGCGAACTTGACAACTGGCGAGACTCGACTGCACAGAACGTCGACTGCGAACTCGCTAGCGAGCGAACTTCGACTGCGAACTTCGAGGGTAGGAAGGGAGGAAGAAAATCGGCGGACAAAGCACATTTGTTGACCACGCAGGATCTGGATCCGAGAACGCCATTCGCTCTCCTCGTGTCACAATCGGAGGATTGGTAAGCTGTCTCTCGCAAGTTACTTGAGCTTGTGTTTTGTTCCTTTTGTGTTGCATTTTGTGTTGTTAGCTTCTTCGAGAACTCTTTTTTTCGAGGCAAACCTGCCAAATCCTTTCTTGATTTGGGAAAGAAAACGCTACTCGTGGAAGTAGCACCTGAGAGGGTTAGGGTTTTGAGATTCGTTTTCTTGACGTCATATGACTGACTGACCGACTGACCGACTGACCGCCTGCCTGCTTCATTATATTCATCGCTGGTGTGGGTTTCATTGTCCGAGGATTTTTTTTTTCTTTACGAGGGTTTGATGAGCTTTTTTTTTTTCTTTTTTTGGGTTTTGAATCTCACAAGGTTCTCGATTTGTTGGTGTGTGCTGGACAGTGGTTCCTCTTGTTGCTGGATTCTCGTTTTGGCTGCACCGCCTTTGTTTGGGGGTGTGCTTTGGAAAGCCTAAGAAGGAGGTTACGGATTTTAGGGTTTTGTTTTTGGGGCTGTAAGAGGAATTTTTTTTCTGATTGATATAGGTTCAAGCTTATCTGGGAATTTAAAGCAGAGAGTCTGAACTATTTGAAGCTTATGGCGGTTGATTTCTGTGGGCAGGCTAGGGTATGAAGGTGTGCGATCAGCTAGCTGCAGGGATGAAGCTTTTGAGAGGCTGTTGTGCCAAGTGTGGGCATAGAGGTTGGCATTAAGCTGCTTTAAAATGTTCAACACAACCAAGATCTGAGGTTGTATGAGCTGGGTTGAAGATTGCATTTGGAAAGTTTTGAGGGCTGCCAAGGATCCCAGGGGCATATATTACTCAACGGAGATAGAGGGGTTTCTAAGGAAAATGTTTTGGCGAGTATCTGGCTTGTCGACCAAGTCTCCGGTGAGTTTGTTGAACCCCCATCTGTACAGATCATAGCACTTGGTTTAACCTGCAAGGTGCCAAGGATTACTTTTTCCATGTTTACACATCATAGTCTACATCAATCAATTGTCTGAAGGGTACATTTCCATTCAACTGCAGGTCGAGTCAGTGCTTGACAAAGATGTCTACAGCCTTGAGGAGCTTCTGGATGAGGATGACATCATTCAGGAATGCAAGTCTCTTAATGGTCGCCTTATCAACTTGTAAGTTTGTTGGTATCTGGGATGTAAGCACAGAGTGAACATGTATCAGGCTGCAAAGCTATGCCATGAAGCTGCTTTATCCTAGTCCTGAATCTTGACTGCATGGCTCTTTGGGAAATACAGCTTGAAGGGAAAGCTGCAAGTGGAAGCATTGCTACACTATGTCATAGATGAGCCACCGGAGAATGCTGACAACAAACAGGCATTCAAGTACATACTCTTGCATCTTTCCTTCAGGATTTCAATAGAAGAGGATATGTAGGCAGCATTCAAGCAACTTTACATGCAAGCACTCTAGCAATTTCAAGGCTCAATAGTGATTTAGTGACTCAAAATAGGTTGTTCTTGTTCTTCACAGATTGTTACATGAATAGCTCTGTTAGTCCTGGCCCTGATGCTTCCTTGGCTCTACATGGTTGGCATGCAGGTTTCCATTTATTGCTTGTGAGATCTTCACATGCGAGATAGATGTCATACTGAAGACATTAGTTGAGGATGAGGAGGTAGTGTACTTTGAATTCACTAAGGTTAACTTAAACTGCAAGCATGGAGACTTTCCAATACTTATGAATATATGTTTCAGTGTAGTGAGGTCCAAAAAGTACAAGCTATGTGTCCAGGAGAGCTTGATTGAGGAAATATCAACTTATGAACTACAAAGTGGGTAGCCTCTTTTGAATCCAAAGTTGATGCCATCATCATCCTGGTAAGTATGGACTGATCAGAGAATAGTTATCATATCTCAAGAAGGAAGATATTCTAATTGGATTTTTTGCAATGCAGCTAATGAGCCTCTTATTTTTGTTCTTGGAGCCTGATCGACCGCATGGAACTTTGTTGGCAGGATACTTTAGTAAGGTATTTGTCAACTTCTCCCAAATAAGTGACAACACAACACTGATGAACATTATGATTGGATACTTCATTTGTGCATGGTTGGTTGTTCTCCTCATTGGATTGAAGCTGCCTTATTCTCATGCAGTGGTCTTTACAGCATCATCCATTTTTGTGGATTATATATTTAAAGAGTGGTTCAGAGGACGATTTGCTCAACTTATCATTGTATGCTGCATTTTTCTTCTTGGCTAAACTAGAGGAATTCAATCAGATCTTAAAACTTCCTGTTCAAAGCTGGATACTTTGATGAAGTGAAATCTGTATGGCCTGGAGTCCGTAATGGTTAAAGTTGGGTGGTGGGTCCTGAACTTGAGATTGATGATGAAGTTCTCAAGAGGTTTCTGGGAAAGTAAGAAAGTTATCAGCTGCTTTTAAGCTGTTTAACAGAAGACTAAATTTAATGTTGCCTGTGAGATATGACTGCAGGTTGTGAGCTGCTTGCTGTTTAGAAAAACTATTCCAGTGATGCGCTATTTGCAAGTAAGCCTTAATCTCCCCTCCTTATTGAGGACCTCAACTTGTTTCCACCATTTGTGGGTACAGGCCCTTTGATTGTTATGAATATTTGAACCAATTTGCATTTTCTTCTTTATTCTCTTCTCTTCCCTTATTGGAAGATTGAGATTAGTGATCATGTACTCAGTGTTCATTATCAGCCTTCTTTTATGTGTGTATGCTTGGACAATTGTTCTTTCAGGAGAATATGGAAGTATTGAAGAAGCTGGTGGATCTTATTGGAATATCATCAATTATGGAGGTCTGTTAGCAGGCCATCTACCTTGGCTGTATGTTACATTCATGGCCATTTAACCATTCCCAACACTGGCATCAAGCCAAGTGGTTGGGACTGATGACCACCTTGCAGGTGGTTGAGTTGATTCACCAGTAGGCCATGCTAGATGTTACCTTCTATAGCCATACTTTGCTATAATAGAGGTCAATGGGTAAATTGCACATCAAAAACCAACTAGTTACCTGGGTGTCAAACCCTGGGGAGGGTTTGTGCCAACCCCATTTGACCCAGTTAGAAGGTGGTAACCCCCAAAAAGTTGGCAGTGACCCTGAGAAAGAGAAACACAGTGGCCCTCAGTCACATTTAGTTTGCAAACTAAATATCTCCCTCTTTTTTTTGTTCCCCTCTGTTTTTGTTTTCCATTCAGTACAAATGTCAGAAAGAACATGGAGATTCTGTCTGAAGTTCATGAGTGTCACCACTGGTTAAAAACGTTACCAATTTGCAGAGATTAAAGCACATGACCCAAAGGGATTCTGGTTTGTACATGTAGGTTCTGAGGCGATTGGTTGGAGCTGATGAACACATGTATGCCTTTCATGCGGATTCACTGCAATGGTTGGCTGAGGCAGATTTGCTTGAGATGCTTGTGGACAAGCTTAGCCCACTGGTGCCTTTTTCTTCTCCAGTGAATTTCTTTCGCATTGGTTTTGTAACTTTTGTACTAGTACACTGTTGGGGTGGTTATATTTTTTGAGTTACTGATGTCTGCTCTTTGTTCTTGCTGTTGTGCTGTATTATGGTTCAGTTTACAGTACAGAAATGGTGGGTGCAAATATCACCTCTTGTGCTGACATTGTTTGGACAAGGTGGGTTCAAAGTCAATTTTGTAACTGTGAGCTAACAGCTTTGTTGGTGCATGGATGCAGCACTCAGTTGAAGTACAATCTAATGCAGCAAATATCCTTTCAGCCATTACTTGTATTGCTCCTTGTGCATTGACTTCCAAACTTTCAAGCCCAAAGTAACAACACTCAAACTTTGTGGTTTCATTGCCATGCAGAATTTTGTTGAAAATTTTACTTTTGGTTGTGTGTTAATTCGGAATGAAAAATGGATATCCCTACTTTGAACTTTGTTCATGCTGAGTTTTGAGTGAGCACTTTTGGGACAAGGATTCATTGCCACCTTGCAAGTGGTTGTGGTTGAAATCACCAACTGGTCATGCTCTCTGGTAGCCAACCCAGCTATTATTGGGTGCCTGTATAAACTTGTTATTCTAATTAGGAGCTTCCAAATCCTTTGGGCAACCACATGGCCCCCTGTCATGGTAGTTAGAAGGTGTGACCTGTTAAATCAGAAGAGTTGACACTCAGTTACCTTTGGCTGGCAGACCGTGGTTTCTTCTCCTTCTCAGGCTAATCATTAGAATGAATGCACTTCTTTAAGAAGGCATTCGGAAAAAGTTGATGTGGCTGTGTTTGTTTGTATCTCTGCATCCTAGTTCTTACTTGAGGTGACTACTTACTTGGCAGGTTTATAGGGAAGCTATTCAATAATGTGTTGGAGAATCCTGACTCAAAGTCTACACTGGTGCATTCCTTGTCTGTTTGCATTTCTCTCTTGGACCCTAAGAGAGCTGCATCAGTAGCAGCTGCAGGGGTTTCCAGGGGCCAGCAAAAGATAGAGCATATCCTCACTGCAAATCCAGAAACTGTTGTTGGCATGCTCCAGAGATTAGGTTTGTGGCTTTCCAACCTGTCTGCCCATTGTTGGCAAGTTTATATTTGCAGGTATTGAATTGATTAGAATGCCTCATGTTCATTCCAATATCTCAACGACTGCGAAGCTGGGGGTTATCAATAGTCAATTTTACAGATTCTTGAGACTTTGTAGTTGTAAGAAGTTTTTTGTCTTCCAGATGGTCAGTCTTATTGTCTTTCTGAAGGCAAAAGGCTACCC
>Ga0116231_10002176_pt1 | contig 41047 bp, 38 predicted proteins | sample S1TSphgellanicum_2_FD_89695 | JGI IMG/M metagenome (GOLD analysis project Ga0116231, IMG submission 89695) | Host-associated microbial communities from peat moss isolated from Minnesota, USA - S1T2_Fd - Sphagnum magellanicum MG | ecosystem: Host-associated > Plants > Peat moss > Unclassified...
AAAAAAACAAGTAGAGATGCAAATCATATAAAAACAAAAAAACAAAAAAAATCAAAACAACAACTCCCCCCCCCCCCCCCCCCCCCCATTTCTAGAAAACATTAATAAAAGTAGAGGACAACAAAAAATATTTTGAAATCCATACCAATGTTGTACAAACACACAAGCGATGATGGACCTTAAAAAATAAAGGAGAAGGCAATGTGTAGTGGCAAAGAATAAATGCAAGCATGCTTACATCCCAATTGAAGAAGAATGGGGAGGGAGGGGAAGGCACCTACATCAACAAAGAATTCCACAATGGTTAATTGTAATAGTCACTAATGGAGCTGCCAAATGTTGGAGACTTGTAGGTTGTAACCAAATGGTGTTGAACTGGTGCATTATGCTCCATCTGTCTTCCCATGGCATAGCCTGCATTCATGTGCAAGTCATTTTTGCATATGAATCACTCCTTAACTCCCCCACCAATCTTTATATTAGCTACCATTCAACCAAATTATTGTGCCCTTCATTTGATTTTGATCCACACCAAAGGCTCATCTACAAAGAAAAATTGTCGTTATGTCCAAAAGAAACAAAACACCACTCCTTCATATCATGATGGATACGCCTTTAAATCCCCACTTTTTGGCAGAAACACCAAACAATTGCCATACTATAATCAATAGTCTCCAGAAAGATGGAAGGAAAGAAAGAAGGAGAGGGAGGGGGGGAGACACAAACCACTTGCCTTCTCCCAAAAAACCAACTACATGCCCAAAATGGTACTTGTAGAAAGGCATCAAAGAGGAAGGGGAAAAAAAACGAAAGTTTCAATATTTAGAATGCAAAAAACAAATGGAGAACCCAAACAAAGAAAATTTTGCAAAACACATTCAAACACTTGGGAAAACCATCAAAATCACATCAGACACTTGTTACGACCTTTTCGTTTTTGAAAAACCAAAATAGGTACCTACCCCACTTTAAATGTCCCCTTAAAAACATTATAATAGATAGAAGAACAATTTCAAAATTAGATGTTATCAACGGCCTTGTTGTTGGGGGAACTAGAAGAGATGATGATGTCACGAAAAAAGAAAGAGTGCTCTCTAATTAACGTTGTTGATGCTGCTAAAGCACACATTGCCCCAGCAAGGCTTTAAGCTTCGAGCTTTGGAGCATTAACACTAAAAAAAGCCAAGGTCTAAACCCAAGCTCTAAAGCAATGGCAACTTCTGACATAGATAACACACATTCATAGACACAACTTACAACAAATTGATAATTATATAGAGAAGGAAAAAAAACAAAGACTTCAGAAAGAGATGTAAAGGAGACACTGACAAAAAGAATTGCAACAACCATTGCCGCAACATTCTTCTCTCACATTTGGGGAGAGAAAGGTGGATTGGCCCATGTGGCCTCACAAGGATCATTAATTTTAGGGTACTAGGCTATTGTTCAAAAAACATTATATTTTAAAACCTTTAAGACCTCATCATTGTGTGGCTTGTGTTACAAATATTTAGCCTTATTACAATTTTTGAAAAATATGAACGATAATAAAAATAGTCCAAACTTAATTAAAAATACATTATCCTATTTATAGAAGGTAATGTGTCCTTTCATAACTTTTTTAAGTGTTTGATCATAGGGTTTTAAATGCATGAAAATAAGGGCTTTATATGTTCTATCCAAGTTTTTTCAAACAATAAAACCCCCTAACTTTGAAGGGTCATAACTTTCTCATTATAGTTTGAAATCAACTTCTGTAAGGGCCTACTAATGCTCTAGCTCAAGGGGCAACTAATCTCTTTGAAGACCATGAGCAAAAAATGGTTGATTATTGAACCCTTGGAATTTGAACCCTTAAGTGTTTGGTCATGGGCCGGTTCCCTTATAAGGTTTTTTTATTTATTGTTGAGGGTTGGATGTAAGTTGGAAAATATAGGAAAAGGGTATGAGTATAAACCTTTCTTCTAAATTTGAGGCTCCCATTAGGAGGCTAGTAAGTTGATTGGAGGGGTTGAAAATCTAAAATGGTCTATCAAAACCCTTCACATGCATGAAAAAAATAACCCAATTTTTTTCTAATGTTAATAAGTTTTTTTATAAAAGGAACATTTGAAATCTAGGAGATGAACCTAGAATTGTTATTCATCTCCACTGATTAACAACACCATTACACTTATTTACCCATATACCCAAAGTTTTCCTCTTTTAAGACATTCTTATAAATATGTTGTGTGTGAAATGTTTTTTGTGTTTTTAGGCATATATATGTAAATTTTGTAAAACTTTTCAAAATTAGGACTTTGTGTTAATAAATTGAATGATTAGTCTTCCCTTTTTTTCTTTTTTTAAATCAAATTTTGTCATGTGTCAAATGACTATTATTTTAATGATTTCTACCAATTTTGGGTAGATATTTGAAAATTTTGGATATTCACTTCCAATATTACAAGTAATATTTAGTGAATATCATCAAAGTTGATATTCAAGTTGATATTCAGGAGTCATCTTGAATACTAGATTTTTGATATTTAGGAATAATCTACAAAATATCTAGATTTTTTATATTTGGGTCAAATATCAAATCCAACCTGAATATGGATATCAAATTAAGTCTAATTTTAGTGTTAAGGCTAAGGTGTTAATTTAGGTTAGGGATTGGGTTAGGTTTTTGATTAATTTAAGTTAATAAGGTTGTGATTAGTTGTAATTGTCGCAACCTTAAATCTTAAACCTAATGGCTAGGAAAGGAAGGAAACAATATAAGGCACTAAGATAAGATTTGTTTTGATAAATATGAGATTATTAAGGACATGTAAACAACTTTTTACATTATGTACTTTTTTTGCATTTAATTTTGAAATTTCTTTTGGTTATTTTAATCTAAATGACATTTGCTCATAAAACATGTGTAATTGGAGTATATGATATTCGGTAATGATATCCAACTGACAAATAATGACATATATACAACAGATTGATATGCAACTAGGATAAAAGGTTTCAAAATATGATATTTGACCCAAATATTTGAGTTTAGAACAATTTAAAATTATGATATTTGATATCTAGATAAAGTCATAGCTAAATATCCTTATTCGATGGATGTGGCAAAAAGGTGATATCCACCCAACATTAGTTTCTAAAAATGTGTTGTCATTTAATGCAAAATTTATTTTGAGATGTTTGTCACTTTGATGCCATAAAAAAAATAAAATTTAAATAAGTAATTGTTTTTGACCCATGTTAACAACCAACAAGTTTTTCCATAATTGGTCAATATCGTGTCAATGTGAATATTTAATAATTGAAAGCATATTTCATATCCATTGATACAAGGTTTATATAAGAACCTACATGTTTTGAAGGGATCTCAAATACATGGAAGTTTTTATACAAACCCTCTCATTATGTCCATTTCAAGAAGATTTGAATATTCATGTTCATACCCAATGTCAAATGAAAAAACCCTTAATAACAATACTTAGCTTGGTAAGCTTGTGTTAACATGGACATACCCACCCAACATTGATACATATTTTAGACCTTTACATATTATGAAATAAGCCCATTTCACCTCGAAATGTGGCAAACATGTTAAGGTGAGCTACATACTAATTAGAAATAAATTTTATTTGATAGTATAAGGATTGTCCATTTGAATTTAGCTTCAGATTTTGGGAATGTCCTTCACTCATTGTGAGACCCAAGATGGAGGTTATCTTGAATTTTTATGACTTTGGCTAAAATTTGAGCAACCTTTCCAAGCACAATTGTAGGGCCTTAGCAACTTTGGCATATGTTTGGCAAGTAATTAATTAATTTTGAAGATTTAAAATTTTTACTTTGAAGAAAAATATGTTTTGAAAATTTAAGTATTTCTGAAATTCATATTATTTGTGTCAAAACCACCCAAATATTACAGTAGTTCCCTCCTTAAACTAGTGTGAGGAGCTTTCACATGTAACCTCTTACACATTTTTGATTCTCTAGCACAACCTATTTTTTAATTTTGAGCACAAGATATTTGATTCTAGGCAAGGGGTTTGGACCAAAGTGGGGTAGGCACCAAACCCCCTCTAGATATCAAGATGGGTATCAAGTTGATAATGGTGATTATAAAAAAACCAAGTACCCCGTTATGAAAAACTATGATGTTCAAAAATTGTAATACCCAAATATATTATATAAATGCAGCTTTTAAAAAATTGAAAAAAACTTAAATATCCATTTAAAACTATTGGGTTTTGGTTAGTTTTTTCGTGAAGCTCAACAATTCTTTTGAAGTTTTTGAAATAGTCAGAACCAATGGGTCTTTAAATCTGATTTTTTTCCAAATATTTATCTTTTGGCATAAAAATATATTTTTAAAATTCGAATTATAATAAACATGCCCAACTTTGCAAAATCCAAACCACTTGTACTTTCACACCCAATTTCAAACCATTTAAAATTTTTGTTCTTCTTAATGAATTTTCTTTTAGTTTCATTTTTTTCACTTCAGTAATAAAAATAGGATTTTCTTGAAATCCTTACAATTGAAATGGTAGGTGTTTTTAGACTTGGGAGATTAAAAAATTTGTCAAAAGATTGACAATGTTACGAAAGGATCTTTCATGATTATTTTGCACCTTTGCCTATGTATGGTAAGAGCTAGTTTAAATGTTGATATATGATGAGTTGCACATTATTTTTGAAAATAATGCATTGCGTTTAAGAGTACAGTAGAACCTCTATAAATTGATCCCCCCAAATTTTATAACCTTTCAAATTTTATCACTCCGGCCCGGTCCATCAATAGGACCAGACAAAAAAATTATATTCTTATAACTTATCACTTTTCCTCTTTCCCGACAATTTTATAATTTTATAATTCGTTTATTTCTCGATCAATTATGGTGGAAATAGCTAGTGATAGGCTTCTGTTTAAGACTATTTTGGTGGAGATGGCGTACTGTGTCATTCATCTTCACAATCAAGTCAACAAAAGCAGGATAACTATCCTTTTGCTGTGTCCAGAAGAGTTGGAGCTTGGAAAGCATCTCCAATGCCTCCCTCGATGTGACCACCGGAAGCTCCTGGTTGTCGTCGTCATTGTCATTGTCCGCGGGCAGTGGCAATGGCTGGAATTGCTCGATGATAGCCTCTGTAATGTCATCATCGGTGGGCACGCTGGCAACTGTCTCCTCGTCAGGATAGTTGAAAAGGTTGCGAATTTCCATGGGGTTGCGATAGTGGAACTAACAAATCTGCTCTTCCAATTCAGCGACCAATTCAGCGACCAATTCAGCGGGGGGTTCGATTTCCTGGGTGGCGGTCGCATTTGAGCAGAGTTGACAGTGCTAGAAACAATTCTTGATGGTCGTTGACTGGACATCTTGCTTCCAGGCTGCGATGGCGTTTTGGATGTCGTCAAGGAGGTTGATCTTCTCCGGGTTTGCAACGCTGCTTTTAATCCTTGACAATAGTTGGTTATTGAATCGACGACGGTAATAGGCCTTGAATGTGCGAATGATTCCAGCGTCGTACGACTGAATTTTCGAGGTGGTGTTTGGCGGCAGGTAGAGCAATGTTGTGTTCCTCAGCTGAATGTTGAACTTTTCCAGATCGGCGTCTTTGATGTGCGCACTGTAATTGTCGAGGAGCAGTATCACCTTTCGTCCATCCATGCGTCGATCAAAAGCCGTTAGCCATAGTTTGAAGATGTTCTGTATCATCCAGGCATTTTTGTTGGCGTGGTACTTGTAGTCGAGGTTGTCGATGTTGATGTTCTTGAAGTAGCGGGGGTGAAACGACTTGCCGATGATCCAGAATGGCAATTTGTTAGACCCGTCAGCGTTGTAGCATATAGTGATGGTGATGCGCTCTTTGTTCTGCTTGTGACCTTCGAGCTGTTTAGTGGCAAGCAAGTTGTCGGCTTGCATACGGTAGAAAAGCCCAGTTTCGTCCATGTTGTATATGTCAGCAAGTGCATACTGGTCTAGGATTGTGCGAATGCGTGGCAGGGACTCCTCGATGATCTTTGTGTCCGTAGCACCACTCTCGCCAAATCGATGGTGCGACCGTATCTGATGCCGTTGCTTGAATTTGGCTAGCCATCCGCTCGAGAACTCGAATTTTGGCACGTCAAAATGCAGCCTTTCCAGGAATTGGGCAGCCTTCTGGCGGATCATCTCCCCGCTGATGTTGATATTAGCCTGGTACGCTTCCACCCACTATGCCAAGGCTTCATCCACATCCTGATACATGACAGTCACCGGGTTTTGGTGTTCCCATTTACAGTTTCTTCCCGTGCTAGTAGCTCTGCCGAACGTTGCAGAGTGTTACTGATTGTCGCCTGCGTCATCATCACCTGATGAATCTCCTCCAACCACTTCACCAGGGCCCTCTGATTGAGGGCTGGATTGTCCCTCTTATATCGACAAAGGGTAATGCGCAGGGACTTCGTTAGATGGTTGCGAGCTGGTTTGGGGGACTTCACCATTGTTGGTTGTTGGTGAAGAAAAAAAATGGGTCCTGCCTTGTTTTTATGCACAAACAGTGTAACAAAATTGATCTACAAGTCTTTGTATTCGCTCGGCAACTGAACTACATATCTGGGGATACAGTTCGAAGCAAAAACTAGTCGTTCGTCGATTTTCTAGAATGTTCCCTGATGTTCCGTCCCTACCGATTCATGTGGATCTGACTGGATTAATCAAGTACTGTATCGACAAGAAGGCTCCAAAACGTTCCGTGACTTTCCAAGGGGTCTTTGCGACCTTCTGCAGAGTGTAGCTCAGATCTGTATCGTGTATATCTAGTTTAGGGCAAAGTGTGAAGTGCGTTGGAGGGACAATACTCCGGTTACAAATAGGTTCGGAAAAAAAAGTGTTAGACTTCAGATTTTTTCACCCTTTTTCTCTACCAAAGACGAGTTGCCTTGATGATAAAAAATGCAAAGAAAATGGGAAAAAAGAGCAGCCTGCAGCTTTTGAACCATGCGCCTCACAATTCCAAATTCTCCCATAACTTATAACCTCTCAAACTTTATCACTGGCTGTCGGTCCCTAGGTGATAAAATTATGGAGGTTCTATTGTATGATAATTTTTTTGTGCAACGACCTAATTGTATAAAAAAATTCAAATTATTTGCAATCCAAAAATGTATTGTTATTCTTCGACAACTTGCATATGGAATAGGTGTAACAAAAAAGACATGGGCACATTCAATACCCAATTGATTCATTAAACTTGAAATATGCACCTAACTGCAAATGGTTATATCATCCTTTATTGTGTTATAGCAACAATATGTTCCAAACTCTATAAGAATTCCTACTCTTTATATCGGATCTAAAACTTAAGGTCTCTAGGGGTCAAATCACTCCAATTTCCTTCTCTTGAGTTTAATTGGTCACATCCTGTCTTTTCATTAACCACAAAATACAACAACCCATGAAACATGCACCTTCACATATCCATAAATAAAGTAAATGAAAAAACCTTCCCTTGAATCCCTTGAACACATAATCCCTTATGGATACTACAACACAAACACACAACAATTTAGCCACCATAACAACGACACTATCCCAATTACGCATCATGAAGACTCCCATCTCTCAGAATTATCACTTCATGAGTTTGACAAAAAGAAACCCAACCCCTTACTCAAGGATCAACATTTTTGGACAATATCGGCTTAGGCATCCTTTCGGAATTCCCATATGTGAGGGTACTTTCTCACAAAATAAAACAAACACACCAAACTTGCACACACAAATGCAATAACTTTGAGCAATCTTCAGAAGATCGATCTTGAGATCCCTTATTTTCTCATCACTCCCCTAGTCATCAACCCTTAAAGCTACTGCTTGACACACATGGCACGGTGGAAATTTCATTGCCTCAACATTAAGAAGCCACATTACACATTCATCTACTTTATGTCTACAAAATTCAAAAAGACTATGCAATTTATCTTTTCCTTCTCCTAGAACATTTGTTGAAGAAAAATCTTTTTAAATGTCCTCATCCATCATTTTTCCAATCCAATACTTATCTTCTTGACCTCCTTTCTAGAAACCATCACCACAAAAGGGACGAAACTTCCATAACTCGAAAAAGCTAAAAAACTACCCCAACAACATCCAATTCCCCCACATTCAAACAAAATGAATCACAAACCCACACTAAACGTCATCATACATAATTTGCAAAACAACAAAAACACAAAAATGCAAAGTAAAACAATGTAAAAATAGCACTTCCCATTTACAAAAACTATTAGAACTTTGTCGTGGTTGATTGGTTTCTTCATCCTTTTAGGTTTTCATCCACCCATAATTTCTCATCACATAGGTGATGATTCTATGGAGAAATACTACAAACTCAATGAGAGTATGAGAAATGAATGCTTCAAATGATTTGTGTGCACCATCATTGTGTTTGTTTGGCCAATGTATTTAAAAGGATTGACCCAAGTTAACATTGAACAACAATTGGAGACCAATGCAAAACAAAAATTTCCAAGAATGTTTATGAGCTTGGACTATATGCATTATGAATGGAATAACTACCATGTTAATTGGCAAAGATAGTTCCAAAATAAGGATGGAAATAGGTCCATCATATTTGAAGTAATCGTGGACCAATGCTCTAGATTTGGAACATTTTTGGCTTTTTTGATGGAACAAATGATATCAACATTCTGGAGTGATCATTGATAATTAGTAATTTTTTTGGCAGGAATTGGCAATGATTTTAATTTTATTATGAATGGAACAACATATCCCTGTTATTATTTTTAAGAGATGGAATTTATCCATGGTGGTTTTGTTTTGTATAGACCATACATGAGCTAGGAGATGGAAAAAAACAACATTTTACAAAAATGCAAGGTGTGAAAAAGGATGTTAAAAGATGTTTCGGTGTTTTACAAGCTCATTTTGTAATCATCCAAAGTCCATGTAAATTATGGTAGATGGATACAATTTATGAAATGATGGTTGCTTGTGTGGTTTTCCATAATATGATAATTAAATATGAAAAAAACGATCATTTAAAGCCTTTGTTTCAACAAGAAAATATTGGGCAATTGAGACAAGGGTTAACATTTGATTCATTCATGCAAAACAATCAAGAGATTGAAAACTCACAAACCCACTTCAATTTAAGATTAGACCTTGTGGAACACTTGTTAGCAATGAAAGGCTTTCTTGTAACCCTAGCCTTGGGTTTGCGACCAAGGCAAAGGGGTTGCAAGGGTGCGGGCCAAGATTGAGCCCGAGAGTTGCATTTTCATGCCCTCGGGAGTGCAAAAGAGTGTGAGGGAAAGAACCCTCACACTACCAAATGAACTCCCATGTTGAGAGTTGAAGTCCCGGTGGACTCCCGAATGTTCAAAGAGTGATTGCAAAGGTCAAAACCAAATGGCTTGAAGAATTCTTCATACCATCGGAAAGCTATTGAAACTTAGATGTCTAAAATGGGCTCGCATCACCCAATTGGACATCTCAAACACAAGTTATGGCCAAAAGAAGGGCCAGGAGTCAAATTGGCAATTTGACTCCCGATTATTAAAAGTCAGGAATCGACCCAATTTTCCTAATTGCAGGTGGCTTGCAACATACCGTTGGAAAGCTCTTGACAAAGGCTACAACTTTTTTTTAGACCTCATTGCAATCGGAGGTTTATACACAAAGTTATGGGGCCCCAAAGTTGTAGGAGTCCCAACTTTGGGAATTTTGAGACTCCCACTTGGGAGTCTCGAAACAAAAAACCATTTGGATGTGAGCTATGTGGAGAGGCACATAGTATACTATAAGGGGGAAGGTGCTGGCTTCCCCCAAGTCCGGGCCGTGGTGAATCTTATGAATCTGAGTTGCCCGTGGCTCGTCCTAGCACCAAAAATGCTCCAATTATGCACTAACCACCTTGTGTTAGTTTTGTGTAGGTCCATGTGAGTAGTTGATGCTTGTCACTCTTCCTAATCCCATCTCGGAGCTCTAGCACGCCCTTTTACCCCTTCAAAGTGTTGCAAGCCAAGGAGTGTGCCCCGACTTTTTGCTCTTCCATTGTTTTTAGTTTGGATTCACATTTAAGTCCATTAAGGAGCTTGGGGGTGCATTAGGCTTCAACTAATTTACTTGATTGAAATAAAAATCTTCATTGAGATTAAAGGCTTGGGTATCAAAACTATTATTGATCCAACTACTTTTTTCATCTTTCTCTTCACATACATTAGGTCCATTGTGCATAGTTGTAGAAGCACCCAAGTTTGGGTCTTTTGCCAAAATTGTGTAATTTGTCAAAAGTTCAACGACTATTGTTAATAATGAAACTTCCAAAAGTGATGGAAGTAGTGGGGCAAGTCGAAGTTGTCAATGTAGTTTGTATAAATTTTTAAAGTGTCCCAACTTTATGTACTTGTGGGCCTCAAGGTTTGCAAATTCATCTAGTTGAATTTGGAAAAACATAAGCTCATTTTGATCTTCCATTATTGCAATTTTTGGGTGTAATTGTTGCCATGTTGACAATGGTTCTTGCTTGTGCTCTAAGTGCATTTTCTTTCTAGTTTTGATTTAAAAAATCTTCTTTAGTTGTTCGTGAACCTTGTGGCCACTTCAAAACTTTGGCCTTGCCACGAATTTTCCCATTTGCACTAGCCTTAATATTTTTACTATTTCTTCCATGCTTTCAACAAAATTCATTAGTTCAATATGAACTTTCCTCTTCATGGGGGTTAGTCAAATCCTATTTTCTTCTCTAGTTTTTGCCCACCTAGGAACATATTTAAGAATCAACCAGTAATGTATGAAAATGAACAAACCTTGTTTTGGATGTTTTGCTTTGAAAAGCTCTAAAGCTGTTTGGAGTGTATTTTCAAAAAATTCACAGCTTTTATTGAGAATAGCCATTGCTTCATAATTGTAGCAAAATTTTGTCACATTGTGTTTGATCACTCCCCATTTGGTTTCTAAGCTTTTAGTTGGATTCTGCATGACAAAGAGGCTAATTATTGTTATAGTGTGTAGTAATCTTCTCCCAAAAACTTGATTTTTTTCCTTGTTTCCTATGATAAGATCTTGTAACACATGAAACATTGACATACATAATTACTTTTCTTCATCTACCATAGGTTCTTTTCCTTTTTTAGTTTTCCTCCACCTCGTGTCAACATCAAATTCTTGTGTGTCCATGAAAGTTTGCAACAAACACATAACACACAATGTTGGCATGGTCAATGTTGTTTGATTACATCTATGAAACCTTTTGTTGAACTTAATATCTTCCATCAAATTGTGAAACCAAGCTCAAAACTTAACATATCTCAACAATTTATTTGTTGTCATTGGTGATTGTTGGGGGTTGATAAAACTATCATTTTTTTTGACAATGATATTATGTTGTTGTAGAATGATATACAAACATGGTTGGAGGTGCTTTTAAGAGCTTTGAAGTCCCAAGGTTCTTGAAAAAGAAAAATCTACTTCAATGTTAATGGAATATTTTTTTAAACGAAGGGTATAATAAAAGTGTGGCCTTTTCGATATTTCACAATGAACCTCTAATTATCAACATGAATGTGCCTTAGTGCATCTTAGTCATATAATGGTCCCTTTCTACCATTTCCATTTGTCCTCTAAAATTCTCACAAACCTACCAAACCTTATTACACATTTAACTATTAGTTCATAAAAAATGACTAAGGAAAAAATTCAAACCACCAAATCGAGCAATTTTATATTGGCCAAAACTCTTTTTTTTTTGATGGTGTGCTTTGTAGAAGTGTATTAGCTTAGGCAAAAAAAATTGATGATGACCATGTCTAGGAATAGAATATTCATATATCCAATGAGATGATTGAACATACATTCGAGAATGTTCATATTTTTTCCTTGGAGGAGGGGGGAGGGGTTTGAGGTGAGGATGGAATTTTTATATTCTTGTGTTCTCATCATGTTCCCAATCTGTTTTCATATGTTCTCAAATCTCAATAGGTTCTTCATGATGTTCCCTAGGTTGTCGATATGTTCCCCAAAGGTGTTCCCAATAGCACTTCATTTTATCCCTTATCCTTTGCCAATGTTCTCCCCTTCTCACCTCTAGTATATCTGAGCCAAAGAGAGGCACTCCATCCTCACATAGAATTTCTATTTTGGGAGAGCTTCACAAGTTTCATTTAATTTTTAATTTTTAATTTTTTCTTGGGTGACAGGCCAATCAAAATGACCCCATTGCAAAAGAAAACAAAAAAACAAAAAAAAACAAAAAAAACAAAAAAACAAAAACAAAACTTGGGAGGCAACCCATGTAATGAATATGAGAGGGCATTAATACACAAGCCTATTCAACACCCTCCATATATATTAGTGAATAAAACCCTTGAAGTACTTTACATACCTTTGTATACCTATTGTCTATTACCATCTTACCATAGTTAGTACACCTACTAGCTATAGCATTGAAAAACATGGCACATGAGGGGAGGAATGACTAGGTAGGTATTTTAAATAAGGTGGCATATAATGTAGCTAGTCAACCTATAACCTAGCCAGTACCCCAGCTTGGTTTAAAGCGAGTAAGCCCTGGTTACGCCCTGGTTGTAAATCCGACCTTGTACTATGGATGAAAACATTAGGTAGAATGGAATTTGCAACAATTGGCAGCTGATGCCCGAATACTGAAAGCAATAGATGAAAAGGATGATGTGTAGAGAGTGTGGTTGATTTAACCCTGGTTAAGTTAGAGAGCCAGTTTTTTCCTTTTCCCTTCAACCACGTCTTTCGTTTCGTTTTCTTTTCTTTTTCTTTTCTTTTACACTGTGTGCCCTGTTGCGACGAGCGTGGTTTTGCGGAGGAACATCGTGCGCGCGTGCGTGCGTGCGTCCGTGCGTTTCTGGCTTCCCTTGCGCAGATTTGGATGATCGCTCGTATAGCTTTCACAAGCTCCATCGATCTTGTCGAGAGCGTGGTAATTCTCCTCTTCCTTCCCTTTCTGCCCGTGGGGTTGTTCTTTTTCCTTTGTCTCCCGCCTGCTTGTTGTGGGCATTTTGTAGCTGCCATCAAGGTTGGATAACACTTTCAGGAGCAAGATCTGAAAGAGTCGGGGAGATCAAGATCTCGAGGCCTTGAGGGGAGGAGAAATTGAAAATCTTGCTCCACTTCTCCGATTTGTTGATACCTTATGTGAGTGTCATCTCCATTTCTTCGTTTTCGCATTTGATTCCCTCTTGTTTCTTGGAGTTTTTTGAAGTTGTGGTTTTGCCTTTTCTGGTTCTTGCATATGGCGCCAAATGCAGGTCTGGGTGGAGTTTTTTTTTTTCCTTTTAGGGTTTACCAAGCTCTTGAAAGCTTAGTGCTTATAGAGATCTGTAGTGACATCTGATGTTTGGAAGATCCCATCTAGAGCCTGCATGGGTAGGGGAAGGGCTACTAAGATGCTATGAAATGGAATCATGAGCTGTTAGAGTAATGGGTCATGGCAGAAAGAAGGTATTCATCAGATGTCAAGGAGATAAGACCTTTCTTTTCAAAATTGGTGCTCTGTCCCGTCATTGACATTTGGTTCTATCATGGGTTGCATGCAGATCAGAAACTTAGGGGAAATGGAGAATGGGGCCAAGATTTATGTGGCTGGACACCGAGGGCTTGTAGGGGCGGCCATAGTTCGAGCTTTAGAGAAACAAGGATTCAACAACCTGTTGTTGAGAACACACAAGGAGCTTGATCTCACACGACAAGCTGCAGTTGAGGATTTCTTCCACAAAGAGAAACCCGATTATGTCGTCCTTGCTGCGGCAAAAGTGGGCGGCATCCATGCCAATAGTACATACCCTGCAGAATTCATTGCAGTGAATTTGCAAATACAAACAAATGTTATTGATGCTGCCTACAAAGCTGGGGTGAAGAAGCTCTTGTTTCTTGGCTCCTCCTGCATTTACCCTAAGTTTGCCCCCCAGCCCATTGCCGAGGACTCACTTTTGACAGGTCCATTGGAGCCCACAAATGAATGGTATGCTGTGGCCAAAATCTCTGGAATCAAAATGTGCCAGGTGAGTGGTTCTTCCAAAAATGCACAGGTGGATGTCAACCTAGCAACTCCTACTTCAATTGCTGATACTTCTTTTGGACTCTTTCATGAAAAGTGTCAATTGGAAATAGCTCTTCACTACTCCATGGATGTTATAGCTCTAATAATATGTCTGACTGTTTGATCTCTTTTGGTGAGCACATGAACTGTAGCATTTTGTGATGCAAAGGTGTGCACAGATTCACTATTAATGTTTTCTTTCAGTATGAGGTATTGTGGTGAACATATGTTTGATCAATTGTGTCTACACCAGATGAGGAAGTTGTGATGCCAGTTTCCAGTTTGTTAAGCTGTATGATGCTCCAACTCTCTTGTGGAATACTGTACATGAGTGAAACAGGTTTTTGTGATTTGATCCGTTCCTGTTGGGCCTGTTGGGAATAGCACTCCACTACCCCATGGATGATATATAGTCTTTTCAAAAGCTGATTGCAAATCATGTTCCTGCAGGCATACAGATTACAGTACAAGTTTGATGCAATATCAGGGATGCCAACAAATTTATATGGGCCACATGACAATTTCCATCCAGAGAATTCACATGTGTTACCAGCCCTGATCAGACGGTTCCATGAAGCCAAAGTGACAGGGGCAAAAGAGGTTGTGGTATGGGGATCTGGATCGCCTCTTCGGGAATTCTTGCACGTGGATGACCTAGCAGATGCCACTATTTTCCTGCTGCAGAATTATAGCGGAATCCCACATGTGAATATGGGAAGTGGCTCGGAAGTTACCATCAAAGAGCTTGCAGAAATGGTGAAGGAGGTTGTTGGTTTCCAAGGGGAATTAAAGTGGGATCTATCAAAGCCTGATGGGACTCCACGTAAGCTCATAGATAGTTCTAAGCTTGCAGAATTGGGTTGGGAGGCTAAAATCCCTCTCAAAGAGGGTTTAGTGGAGACGTACAAGTGGTATGTTGACAATGTTGCATGCTAGCCTGCACTTAGAGTAATCACCATGAGGAATTGGTTTTGGGTCCGGTATTATTTACCCTGTGGTATAGCCTGTGTGTTGCCAAGCAGACCCCATTGCTGCTTACACCATTTTCTAGATGATCTCCATTTCTACACATTGAGCATTTCATTGATTCAACACCTATAATGGGAAGAGAGACAGAGACCCTGTTACTTATAAAATAAATTTTCAATAGAGTACGATTATTTATTTTCACCTCAAAATGGGTGTATGATCATGACATCACATGAAGAGATTTCTATGTAGGTGATATCTCAGTTGAAGGAGCTGTAAATATAGCTCATATACACACTCTTTGTCATTTGCTTAATTTCCCTGCAAAAATCTAGTCCAAATATGTACACCCGTCAATGTGACAATGATGGGATTAGCTAGGAACTGACACGTTCACCAGGTTTTTTTAACAATAGAGGCATGACACAAAAGGAATTCCCAAATCATATCATAGATTAAAACACGATTGCTCTACACATGCAAGCTTTCGGAGGACACCCATGTGATCTTGTGGTGCAGTTCATATCAAAACATGTTGAGAAATGAACAAGTTTGAATGATGGCAAACTCAATTGGCAATAATGATGCATGTTTAGAATGATGGAAAACCCATGTTTTTGGATCAAAACATGTTCAGAACAAATGCAACCTATAGGCTACATTTGTTGAGAGTTTAAATTAGGATTCCACATTTTAAATTGAACTCCTAGTTCTGGTTTCGACCTATGTTGTTTTCAGACAAAGTCTTTTGTACGATCTACATGCCTACATGACTAATGATAAAAAATGGAACAAGTCCCAAAACTCAAATTATTTTTTATCATCAATCAATGAGAAGAATCAATATCTATCAATATAATGCCATACATGTAGGGTTTGTTTGGCACCATATTCTAGACAAACTATTAAAAATAATGCCAAGCTTACAATCAAGATCAAAAGGAGACATGTTCTTTCCTATGGTGAACAACCTAGTGTGAAGTTGTATGCCTCCTTGATGGGTTGTGCATAACATATTTCAATTACAACCTTTTATTTTGAATTGAAATTTCTTTTGTACATGTGATTATGCATTGATGTTGACATTACTTCAATCTAGTTTGCAAGAATATGCAATAAATGATAGACGTGAAGACCTCAATAGTATGAGTTTAAATTGTTTGTGGTTTGATTTCTCAAGATGATAGACTTCGATTAGTTGTGTGCCAATTGGTATTTGGATAAAATGTTTAATGTTTTAGAAACACATCCTTATATATTTATACACCTCCTGAAACCAAAGTTTTCAAATAGGCTTGTCTTGGAGACTTGGATTTTTTGGGGGCATGCATCCAAAACCAAATTAAATGCTTGTGTAAAAACAACACCGATTTCAACTCATTTATAATTTGATACTCTTGTTTAAAGTTTGATGCGTCAACTATTTGTTACTAGTTTATTTTTGGTTTGATGAACTTGCCAAAAACTCAATTTAATGTGAACAAGGTTTTAATTTTTTCATGTTGGGCCGTTATCTTTAAAGAGTTGCATTGGAGTGTCATCTTTCATGTTAGGAGATTCTTTAGCATATTAGAACAAGAAGCATGGTTGGTACCATCATTTTCATTATTATATTTGTGTGTGTTGTTCCCACCTTGGATTTTCACAATGAAAGTGAGTTTGATTTTCAAGTTTGCTTGATTTAATGCTATTTCTTCAATTTTTTTATTTTTGAAAATATTGAAAATTTGCTATCAAAAAATTCATTCATGTAGTCCTTTGTTAGTTTCAATATTCTTGAGTGTTAATTTCTTGTTGATATAAATAGCCCATGATAATATGTGCCTATGAACTTGTCAAAAGGGATACGGTACTTATTTTGATACAATGTGTTGCAAAAGATTAATAAGTTTTGGATGCACTTTTTAGCTCCACACATTAGACAAGAAAGTTTAATGGGAGTTATGGAATAGGACTTTGACAAGCTCTTCAGTTAAGCTCATGGCCATATCAAATTGCACAATCTAAGCAAAGAGGATGATTAATGCATTAAAAAATCAATTTGGTGTAAAAAAATAAATCACGAGCTCACATGGATTCACAAGCCTCCACATAGCTTAGACTTGAGGGAAAGTCACCATTATTGTTTCTATAGTATATTTTATAAATCACCATGACATTTACAATCCTGGATTCATTCCAAACTTTAGGACAAATAGTTTCTTGAAATTTCAAATGGTTATAATTTGTTCACAATGCATCCAAATGAAACAAGCAAACCCATTTTCTTATAATGTTTCAAAACATCTTTCCAATGCCATATCAAACTTTGTATTTAATGAAAATGCACACAAAATTTGGAAAGATTTAAGATCCAATAAGGATCTAATTGCAATTTGAAAACCTTGAACATCCTTTCATTTTAAGAGGAACACTTTGTTGCCCATCTTGGGAGTTGCTTGCACATCCAAGTTAATGGATGCAACATTCCCTTTCAATTAAAAGAATAGTCACATTTCCCAAGTCTTGCCACAATCTTAAATTAAAGGTTATGACACATCATAAATATGTATTCAATTTTTAAACATATATTTTTCCAATTTTCAAAATATTTTAAATTTAATTTGGTTCTACTCATATACACACTAATTGAAATAGGATATTATGTGAGTATTGTTGGATGTCAACATCCTATCAAGTTACTTTTACCATGTTTTTTTTATGTTATGTATTTGTGCTTCATGCACATAACTTTTTTGAACCTATGAAATACTTGAGTTCATGTTAGATATTTGAACATGTAACACTAATGATAATAACATTTGCATGTAGGATGTCCACATCCCATTTAGGAATAGTTAAAATTTAAAATAATTACACATAAAGGTGAACCAAAAAATAATAATAAAAAGTCATTTTTGCACAATTTTTAGTGTTATCACATTAGTAGAATTAAAAAAAATTTGCAACCATCAATTTTACAATTATTTTACGATTACATTATAACTATTGAAAACTTCATCTTTTCATGCAAGGGTGAATGCAAATTATAATGGTTCATTTTATGTAATGTAAAGTTCCCAAAAATTCCTAGCATGTTTTTGTATATTATCCATATAGATATGGTGTTAAATTAAAAAATTTCATTAATGTAGTATTTAATTATTACAATTTCATTCACTAATGAAACTTTTTAAAACTAGGTGAAAACCCATATTCAAAAATGTTGTTGTTAAAAAAGAAACTCATAAAATCTATAAGAATAAAAACCCATTTAGATATTTCAATTATGTACTCATTAGGCATAAGTTTTTTGAAAACACAAAAAAAATTCATTTCAAAAGGAGTTTTGAAAATAAAGTCCAATTCTTACCTTTCAAAAGTTCATAATTACCATTTGATTAAGGTTTCACAAAAAAAATATTTCACATTTAATTTTTCGACCCATTCTTAATCCTTATAAACAATTTGGAATGAAATTTAATATGAATTAATTTTATTTTTTAACAATCCAACCAATTGACCAATCTATATTTTTTATTTCAAAAGTCCAATATTTTCTTTAAACATTCCATTTTGAAGTCTATTGTGTTTGAAACATTTAACTATGAGAAGTAAAGGCATAAGATGAAATATATGCATGTATTGATTTATGGAAGTGATTTCATTTGAACGATAAAACTTAAAGCATCTCTAGTGATGTTTGTATGCAACCTGCCATAATAAAATTGAATGAAGAAAAGTTGATATATGCAAATTTGGTTCAAGAAAATGGTTTTGAGTTAACATAACTACACAATTTGTGACTACTGGTAAAAGACATAACAAAGTTGTGCACATGTAGAAAAGAGTGTAATAAACATGATTTAACTATTATTCATTATTTATAATTTGTCATTCATAATGAGTGGTCCAAATTGTTTTATAGAAATATAATTTTTATCAAATTAAATTTATTTTTTCTATCAAATAGTGAACTAGATTTTTTCAATTGCATTTTTTTTCTATAAGTATCTTAAAGGTTACATAATTATACCCACAAAGTAGAATTCAATAAATTTAGTGTTGTTGAATTTTTTGGGTAGTATATTCTTTCTTTAAAAATAGGAATAGGAACATGAAAGTGATTTGTTTTGGAATTCCTTAACAAACAACATAAAAGAAACAAATTAAATTGATTCCTATAATTCTAAGCTTAAATATTATACTAGAATTCAATATTGTTCAATTTCAAGTGGTTACCCAACAATTGCTTCACCTTTAGGCAGGGGCTAATTTTGATTTAAAATTAAGTGCATAACTTTGTAAAAGTCCTTATGACCATTCTAAAGAATCACCATCCAATCTTGACACTAGCTAACCAAAGAAAAGTTTAAAACCTTCCTAAATCGATAGACCAATGGCTACCAATATTCAAAATATTCAAAAATTCAAAAAAATAAAATCACTTAATAAAAAATAAAATTATGAATTTTGTTGAAATAAATTCAACTTCAAGTTTGAATGTATAGAATTGGGCAATTGTGTTGCAACAATTCAAATTCTAAAAAACAAGTGTGCTTAAGGGACCAAAGTAAAAGCTTAAAACCTTCCTAATTCGATACACCAATTGCTACCAATCCTCAAAATGTTCAAAAATTCAAAAAAAAAAATCCCTTAATAATAATAATTTTTTTTTTTGTTGAAATAAATTCAAATTCAAATTTGGATGTGTAGAATTTGGCGATTGTGTTGCAACAATTCAAATTCTAAGAAACAAGTGTGCTTAAGTGACATGCAATTGCAAACCCTTACAATTCAACTTGCAAACCCTTTTTTTCTTAACCCTCTCTAAGATTTTGACAAAAGCATTGGTGCTTTCAATTTGAGAGCAACCTTGCATTGGTGCCCAAATGTTTGGGCTCAATTCAAAGGCAACACAAGTTGATTGGGAATATTTAGTGTGAGAGGTGGTGTGTCAAGTGTTTTGGTGGGTTCAATGCCACGACAATCTTGCAAAATGCCTTTATTCACTTGTGACCTAAAAGAGACCCAACAAGGCACCCAACAACAACATACCTTTACAAGGTTCTCCTAAATCTTTATTTATTTATTTATTTATTTAAAGTCTTTATTGGTTTGTGGTTGGCCACAATGAACCGGCATAAACCAACACATCATCCATTGGATGCCCATTATTACTCAGTTGTGGATGAACTTTAACTGAGTTAATATTTGGTTTCACCTTGGTAACCAATTCTATAAGAAAAGGTCTCATATATAAATAGGTAGGTAGGTGAAGAAAGAGGTAACTACTAGATAAGTAGATATGCCAATACATACCCACTAAGAGATGATGAATAGGTATGAGGACCATTAGTTGGTAGGTAGATATAAGTTGGGGCCCCCCATACATCCAACTCAACTCAACCCAACCCAGCTTAGCTTAACTTAACTTAACTTAACTCGATGGGGGCACACCTTCCCAAAGGAGCCTAGTGAAGAAGGGCAGTGCAAAAATTGAGTATTCTTTACTAAAAAGGTGAAAGAATAGTTCGCTTTGCAATGGCCATGAAGCTTCTAGCACCCCTTTTCCCAAATCACAAACAACACCACAAAACAAAGGCTATTACCTAAGTAGGTACAATGAACGGGGCCATACATACATACACCAAACTCAACCCTTGCACCCCTTCCCAAAACAACAACTAGAACCCCATGGCCACACGGAAAAAGCTCTCAATTTATGGATTGTATTCTAATAGGTAGGCAAACCTTCAAATTTTAATGGAAGCTTCACCTCTCCCCAAACAACAACTAAGAACCCCATCCATGGCCTAGGGAAAAGCTCTCAACTTATGGATTGTATTCTAATAGGTAGACAAACCTTCACATTCTTTTAATGGAAGCTTCACCTCTTCCCAAACAACAACTAGAGCCCTATTGCCGGGGAAAAAGCCTTTCAAAAAGCAATTGCGAAACAAAAGCTCTCAATTTATGGATTGTATTCTAATAGTTAGATAAATCTTCAAAAATTTTAAATTGAAGCTTAATGGATTTTGGCCCCTAGGTAATATAGAGTAGGTCTATTTTTATAAGAGGATTTGTGAAAGATGATGATATTTTGGCTTGTGTTGAAACTTGAGATTAGTTATAATAGAGTTATGATAATTTGAAGGATTTTGGATTTTGGGTTTCTTTTAGAGAAGGTTTTTGAAGATTGTATTTTTGTCATGGTGAAAGATTTGAATTTTCATAATTCTTCTTTTGCCTGAAGATACTTTGTTAATGTAAATGGCAAAGGCCACACACCCCTTGTTTACATAACACCCAACTCAACCTTAGGCTAGCTAGCACCCCCTTCTCAAACAACAAACATCACCCATCTCCTTGCACCACTTGCTTTGTGCTACTGGTGATGGGTTTAGGCCCCAGGTTTCGTGTTTCCTCCTCTTAGGGCTCCCCCATTGTTTGTTCTGCATTCTCGAGTGTGGTCTTTTGTTTGGACTTTGATCCTTTCTTTTTTTGTTTTTCTCTTATTCCTTGGTCGGGTGTTTTTCCATTATTTATTTATTTATTTATACAAATAACAATCAACAACACCTTTTTTATATATAGAAAAACTGGAAAAAAAAAAGAAAAAAAAAAGGTTAAGTAAGTAGTAAGTGAGAGAGTGCAGTAGGAGAGTGGCACCTGGCAATGGGAGTTTGCTGAGAGCTTGCACGTATGCACACTCTTGCTGCATCCTTCCCAAGTCCCATGCAAAACCATAAGAAACCCTAAAAGCACCCACAACACCCCTCCCCTCTCACACACACACACAAACACGCTTGGATCTGCTTCTCCATCGACTTTCAAGATCTGTTACCAAACCCATTCCTACAGATTCTTCGCTTGCAATCATCATACCTCAATCCCGGTACTACTAGGCTACTACTGTCTGTCTGTCTGTCTGCAGTTTTTTTTTGGTTTTTCCTTCTTTCCTTCTTCTTCTTCTTCTTCTTCTTCTTCTAATTTTGTCCATGAGATAACATTCGTAGCAGTTTGGACTTTTGCTGTTTTTTGTCCGGGGCTTGTAAGTGCCTCAGCGAGTGGGGGAGTGGTACTAGGATTGGAGAACATTTTGGTAGTTTCAGAGGATTGATGGGTGGGTAGTAGTTTTGAAGAAGATCGGTTGAGGAGGATTTGGGGTTTCTTTTTTGGGTTTTGGGTGGGGAGAGAAAAGGGGAAGAGGAGGGAGGTATTTAGAAGCTCCTCCTATGCAGTTGGGAGTTTGGTTTGGTTGCCGATGTTTGGCAAGAGGAACAGCCGTGTGCCAGGAGCGAGGGTGGTCACGAACTGGCTCCATACCTGAAGGTAGGTAACAATCAGCTAATTTTTTTATCTTTTTCTCTTACTGTCATGAGATGAGGGAGAAGGTTATCACCCGCCCTTCAGTCTTTAGGTTTTCGTCGGAACTGGCATAAAAGGGTTGATTGGGATTTTACCTTCCAAGATTTGTTGTGGTGGTTTTTCTCTGCAATCGCATATAGAAGATGGATGTTATCAGACATGGGTTGTTATGATTTTGCTTTTGTTTTGTTTGGGATAGAGTAAGTGGCCACAGTTTCCTTTTGCACCCATGGCACACCTTCCCGATTTCATGGAGTTTTTCCGTGTTTTGGGGTTGTGGGTATTCTTGCAGGATAACCCTTGCAGTTTTGGGTATTGGGATTAAGAACTGCAGATGTTTATCTGGTCATGGCCCTTTGGGCACCCAGCTAGCTTGAATTTTTCAGCTACTCTCTCTCTCTCTCTCTCTGTGTTTCTGCATGCTGTTTGACACTTGTGCTGCTGTCCAAATCTCCTATCTTTGCCCCCTTTCTGTGGAAAGGGGGGCAGACTGTGCAACCGATTGTGGAAAAACAACAGGCAGGGATCAGAGCTTTTGACCAGGTTTTCTTACAGGGTTTTTTCTGGCTCTGTTTTTAGACCCAACCTTGCGGCCTTCACATCAATGTGCAGAAAATGCAGGCTGAGGGATTTTGGAAATTCCCTTGAGATCAGCTGTTAGGGTGGTCGAATTACTGGACTTCCAAAACGGCTGCAGCTATGGCCAAATGGTGGAGATGGGGAGTGACTGCAACCTTCATTGTTTCGATTGCAGCAACAGCTGCCATGGCTGCAACGGGATCTGGTACTCTGGCTGCTGGATGCAATTGTGAAGAAGATTGGGGCTTGCAGGAGCTGATCACACGATGCCAACTAGCAAGTGATTTCTTGATAGCGCTAGCATATTTCTCCATCCCCCTTGAACTCGTTTACTTTGTCAGCTTCTCGCATGTCTTTCCGTTTCGATGGGTTATTATCCAGTTTGGAGCCTTCATCGTGTTGTGTGGCTTGACACATTTCATCTCAATATGGACATATGGGCCTCGTGACAAGGACCTTGGGCCTCAAGAGAGAGACGTGTCATTCCTCATCATATTGGCTCAAACCATTCTTAAGATTGCAACAGCATTGGTCTCATGTGCCACTGCAATCACATTGGTTCATATCATACCAGAGCTTCTCCATGTCAAGGTCACTATCAACTATCAACCTCTGAGTGTAGACTAGAGAAGATGTCACCTAGGTGCAGAAAACTTGCTCTGTGTGTCTACCAAGTCACTATGAGCTACGTTCCATGCTTCATTGTTTTTTCATATGATTGTATGACTCCTGTTCCACCTTCACTTGCTGGTTCTGCTCAACACACAAATAAGGCAATGGGTAAGATGTGAGTCTGAAGTTTCAGCAGCTAACATCAACTCATTTTGTGATCCTGGAATTGTACTAGTTATAACTGATCTAACAGGTCAAACTCATGTAGACCATGTGCAACAACTCTTTTTAGTTTTGAGTTTGGTGAGAAGTCTTCTTTGGCAACATTGTTGGATTCTAGTTACCATACAAGGAGTTCACAGACAGTGATGCTTGAATTTTGAAAATGAAGGTACGTGAGCTTTTCCTGAAGCACAAAGCAGCAGAGCTAGACAGAGAAATGGGTATCATAAAAACACAGGAAGAGGCAGGCCGGCATGTACGGATGCTGACGCATGAAATACGGAGCACTCTGGACCGCCACACCATTCTGAACACAACTCTTGTGGAACTGGTCAAAACTTTGAACCTGGAGAACTGCACTATATGGATGCCTAATGCAGAAGGGAATGCCCTTGAGCTCACTCATGAGCTTGAGAGACGTCTCGTCCAGGTCTTCCCTCGTCTTCTCTTCCTCTCTTCATCTATATAGTAAGAGTTTTTCTGTACTTTGGTGAGAGAATTTGTTTCCTTATCTTGGAGACTATGGAGGCCTTGGAGTTTGACCACTCCTAATGAGATCAAAACTCTCTGTTGTCTGGGAAGAAATGCATTTATGACCTTGGAAATCAGCTATCCATTTAGACAATCTGACAATGTTAGCCGGGTCTGAATGTCTTTGGGCTCCAACTTTTCTTGCTCCTACCTGTATTTTTTGGTGTCTATTCCTGGTTGTGATTGCTCTCTTGTTATGTGAGTGCTGACATGTACTTGTGGGTACCTGTGACAAACATCTTTTTTACCAGGTGCCAGTCACTGTATCTGCAGCAGATCCAACAGTGCAGAAAATAGTGAGGACCAGTCAGGCAGTAGTTATTGCTCCCATTTGTGAACTGGGGAAAGCCAGCAATCACAGGCACCTTGCAGGTGCCATGGCAGCAGTGCGCCTGCCTCTACTTCATGTTTCCAATTTCAAGGGAGGGACTCCAGAGGTGGTAAGCGCATCTTATGCCATTTTGGTGTTGGTGCTGCCGGGTGAAAGTCAACGGACTTGGAGGCCACATGAGATAGAGATGGTTGAAGTAGTGGCTGATCAGGTAGCTAATGCTCAAATCCATTAGTAGGCTGATGGGCACTTTCATGATTTTTGGATTGTTGAATTTCTAGTGTCTTGCCTCATCACATCAAGTGCAACTTTCAGTTTAGTTAGTCTGCTTTTGTTGATGGCAGCATTTATCGCCAGTTTACCTTCCTTATTGTCAGCAACCTCATGTGCATAACTAACAATGTCTTGGAGTTAATGTCCTCCATATGCAGTTCTGATGAACGTGGGCTGGAGTCAGGTTGCAGTAGCTCTATCACATGCAGCCGTGTTGGAGGATTCGCAACGTACTAGGGACAAACTAGTGGAACAGAACAAGGCACTGCAACAGGCAAGGCAGGAGGCAGAAACTGCAATTAGGGCCCGCAACGATTTCCTGGCAGTGATGAATCATGAGATGCGAACACCAATGCACGCAATTATTGCTCTTTCCTCTCTCCTTCATGAAGGAAACCTCTCATCAGAGCAGCGGGGTATGGTGGACACTGTGGTGAAAAGCAGCAGCCTTCTCTCCACCCTCATCAATGATGTTCTTGACTTTTCACGCCTAGAAGATGGGAGCCTCCATTTGGAAATGCAGCCATTTGAGCTTCCAACGGTGCTCAGAGAGGCAGGGAACCTTGCTAAACCAATGGCAAAAGGGAAGGGCCTTGATTTCTTATTTGATGTTGCAGCTGATGTGCCTACATTTGTCATAGGTGATGAAAAGCGCCTCCTGCAGACCATGTTGAATGTGATTGGCAATGCAGTCAAATTCACCAAGACAGGTTCTGTTTCAGTGGTTGTCTCATTGGAGCGGCTTGATGGATTTGTGAGGCGTGACCCCAGAAATCCTGGGTGGTGTCCAGTTCCATGTGATGGTTTTGTTTATATACGCATTGTTGTAAAGGACACAGGCTTGGGAGTCAGGGAGAATGACATCCCCCGACTCTTCCAAAAGTTTGTCCAAGCTGACAGCACGACTACTCGTCGCTATGGTGGCACAGGATTAGGTCTGGCACTTTGCAAGAAGTTTGTCCAGGTGGGTCATTCTCATGCTCTTGTGCTTTGGTTATTGGCAGGTTGGTAGGGTTGACATATGGAAAGAGGCATGAAAGCTTGTGACCCACTGCTTGAATTCACTCCTGGAAATGGACCTAAATCTTGAACCATTGAGTTACTGTTGGCTACATGTGAAGCTTTTTAATGCAATCTAGTTTGCAATCCAATGATGAAATAACGAGGCATAGATGGACATAAGGTTATGCCTGCACTTCTATGAGGCATATGTACTCTGGCATTATGATGTTCTTTGATGCAACCAGGACCATGAGCTATCCTTGACAAGGTCAGGTAGTTTGGGCTTGTAGTAATAAATGAGTGAATGGAGCAAAACCTGGCTGAGATGTTTTTTGGGTGCCCTGTTGCAGCTGATGAATGGCCACATTTGGATCGAGAGTGAGGGACTAGGCAAAGGTTCAGTGGTGACCTTCATTGTGAGACTCCAGATGCTGTCTTCTTCAACAAGTGAGATAGAAAGGCCTATATGGGAGGAAAACCTGAACAAGGCTACTTTGCAAGGCCTTAAAGTTCTAGTGACAGATGACAACAGTGTGAACCGTATTGTAACTCGAAGGCTACTGGACAGGCTAGGTTGCAACACGACTGTAGTGGAATCTGGACACCAATGTCTTGCTGCACTCTCCCAACCCGGCAGTGGCTTTAAGGTTCTCCTGCTTGATTTGTGCATGCCAGAGATGGATGGGTTTGAAGTTGCAATGCAGATAAAGCAGAAAGTTCGTCCAGAGGATCGCCCCCTTGTTGTTGCATTGACAGCCAATACTGATAAGGGAACCTGTGATCGCTGCTATCAGATTGGAATGGATGGAGTTGTGTTGAAACCCATTTCACTTGCAGAAATGAGCAACACACTCTGCAATCTTCTACAGAATCTTAAGAGCAGTTCTTATGGCCCCCATAATGGGAGCGTTCGATAGCAATTCCTTTTTTCTGTCTTGGTCCACTAAAGCATGTATTTTACTTGCTTTGTAGCATACGTAAAAATCTGAACAAAATTAAGGGAGGTTTTGCCTAGTTATTTTCTTCTTTCACCATGGTTTGAATTGTTGTACATCTTGATGGCTGTATCATTCACTTGCTTGTATTTCTTTTACAGCAAAGATGTACAGCTGAGGATGTTGCTCTTTGGCCCCACTTTTTAGATTTCAGATGCAACATTTTGATAGAGCCACAACCAAAAACTTGTATGAGAGATGATTCAAAAGTGATGATCTTGTCTTTTACTGAAGCTTTTTGCAACACCACCTTGCTCATTGGGACCAAGAGCCTTTGCCAAATGTCTGCATATCCTGCGAATGTCAGGCACATACAAATGACTCCATCACAATGTTGTCTTGAGCTATTTCTATGAGTCTTAACTGCTAGCCATTCTCATGACCAAGTAGTGATGAGTCACCACAGGAGTTACAAAAGAAACTCAGGATGCAGATGTTTATATACTGGATCACTGTATGATGTATTACCATCATTACCTCTGGAGCTGATGAATTTGTTAGGGTGTGAAGTGATGGCAGCTCTGGGCTGCTATTCATTATGAAGGTTATGGTCTGACACATTGTTGCATGCAACTCTCTTCAAGTTTGTGATTGTATTTTTCAGCAGTGGTGTTGTGTGGAGTTTTCTCTGCAATCTGCAAAGTGTTTCAGAGTTTTCTTTGCAATCTTTAGTGTTGTTACTGCAGTCGGCAAAGTGTTGTTGCAGAGTTGTTGCAGCAATGTGCAAAGTGTTGTGTAGTTGTCACTGCAATGTGCAAAGTGTTTTTGTGTAGTTGTTGCTACAATCTCCAAAGCGTTGGTTGTTGTGGGTTGCTGATGCAATCTGTGAAGTGTTGTGGAGTTTTCTCCAGTCTCAGACATGAATCTCTTTGAAGATTTTAGTAGCAAACAAACAGTTGGATTATATGGTTGTTTTCTCATGCCATGGCTGTCTTCATACAGATTCTTCAGTAAAGTAGCATGGCAAGTACAAGCTGTTTGAGATGAAGAACATAAGCACTGAATCATGATTGGTTAGAAGTAGGAAAGGGAGAGAGGAGGGAAGAGGGCAACACGGACATTGTGCCAAAAGGACACTGGAATTGTCACCTGGTTCAGATTGAGTCTCAACCTTTGTTCTTTCAACGCATCTTTTTGGAACCTCTAAAGTGCTTTCACAAGAACCGGGGTGTTGCACTGCAAGATGGTGTCAGATTTGAATGTTGCAGATTGATTGAGTGCCAAAGATCAGTTGCTTGAATGGCATGCAATTGAAGGAAAGAAAGCTGTGTTTGCTCAACAATTGATTAGGATGTAAGAAGAATGAGGAGGTCTACAACTTTCCTCTGGGTCAAGAATCTGACAGAGAGGATAGGAGCAGAGTGATGTTGGTGACATGCGAGAGCTGGCAACACAAACGATCTGCGGCATGCTCTAACCTCTGAGGTTCCTTTTCCCCTTGGCTGGTGGTGGTCTTTGTGTATTCAGTGCATGCAATTACACTGGGGCTGGGGAACAAGAGCAAACCCAATCGACATGCAACTGTTCCAGGACCAAATGTTGAGTATCTTGTGATCATCTTCCAGATGCTTTTTACATGGCTTTGTTTGGGTAGATGGAATGTATATATGTGATTGAGTATGATGATGAGGTGGAATGGACCAAAGAGCAAGTGGACATGATTCAACAACACCTTGTAACAAGGCAAATTTCCTCATGATGCTCAAGTGAACCACTAATGAGGTAAATACGAGCAAACATTTTCCTCCCTCAATTTCCTCATTCTTCTTACATCCTAATCAACACTATATCCTCCTAATCAAAGAAGTAAAAAGGTTCAGGCTTATCCTTCGTTGGGTGTGAATTTTCTGTTTGGGATCATATGGACAGTTGGTATACACTACCTAGTGTGTCTAATTAAGGGACAATTTGGTTTGAGATAAACACCCATCCGGAGTTTATATAGCCAAGGGTAGTCTAGCTCTCTCATAAGAAAAAACTCTATTCATTGTAATAGAACCCAAAAACCCTGATGTCCAGTTTTGTTATGCAAAAGAGATCATGACTTCAGGACTAATTCTACTACCATTTCTTCCTTAAGTCTATGTGATTATTGTTCAACTACCAACATGAGAGCTGATATTTATGCTAACAAAATCAATTCCTAGAACAAAACATTTCCTTACACATCAAAATCTCTCTCCATGTAAACAGCTCAATCATGACTCAGTTCGAAATGTTGGTATTTATTAATGAGTCATGCTAAATATTCTTGTGTAACTTAATTATGGCTAGAATTTAGCATTTTATTTATATGCATGATTTTATCAAATCAACCAAACATCCCTTGATTTTTTTCCTTCAAAATATTTCAAGTTCAACTAAGCTGTCTTAGATTTTCTCAATCCAACTAACCATCCTTGTGTTCTCTCCCTTTTAACTTTCTCTATTGATTTAGTTCATGATTAGTCTTTGGTCATGTATATGTACATATACACATGCACATGCACACACACACACACACAGACAAAGTGTCTCAAAATTGGAAACTCTAGATGTTTAAAGACTGATTTGTCTGTTTAAATTATAGGATGAATTGCACTTTTCCAGGGCATGGATACAATTTCTACACCCCGTGAAGAGAAAAATGTTCCTACATTTCCCTACAGATACTTCAAAATGCCAAAGGTTTGATGCAGCTTACCAGGATGCTGATATATATTAAATGTTGTTCAAACAATCATGTACATGAAGATCTTGTGAGAATCAGCACTCCAGATCTCTGATTCAATAAAGAGTTGTTGTCCAATTATAATTTTGGAAAATTTGCAGAGTGACGATCCGATAATATAGATCTCTTTCCATGATTTCCGCCATGGTCTTGAACAAGCCTGCCTTCTGAGGGCAAGAGTCAACTAGACAAAAAAGTCAATTGTGAGTGTTGCAGCTGGAATAATTACTGTCAGAATTAGATATGTACATTTAACCAACATGGGAAAATCACATCTCCAGAATTATACAAACTGTTTGCAAGCTTTGCAGTCCACAGCTAATAATGTGAAAAGCAGTGATGGAAATTTAACCAGCCTCACATGTGTACTTCACTTCTCATAGTCTGTCTGTACACCAAAGTCTGTCTCACAACTTTAGCAGAGAAACATTTGACATCCACAAAACAGTCTTTTTCTGAACAGTATGCTTCACAAATTTTGTACCTTGAACTGGACCCTTAAATGCAGCATTGACACAACGACCCAAGTCTAATCCCATGAGTTTATATTATGTGTTAGTATGTACTACATCGGGAAAAAAGAGAAAAACCATCAATGTTGTGACCATCCATCAACTAGATCCATGTTGAAGCTGAAATTTAGAAGATGCCCAACAAGGAAAAGAAGTTTGAAGATCAAAAAAGTTGCAAATTTGCTTGAATCCCTGCAAATGATTTAGCTAGTTGCAACTTCCAAGACACATTAAAAACTCCACAACCTGTAAACTTCTGATTGGAGCAGATGGTATGTTGCCTTGTTTACACACCTGCTGCAGCTGCAGGTGTTCCATGCTGGTGCTTCTCACCAAATTCTGAACCAGTGCCTGTGCCCGTGCCACCCCTGCTGGTGGGAGGTCCATACCTGTCAAATAGGAGGCCAGCATGCAGTGACAGCAAGTAAAGGAGCTGGGTGAACGCCAATATGATTGTGAAAGCCTCCAGCACTCTCTGAACCATCCAAAAATACCCAGGAATCACCAACCCATAAGCTTGAATCAGCCCCCAATCAGCTGCACATCCTTTGTACTGACAGTTCACTGCAACCTCATGGGTTTAGGGTTTTGGCAGTTTTATCATCATTGTCAAATCTGCTACAGCCAGAGTTCACTACAAAACCACTCATCTAAAGATTGCCTGACATCGAGTTTCCATGCAGGATATGGCCCAATTTCTCAAAAACTTATTCAGTGGTTTCTGAGCAATGTAGGTCACTCTGATGTTACTTCCAATTCTAAAGAGTCACTCAGGTTCATATTAGCGTCACCCATAATTTTACAAGGGCAAAAGTATCTTTGGGTGATATCACTAAGAATGTCACACCTTCATGTTATTGAACCGAGATCAAACTTTAGAGTGGTGACAAGCCATGTACAACTAAGAAGACTCAATGCATGTCCAGCAATAAGGGCACTGTAGAAACAGGTTTCATCAAGATATATAATAAACCTACCAGTTTTATTGAGCGATGATGATCAATGTGAATTTCCTTGCAAGCCAATCTGCATAAACAAGCAGGAGAAAATCAAATCAAATCACATCACAATCCTTTGGTATATACAAACTGCATTCCAATTTGAACATAAGAAGTGTAACCTGCAGCAGCTTCTTGCAGATCCACTGCTGGGTTGGACAACTTAGAACATCGTTGATGAGGAGACACGATTCTCTAGTGCATCTTCTTCTCTCTTGTAGAAGGATTCGAGAACAATAGTTACAATGATTTCACATAATCGTGATAGAGACTCATGACAACTGGTGCTGCAACACTAGATTTTAGGTACTACCCGAGAGCAAGGAGAGTGAGCAGCCATGCAATCAAGGCTGCAGTGCCTGCGCCTGCCAAGCTCTCGCTGCGCCACACACGGAGATGATGGATTCCCGCAAAACAGGATGCCAGCCCCACCATGCACGCCACCAGCACCAAAGGCAAGTAAAAATTGGTCGCTCTATTACCTGCAATAACACATGAATGCAGCAGCAGCTCAGCGTTTCAAATCATGCTCTAATCAAGAGCTGCACAAGCTTTGAACCCTTGTTTGTTCTTCCCACAAACGTACATAACAAGATCATGGCCCTGACAACATTGCTGGTGTTACTGCATCATCAACATGCTCAAGATCTAAGTTCTCTGGTTTCCCGCCAACAACAACAACAACATGATCTCTCTCTCTCTCTCTCTCTCTCTCTCTCTCGTTTCTTCTTGGTTTCAAGATCGCTATATCTGCTAAGAAAATTTCTGTAAAGCAGATATAACTTGAATTCTGTTGAGGATGCGGGATCTGCATGTGCGGTGTATCCTACCAACATAGTAGCTGCTGCCGACGGAATGGTCGATGTTGTGGTTGAGGGCCCAGCCAGCCAGACAAGCAGCGATGAGGTACAGACAGAAGTTGAGTACCAGCAGAGGCAAGGTGAGGCTCCTTCCGATTCCCAGTGCCATGTTCAATCTTTGCAGGTCGCGCTACAACTTCTTCGACTCAGTCTTGGATCTTGTTCTTGATCCGGACTGTTTCTTGAAGCTCAGAGCTCGATGTCTAGACTGGCCGGTTCAAATATCACTGTAAATGATTATATGTCCAGCCGCATGCGCCAGGCTTGATGCTGCAAGAACAAAATCACAAGGTTCCGCTCAATGTGACAACATGCAAGTACGTGGGATAATTGCCAGGGATCATCCTTTGTGTCCTCGACAAAGAAAGATTCGACATCCAAAAGTCTATCGCCGAGCTTTGCAAATGTTTCAGGACTTCAAGACACCAGATCTTCTTGTTCAAGAACTCCAAGAAAACATTGTCCAAAGCTGATCTTTAATGTAGCAAAAGAAAGAGAAAGAAATTGTAAGCTGTTCTTAACATTCTATGCAAGCAGCAACGGCACTTCTCATAACATATCTAGTTCTAGCAAAACCAGCAAGGTGCATGCAAGTAGGTCATTACCTAGCTACTTGTGAAACAACTTCCCAATTCTGTATTGCAGACATGCAGCAAAGGTGCAACAACGTTCATGTGGCTGCTTGCACGGCCCTGTCAGAGTCTGAAAGAAGACTCGAATCAACAAATTAGTGTAATTGAAATGTTCTCCCCTCCTCCACCCCCAGGCGTGAACAAAGTTAGTTTCCACTACTGATGATGGCACATGCACACAGCATCAGATCATCAGTCCGTCTGGAAACAAACAAGAGATGTCGCTTTAGAATAATTCTGCAACAAAAAAACACCGGTCGGATGATCGGCTTTAGATATGATTATGCCTATGTGCCAGGCGTGAAAATTGATCTTTCAAAGCTGTAGACATCCACTAGTTTAGTACCAGAGATCATATTTTTTAAGATGGATGTTTTGTCTCTACTGCAAGCTGGATTCAACGGAGCAAAGCGGGATCAAGAAAACCATAGACAAAGCAAGCGAAAAAAAAAACACAAAGTTCAAAAGGACAAAAGCAAGCAAGAACAAGCAGTGTTGCAGGAGTTTTGTACAGTGCACTTATATAACTGCTGGTTTTGTTGCAGTGGCCAGCTGCAGATCCTTCTCCTCCAACTCCTCCTCCTCCTCCTCCTCCTCCTAGTCCTAGTCCTCCTTCTCCTCCTGCTGCAGTGGCAACAAACAAAGAGTCACGTGAAGAAAAACGCAGCCTGTGGAGACATGCACGGGAACTGGGGGGCATGCAGCAATGCAAACAGAGAGTGCCAAAGTTGTTTCTATTTTTTCTTCCTTTGCAATTCTCTTCTTTTGTTACTCAGAAGTTTATTATAATTTTCTTTTTGTTTTTTTTTTTTTCCAAAATGGGTTTTCACAAAAACTCCAAAGTTTCCTTCCTTTGCAAATTTTTTTTTGTTCCTCAGGAGATTTTTTTTAATTAAAATTTATTTTTAAAAAAAAACCAAAATGGGTTTGCACAAAAACTCCAAAGTTTCTGTGTTTCCTTTGTAATTTTGTTTCTGATTTATTTTTTTTTGTATTTTTTCCAAAATGGGTTTGTGCAAAAACACCAAAGTTTCTATTTTTCCTTCCTTTGCAAGTTTTGTTGGTTCCTCAGAAGTTTTTTTTAAATTTTATTTTTTTAATAAATTTAAAACCAAAATGGGTTTGCACAAAAACTCTAAAGTTTCTATATTTCCTTTGCAATTTTGTTGCTGAGTTTATTGTTTGTTTGTTTGTTTTTCCAAAATGGGTTTGCACAAAAACTTACACAGCTGCTATTTTCTGTAATTGATGACCTCCTGGTGGGTTACCTAGTCCATACTATTCAATATTAGATCATCCATAAATCTTATTAACTTGGGCTTTATGTTGTTACACACTACCAAGACCATGAAATGATGAAAGTAAAATGAAAACCAAGTTTCATTCGAATGAAAATATGGAAAGACATTGCATGCTTGATTTGAATTGAATTCCAACTCAATTCAAATTTCAATTCAAATTTAATTGATCCCAATCCAAATTCAATAGAGGTAAGATTCAATTAAATTGAATTGAAAAAACATTGAATTCAATTAAATTAAATTAAATTTCATTGGAATTAGATTCCAATTGAATTGAATTTCAGTTCAACAAAATTCAATTTAAATTTAGTTGAATTTAGATTCAATTGAATTGATTTGAAATTCAATTAAAAAAAAAAATGGGATGTAAAAAATGTTGAAAATTTAGTCATCATTTTCATTTGTCATGACTATGTTGTTAAGAACATAAGTAGTCTAAAAAAAATAGCTAAAAAAAACATCTTTCAATTCAATTTAGATCAAATTTCAAATCGAAATCTACTTTGGTATATAGGATGAAGTAGTTTAAGATCTTATAATCATCCCCCTAAATTAGTTTTGATGCAAAGAAACACCTTTTCATTCTATTCAAAGAAAATTTTTAATTCAAATTTATTTTGGTAAGATGAAATAATATAGGACCTAATATAGTCATCCACTAGACCAATCTGCTAGACCAATTCCCATGTAACCATCATCACTAGGATTAATCAATAGTGTGCCCTCTACCTTTGGCTCTCAAGTGTGAACATACTTGACACACAATTAATTTTTCCTTCTTCCAAAACCAATCTTTGTAATATAGTTGAATTTCTAGTGACAAAAAAATTCAAAATTCAATATCTTCCATACTTTTGGTCTAATAATTACAAAATTGCTTTTGTTAAACCCTACTCATTATTCAGGACTTTCCCACAAAATCTAAAACACACCCCAATTTCCTTGAACCTTTTAATTTTGATTTTATTGAATTTTCAATGGAAAAAAGGTTCAAAATTGAAGAACTCTAAAACCATATGTTTAAACACTATGAACCCACCTCAGTGAAACTGTGGCCCGAAAATATTTCCTATTGTTTTCCAAGGTTCACAATATGAATAGGAATTGTCTATCTTTGTCTAAGTGTCGACAACCAACTTGTATCTTGTCATTTATCATTCACTTGAGTGGGATGTAATTTGTGGAAGCTGTGATAATGAAGGCACAAGTCATTAAGGAGTGAAACTTTTCAAATAGAAGTTAATTGGTTGTTTTGTTTTGTTTTGGTTGGAGATGGATTGGTGGAAATTAGGCATAAGAAGTGAGACGTTGAGAAACTAAATATCAATTTTCCTAACTTTTTATTGAAGCAAAAGGCTTGAAATCATAGAAGTGTTGTTTTGAGTGTTTTGTTTTCTTGGCTTTTGCACATTGACGGGAAGAATGCCTTGGGTGTTCATTTTGTTTGCTCATGCATTAGAATTTCTAATTTTCGCTACCTAGAAGATGCCATGCAAGGTGGATGGATTTAGATTGGTTGAAGGACATGGATGGAGATGATGACAAGTTCTAGAGGATCAAGAAAGGGCTAATCTATTTGTGGCAAACATTGTTTAAGTCTTGTTGATCCCATTATGTGGGCAATGGTGTTTATGTGAAGCAATGGGGGATCGAGTACCTAGTTTATGGGAGCTCTAGGCATATTCTTTGGATTATTTGGGAAATTTTGGGGTGCCAATTTTAGATCAGTTTTGAGGGTTCCAATTGTTTGAAACTTTTGTTTATTAATGTACTCTTGGTTGTGGCTGTAGGAAAGACGAGATATCCTTTTTGCTTGGGATGTAATGCAGGGAGGAAAGGGGATTGTCTATGGCTGGTTCATAATTTTTTAGTGTTGATTGCTAAATAAGTAAATCATAATACTCCAATTGAAAGGAGATCCAAAGGGATTTGATCTATTTAATGTCCTTAGCTCAAAGTCTAGAGTTTACCTACTTGCAAATTGTAGAATGATTATTTTACATTGAACAATTCCAACATTGTAACTTCTACATGACATTCCTATGCATATGTGCTCATCAAAAAATGTATGTGTTGTAATGAGTGATGGTGTTATGCCCCTCTTTTTGGTATCAAATTAGTTTTTTCTAGGGAATTAAGGTTAATTATTCAAACTTTGAACTATGTTGGGTGTTGATGTCTTCAGATAATTCAGAATGCCAATGGTATGGCTATGCACCAAAGGAGGAATGATCATGTGGAAAAATTCAATATAGAAATGAGATATATGTTAGGATTGTTGATTTTCCAATCCCCATATTTGAGAAAGTGAGGTTTTTCTTTTTAGGAGTAGATAAATTGTTTGATGTTGGAGACAAAGTGGTCCAAGGTGAACATTCAAACGTTGAATCTAAGGCTTTGGTTTGGAGATTGGTAGGGAATCTTGAGGGAGAGTGGTTATGGAACTTCAAGCATGAAAAGAAGATGCATTATGAATTATATCAACTATTAGTTGTATTTTACATTGATAATGATCAAAACCAAGATGATCAATTATATTTAAGGACTCATTTTTTAAGTTCTATGATGAGTCCTACTAAAGATAACAATGCATGGTAAAGTTGGGAGCAACTCCAATCAAGATAATTTTCTTGACCCTTCCATTTTGTATTTTGAAATCCCTAGTTTTGAAAATGGAAAACCTACCCCTCGATTAGGAGAAATATGGATTCCAACAAGTTGCAATTATAGAACAACATTACATTAAGTTTTATATACTCAATATGGAAAAGATGTTTAGTGAAAGGGATAGAGTCATCAAGGTTGATCATTCTGGGATAGTGTCCAAAATGTCAAGTTAGAGGTTGGATACAATAAGTAAGTGGATGAATTATTTTTTTTAAACATTGATTTTGCTATGGGTTTGGATCAAGAGGGATTTTCCTTTGATCAAATTATATGCAATAGAGGTAGAATTTTAATTTTTAGAAATTCAAAAGGTGCTTCAAGATGACAAGCCTTAAGGGCATGGATGAGTTGTTTTGGGGTAAGGAATTTGAAGATGTTCATGATTGGGTTGAAAGACTACAGATGGCAATTGAAATGAAAGGTATTGATGAGTTGAAGTTATTCAAAATTGGTAGGCTCAATTTGAAAGATAAATATAAAGAATGGTTCAAAAAGTTAGCTATTGCCCCTCCTAATTGGCAAACCATGAAAGAACCATGTTGTTAAATGGAACAGTGGACAAGGAGGTCATTAAAACTAAGTTGGATTCATTAAACAAAAGCCCAAGCAATGGGTCCAAGCCTATTATAATAGGATGGAAAAGTTGTTTGTAAGGGGAAAGTTGGAAGATGTGGAGCAAAGGAGAAGGTTTCTGTTCCAACTACATCTTGAGATCAAAAAATTATGTGTGATGAAGGACTATGCAAATATGGAAAAAATGTTCATTGCCACATTGGAAGTGGAATGGGCTCTAATAGAACTGGTGAGACTCCTTTTGAGCCATTAAAGGAGGAACAAGATGATGGAATGATGAATGAAATGGTAGTAGAGAAACATGTTAGTGCTCTCAATGACTCATTCATAAAAAATTTTAAACAAAATGGTTTTGTAAATCATGGAAGAAGTTATATTAAAACTAATAACTCTTCAACATGCCAAATATGAAATTCCATGGAACACGCTATTATGATTTGTCCAAAAATTAGAGATTTAAAACCCAAATGTGGTAAATGTGGTCTCCTTCATAGGATAGAAAATTGTAGCATTCGATGTGGATATTGTTCAAGAATGGATCATATCGAAGATAGGTGTTGGAAAAAAGGGAACAATGTTAAGACCCCAACCAATAATTATTTAGAGTTCTAGTTGATGATGAGGTGGCTATTTTGGAACAATTGAATAGAGTATGTGGGACTAAACATGACATTTTTTTGGAGCTTGGATGCCAAGGAAGAGATTGCATGTGGAAATGCAAATGTTGAAACAAATGCATCAAATGATAGGGCCATAGAATTGGAACCAATGGATGATACAAAGGAAGGCTCTTCTAGGTAAAAAAAAATCACACACTTCATCAAAGGCAAGATTTCATTGTCTCTTATGGAGACAATTATTTCTATCCCTAGTGAATTAAAGCATTTTGAGAACATGGTGAAACTTGCAAGAAGGAAGTAGGATGGGAATTTGAAGTTAAATAATGTGATCAAAATTAAAAGAACATTGGGATTTTTGCAACATTTGCATCAACAAAAACCACTATAATAAGATCTAATTGATAGAAAAGTAGAAGACTTAATTGATACAAGAGCCTCCATGTCTATCATTGCAACTGGTGTTGTCTAAGAATTAAGGATCATTCACTTGGTTATTGGTACAAAATCATAGAAGATCACTTCAAGTGTGATTACCCAAGTGTTGGGAGAATAAACAAAATGCATGCAAAGGTTGGAGAGATCCAATGTCTCATGATGTTCATGGTCGTTGACACCAACAATTAAAATTTACTTTTAAACTTGGGTTTTTTTATCAAAATCAGAACTATCATTAATGTGGCGAAAGGGATGATTCAACTTAGACAATAGGTCCTATGAACAATATTCAAATGCTCCCATTAAATGCACAGTTAACATGTTGTAAGTGGTAAAAAATAAAACCTAGTAAGGTTCTGACACAATGAAAATGATTAAATTGAAGTTAAGGCATATGGATCTCAACGATAATGTACAAATTCTTGATTACTCTCCTACAAATAGTCAATCTAGTGGAGATTCTTGCCAAGATATTTCTAACAGTGGAAATGATGAAACAAAAGTTATGGAACTAGATGAATCCAATTTCTTTGAAAATCAGGAAGTTTTGGAAGAACTACAAGATAATATACTAGATACTTTTGTGATGCAAAAAGGGCCCCAACCAAATTATAAATCTATTGTTGGAAGAACAAATTGATAACATAATTTTTGGACAACTTTCTATTATGAAGATTTTGAAAATTATATGAGATGTGTTGTGAAAGATGACAATATGTGGAATGAAACATTCAATAAACAATCAGGAGTATGTTTGGTTGTGTTCCAATTAGGGAAAGGAAATGATAAGGAAGCACAAGGAATTACAAATGAACATAACAAAGTTGATGTAAAACAACAAAGCAAATTGGAGATCAAGTTTAAAATTAGTATAGATCCAATGTTGGATCAAAGGAGGGTTGGTCAATTGTGGAAATTACTAGAACAACTTCTTGATGTGATTGCCTACCATAAAAGCAAACTAGGTTGTTACAAAATTGGGGAACATATTATGGACAAACAAGGTTTCCCACCCTATTGAACTACCCCCAGCATGTTGTCATTTCATCATGAGAAAATTGTGTCCATTACAACTTGTCTGATGCAATTCAAAAGTGTCCAATACAACTAGATCAACAAGTTGCAATGGACATGATTTTCTCATAATGTTTTGGGAAGAAGCAAAGGTCAAAAGGCAAATTGATGTTTTGGTGCTGCTAGGAAAGATGAAATTTAATACATCCTAGTATGCATGTGAAGTAAATTTACATGTTAAAAAGGATCATAATTGTATATTTTGTGAGAATTATAGACTATTGAATCAACAATCCAAACATGATGCATTTCCAATGCAATTGGTTGAAGATGTCTTGATGTAGTTAGGGAAATTTTAATGGTTTTATGCATTAAACTTATAATCAAGGTTCTATCAAATAAAGATGATGTTAGAAAATGTATGAAAATTAGCTTTAATAATGTTTGAATAGAGTACATCCCTTTTGACATGATATATGCAACTAGTACCTTTACCAAAACAATGGTTAATGTGTTCGAAGCCTATATGGACAAGTTCATGAAGGTGTTTGTTAATGACCTCAACATACACAATTTGACATGAGAAGAACATCTGAAACATTTGCATTTTGTAGTAATGATGTTGAGGGAAATAAATCTAAAACTCAACCCAAGTAAATCTGAATTTACAAAAGCCAATAGTTGTTTTTAAAAACACATCGTTAATAGAAAAAGAACTCAACCATATTAAAGAAAAACTAAAGGGATGATAGAATTTCCAGTGCCTACATCTATCACTAATGTTTGTGCTTTTCTTGGGCTCACTAAATATTATAAGAACTATGTGAAAGTGGTAATCCTTAATGACCATACCACTTTTTTGAGTTGACAAAGAGCCACTATCACCTCCAATAAAAACGAATAAAAACCTACCAAGAATCTTGAGGTAATGATAGGACAACAAGGGCCAAGCTCCCAAGATAAGTTGCCATCACAATAACCTCTGAAGAGATGTGACATCTTGCGATGTCACAAAGCAAAATAGAAAGCCTAAGTGCAAGCATCAAAAGTCAAAAAACATCTAGAAGAAAAAAGACAATAAACAAAGAGTCCCTTGCAACTTGCAACCCTAACCTGAAATTGGAACCCCACAAGTTATTTAAATACTTTGATTAGGTTCTCAGGTATTTTGGCTAATACTAGCACCTATTTCTTGAGGTTGGGTCAGATCCAGTTACAGGTATTTGAAAAAATAAAAAAATGTCAGGTATGAAGTAAGGGTGGTTACGTAGTTTCAAATATTTCTGAGTATGATGTGGGACTAGGATTTTCAAAATTCTATTTTTGCTAGGCATAAACTTGTATACCCGGGTTCATACGCAGTTGGGGGGGTTTGGTGCTAAATCAAATACTGACACCCTCACAATGACCTTATATTAATATTGACCGATTATTGAGTTTTGATCGGTGTTAAGTGGGTATTTGGTTTGAAGGGGAAAAATTTGACAATTCAAGGTCAGGTTCTTGTAACTCAGATCCGAGGCGACATCAATTTGTTGGAACCAGCACAAGAACCAGATCATGGAAAAAATGTTTTTGCTAGATCCAGAACTGGAATCGTGAAAAAATATTTTTGAAAACATGGTAAGGATATATTATTGATTGTATGTACTACGTAAGCGAACTATTTCACATAATTATTACTTAATTTCAACCATTAATTGCAGAGGTATAACCAGTGTTGACCGGTTAATTCTTTTTCTATTAAGACCACAAGCTCGGTAGGTTTTTTTTTTAAAGAAAATTTGG
>Ga0116231_10002177_pt1 | contig 41033 bp, 26 predicted proteins | sample S1TSphgellanicum_2_FD_89695 | JGI IMG/M metagenome (GOLD analysis project Ga0116231, IMG submission 89695) | Host-associated microbial communities from peat moss isolated from Minnesota, USA - S1T2_Fd - Sphagnum magellanicum MG | ecosystem: Host-associated > Plants > Peat moss > Unclassified...
ATTATAAAATTAAAAAATAAAAAAAATGGGGGAAAAAAAATTCACACATAAAACCCCCCCCCCCCCCAAGCCTTGTTGGATGCAAATGGTTTAGAATTTTAACATTTAATGTCCCACATAAACATTTTTAATCAAAATTTCAAAAATTAAACACCTTCAACACTTAAGTATGTAAATTGATCCAAAAATGGTGATGTTGGTCCCTGATGGTATTGTAACCTAAAAAGTGTTTGAGCCTATGAAGGTCAAATTTCAATTAAGTCTTTACTGAAACATAGGTAGATTGCATAAATTAACTCCCACACAACACCCATGCATCATACAAAATATTTGAACAATGTAAGAGATTAAACTAACATGATTTTTGGCTAGGATCACCCACACACCTAAAGTTTAATTTTCATGTGAGCTACACCCAATGGGAAGTTTGTCACACATGTTTAAAAATTGTCCTTGACGAGGATCATTCACCAAAATCACGTACATTTGCTCTTGTGAACACTTCCATAATTAAAAAGACATGTAAGTTTATTACAACATGGCTTCATTACACAAAAAGTTTATCCAAGGTTTAACATATTGTAACGAACATGAATTGTGAAGGGAGAACATGGATAGAAAGCCCCACCCGTAAACCCTTATACACTTGAAAAGAGAAATGCATAAATTATCAACTGCATTCAGTTATATCTATTAAACTTTCTCATACATTAACTACAAATCAATAATATTATGCCATATACTATCCTTTTTTAAATATTATTTTTTTTACGAATAAGCCTTAGGTTATTTGGAATCTTCTTCCTTAAGATCTAATCAAGTACTCCACATAATTCACCTCAATTATTTCTAATTCAAAACAATTATTAAATTATTCATGAGTCCAAGCCTAGGACCCTAGCAAAAAATCCTCAAGTTAGGACCCATAAATTGAATTATTTATTTCCATCCTTACCCATTTTTCTACCCTAGGCCATAATTAATATTTATAATTCTTATCCTTAGTAACCCATCTTGGTGTTATAATACCATGTAAGAAAAGTTTCTGGAAAAAAAAAGGAAAATAATTGGGCTTATGGGGTGGATGTTGCTTCATTTCATTGGTTTAATAGGATTTTTGTTCCAAGTTGGGTTGGTTTACATTTTGGCCTAGGGTAGACATGTTTATCATCAAACGATATCTTATCATTGAACACTTAAAAATTTTCCTTCATTTTCTAACCAATTTGAAGTTTTTTAATGTCATTGGAAGCACAAAACCAAAAGCTACAAATGTTTTTTGAACTTTAAAAGCAAAGGAACAAAACATAAAACATAGCAAGAAAAAGAGTGATATTTTGTCTCAAATTTTGTCTCTAGACCCCTTTACTTCTAGCAACTATATCTTGCTCATTTTTCATTCATTTTGAACGATTTCAAAGGTTACAGATGCACTATTTCAAAATCTATAAAACTTATTTAAAATGAAAAGATAAAAAAAAAATAGTTGAAAAGCTTAAGCTTCAAAATCACACCAAACACTTGTGAAAAAAACCAAAACACAACCCCCTTCATTTTGAAAGGGCATATCTTGCTCATTTACAGTTAGATTGGATGTTTTTTTACAGATTTGAATGCGTTAGGTGGAGGACTACAAAATTGTTTGAAGTTCCAAAAGCAATAGACCATGGACAAGAACGTTATAATGATTGTTCGTTAAATGTTTTGTGATAGGCATGTCTACCCTAGGCTATTGGCATGTTGCATGAGCATGATTAGTGGAACCATTTTTCCCCAAAAGGAAACCCTTCCCCTCAAGGTTTAAAGCTTGAATGAAAGTTGACATGTTTTTCTTTGGTAGACAAAGGGTGTGTAGAAGCGAAGGGGGTGAAAGGTTTGGGCACTACTATGATATGTACAATCATATTCATCAATGGCAAGGGTAAACAACCCTAGTCCCTAAATTTGTAGCACTCCACAAAAAACATTGAAACTACCAACATGTAATGGGTTTTACAATATATTATGAAATTTTTATATGAATTTTGGTGTAAGATCAAGTCCACAAAATTGGATCTAATGGTACATGGTAATAGATTTTTAAATATTACATAAACTTTTACAACATAAAATTTTCATGAAGCTTATTATTATGATATGGCTTGCTTAAAAGTTTTTCTTTCTTTCAATATTATGGTTTTGAAACTTTGGTAAAATTTTCCATATTTTAGGAAGTTTTTTTCTAATTTACACATCAAAAATGAAAATGACGAACTTGTTCCAATTTGATTTGAACCACGTTGTGAATATTCACCCAAAAAGCATTCAAGTTGGGACTCTTGCTCAAAAGTTTATTTTGATGAATATCCTCCTTCAACTCTTTGACATCAATATAATTCTTCCTCTCTTGCAAGGTTCAATGCAGCTGTCTATCCACTGCATCCTCAGACACATTCCAGAAGCATTGTTGCTCAGTGTCTATGCTCTCAATACCATCATTACATCCCAGTAGAATTTATTCTAGTGTGTATGCTCTATGCTCACAAATTTTACAAGAATATTGAAGCGACAGAGGAAGTGGTGCTTCTTGATGTATTAGAGATGATGGATTCACATGGCAGCTTAGATTTGTAGGGGTCTTTGAGAGTTTGTAGCCCACCTATTTATACGTGAACAGAAATGTGCCTTGTTATGATTGTATTCACTTTGTTTCAGGGTTCTTCACAGAACTCTGAATCTGAATCTATTTTCTCTGCATGCGAATGCTCTTTCTACCATATTTAAGTGTGCATTGAGAAGTCAGAAGTCAGTCATCTCAAAGCCACAGGAAGTTAAAGGTCCAAGCTGATGGGATTGTGTTTCTGGTTTGATCTTCCCTCCAATTTTTGATGGAGAAAGGGGCAGCACATTGGTGTCTCCAGCATTTTGGTCATAAGAGCCATGGATCTTCATGGAGTTAAGAATGATGAGCTTCTCTTGTCTCTTTCAAATGCCCTGTCTACAGACAGTTCCACAATACACTCCTCAAGGTCAAAAGTCAGCCAGTGATATAATGTAATTGCTTGAAGAACTTTGAATAAATGTTTCTGTGTATCAAGCAGTGCTAGCTAGCATCATGACTGCATCTTGCTTCTGGAAATGCAACAGAGACTGAGGACACAGATATTTCTATAATTGTTTAGCCAAAGTATTGGGAAGATAACATATACTTCTCTACACCCACCATTGGGAGCTGATGAAAAAGTGAGTCTAATGTCATGGCAGCTCATCACTGCTATTCATGATGAAGGTGATGGTCCGACTCATGAGATTATGACTGCTCTCATGTATGCTTGTTCTGTTATTATTGGGTTTGCTGGAACTGACAGAAGGCTGACCTTCAACGTGTTGCTGTGGAGTTTCCTCTGCAATCTCATAGATATACATCAAGGATTTCTTAGTAGTACTTCTGGATTGATGTATTCCTATCACAGTATGTGTGTGGAGACGTTGATTGTCTTGCATAATAAATTTACACAAAGTCATTTCCTTCTGTGAGGAGTTTGATTAATGAACCTTTAACAGTACATGTTTTTGCATTTAGCTCAATTCTTCATCAGTTGGGTTCAATTGAGCTCATTATATGTCCCAACATTTGACATGAAGATTCTCTATCTACATATCTGAAAGGAAAAGAGAGTGCAGGCCACACAATGGTTTAGCAATTCTAATGAGTATCATGGTACTGGGTTCTAACTACAGAGGCAGGCTTTTTACTTAAGAGGACAGGCAAAGAATTTCATCTGGAAGTTGGAAAGTTGTGAGCTGCTTATATGGATGATCTTCACCTCAAGCACAGGGAAATTAGATAGCAGAGACTGGGTCCCTTCAAGACTGCCAAAGATCAATCTGAAATCAGGAGGCTCACGGGTACAATCTAGCTATTGCTCATGCTCTCATCCAACTACCAGTGTTGGGAGAAATATGGCAATTAAAGGAACAGCTCTGACCTAGAAAAGAACATTTGTGGGGATTTTTAGCATTGATGGTGAAGAAAGCCAGCTAACAAAAAAACATCAGAATTGTGCTGTTCTCTAGAGGTTTTTCACAGTGCACTTATCTTGAGAACCATCAGCTCAAAGGAAGAGCTTTTGTCTGTAGTGCAAGTTGTATTTCCTAAGGTACATAGTGCTTCTTCTATTGGCTCAGGATCAGCTTTTGATTTTGTTTTTGGTATACTCATCCCTACAGCTTTTATTCTGCAGGTGAGTTGGATGAGGTATCTGAGGAGCTGGAGAAGAATATGCATAAACTGCCAACATTTTGCAGCCAAAATGAGGCAGCAGGTGGACCTCTCATCCCTGCTGCCAGGATTGAAGGTTGGCTGTGGGAGTAAAAGAATGGGTCCTCAGAGGGCCTCAAAGGGAACTTGTGAGAGCTCTCTAGAGGCTGGTTTAATGGAGATGAAGGTAAACCGACTTGCTTAATTACAAAATATTCTCATGTCTCAGGTAGATTATCCATGAACTTGGATCTTATTCATGAGTCAAAGATTTGCACATAAGGTATGGGGTCAGGAAGCAGGTCTTCTAGGAGTTGATGAAGCCTGGTGTCCCGGCACCAAAGGTCTAGGGAGCTGATTGATTGTGTGGTTTGTGTGTAGACTCTTGCAGCAAAGACTTCTGGAACTGCAGGAGGTTTGTCAGAAGCAGCTGCATCTCTTGGAAAAGATTCAACATATGAAGCTTGTTTTCAGCAAGCCCATTCAACTTTTATACCAAATTTAGAATCCTCCTTTTGCTCATTATTGTGCTCCTTTCACAGTGACATGTGACAAAGTGACCCTGCCAGGAAACTTGTAGGATGTAATAATCCTTTCTAATTTTAGATTGTTGATGTCTCTTTCTCATTCAGATGTTAGGTGTAGAGGACTTCCTCTTAACTGTAAATTTGATTCATGATTATATAAGCAACATGATTTTCAGACTTCTGCATCTGGAGAAATTTTGCTCAAAGTTTTCCACATTTTACTTCAAACAACTTATATTGTGCATGTCAAATTACTGCATAGGACCATTTGGAGAGTGAATGACATATTTTACTGTCCCACTGACATCAACTGCAAACTGATCAAGTCCAGTATCTGAGGAGTGAAAAGGAGTGTTGTCAACACTCAGTGGACCAGCTACAGGTTTTGCATTCTTATAGCCTTGTTACACTCCATGGTTGAGAAGTTATTTTAAGCTTCCACTAGTATCATTACCTGTTAGACATTTACTCAGCATGTGTTTCATGTGTTTACGAGTAAGCCTTAGGTTAGATGCTTGCTTGTACAGGGGGAACTTTGAAAAAATGAAGCTTATCCTCACAAGCTTGTTGCTGCTTGAATGAATGTGCTATTCACTGCTTGTCTTCTCGTGAAAGTTAGGCAATGTTATGAGGACATAGTATTCTTATTGCTCCAGAAAGGCAATAGAAACTCAATATGCAGATTTTTGTATAGTCATTTGATTAAAATTTTGAGCATATTATTTTAGATTTATTTACACCCACCATCAGGGGCTGATGAAGTCAGTGGGGAGTTATGGCAGCTAGTCACTCGCCTTCATAACAAAGGTCATGGTCTCATATATATACTTTGTAAGTATATTGTGACCACACTGATTCTTGTCATTTTTGTTTTTCGTTTTGTTGCATCTGACAGAATGGTTACTTTTAAATTGTTATTGTGGAGATTTCTCTGCAATCTCATAGATATGTTGATTCATAAGCCAGTGTATTGAGTTTATGGTTCTATGTAAATTCTTATCACTCATTGTTCTGCTCATACCTTTGTTGTAATGCCAAAGGCTAGATTGATGCTTATCTTATGCCAGGAATTGGCTAATAGGCCATGACCTCCTTCTGCACATGCAAAAAGAAACTTGTGCACTCAGCAATATCCCTTGGAAGTTGGAGTTGGGAAACAATCTCTCTGAGGCTCTATAAAGGGAGATTTTGCTGAACCCAAATTGGCCTATACATAGGGTGTGCGCAACACTGCATGTGTCATTAGAAGGAGGTGATCCCTTAATGCACGTTGCAAACGTCAACAGCTGACCTACAAGACAGTAAAGTCATATAGATTGCATTGTCCTAGACAGATTTACAGGTGTTTTCAAATACTTTCAAATCCAGCCCTTACCCTTTCTAGCATATTCACACACTTCTTCCAAATGCAAACATCAAGCTGCAGCCAACTTCAATCTTCAATCATCATCTTCTTACATTGCTTTCAAATTGACCAACTCCATTGTCCACGTAGATGCCACAGGCACAAGAAGGCATGCAATCATGTTTAATTGGCAAACTAATTTTTTCCTTTGTCCTGTTATCTCAAGATATGTGTTAAATGGGACATGCAAAGAAACTGGGAAACAAAACCAAACTTAGTAGGTATATGCTTTTACACCAGGAGGTCAAAGTTCACACAACAACATGAGATTCCATGCAACAGAAAACTAATGAAATATGGCTGTCAATCAAATTTAATTAACAATTACGCAAATCTCATATCTAATGAACAGCAGTTATGTCCCTAAACAAGTTAGTCTTTACCATGGAAATGTAATTTAAGCCTAGGGTAAAGCCCTATGTCAAGGGCATACCAAAATCAGGCCTGCGCTCAGCTATCGCCTCATGCGCCCTTATTTTGGTAATGCCCTTGACCTAGGGCTTTACCTGACGTAAACCAGAAATCCAGTGCAGAAACTGTGGCGAAACAGGAGAGGGGCATTATGAAAAACGAAATGCCCTCCCCACTCCTGGATGAAAAAAATATGCTTTATAAGGTTACCTCTAGATACACTGCAAAATTTCTGGCAGGTCATTACTGTATAGGGCAACGCTTGCTCCCCAGTGCCTCCCCTAGTTTGAGGGTTGTAGCCTCAAGGATGATAACCCAACCTCGGCACTATGTCCCAAGGGGATACAGCACTTTGCTGGGCAGGGCAGCCCCAAAATGTTTGGCCTATGTGAAGGAAAAGAAGAGTTTTGGGTGGGGGCTTGAAGAGGCGGCCAAGAGGAAAGCCTCTCCAATGTATCCCTCAGTCACTCCCATCAAACCCTAATGAACGTAGACCATTGTTGTCATCTCCCTGAACACCTCTACCTTTCTCTCGTGTCCAGTTTTCAACCAGCAAGTTTGCAACGATTTGTAGATGACAACCCAATTTCCCATTCCACCATACAGTCAAGAACTGTGCTATTGTTTTGTGAATTGCTTGCTCTTCGTTTTGCGGAGAAGTTCTTTCTGTTGGAAGAAGAATGTGTCTGTTTGAGGTTAGAAGCTCACAAGCCCAAACCACATTCCTCAGGAATCAGGATGATTGTTCCATTTTGGGTCCAAAAAAGCTTGTTTAAACCTCATATTAGGATTGTTAGCATGGGTGTGACCTGGAGAAGTGATTGATTCACATTGAATTATTTGTGGGTAATTCCATTGTTAAAATCTTTTGTTTGACGATGTCCTTGATTATCCTGGTTACCTTTTCAACACGTACTAGATCATCTACTCCGCACCCTGTATTTATGCTTTAAGGAATGGGCAAGCCAACATGTGAGGCTGTTAAGGGGAATCTGTTGGTGCACTTTGTCCCTAATCAGGGGTGCAAACATGAAAGATTTTGGACTATTACATTTCTGAACATTGATGATTACGCTAAATTATAATCATTGAAAAAAGACAATTGATGATTATATTAAAATATCACCAGTAACAAGGACATGTAATTAATCATGAGACCAAGGCCATCTTGGATTAAATTTTTACAATTCAAAGAATTGAATATTGATATGCCCCCAAAGTCTTTGACATTCATAAGTGTGTTCAACTCCACTTTTCACCATGTCCAACAACCATTCATACGAGAGCAGTGGTACTTAGAACCACCACTCTTATAGCCCTACTAGTACCATAGTGCTGGGCCAGTCCCACACTAATCATATTATTTGTCAAAAAATTAATTAATTATTCAACAAACATGTGTCAAAGTCGCTAAGGTACTATCGCAGTAATCTCTTCTATTTCTGGTACATAAACTTCACATGGACATTCAAAGACTAATGGCAAATATGAGGCCACTTTGCCAAGCCATGCAAGTTGACAAATTTATTTTTGGATTCAAAAAGCAATTATCAAGTGCAACTAACTGCCCACCACTGGAGTTAGAAGGGGGATTACAGGTAACATTCTGCTCAGGGTGGAGATTACATGTAAAATCCAGCTTGTCTGCTCTATTGCCTTGGTGTTATTCCGGTAAGAGCATCTCTACCCACACCCCCTATTTGAGTATTTATGAATGTTTATCACATCCAACATAGTGTAAATTATTTAGACTCTCATAAAGGTGCAAAAATGGATCGCATAAGGTGAGAGAATTTAAACGTCACCACTTGGGGGCAATCATTATTGTTGGCCAATGAAAAAAACAGTGATTTTCTGAAGAAGGTACTGTATCCTGGGCAGCCTCTTTTTGTGCGTGGAATTTTGGACTTTTTTTGTTGCAAATTCAATGATTTTTTAAGCAAATCACCAAACTTTGATAAATATTCATTTAAAAAAAAGTTAAATCATTATTTTTTTATGCAGTTAAAGTAGGTAGCCAAAAACATGTAAGGATTTTTTTCTTTAATATTTTGTTAATAGCCAAATTTGGCTAAATCAGCTTATGGATGATTGCTACCTTGGCTGCATTAAAAAAACAAAATAAAACACTGATTCTGCACATATTTACAAACCCAAAGTGACTTTCACACAATTGGACTACTACCCTTCATCCAAAATATAGTGTACAAGCCACACTAGCATACCTGATGAGAATCTATCTATGAATCAAGGTAGTTTGTTTTGTATACTTATGAGAATCTATCTATGAATCGAGGTAGTTTGTTTTGTTTTGTTTGTCCCTCTGATATCTCCCAAACCATGGCACTTCATGCCACCCTCTTGGTATCTTCTGAAAGCTGTGAATGAATAGGGGTGCATTGACTCAGTTTGAGACTGTTTGGAGCTATGGTGTAGAAGCTATTGATTATTGAATCATTTTCTCAATGAAAATTAAATAAAATCAAAACTGAAAATTGTACTGGAATTTGGGGGTGTTCTTGCTGTTTTTGGACAGCCCTCAGCAAGTAAGATTTAATAAATTTTATTTCACAATTTTCAGAGCTAATGTGTGGAAGATATTTTGATTTTTGAGTGGATTTTGTTGCTGGAAATTCAAACAAATTGCAAAAATTGGGTTTGGAAGGAAAAATCAGTTCATGCCCTCAATGTGTTCACACTTGGGCCAACAGCACAGGCTATCACTACTATCTATGGAACAGCCACCTTTGCAACTGGGAGTCCCTTAAACAGACTTACCAGTGTTTTTCCTTTCCATCAATTTTCTGATGTAGCCAAAGGATGAAAGCCTAATTGTGACTTTAAATTGTTAATTCTTTCAAGCCAACATGTGAAAATGATTCAAGCCACCAATTGTAACAATGTCATTGGTCCACCTAGCCACAAGCATTTTCCAAGGCTCTCCATACTTGTGTATTGCATGTATTAATTTTATTACCCTTGTCTATATAAGCAAGGTTTTTTAAATGTAAGCACCAATTTACATTGCTGGTTACCTTTTGGAATCAAACATAAAAATCTAGCAACTTACATTAATGTTTTTCAAAATGTCACAATACAAACCTCCCACAATTACTTTTTTTTTGGTTGCTCTATACCCTGAATTATTTATTTATTTATTTTTAAAAATATAATCTAAAATAAAATAAATTTTAATTAATTAATTTTTTTTAAACCCCTCTATGCTGAAAGACAATTGAAAGAAATTATTTGACGTAAAAGGGAAAATGTGAAGAGTTTAAAAGGAAAGGAAAAGAAGAAGGATGCACAGGGGAAAAGAAGATGAAATTACAAGATGATGGCAAATATCTTCAGGCACTAGACACTCCCTCTGCCATGGTTGGTGTCCGAACAGCTAGTGAGAGTTTCCCACTGGCCTCTCTGCCATTCAAATAACACACCCATGACCAAACGTTCAGATGAAAGGTTTTTTTGTCCAGTCTCTTTGGAGAATCAATTCAGAAGGATGTTTTTAGTGTGCGGTTTAAGGGCTGGGAGTAGCGCAATGTGAAGTTTTTTTACCCACCCTTATGTGTGGTTTTGTTTCATGCTGGGGATGAAGTTGCACATTTTAATGTATACAATATACCAAAAGCAAAGGGAGGGGAATGTGGTAATCTTTTGACCATTTGGTTATGAGTCTGGGTTGGAACATTATTAAGAACAACTTGAACAACTTTAGCAAAGGCAATTTTGTTTGCAAGGGTAGTTTTAGTCCACTTTTGCAATATTTTAAATGTGGTAGCAAAGGTGATGTTTGGTTATGGGGATGCCTTATGAAATCATTTAAGAAAAAAATTGTTCATCTTTGTTAAATGAAATGTTTGGTCTAATGGTGGTTTAGACCCATTTTTCAAGTTTTCAACAACACAAGGAAAGGTTTGGATATGGGGTGCTTTGGACCAATTTAAAGGAACATCAATAACAAAAACAAAGGTGACTATTTAGTTAAGGGGGTGAGTTTGTCACATTTAAAGTCATGCAACTAGTCATTAATAAGAAAACCCTAACATCCTTCCAATTCACAAACATCACCAAAGGAAATATAATCTTTGGATCTTGCAAGGATAAATATTTATTAGCAACCCAAATTAGAAGCCAACAAGTTGATTCCCCCTTTCTTCCCACATTCTTGAACACTTTGCATTTCCTCTCAAAAATTCTAACAATATAATAAGTTTCAGGGACAAAATTAAAATCACCTATGCAAGAAAATTCTTTTTTTACTCTCAATTACCTCTACAAAATATGTCCTTATCAAGTACTAGAGAGGGTGGGTTACAATCTTTTTTAGAACTTCTGGTTCTATTGCAATAAGCTTGACATTACAACAAGAAGTCAAAGTTCATAAATAAATGTAAAAGATGCATAGAAGCGAAAATCAAGTTTGAGAAAGTAAATAGAGGTGTAAAAAGCAAATTTTAATGAAAACATAAGATTGAAGGAAACATATCTAACAATACTAGCATTAGGACCAAATGTAGTGATAGATATCATAGATCATATTTACATGAAAAGGTGCAAGATAAAGTACAAAATATACTAACATCACTACTAGTTTGCACAATCTATACAATGAGGTTCTAGATTTGAAAAGGGTATGAAAAGTACTAAATTTCAATGAACTCAACTTCATCACAACTATAATTTTATATCCACAACCTACACATCTACATTTTAATGTGGAAAAACTTTGAAAACTTTTACACACTCATAGATTTTACTAAATCATTAAACATATATATATAATTGAAATATATCCAAAATTTAAGTCATTTTTTCATCTTTTGGTTTGCATTTAAAAAAGATGAAAACCTATTGTTAGGCCAAGACATGAGCCCCCAACTCCCTTGAAGGCTAGGGCTAAGGAATGAAGAAGTGATTCATGAACTTGATTGTGGTTCATAGGCAACAAAACAACATACAAGGAAACAATGTTGCTTACTCCTAAAACACAACTAAAAAAAAAGGTAACAAAAGGTAATTGAGTTTCAATGATTGCAATAAGGGGAAAATGGACAAGTGAAGCATTGGACAAAACAGTGGATGTTATTGAAAGAAAGACTTGTTTTTTACAAGAGTCAAATAGGTCATGAAACATATCCTTGAGCAACCAATTGAATGGTAAGATTAAATCTAAGAAAATGGACATAGGAAAAGTGTCAATAGAAGAAGAAGATGCAATAGTCATTGCTTACACATTACCTATGCAAGAATGTGGCTTGTTCATATCCTTGGGCCAACTAAAAACGAAGGTTGCAAGGCTAACACTAATAAGGCTTACACCATTTCAAAATGGAATATTAGGGAACAACTAATGGTTCAATGACAAGGTTTGATTGCCAATTCTTGGAACCCATTTTATCATAACATATAAAAATTATATAATCAACACTAGTACATTTCATATCACATTTTGAATTATGACAATACAAACATTCAAGCAAGGAGACAATTAACAACAAGTGTTTCAATTAGGAAAAGGTCCAATGTAGTTTATAGCTCCGTCCCAAAATCTTGGGAATAGCTAACTATAAATTACATAATAAATGCAACATGAATGGTTCTATGAAGATTTTACATTTTTAAAGGTGAAAGATTGAAAAAAATAACAATAAACTCTACATACTTGAGAATGCATGGCAATGCAAAATAAGGTTTGGATTTTTTTTTAAAAATTCAAAAAGTCATTATTTCTTTAAAAGGTTTATTTTAAGTACAATGTTTTTAACTAACCCACATTTATTAATTTTAGATGGGCATGGTAGTCATGTAACCCTAAAGGCAATAGAACAAGCCTAAAAATTTGGATTAAACATTATCACTTTACCTACCCACACATCTCGTGCTCTGCAACCTTTAAATTTTTCTTATTTTCAAATATTCAAAACATCATTCAAAAAAGTTTGGTGTGAATGATGGCCAAAAAGTATTATATGGAGTCAAACAAGATCATCTTAACTAGATGGGTGGACCAAGCCTTAAACCATTCATTCACAAAACAAAACATCAAATCTAAATTTAGGGCTACATATATTTGGCCATATAACCCCAAGGCAATGGATAATAAGACTTAACCTTCAAACATTTACACAATTGCACTGAACAATGAAAGATGTGAAAATGATTACATGTCATATGAACAACCTAATCAAAAACAATAATGTGAAGATGATATCAATTGCTACAAACCTCTTCCATATACACACATGTACTAAATCATTGCACATCAATAAAAAAATTTCTTCCTAATATCAAGTCTGAAATTGAATAATGTTATTATTTATTTATGCTTCTTAACTTTAGAATGATAAAGTTGAAGCCAAAGGAAATCAATGTAATAAACCTATATGACCTTACCAATTATAATCAATTGTAAGAAAAAAAAGCTCTCCAAATCTAATGTAGGAACCAATGAATCTCCATAACCTTTTGTTGCTCCTTCATTTGTCTACAAGATGCACCAAAGGCAAAGAGCTATTAATTGACGACTTGCAATCACATGTTGTGACTTTTACAAAATATTAAAATATTTTTAAAAAAAAAAAGGACAAGGTGGCTACAAAGAAAATTAGAAAAGAAAAGCGAAAGGTGACAGAATAAGAAAGGACTAATAAATGAACAAATTACTTGATTACAAAAGAGCATGCAACAAAAGGTGCAATTGAAAGACATGCAATAACTACATTTGTTACAACTTGGTTCATAACAATTGTTAGAGAGATTGGAAATTGTTTGCAACAAAGTTTCCAAGCAATTTGTAGGGCATAAGAATCAAGTTACAAGGGTCTTAACTTTGGGGTCACAACAAAAGTTCAACAAGGGCCAAAATGCTTATGCAAGGTGACATTGTAATAAGGTTACATTATTTCATTATGTAACTAAGATGCAAGAGGGAGGGAGGGGGAGGGGATTAACAACATGACTAATAACAAGATGACCATGAAAAAGAGGATGACAATAAGACCAACAACAAGATGATTGCAAAAATGAGGATGGCTAACAATAGGACCAACGATGAATTGATCATGAAAAGGAGGATGGCAGCTAGTGGCAAGACCAATAACAAGACCAACATAAAGAGCAAGATGACTAAAGACTAACACAAAAAGGAAGAGGGCTACAACTTCAAAACACAAAACCCATGCATGGGTGTTTAAGAAATTAATGCCCATTGATTTGGTCGCCCTTGTTTAGTGTAAATCTTTGTCGTTAAACACAAGTTAAATGTTAAGCACACACAATTGTTTGCTTTGCAAATCATCCATCCTAGTGATGGGGTATTGATGAACATGTGACTATTTATCATAGGCGAGTTCAAAAGTTTGTTCATGCATTTTCAAGGGTACAAGGGATTTCTTTCAAGAGTTTTTGACTCAAAAACTTTGAATGGTTATATATTTCTCAATTCTTGACTTTTTTTAGTGATTCAAATGGCCATGAATGTGCATGGAGGAGCTCTACAACTCCTCTTTGTAGTCCAACAAAGACAATGGATAAAAATGAGGCCTCTAATGCATTAAGTGTATGGACATTGGCATGTCTACACTAGATGTCATCCTTGGACTCACAATCAGCATTCTGTAAATATTGGATCACAAGCAAATAGTAGATAGCAGTATGATATGAGAAAGAGATTGAGACTTTTTTAAAAAAAAAGGATTAATCAACCCTTCCTGATTGTGTAATCAAGACAATACGTAGACCAATCTGCACTTGAATTATAGTGTTATAGTGGCTTGTGTAAAGAACCTAAGCCTACACATTTTGATGAAATTCAATATTATCATGTTACAACCCTCCATAATTTTGCCATACCAACTATTGGATGACCCAGATATTACATGTGGTACATGGGCTCCTCATTGCATAAAAGATGTGAAGAACAATAGTAGGATGACTAAGTGTGCAAATGCAGGGTTCACACCAGTGTTTGGGTGGTTCTCTCTCTTTTTCAAAGAAAGAACTGGTAGTTAGGGTCAGGAACACAGACCCTTGATCAAGCTCAAAACTCAAAGAACCAGTCAAAAAGCTTACCATGAACCATCAGTTCTTCTTTTAAGGAACCCACCAGTTTAAAAGAGTCCTATTAAACATTGATATGGTGACTGCAATGCCAAGCTTGAACGGACAATTAAACTACAAACAAAATATGCAGACCCAAGATAAAAACAAATTCAATGAAAATGCATTGATTTTAGCCATGCAATGCAGTGTTATGCAACTTATGTACATTGATCATTAATTGACCATATCTCCAAAAACTATCCAAGTGGACTCAAATCTGGTTAGCTTGGATATTATTCATGTCTCATTTCTAGAATATAAAAAATAACAATACAAATTATTTGGCCAGATTTAAGAGATGTTGTGAATCTATTTGTACTTGTCCTCTTAAATAAATTCCCCATGCAAAACTTGATATTCTACTATTAAGGTAGTTTGTTTGGTTTGTTTGAAATTTTGTCATGTTGAGAACTTGAGATTGCCCAAACCACAATGCTCCTTGCCATGCTCTTGGTATTGTTGGAAAGCCCCTGATGAGTACAGGTGCATCGAGCTGATTTTATAATGTTTCAATTCACAGCACAAGAGTTACTGAGTATTGAAAAGAATTATCATTGAAAGTTCAATATAATCAAAACTTTAAAAATTACTAAAATTAAGGCATGATCTTGGTACTGCTGGAAAGCCAGTAAGGTGTTGTGGAGATAATTTCATAATTTTTAGACCTAAGGTGTGGGAGATATTGAATTCTGAGTAATTTGTGTTATCAAAAGTCAAAGTTTTCTATAAAAATATCATTGAAAATGGATTTCATACTTAAGCTAAAGAAGATGCACAATTTTCCCTTTCAAATTTCATTCAATATTTGCAACACACACAATCCACACAACTGTTGATATTGTAATCAAACAGGAAGAAAAAGAAGGGCCATTGGGGAAATTTTTGAAAATCGGAAAAATGACCAAAACTCCCTACTCATCATGGAATGATTCTGTCCTTTACAGCAAATTCAAACTTCAACGGTTCAAACTAGAAACTTCCTCACCAGATCTAGAACTTCTGCTGTAGTATGCATGCATTTTTATAGAAAATGCCATCCCTCATATGCACACATAATATTCCAACTGTCACTTGCACATTTGGTCAAGATTGAATCATAAATTTTATGCCCAAATCTTACACTAATGCATAATCTATTCCCTCTGAGCACAGCCAATAAAGTGGGTGCAAAACCATAAAATAAATGTCTTATTTAATAGATTTTGGCTATCCTGACAGGTATGTTGTGAATTCATGGCCATTTTTGCACTGCTGATTTTATTTTTTAGTTCGAATTTTGAACATTTTTTTGTTTGTAAATCATTGATTTTGCAACAGGAAAATGTCTGAAATTTCGCACTGAATAAAATAAAGCTGCTCCCCAATCCCTAATCATCTGCTGGGAAAACTGGGAACTGTATTAGCATTACTACCCTGCCCTACTGGGTCAAGAGCATGAGTGCAACACCATATTGACATAAAACAATTAGAAAAGTGGAGAAGAGAATACGTCAACCAGGGTAAGATAATTGAAACTGAAATGCTTACAACATACCTCCAAAGTCCAGAATCAAGTGTAGTGGAAGGCCTCCTTGCATGAACCAGCATCTGCTCTGGAACTGGTACCAGGGTGTTTTTTTTATAAATTTTACAATTTCGAAATATTCGTGATTTTCCCCAAATTTTTAGCAATTTTTAAAATATATTATTCAAGGACAAAAAATTCCAAGACCTTTTGTTGTCATAGTTTGAAAATCTTCCCAAAAAAGAAGCACTGACTGGTACCATGGTGCCATTGTAAAATGTTTCTTCCAAATATTTCAAAATTTTAGTGTCCACAGACTGAATTGTGGTTATGGAGTCCAAATTTAACATTTCCAGAGTAAAATAGAGCCTCTAAGGTGCCTCTCTCAAGAAGGTGATGGTGCTGGAGGCCCTGGACCATAGATCATCATCTTCACTCACAGCAGTACCTGTTGCAGATCCAGTTGCAACCCAGGTAATGTAGTAATAATAACACCCTACTACCTTGGCAGCTTCGACACACTAATTTACATTATTTTCAGAAATGTTGAATTTTTTCAAAAAAATTAATAAAAAATTTGTGAAGGAAAATATTAAATCTTCAAAGAATATACATATATATATATATTTGTTGAAATGAAACTTTCAAAAAAAAAATTGCCTATTCAACAAACATGTGTCTCGAAGCTGCCAAGGTACTTCTATGGTAATAGCAACAGCCAATGCTGCTGGTGCTGATGTCAAGAGGCTCCTTTTTCTCAACCCTTTGGTTTGGTACCCACTAGCTGCACCCAACGCCTTTATTTTCATAAAATGTTGATTTTTTTCAAATAAGTATTTTTAATAACAGAAATGTGTGAAGGAAAATATTTAAGTCTTCAAGAAATATAGAACATATGTCGAAATGAAAATCTCAAAAAATTAATTCGTTCATTCATTATTGGACAAACATGTGTCTGGAAGCTGCCAAGGTACTAATACTATGGTAATAACAACAGCCAATGCTGCTAGTGCTGCTTTCGAGAGGACCTCCTTTTCCTGAACTCTTGTTGTTTAGTTTCGTACCCACTAGCACTCAACACACAAAGCTCACTAGATATTAGTGAACTTATTGTCAGCACCAGCTAAAGCTTTAGGTACAATATGAGTATTACGAAATCCCCAAAAAATGTCACAAAAGTGAGCCACTCATTCATGCATTTACTCTCCCCTTCTGCCATCTTCTCACTCACTCTGCCTCACAAGATCTCTCCCATTGCCTGGTCTCACTCATACCAAGTGACATATCTTCTCCTCTTCCTCCTCCTCTTTCGCTTTTGCTCTAATATTCTTCTTCTTCTTCTCCATTTCTTCCTACTCAGGAGCAGCTGAGTTTGTTGTGTACCCATTGCCATTTCTAGTCCTGCAGCTCATGATCAAACAGTTTTCACTAGAGTCTTTTTTCTTCTCCAGAATTGATCACTAAATCTGCAGCAAGCTTCCGATTTATGACTAGTTGCTGTTGGTGGAATCCAACGTTCGTAAGTGTAAACATTTCTCCTTCTTTTTAAAAAAAGAGGAGAAAGGAAGCTGATTGTGTGGGAATTATTAGATCAGTAGGAGGTGCAGCTAGCAATGGCGGAAATTCCAGTAACCAGTAAGGGTCCCTACAGAGGAGCTTACGACGGTCCGCCCATCGAGGAACGCGAGCGGCATCGCCCCAAGCATAACTTCAGTAACTTCGTTTTCCGGACCATGACGGCACTGGCCACGGCAGCCGCTTTCATTGTTGTGCTGGAGTCCAACGAGCACACCACGTACCGCGGCTTCAGAGTCGGCGAGAGGTGGCAATCGTTCGCCGCATACAAGTAAGTTTTCCGGCCCGGGAGGAGGAGGCCGGCAGCTCTTGTTGCAGCAGCTATGGTACTTAGTTAGGTATCTATTGCAAAATTTGGTGCCAAATCTCTCTCTCTTTCTTGCCAGCCGCTGCTTCTTCTTCTTTTTCTTCTTCTTCTTACCAGCAGCAAAACTGAACCAGACATGATGCCAAGGAGACCTTTTGTTGCTGACTAGTTGTGTACAGAAGAAATGGGTTTTTGTATAGGATAATAATGGCAGCCCTATAGGCTTTTCCATGTTTTTTTTCCCCCTTCTAAAGCACAACAGCAGACCAGACTGACAAGCTGCAGGCACCCCCGAGTCAAGCTCATTGACAAAAGGCCCTTCCATGTTTTGAGGTTCCACTGCCATGGCAATAGCCCATGAAGAGCTGCCATCGAAAAACATGGAATAGCCAAGAGGGCTGCCATTATCAGGTGTAATGAACAGGCAAAAAAAAATTCATTCATCTGAACAAATTTTCATCCATATTTTTCTTTCACACTGAAAGTTTAGGAAGAATAATCTTCTAACGTTTTCATTTGGATTATGAAAAGTTTTGTGATTTGGAGAGCTGATCTGATGGACTCAACATTGCAAAATTATATCATTGGTCATGTGTGTCCAGATGGTTTATGGTTGCGAATGCCATTGTGTTCGTGTACTCTGTTCTGGGAGCTACCATTTCCTTCTGTGCTATATGTGTTCGACGAGGTCCTCTCAGTTATTCTCCAACAGCTTGGTTGACTTTCCTTGTGGACTTTGTAAGCCCCTCTAAACCGCCTGCCTTCCTTCACCTTCAACAATATCTAACCCTACATGATCCGGAGAATGATGGTGCCTGCTGAGATCTTGGGTCATCCATCACAGCAAGTTTGCTTAGAAACTAATATTCATATATTTGCTGTAGCATCTGTGATTCTTTGTTTGCTTCAATTGGGTGATCACAGCACATTTAGTTTACTTAGAAACTATTCATATTTTTATCATGTGTTTGATATATTATTGACTCTTTAAAAGACAAGAATTAATAAGTAATCATTTGAAAACGGGAAATTTTGAAAAGAGACTTTGCTTTGGGGGTCACCATACGATGCATGAATAAATATTAACAATATTTTGTCTCCTTAAATGATTCAACAAATAGATGTTAACAATGTTTTGATTCAAATTTAGTAAAATTTTTGATCCCAACCAACAAGTTTTTTAAAAGTTCAAAATTGACATTTTAGTTTCAAATTAATTAGATATTTGTTAGTTGTTGCAATCCTTTGTTTTCTCAACAGAGTGTTACTGAAAACTAGTCTCATTCAGACTTGTAACCAATGCAATTGGAAGTGCTTTTCTGTTTGTCCTGTTTTGGTGGGGGCATGGGACAGTTGTTAGCAAGTGCACTTATCTCAGCTGATTCAGCAGCCCTAGCTGTGTGGTGGGTAGGGAAATACGGAGTTGTAAGGCCTCGGTGGACAGGTTTTTGTCACGAGGTGCACTCCTTTTGCAAACGAGTTGAAGGAGCTATTATTGTGAGCTTTATAGGCTGGCTGTTCCTGAGCTTCTCCGTCATTGTTGCTGTGTCCTCCCTCCATGCCCTTGGCAGGAGAAGGTGGTAAAAATTGGTGGAAAATACCAAATCCCAATAATCACAAGCATAATGGCTCTGCCCCTTAAATGATGATATCCATAAGGATGAAAAATATTCAGCATACTAAATTGGAAACACATAATGGCTAGCATGGTCAAGCCCAAGTGGATCCTTCGGTAGTTATGTCTGAAATGTTTCTGCAGTGAACGCAGCATGACTCTAGAATGTAGGGATACCAAAGTTGAATGTAGGGACATCTTTGGCCCATTTCTCAGTGCATCCCAATGTCTCTATCCTGAAGGGCAGAGCCAACAAACACAGCCATGCAATGATGGGGTTGGCGAGTGATGAGAAAATGTTAGGGAGTAGGAGGAGGTTCTTGTGTTTCCATAAATGGCGAGTGACATCAAGATGATACTAAATGTTGTTAGGTGCTTTTCAGTAGTAGTCTACCTAATAGTTTGTACAAATGGGGAATGCACATTTGTGTAATATGACAAAGAATTCTCGGTCCTACAAAAAGACTTGTCAATAGGTTGTGCAAGACATCCTAACAGACCATTTTTTTAATGACACAAAGCACCAAATGGGGTTGCCTAAAAGGCAGAGAATGATATCGATCATAGATTGTTAGTCAATCCATAAGTAACTTGGAGGCATTTTTAGCTTCCATGAAGAGTAAATATCCTTGAATGTGTGTTATTTTTGTACCAGCAAATTGCATTTCTAAACCACAAACTGCAGATGTCATACTTCAAAGGCCACTTAAATGTGGATTTACAACCCAGTTCAAGAGATGGTCCCCATCAAAGACCAAATAGATAGAAGGGCTAGTAAGATTAGTCTTCATCTTTCCATTGGAACACTGCATGAAGAAATTATGCACTTGGCTTTTTAAATTTTGGAGGGAAGTGAAATCTCATACTTATATGATTATAAAGGGTTGGGGAAAGTGTGGATTGCAGCGGTCATTTAAAAAGGATTTCCCAGTTAAGGCTACAGATAGCAGCAGCTTTTTATGGATATCTTTTACTGTAGCCTAAATGGTAATCAGCCATAGGAAGATGTGGAATCCTGAGGAAGATTTAGGCTATAAACCAGATGTGAAGTACAAAGTTTTTAATCAACCTCTTATATAATGGCTACACCCCTAAAACAAACTATAAGAATCTGGTGACTTTTTTTTCTTTTTCTTTTTTATTCTCACTTATGCTAATTGAAACCCTTCAAAACGATTTATTTTCAAAAACATCATTTTATATTTCCTTTTTTGGCGAAATTTCACCAACAAAAAAAAGGCTACTGTAGAGACAAATACAAAAGGTTTGCTCTTTTAAGATGACCATGACATGCCAAAGGAGGATGTTGAAGATTAGGAATTCAAGGAGTATTTAAAAAATAATAATTGCAAGATTAATGACCAAATGTGCTGAGGTTGAAGCTTTTTGTTACTTCAAGATTGTAATTTTTGATCTTTTACATCATGTATTTTTTGGCCAAGTCTCTTTTATTTAGAAATTTCTGAAATTCCATGTGCTCACAAGTTCTGCCTCCAACTTCAAGACATAGAAACAACAATTATTCTGTTTTCATATTTGACAATCTGGAATTTTCAGCAAATTAGGCAATGTTAATGAGAATACAGTACACTTCAACCTTCTGCCCTTGGAATTTCTGAAATCTTTCAACATCTTAGCATCATATTAGTTTCTGTCAAATCTGACCATAGTGTCAGGCATTGGAGTTGAGTCACTTGCTTTATATATGTTACAACATCACTCTGCTAAAATGGCAGCTAGACAATAAGCACACATGTTCCAACTAATCACTTGGTATACCAGACATGGTGATTGCAATATAATGAGGACTAACATAGTTTCACGAGCCTTTGACAATACTGTTTCTATTGTTTGACAATACTGTTTAGTTTCATGAGCTCCACTAAATTACTGTGTAGTAATCTATCAATTTTACTGATAAATTGGAGTAGTCTCCCTATGCACACCCCAAAATAAAAAAACCCTTGTTTACTGAAGAACAAACAATCAATGATGTTTTTACAAACATGTAAGCAACTGAACATTTTAAAAGTGGGATTTAGCATAGGCACATTAGGTGCAATCTTTTCAACTGAAACAAGTAACTTAGTTAAGAGGGTTTAAGGTCCCATCTAGATGATAGCATAAAATAACACATGTTTTTGTATAATGAGAAATTTCACAGGTTGCATAAGTAATATTTACATTCATGAAAGTTTTCTCGCACCATTTCTCACACAATCACAAACATGACTCTTCAGTTCATTACTCTCCATTATTGATTCATTTCATTTATGTCCTCTGCCCTTCCATGTTCACATGTCCACTAATAAGATATAAGGTGCATAAATGTTTTAGGTATGTACCCACATAACATGGATTCAGTGGGTAAATTGGTCATTACAAGCATGACACTGTAGGGGCTTTGGAGTTCTGGGAGAAGAATGGCAAACCATAAGGACAAAAGATGGAGCCTTTTGGCACTAATGAAAGGCTGAAGATATGACATGAATCATAATCAATACTTCCATAAAAGCATCAACAGTATTTTTGAGCTCTGTGGGAACTAAGGGGTGATTAGTTCCTCAATCCCATTTCTAGGGCCTTAGCCCTAAATATCTCAGGTAAATCTACAATTGGGTACATAACTAACTGCGTTAGAGAGAGGGGGAACCCACATATAAGCTTCTTCAACAATATTCTTGTGTTCCATATCACAACAAATGAACAAGATGAGGGTAAAACTATTTCCCTTTTAACTTGCAGTATGCATACATACCTGACCCCAAAAACCCTAAAAATTGTCCAAAAACATTGAGCTGCACCCCACCAACCCACCACATGTTGCTGTGTCACATAGACAACATGCTAATACTAGACTACAAGCTGTTCTCCATTCAACAGCTGAAGAAATACTGTAGTCCAACCCAAGAAAAGAACAGGGCCCATGTCTTTGCATGTTTGGACCAATGACAGTATAACCACAAGAAGAACATCCCTACAAAGCAAATCAATCAAGAAACTTGCGATGCAATCCTAAAGGGATAGAAAGCAGTTTAGTACCCAGTCAAACGGAAGGCCGCCAAAACAAATCCAGCCAAAAAAAACTGTGCCCAAATCCTGGCAACCCACCATCACAATATCTCTGACACGGTGAGCTGACCTGAAACCATAAAACATTACACCACATAATGATTTCCCATTGACCCAATTTGAAGGGCTGAGAATTCTACAGGCTAGTTCCATGTTGTTTGGTAACTTTTCTTGAGTGACTTTCCTCGATCTCAGACAACCAGTGGACATTCTCACTTTTAGCCAAAAAAAGAAACACTTTACCTTGAGATTCCCACACATGGTCTGAGTGAGAGCTGAATTCAGGGTTGTGTTGAGGAAGATGGTGTAATTAAGACAAAATGCAATTATACATGACAGTGCTGTCACCACCTGCACCAGAACCACCCCTACTTCCCTTCTCAATGCACAGTCAACTCCACAGACTAAAGAAAAGTTCAAACAATGGATTTAACCATGTAAAAAAGATCAACTTGTGAATGAAATTCAACCATGATTCTTCTCCTATGAGTTGGATATCTATGTGTACTTTCAGACACCAGTACAAGTAAACCAGTACATACCTGAAAGCCCAGGACATGGAGGGATTCAAAGTTAATGGCCATGTTAAGTTCACCACTCAACAGGGTCCATACAATCAAAATTGGTCCACAGATGAGGCCTGCTAATACATCCAAACACAAAATCTGCCATCAGAATGGCATGAAACAACACAAAGGGATGCAAATTGCACATAACTATTCTGGCAAGTCAGGTTTGGAATAACAAGATCATCATCTATTGTAAAATCAACTACAATGCAATGATACAGGAGCCTAGTTAGACCACATTTACAAATTAAAGCAATGTAAAAAATTCAGGGTGTTATCTAATGATTAGATAGCAAGACTTTAGGCATTTTTACCATTACACCACATGAGACCAAAGCTATTTAGTCCCGTTGTCTTGCCTGCCAAGTGAACCCACACAATCAAAACCCTTCACATTTCTCACCGCCCATCTATGACACACATAGTAATTAACATAAATTGCTGACAACATTTCAAGGAGTTCAGTTGCATTCACTATTCCCTACATTCACCAAATGCCATGATTGCTCCATAGTCAACATGAATGTATAGGTTGAAAGATGCATTATTGGAGCTCACTGACCCGGTCTCACAAGCTCACCAAATGTCGTAGTGTTGACCATCAGTCCTCATACCATGATGGTCCACACATTCAAAGCAAGGAGCAATACACATGAGTATCAGGCAAGCACAAGCTGCAAGCGGCTCACTTACATTACGTACCAAGACGGGCAATGGTGGCAAGGTAGATAGCTGTCATAATGTTGGAGAGCAAAACTGTAGCGTAGCCCTCCAGCTCAAATGACAAGTCCCTTGATCCTGCTACGAAGGCTCCCAATACAATAATGGCCACACTGTTCACATCATTTCACATTATTTCACAAAATTACCCTGGACTTGCAAGAATATATAAGAAATTAGTTCGAAATTTAGGGTTTGAGAACCCACTGACCTAGCAATGATGGGATTCGAATGCTTTTGACCAACAAGTAGAAACTCCATTATTATGGTGAAGAAAACAGTTGTTCGGCGTAAGGTAGTGTACATTGGCACATTTACACCTCTAATTGATGCCATCCCCACCACCTACCAGTACACAAAAATCCCATCAGAATGACAGCAGCTGGAAGATCCTATCTGTGATGACCGACCACACAGACTACAACTAGTCTCATTACAGTTCAGAAAAGAAGACATGATTTTGCTCCAAAACCAAGCTTTTGAAAAATAGCAACATCTAATACAGAATAATCATACATTGTTTCTTAGAGAGGAAAACCAAGGATGAAAAAAAGAAATCTATGTGCAACCCAACAACCACAGTGTTTGGTTCAAGAGGTACCATGTAAAACAGGTAAGCAATGGAAAGAGGGGAGACTTGGCGGAGAACTCGGACAGGAACAAAGTGCTTGACTGCGGTCTTGCCATCAGCTGAGTCATCTGAGAATTTGATCAAATTCAATTTCCTCAGGACATATAGCACTACCGTTGACAATATCATCTGATCCCCTCCATCATTCCCCACTCTCAACTTCAGCATTACAGATCAACAACACTCCACAATTTTCATGAAGTTATTATCACTTTTAGTCCAAGATCCCATATCATGTGATGGGATCTCCTATGCTAACTAATATCATATTTTGTAGCAACTTTTGATACCAAACTTCTCGTTGTTGCATTTTGGAATTTAGAATGATTCAAAAACTCCAAGGAAAATGGAGATTGCATCAATCCTTTTTGAGTTCCAATTTGATGCGAAAACCTTTTTAGCTGCACCAGAAGAGCACCCACCACCTACCTGCATAACTGTGATGACATTTGCACAAGGAAACTCGTAACTTGAAAGTGCTGCCTTGTTAAATATCACCAAGAGCACTGTAGCAAAGCCCAAGCCTCTGATCAGAGTGTGCAGCAGCTGTGCAAAGTCATAAGACTGTGCCAGAAAAAACCATTTGAGAGGAAAAATACCTAGAGGATGTATGTGTTGAGGATGTATGTGTTCCCCATTTCTTTCCTTGTTCTGAAACTGCAACTGGTCCTTTTCTCTGTAGACGACATTCATAGGACTTTCTTGCTCAATCATTCCTTTCTTACCCATCTAAGAACGCTAACACAGAAACCCTAAAACACTGACCTGCGAAAGCCATGTAGGCAAGCGCAACTATGGCGCCCCGCGGCGTCATTCTGTTGTTGCTCTTCTTTTCTTGCTCCTCCCTCATGGCTTTCGATGCGCCGACGGCTGCGATCGGCAGTGTTGGACTCATTGTGTCAAAGCACAAGCTACAACACCATCCAACAGAACCCAAAACCTCTGTGTGAGCAAAAATCCAGTTCAGTAATTCAGCTGTCTCTTCTGTGGCCCAGTTTGTGACATCTTGTGGCAGTGGAGTAGTTCCTTGCTGCAACGAAGATGGGCCATGGCCAAGAAGATGGGTATTTGCTGCACTACCCTAAACCATCTCCCTCCCCCAAACCTTTGACTCTTCAACCCCGTTGCACAAGAAGCTCACGTACGAGTGTTCCACAAATCGAAAGACTATGACCATCCCCACCTGTGCTCTGTATGCGTCCCTCCACAAAAATATTTCTCACATCCAAGTGTGAGAAATACCTTTTCGCAACCCCACCCATTAAACTGAAACGGGGACTGCAAACAGGTGGGAACTACTAATAACAAACCACCTGGACCAATCATCATAACTGACCAATCAAAAACAGGGACCAGCAATCACATCATATTTATTACACTTTTCTCTAGCAGGTTCACAACTTTGCAGCTCTTTGTACCAGCCTCAGGAAACTGAGCAAACATGCAGGAGAAAAACCATTTTCCTGGGCCAAACCGGCATCTGTTCAGATTTCTTCACCCATTTAATATATATATATATGTATTAGTTAGCCTATATACATGGAAAGCATTCTTAGAACTTTTTTAGTGTTAGAGGCGGCTAACTTATTTAATGCATTTGCAAAAGCAAGGGCTGGGCAGTTCCTATTTTGGCCGGTTAGAACTGTCAGTTCTGTCCAGTTGTATAAACCAAACCAAACCTCAGCCTGATTCCTGGAACCAGAATCAGAACACAGTCTGATTTCCAGAACCAAAACTAAAACTTTTTTTTCAAGAACTGGACCGTGGGTTCCATTTTTATTTTAGCTGAAACCATTATTTTTTTTGTAAAAAACGAACCACAACCAGAGGTTCAACGAATGTGTGGAGAACTATCAATTTCATTTTTTAGTCTTTTTCACATTCATTGTTTCACACTTGGCCCACATGTTTGTTTGTTTGCTTGCTTTGACCTAGAGGATATTAGAAACAACAAATTCAAACTTCCCATTCAACTTCAAAACTAAATGAATTTGGTCACAAACAAATTAAAAGCATTGCAAGCACACTAAAGGTATCAAGATCATGCGAGTTGTTACATTGTTTGAAGTTTTGCAAACAAGCATGATGTTAAAAAAATCACAACCTAGACTGTAATTTACAAGACTTTGTAGGACATGTTTACTTGCCTTGGCACTGGGATGTAATTTATTCACAGATCCTTCATTAGCATCATCTTGGAGGTCATATTTACAAACACTTGTCATCAAGATCTACATAGCCACAATACCAATTGTTAGAGATATTACTCGTGCAGTTCTAGAAACTAAAATGTTACAAGCCTTGATGAAGAAAGACATCACATACATCAAAGTTCCTAATTGAGAACGTTGTTTCCAGATTTTTCAAGCTATAAATTTCAACTTTATTTTATTTAGAAGTGAATCAGCAATTGGTTATCATTTTCAATCATGAGGCACAATCACAATTTTCTTAGGCATTCATTGAATTGATCTTTAATAATCATGTTCGTTCTTCATTGTTATGAAATTGCATAGAACTCACTATGACTTTTTTTTGGTTATAAATTTGAAGGGGGCAGATGCAATTGGAGCACCCAAGTGGCCATTCTTAGTAATTTGCAATCTCATGAATGTAATCTAATATCTTAGTAAAGCTTCAAGCATTAAACAAATCATAACCATTTGGCACATGGATTAATCACAAGGTTGTTTATAAGTTGGCTAGTAAATTTTGTTATTGTTATGATCAATAGTAGGTGTCAAAAACCCTCTAGTACCTTGATAGTCTACCAAAAGGATTACATAGGTGAATGGGGATGCTCAGCATCACTTGGTTCAACCTTGCTCTTTGTGGTTTGTTGACCCCTCATCCCTGCAAACACATACTTGTCTCACAAAAAAAAACCAAATATCATGATTTTGTGTAGAATTTAGTTTAAAACTAAATTATTAGCTCCTCCTCAAATTACTTGTGTTAACAAATTCCACTTGAGAACATGTGGGATCTTGCCTTTGTGCATCAAAATTGAGTAACCCTATGACACTACTAAGTTGTTGTGGCAAGAATGCTATGGTTCAAAATTTGTTTATGGAATTTTAGATACATAAAGAATGTTGAATTTTTCATGCTACAAGATAAGCATGACAAGGAATGTTTGGTCCATTGTAAAATGTTTTGAAGATGTGTGAGAGTAACTAGTACCTGTGTGTAGGTTCATTCAGCTCTTGTTTGATCATAACAACACCACTAACCTCAAGGTCACAACAATTGCACATACTATCTTCACCCTAATGCACAAATTCCCCTATGTATAATTTACTAGCCCATTAGACCACACGCTTCAATGATACTTTGTACTTTAGATTTTATCCACCATTGGAAAAGAAGTCATGCAACTATATGATTGTCTAATGCATCCAACAACAAACTAATATGTCAGAAGCATGAAATCAGCAAGGTTTTGACATTTGAAAGACTTGGAAGGTTGTTCATGTAGAAGAACATTGGACTGAGTTGATTTCATGATATTTTTGTAAGCCAATGTTGCTTCCAATTCATGTTAAAATTCATGGAAAGGTAATGGATGAAACAAAGGTCCAATTGTCAAAGTGCAATCTCCCAAGAAATATTTTTTGCCCCTTGACTGAGTTTTTCTAAAAAGCATATATGGTCAATTAGAAGAAAGAGGATGATGAAATAATCATTTATAAAAGGATGTAGCCAGCATAGTAGTTCATGTTTTGGAAAGAAAGGAGAGATCATATCCATGGATTATTAAATTGTAGGAAAAAGAAAAATTTAAACATGCCTCACAATGTTAAGATAAGGATGGAAAAAAGACAGGCAATGAGAAAGAAAGTAATGTGGGAGATTCAACCAAAATTATGTATCAGATAAAACTTTAGTTTTTTCCAGCAACAAATATTTTACCAAAATATGACCCTAGATTGATGGGAAGTAAAAGTACAATTGGGTACCTGGGGCTATTTTTTATCAACAACACAAAATTTGTTTACAAGTTTGCATGTAAATAGGTATAGTTTTTTTGGTGAGTTCTGCTCTAGGACCCAATACAAAGTCACATTCCAATCCAATGAGTAATCCTCCTTTTGTTCATCAGAACATAAGTTTCCAATCCTCATTTTCAAGCTAAGATGCACATTTTTGTAGCTTGATAAGCATAAGGGATAAATTGGGTGGGTTCATGGTTCTATTTCATTTCCATTCTTGAGCAAGCTCCTTGCCCTTTATGAGAGCATAGGTTGCTGTAATTACATTGAGCAATGCAACAATGGTAATGAGTAGTAAGGCATAGGTAAAATCCTCAATGAGAATCATATGTTTGGGATCAAGTGGTGTGTGTGTAAAACAAGTCAAGTTTGCACACAAACAAAAGGTAGGTTGACTTTTATTATGTAGGAATTGTTAATATTCCTTTTAGGACCTCCACTTGGTAACCAATAGTCAGATAACCCTATGGCAGCAAATTGATTGGACCATTAGAGTCAAGGGATTTGCTTAGAATTTACTATCAAGGACAACTTGAAGCACAACCAACAACACAAGAGAGTAAGAATCAATTGAATTTTCTTTTGTTACATCCCACTTGCATTCTTGCAAGTTGTAGCAACACCAACATTTAGTGTGGTGGAATAAAGCTTGGAAGAGATTGCCTCTAATGATGCTACCAAGGCCCCACTCTTGGTTGCCTCCACACCTACAATCGCCACAATCCCTACCTTGACCATTTTGTTTATATACATTTTCAGGAAAAAGACAATAATGTCTCTACCAAAGGACATGATTTCTTTACTATGTCTTCAAAGGCTTGTTGGATTAAGTTACGATGGGAGAAATAAACCCTAAAATGTATCCTATTGTCTTCCAACATGCAAGTCTAGTCATTATGTGAAAAAACAAAGGAAATTATGATGTAGGAAAATATAAATTACTTACAATGATATGATTGGAAAACACTTTCATAAACATTTAGAATTATGTACCAAGTTAAGAACAAAACTTACTTAAATGTTGCATCCAATAGATCACAAACAACTTTGAAGATGGGTGTTGATTGTTAATGTTGCATAACAAACCCAAGATAGGTGTTCACATACTTTGACAAATCAACTAGAATGGACACCCTTTGAAAAACTTTCGTATGTGAACACCTATCTTGGGTTTGCTTCGAAAAGCCCTTAATAAGGCTTCTCATAGCTTTTCAACATCTGCACTAACTTCTTCTATGCCAAGAATGTTATTTTGTGAGCTTGTGAATGTGAGTGGTGAAAAGGTGAGCATGAACAAATGAAGCATGAACAATTTTTTTTTTGAATAATCTATTGATGTTGATAGAATATTTAAGGAATATTATTTGACACGTGGGATAGAATATTGTTTGACATGGAGGAATATTTTGCCACATGTCCATGGATGAATGATATTTATGGATGAAAATGTGGATGACAAATGAATATGGATGAACTTTTCATGAATGTTGGCAACATATTTTTTTGGTGAAAAATTAAACAAAAGAAAAAGGATGGAAATTTTTTATGTTGGTTTAACCTAATATGAAGTATATGAAATATATTTTGGGAATGCTACCCACCCTTGGGCTTTATGAGGAATGCAAAGAATGAGAGGAATGTGTTCATGAACTAAAAATATGTAAATCATACAGTGGAAGAATGGGAGGGATTTTACACCTAAAAAAATAACATCTCTTTCATTCTTAAGGAATAAGTTACATGTGCAAACACCATGAGTACAAGTAATTTGTTGTCCTGACAAATAAGGACAATAATTTTCAGTAACTTGTATTATACGTTCAAAAGGAACCATGGAAATCCAATAGAGAGAAATTGAGTTAAAAAATTGCAAGATCAAGAATCATAGACAAATTCATAGACAAGCTCTTATCCCATGTCTTATTCATCACAATGTCTAATGGTACTTCAGATGCCCTTAGCATGATGATGTTTAGAGCTCCATACTTTTGTGACAAGTCTAACGACAAAACAATTGAAAGAAGACAACAAGTCTCCTTGCTAACTTCACACCCACATTAGGCTTATGGCAAATATTATGGCATAAACATATCATTTGATCTATTGTTGTTTGTTAGAGCCAAATTACCAAATTATGGTACAAAATTACATGTCCTTGATAAACCTAGGTTGGGTAGTTTATCAAAAAAACACATAGACAACCAGTAGGTTTCAAAAAATCAAAACAACCAATTCAAATATATAGCCATGGGTCTTGAAAATTTGAAAATCAAGTGTCATACATACATGCATACATATATGCAATTCTCCTAAAAAATATAAATAACTAGTTGAATAATCTTCAATAAAACTATTAATTTTTTCACAAAATATATTGAATTCTAGAACATTTAAACAATATAAAATCTAGCATATAAACCTGTTGACCCACCAAGAGGTATGTGCCAATCCAAACATTATAATATAAAAAAAAGATGGATAAAATAATTTAAATGGCCCATAGGTAACCCAAAGCTCCAAGTTTCAAAGATTTAATAACATGTTCAAACATCAAGATACATTACAAAGAATTTGCATATTAACAATTGGTTTTTTCAATTATTTTTCAATTGTAAATGCCATATGTGATTACAATTTGCTCTAGTTGTCTTAGACAAGTCGCATAAAATTTCGATCACAAAAAAAATTACTTTGCACCAAGTCATAACGGCAATCACAGAAAGATGCGACTTACATGAACATTTCATCCATCTAAACTAGCTTACATGGCATTGTCCATACCATTTTTAATATTAAGCCATGTAGTTGCATTATTTGTATAAATATTGTTCAAATATTAAAAATAAAATTATTATTTATGTATTTATATTATTGATAATTTCATTAATTTCAACTTATAAATTGTTGACATGTGTCATTACCTAAGTTAAGCTAAAAGCCTAGTTTAAGATATTAGGTAGGATGTTTAACGTATTTAGTAGGCAATGTAAGTAAAGAATATTTGGTCAACTAACCACCATTGACAACAACCTGTGTCATTTGTGAAAATTGATCCTTGACCCCCAAAGATGGTATTCAATTCTTTTACCACCAAGCCACCCCATTTTTTGCAACAATATAGTAATGTGCATTCTACTTACTTTACTTCATCTAAAATATTACACAAAACATCATTTTTGATATCTGATATCTTATTAATATTTTGTCCAAATGATAAGATTTAAAGTCTAATTTTAAATTTTTTTCAATAATGTACATAAATATATTTTTTCTTTCAGAAATGTAAATTAGATTAACAAAAAGAATACTTGAATTTCATTATTGAATACCATTGTAATGACCATTCTTTAGAAAAGTTTAATTCAAATACATGATTTTAAAATGGAATTTTTCTTGTGGATAATATAATAAAAAATAAAGTTATATAATTTGTATTTTAAACCTTCATTTGATTTTTAAAATTATATTATATATATTTTTTGAATGTCATAATTTTAACAATAGAATTTAATTTAGATGTATGATATATAATTTATTCACATATAATATTTATAAATGGATATAAATAAATTAAAATTAAAATATAATAAAAGATCTTATATTAACCATATTATTTTTATTATAAAATATTAATTTAAAAATTTGATTTGAATTTTTAAATATTAATTAATGCTAGACAATTAATTGATTTTATGGAACTATAAGTTTTATTATTTTTAGATTTATAATATATTAAAATTTACTTAAAACTATGATTAAAAAATTTATGTAAAAATAAGTTATATATTTTGCACATTTCAAAAATTTATTTGATTTTTAAAATGATATATACATATATAATATCATAATTTTACCCAAAAAAATAATTTAAATATATGATATTTAATTTAGTCACATATAATTTTATAAGTGGATTATCAATTAACCTTACTACCTAGTTAATCTATTCAATGAATAAATTACATTGCCTACCTAATTAAGTGATTAATTAAAAACATATCACATATCAACATGACAAAGTACCTACTATTTAACCCACATACATATGATTGACTAGCTATTTACTACCTACTATCTAGATTAATTTATAAATAGATTAATTACATAGCCAAGCTAATGAATGAACTAATTAAAAAACATTATGATATATCAACATGATAAAATTTTATGTTGGAAATTTCAAATAATGGTCCATATCTACCATTGCCATGGGTCCTCTAAAGTTTCACAAACTTATGAAACCCTCTTACACATTTAATGGTTTATTCATTCAAAAAAGCTAAAGAAAAAAGAAAGGTCATTAAATCCAACAATTTCATTGGCCAACTCATTTTTGTTACATTTAATTACATGTACATTTGTAACTAGGATTTATAGTCGCAATTAGAGTTGAATAAGATGCCACGTGGTGTTTAGTGGCCTATGAACCACATCCCAAGTTGCGAAAATAATTACATTTTCATTTATTTTGAAATGTCACTAAAAAAATTTATATTACTCCTCTTTTCATCTTCACTTTCATCCAAATTGATATTAGTCACAAGTCATAGTTGCATATGCAACTATAAACCACTTTTTAGTTGTTTTTATGACTACAAGTTGTTTTTACCATCGTGCCATAGAGGATAGTCACATCAATAGTCAAAAAAATGGTGGATTTGGACATGTTGTAAATGTGTGGGTTGGAATGGATAGAATTCTTCATCATATTTTAAACCTCCTCCAATGTACTTAACTCAAAATATTCATAAATCCATAATTAACACATCAATTTAAACCAGGATTGTCAAAACTGATGTGACATAACCATTTTGTAACAGGTGTCATAATGATGTGCATCTTGATACAGAAGTTGCCCCTGTTATATATGGTGACCAAAAACAAATTTGGTCACCACAAGATTGTGATTGTAACCTTTGGTCACCATAGTTGGTTGCTAGCTTTTGGTTACCACAATCAATTTTGATTGCCATCCAACAATCAAAAATTCTTCGATGGCGATTGAAACCCATTTTCAATTGCCATTCATATAATGATTGGAAATTTCGGTTGTTAATAATTTGGTTATTGAAACCTTTTTTTGGCCATTAGCGGTTGTTGTTTCAATCGCTAGTGACATGAATTTTTGGTTGCCTTTGCTCACTATGTGTTAAGTTCGATGAGAACTTTCTTAAAACATATTACATACACCCTTTTTAAATTTAATCACTAGCAATTAAATTTTTTTTGTTGCCATTCAATGATTTAAATTTCTTAGATGGTGACCAAAATCCATTTTCGGTCACCATTCATATGGTGACCAAAAGTTTTTGGTCACTAACAATAGGGCAACAAAAACCATTTTTCAGTCACCTGCGAGTGTTATTTTCTGTCGTTGCTGACTAAATTTTCAGTTGCCTTTAGTTGCCATGCATAGAATTCCATAAGAACTTTCCAAAAAAATTAAATGGCCCCTTTTCCAAATTCAATTGCTTGCAATTGAAAATTTTCCATCGTCATCCAATGATCAAGATTTCTCAGATGACAACCAAAACCTATTTTTGATCGCCATCCAATGATCAAGGTTTTTCGGATGGTGACCAAAACCCATTTTCAGTTGCCATCCAACATTCAAGATTTCTCGGATGATAATCAAAACCCATTTCTAGTCGCCAATAGGTGGGCAACCAAAACCCTTTTTCGATCACCAGCGACTTTTATTTTTTGTTGCTAGGGACTACATTTTCTATTACCATATAGATGGTGACCAAAATGGGATTTAGATGCCATACAAATGGTGACCGAAAATGGGTTTCAATAGCCATTCAAAAAAATTTGATCGTTGGATGGTGACCCAAAATAGGTTTCGATTGCCATCTAAAAACCTTGATCGTTGGATGGTGATTGAAATTATTTGGTTACCAACAATTGAATTTGGAAAAGGGGGCATGTAATAAGTTTTTAGAAAGCTCTCATTGAACTTTACTAGTGACAACTAAAGGTGACAAAAAATTTAGTCACCAACAATTGAAAATAGTAGTCATTAGTGACGAAAAATTGTTTCATTTGCTTATTGTTGGTGATCAAAAACATTTGGTCACCATACTAATGGTGACCAAAAATGGGTTGTGGTCAGCATCCAAAAAAATTTGATTATTGGATGGCGATCAAATTTTTTTGGTTGCTAGCAACTAAATTTGGAAAGGGGGCATGTAATATGTGTTTGGAAATCTTTCATCAAGCTCTACACACGACTACCAAATGTGATTGAAAATTTAGTGGCCAATGCTTGAAAATAACAATTGCTAGTGATTGAAAAAAGGTTTCAGTTGCCAAATTGTTGGTAATTAAGAACTTTCAATTGGTCGCTTGACAAATGGCAGTTGAAAAATGAGTTTTGGTCGCCATATGGAAAACGACTAAAAGTTTTTAATTGCCCACTATTTAACGACTAAAATTGTGTGGCAATTGAAAGACATTTTAATCGCCATAGGGTTTATAGCAATCAAAACTACTACCTTTTCAGTTGCTTGTGAACTTGCCCTAAGCACACAAAATATCCTTTGACCTAAGTTGACTCTAGGTTGACCTACATTGACCCCATATTAACATGATGCAAGGTTATGTTTGCGTCCAGATGTGTTCATCATGTTATGATGGATGTATACATGTGGTGAAAACCCTTATTTAAACCCATAACATCTTGCGTTGCATTTGACCAAACCTTTTTTATATTGAAAATTGGGGCATGAAGTTAACAAATTTGATTTATTAGAAATGTGTTCAACCATCAATTATTAAGCTATTAACATATTTCACATCCACCATATATAAAATTACAAGGACTTGGTTTAAAGTTTTCAATCATTATTTTCCCATACTTATCCTTGGAGCCAATGGTGCTACAATGGTTCTAACTTCACAACTATTGATTATTCCATGATATTTTCTATTTAGGATTCAAGTTGGTTTATTCAATTTCAACATTACCATAATTGTTGGGTATAAGAGATGAAGGTAATTGGTTACTTTCACTAGTTGATACATTCACATAGATATTTGAAACATCATTTTCATTTGAATTAACTATAATATTAGGCAAATCCATTTCACCTTGTAACATTCCCAACACTTGTGACATTGTTGGCCGTTTTGTTGTTTCTACTTGCACGCATAAAAGTGCCACATTAATCACACGTTGCACTTCACTTTCCACAATTGTGTTTTGAATTTTTGCGTCCACCAAGCTTATCAACATGTTTGTTTTGTGCAAAGACCATGCCTGCAATAGTTTGACCATTCAAGTTTATCAAACAATAATTATTACTTTATATCTTTATAAATTATTACTCGTAAATTTTAAAGTGAAAAAATATAAACCATAATTGTAAGAAATGTGGAAATGATGTTGCAACTTTTGTGACATTTTTTTAAGAACTCACAAATAGATTGATTGTGTACACATGATTAATTCTACCATTGTCACCATTCATTTCCAACATGATTTTATTCCTTTAGAATTTAATATATGTTTTCATCACATGAATAAAAGTTGAAGTTAAATTTATTCCTAATTTTTTTTGAAATATAATTTTTTGAAAGGATGAAACACAAGATGATCAAATGTTCTTACCCATTCAACAAGGTACATGTTGTTTGTTGCATTTTGAAGTATGGCCTTCCTACTGCTAATAATTTCAAGTAAAAGAACACCAAAGCTATACACATCAACCTTTGTACTAAGTTGACCCAATGTTGCATATTCCGGAGACATATATCCGCTATATAATAGAATATCATAATTCATGTAATTTAACATCCAAACCAAAGTGAGAAAAATTAGTCATTTTGTAAATAGATTCATAATTACATTTTAGTAATGTTAAACTCAAATGTTGTAATTATAATAGATTTTGATCTATATGATATTATTTTGATACATGTTATTAATCAAACTTATTGCACTTACATGGTTCCAGCAACTTGTGTGAATAACTGACTTTGATTGTCAAAGAATAATCGTGCCAAACCAAAATCAGCAATTTTTGCATTAAAGTTTTTGTCAAGAAGGATGTTGGATGCTTTGATGTCTCGATGTATAATGCGTGGTTGCAAATCTTCATGGAGGTAAATTAAGCCTCGAGTAATGCCCACAGATACTTGGAAACGTGTTGGCCAATCTAAAAATATGTTATCCTCCATATTTGAACCTGCAAGCATAAAATATGAAGTCCTCGGTTGACATGATCATGGGTCAATTATCATGATACATGTGGATTTAGATCACATTGAATTATTTTTAACACATTATAGGCAATGAAGGTGAAAAGTTAGTCATATACCCCATAAGGCTTCTACAAGATTTTTGTTTTCTACAAATTCATACACAAGAAGACGTTGTGTATGGTGTAAACAACACCCTTTCAACTTCACAAGGTTTTTGTGTCTAACACCAGTGATAAACACAACTTCGTTCAAAAAATCATCAATGCCTTGGTGAGATTTTGTCGTCAATAGCTTTACTGCCAATTTTGTCCCATCCAATAAGATTCCCTACAAAATACACAAAAAAATGCTATGCATTGTTTATTGGAAATTTGACATAGATCACACCAAAGTAAAAACTTAAATTAAGATTTGAAAATATATAAAAAGACGTATGATGGTAAAAGGGCATGCAAGATGTTGATAAAATCACCTTGTAAACAACACCAAATCCACCTTCCCCAAGCTTGTTATCTTGATGAAAATCTCCCGTAGCTTTACTTAGCATGTTATAGGAATATAATGTAGGTTGCACTTGTTGTTTAGCAAATTCTACAAGGAAGTGCAAGGTGTAATATTAACACACATTCACTTTACTTTGAATAATTAATTGAATAAGAATGAGATTGATATTACATACTAATACCAAGTTTGAACAAACCTATACAATGTGTCATATTTGGTTAATCATTATCTTAGCTAGTGACAACAATAAAAGCAGAATGACAAGAAATAATCATATAAATGAATGATACAATAGAGTAATAGACAAACAAAAACACACCTTGTTGGATTTCATGCAAAGCTGATGCATTTGCACGATATTTCCATAATATTATCACACCAATAATTGCACCAAAAACAAAAATAATGGGTAGTGTTGTGGACAATATCACATATAATAGGGAATTGTTGTTAATGTAATCCCAACTTGTACAGAACTGCCCATTTGTGTTGCAACAACTATCTTGTGGATCATTGCATATGATGGGATTTGAGCTACTTGGATTTCCTCCAAGCCTACAATGAAAGTCCAAAAATCATCATTAATATATTGGAATAATGATATTGATTTTCAATTAAAATAAAAATATTTCCACTTCCTATCATGTTCTTTCAATAAAGATATTGAAGAATCTAAAACTTGAAGCTAAGTTACGATGACAAGATTGGTTCCCAAACTTGTGGGCCACAATTGGATATTTAAAAACAATCAATTAAAGATTTACCAAATTTCGAGATCGTCCATTTTGGAATCCTCCCAACTTGGTTCAAGTGTGTTTATATCATTACACAACATATAGATAGACATTCCAAATGGGAAAGGTACTTCCAAAGTCCAAAGAGTCATATTCAAATCCCCACTTAAGTTGTTATAGTTAAAATTTTTGCATTGTAACAAGTTTCAAGAAAATAATGTTAGTTCAAATTGTGCACAATAATATATATAATGGAATTTGATAAATGACATTAAAATGTTTGTTCTTCCCTTCAATCCAAAATAACTTACATGTCGACCTTTTGTTGAACTCTATTTTATAATTGAAGAAATGTTTCACATACATACATGGATCTTCCCATTTCAAGTTTTCTCTAAAAAACTTGAGAAAATGTAACTTGATGTGTACCCACATTTCTTGTAAGGTTGAGATTGAACAAGCAAGCAAATGAGAAGGAAATAAACCACTCAAACTGTTGTTACCCAAATTCCTGTAATGAACAGTTGTACCCACACTCAAACCTTGTTAAAAAATAAACCAAGATTGGATGACATTTGCACATGTTGAAGGATTAAGATTGAAATATCGAAAACTAATAAATTATTTTCAAAACTTTGCAAATGAAATTTAAAAAAGAAGAAGAAGTAACTGAATTTATAATAAACCACACGTGCACCAATTTGATTTAAGAACTTGATGCATCTATCAAAACTTTTCCTTCTTTATGTCACCATATGATGAATTATAAGATTACAAATCATCACATAATTTTGTGTAATTCAACTAGCAATCTTTAAGATTGTGCAAAAGGATGCTTACACCGTTGTTAAAGAAATTGGGCATGAGGTGCTTGTAATGGGTACAAGGTTGCCTGAAAGATTGTTGTTCGATAAGTCCAAAACATTAAGTTTGGGAATATCCCAAATGGAAGGTGGGATTGATCCATTGAGTTGATTGCTCCTAAGATTCCTAGACAACCCCCAAAAAGAAACAAACATATTATTTTATATCTAATAAGGTGTAGATTTATTGATTGATAAGTTTGTGCACAAAGATTTGAAAAAATGGGTTAGTTTTAAAGGATAAACACATTTAATTAGAATCTTACATCTTATTGTTAGTTGCAGCTTGCAATTGGCATAAGATGAAAACCCTCATCTTCATTTTTCTACCTTGTATCCTTGTCTCAGAAATTTGAGAAATTTGGATTGAGTTTCATAAATTTGATGAATAAGTCATATATTTAAGGGTTTTTGGTATGTATTTCATAGCATGTAGCTTGATGCTTTACAAAAAACCTTCATTACTGATATTATGCAATATTCCTATACATATCACTGGGACAAGTTTTATAAAAGTAGGGTCATAAAGGTTACATACAAGGTGGTGAGATTTGGAGATTGCGAAAAGTCTGGTAGCAAACCATTCAATTCATTGTTCTCCAGTACACTGCACAACACAGAAAAACATACAAGGTGGCAAAATGAATTAAAATGTAATCATGATCAACCATTAATTTTATATGGGCTTGTGAAGATGACCATGAGTATTATTACATTATATATTAACTTGAACCATAAATTTTACAGCTTCTTCTAAATATTGCTATTGAAAGTGGAAGCAAACATTGCATTTGGATTTATAAGAAGAAAATTTTCTACTACATTATTAAAAAATGCAATAAATATCATGGAGAATAATAATTGTGAACATTACTTACAGGCTAGTAAGACTCCTAAGCTTGCCAAAACCAGGAGAAATTGGCCCAGTTAAACCGTACCCTGAGAGATTCCTGTTAAGCACAAAACACAATGGCCCACTTTTGAAGTTAGATTTCATAATATACAACCCCTGTTTCATTGAAGAAGCTCATGGAGTCCAATCAACAGGTTCAAGGTAACTTTATGAACTGTGCCAAAGCTCTGAATATTGTGGATGATCATGACCTCTTTTGGAGTTATACATTTTTGTTTCTCAATGACCAATGACACCCCATGGTTGATCAAGATTAGATGACAAAATTTTGGCAAGTGATGGATCAAGCAAATAATGCTGTTTGAAATATAATACGGGAACAAAATATCTTGTTACATCTCATTTACAACATGACAAAATTCAAGCACCCAACATCACCTTATTTTGGAAATATCTCTTTCCCACATCATAAATATCTGACCTAATTTTTTTTTTGTATTTGCATATATTCTACATTTAGCATAAGCTTCCTCCTAGCCCTGGAGGCATCTAATTACAAATCTAGAAGATGCCTCCAAGGTGCCAAATCAACTGCTGTCAGTGTTTTACATTGAGTAATATATTGTCCTTGGGTTGCTTCCTTATAAGTTGCCATGCCCTTAAGCAACGTAAACCCCTTTGAACTTGTACTTCCCTTACACATAATTACTCATATGAATAACATTTGTAAACCCCATTACTTGATATTTCCAATTAACCATGTCACTTAATGTTAACAAAAAAGTCAAAGGAAAACTGAAACACTGAGACAAGAGGACCATAGCAGCAGCCATTGTTTGATGATCTTCTACCGTTGCCAAAACACCCACTGGTTGTCCCACTAGAACGTTGTCATCATAGATACTAGGTTCCATTCAATTTATAGGAGTGCAAGTGAGGTGAGAAAATCTCCTGTGCCACCCAAATCTAAACAACTGAAGGGAAGGAAGAAAACTTCCAGTATTTCTAGACAACAAAAGTTGGCGATTTTCAGTTACTGGGGGTTTGGCGAATTACTCACTTTGCTATAATTGAAGAACTTTGAAGAATGCTGACGTTGCTACATGTGACCCATGGATGTGGATATGGAAGACAAGGATCCCCAGTCCATAAGGCAAGGTTTCCATAACTGGACTTTATCTCCTCAATGGCAAGAGCTGC
>Ga0116231_10002178_pt1 | contig 41027 bp, 27 predicted proteins | sample S1TSphgellanicum_2_FD_89695 | JGI IMG/M metagenome (GOLD analysis project Ga0116231, IMG submission 89695) | Host-associated microbial communities from peat moss isolated from Minnesota, USA - S1T2_Fd - Sphagnum magellanicum MG | ecosystem: Host-associated > Plants > Peat moss > Unclassified...
ATGCAAATTGCCATTGAGGCTTGTGGTTCTATATTACTCCACAATGTTCATTGTGTCAAAGTCTTTAGCAAATTTCAGCCTTTATAGTTCCGGGAGTAGGCCCTTTAGGAACTTTGTACTACTTTCCTTTGCACTACTACATGTACTACCTCAATGTCACTGAGATTTTATGTGTGTATTTTAAAATTTGCGATGTTGTGAGTATGATTAAGAGGTGCGAATTGTGGAATATCGCTAGTGTGCACGGAGACTGAGAGGGTCGCAAAGTTTTGGTTGTGGTATATGTCGCAGAAGTGTTGCGATGATTTAAGGTACATTATATATTAGCGATGGTTGGTGAACCACAAGTTGCGATGCGTGTCACATCGCAAATATGGCAAGTTGTTTTTGCTTCGCAAACCCTTCCGATTTTTTGTTCTTCCCTTCACAAAAAAACACAATATGTAGTAGTGATTGATGGACTACAAATAGATGTTTATTTTAAATCAATGCAAAATTGTGAATGAATGTACATTTGTAGTGCAAATTTTTTGTTACAATGAGTGTGGAATGGTTATGGAAGAATTAATCCACATTCACCACACGTGTAAAAAATGTAAAAAAAACTTAAGCTACTTTTTTATAACATTTGAAAAACAACATGCTAACAATAGATTACATCAATTTCTAGAGCTTTGCAATCTTAAAATGGAGGAAAACACTTTGGTGCAAGTTCACATTAACAAGTTTTACATGATTACTAATCAATTGGCAAACATTTATCATATATTTTTTGATGAAAATTTGGCATTCAAATGTTTAAAGGGTTTGCCACCCTCTTTCCATACCTCAGTAATTTCACTTAATTTATTCATCTTAATGAATTATCTGTAGAGTTCATATGTGGAATATCTTGTAGGAATAATTATGGTTTTTAAACAAGAAGTACTCAACCATGGTACAAATAAGAAGCATTAATTATTAAGGTTGTGTCTAAAAAGTTTTAAAAGGGTGTAAACTTTAGGAAGTTCAAGAATGAGAAGCCAATAAAAATGGGAACTTTTTATTATTATGGCATTAAAGGTCATTTTGCTAGAAAATTTCATAAGAATAAACAATATTGGAAGAACAAGTTCAAATGCACTAGGAGAAATAAGGGTGTTTGGCAACTGGCCTTGCAATTCAATTTTTGAATTATAGAATACACTTGCAATTGTATTTATACGTTGTGAATGCTAATAGACAAGTTGCAACTCATCATATATATGATGCAACTCATTGCAACTTAATCAAAACAACTCATTTTCAACTATTACACAATTCCATTATAATTGCACACATCATGTCATGTTGATGTTATTAATTATCATCCATCTATTAAATTTTGACACATGGCATTATGAAGATTTTTGGACATAATTTATTTTTGAAATATTGATCTCCATTGTCCATTATGATTGTTAATGATGGTCCAAAATTGTGACACGTGGCACAATAATATTTTTTTTGCCACATGGCATATTAATTATATTTTGGAAAAAATAAAAATAAAAATATCTATTTTAGTAAATAGGTAGGTTGTACATAACCATAGGTAAGTAGGTAGGTAGGTCTTAAGACTTACATACCTACATATTTACCTAAGACCTACCTACCTACATAGGTAGATAAAAAAGTAAGACATTCTTACTTACCTAAATAGATAAGTAGGTAGGAAAACACAAGATTAAGTGCGCTAAAGAATAGCCATAAAATTGTATTATTTATTTTATGTTTTATCTTTCAGTTAAACTTTTTTAAATTCATCTCAAAATGGCACATGTATTTTAATGTGAAAACATAAAAGAACAAGCCTTCTTTATATAATTTGTAACATGAGATTTGAAGACAAAACATATGGGTTAAATCTTTTAGTTGTTCATTAATTGCAAATTGAATTGCAATTATAACACTTAAGCGTTCAAAGCAAGCCAGATCCAAGGGGAGGGTTCCATTTTTTTGGGTGTCTAAACAAAATTTGAACCCCTCCTATTAGCACATTTGGTGCATTAAAGATCGTTTAAAACATAATTGAATTGAGAAAATTATGTTTTCAAAGTAGAGGGGGTCAATAATTCCAAAAAAAAGAACCACAAATGTTACAAAGACCAATTCCCAAACATCAACAAAATTCCTTGTATGTTATTCTATTGCTATTAAAATTTCAAGATGATTTGTAAAACTTCAAGTGGTGTTCTTATATCAATTTAAATCGTTTAAAATGAATAATAAATAAGAAAGTTATGAGGTTTGAAAGTAGGAGGGGTCTAAAGAAAAAAAAAAAAGGCAAAAAAATGTGTTTGTAAGTTGGAAAGTTTATTTATTTTCTTGTTAGTTTTTCATTACTCAATTTCCTTTGCATTTCAAAAAGGATTTCTAAAACTTGAAGTAACACTTCCATAACATTTTAAATCATTCAAAATGAAACACATATGATGAAAATATAAATAATCAATGAACATATATCATTATTAAGTTATAAGTAGTTGTATTATAGTCATAACATAATTGAACAATAGTACTTTAGTAGTGGTGAACTAATGGCCATACTAATTGTATTAATGGGAATCATAATTGAAAACTAGTTGTCAATGTATCCGATAATGGGTGGTGGAAATGTGGACACGTGGCATGATTGCATGTATGTACATTGTACACTAGTTGCAACATAGTTGTTGTTTTGGTGACACATTTATAATAGTTGTAAAGTAGTTGCCACATGCAATTATAATGTAATTCCTAAAAAAGTCAAACATGGTTGACTACATATGTAGGTATAATGTATATAAATTATCATATAAAAGACCCATTTTCAACTCACTTGTAATTATAATACAACTAATTGATTTTCTAACGTGGCAATTTATTTATTAATACACTATATATATAAGGGGATAATTGCGTAGTAGTTGTTAAACCCAAGGGATAGTAGCATAACAATTGTATATGAGTTATTTTTTGAGTTTCAGTTGCTTGGTAATGTGGTTTCGATGGACACAACTTTTCATAGTGAGGTTTTTCACATGCAACTATAAGTAAAATTGAACTTCTTATGATTATTTTATTTATTTCTATAGTTTACAAAAATACTTGGTTCATTGATTATGGAGCTTCACAACATTGAACATATTTTAAAAGGAAGTTTTTTCAACCTTTGAAAATTTTACTTTTTGTCACAAATTAAAATTTGGAGACAATAATATCCTTGATGTGTGTGGGAAATGCATTATTGTTTTCAAATTGCCAAATGAGATTTCCAAGTGCATCAAAATGTAATATATGTTCCAAAATTGGTAAATAATATGTTATGGGTGAATTACTTAATAGTTAAAACTTCAAAGTGGAATTTGAAACATTAAATGTTGGTTGAAGTCTTGTGACTCAAACAAGATGATTGTTGAAGTTGTCCAAAAAAGGAAGTTATACAAGTTGATCAAAGTTGTTCAATCCTTGGTTGCAAATTATAACACTAAACAAAAAATGAATGATTTGTGGCATTGGATATTCAAACATTTCCATATGTAGGGCTTAAAAACCTTGCCCAAAAATAATTTTATTGAAGGCATGGATCTCAATGGAGATCATGACTTGAGTTTCTATGATGGATACAAGTGAATCATGTTTGACAAGACAAAATAATTTATTTAACTCAACATAAATACATTGAAGGTACATTAAATGGCTAAAAGTAAGTTAGTGTGAACCCCTTTTATTATCAATTAAATTTTCAAAGGATATGGGTTTTCAAAGTGATGCATATTTGGAAGCAATGTAGGCTATCCCATTTCATAATGTTATTGGAAGTTTCATATATATAATCCAGTATGTATTAGACTTTATATTGTTTAGGGAGTGGGGGTTGTGAACTAATTTGTGGTTGATTATGGGTAATTTCATTGGATTGTAGTGAAACAAATTTTCCATTATCTAAAAAACATAATGGATTTTCGTTTGTGTTTCAAAGGAAACAATGAAAATGTTATTATGGGCTAGGTGCATTTTGACAAGAATGTAAACCATAGTTAGGGTTATTTGTGTTTTAACAAAAACATAAACAATAGCTATGGACTTGTTATATTATTTCCACATAATATTTCAAGGCATAATATATTATATATGCATAGTATTACATGCACAAGGTCACTCAAGAGTGTGAATGTATAATCCCATTAGAATGGAACCCTATACCTATGTGTTACTTAAAAGTCTTTCATCATTTTCGAGCAGTTTTTAGTATGGGAAAATAAGTTCAAATTTAATTATAGAATAGTTTTGTATTTTAGATGACTGGAAATATCTAGTATCCAATATTTACACCTATTGTTACGAGCTGATCAAGTCAATGGGGAGTAATGGCAGTTAGTCACACCAGTATTCATGTTAGAGTGATATGATTTGAGTGTAATATAACCTTGTCACGCACAAGGTTAGATCAACAATCATCTTGTCACATGTTTCTATTGGTTTGCTTGGAGCTTACACAATATTTGAGACATGAATCGCCTATTCTATGCTTGTGACTTGTCTCATGATCAAAACCCTATTGATTTTGGTGTTCAAAAGACTGAAGGCACTTAGCACTCTATGTTAAGATGGTATGGGGAAGAAGCTAAATTATAGTTTCAAGATAAAAATCTTACAAGCAGTTGGAATTTTGCAAATTTTAGGATTTTTTTAGTTGTGGTAGAATCGTCATTATCATTATTTGTCTTGTGTCTGTGTTACCACAAATCTTTAAATATACTTCCTTGAGGTGTTGTAGAGGGGTTACAAAGTTGAAGGAGGCTGATAGTGGACAACAACATTTTATTTTGGAGTTGGAATTTGTGCAATTATTGGCCAACTTTACTTACATTCACTATGTGTTCTCTCTCTTATCCTTTGCCTTTTTTTGCCTTTGTAATTTTTGTGTTCTATTAGCAGTGCAAATTTACCATGCATTGTCTTCAAAGCTACTTTAGCATCTGGATTGAGCCTAACCTAGTACATAATAGATGTTTGTGCCCTTCATAGCATTGACCCACAATATGCCAATTACTAGCACCTACTAATGGGTTGAGATTTGTGGGTAGATTTTACACATAATTGATATTTTGATGATGAAGCATTTGTAGGGTACCTTAAATACCTTCTATATTGGAAGTGACCTGAGTATGCCAAATTCATTGTGTATACTTCCAAACTTAGTCCTCTTGGTTGTTTTTCTCTTTTTCTCCATGTGTAGCACAATTGTAGAACAACTTTGGATTGCTCACGAAAGTGTCTCATATAAGATGTCACCACCTATGTTTGATGGTTCATATATCCACATGCATTGTTCTTTCTAGATCTCCTCCAAAGCACACACTTTTGTGCAACAATGGCACATCTAACAAACAAGGTATGTCAAAATCTCTAGGTCTTGCACATGGTGTTGGAGAATTGGATATGGTCAAAGGTATGTCTATTAAGAATAATATAGACTTTCAGTGTAGGTATCCCAAACTTGGTATCTTGCTTTTGACACCTTCCAAACAAGTTGTATGAAATTTACCTTATTTAACCTTTTCTTCCAGTCATGAAAATTTGGTGGTTAGTTGAGTCACATTATTTCGTTCCATGAAATTGGTGACATTGGCAAGATTTGCTTCTAGATGTATATAAACTATATTTTTGGTGTGTATGTGTAGGAAGTTGCACATCAACAACAATTTTATTTTTGGAAACATCATCATAACAATCGATTGAAGCACATTTTACCCCATCCTATGCCCAAAGATCATTTTCCACCACCAATGCCACCACTAGCTTCCACATTTGTTCTGCTTCTAATACTTGTGAAATTTGAAAGTCCCACCCAAATAGGAGCTAGAAAGCAAAGGAAAAGGAAGTACACAAATTGATGCCACCCAAGGTATTTCTTATTCTACAAGGATTTCTTTGTTGAACACTTGAAATGGATTTCAGAAAGAGATAAGTCTGTCCTCAAGGACACCAATTTCTTTTGCTTCTATAGGCCCAACTAAAAAGAAGAATTAGAGAAATTTTAACATCACATCTTATGTCACGAGCTTAAGTTAGTGAATATTGTACTGTATGTCTATCTTTCAATAGTGTGACACTTGCATTTGTTGTCACCAAAAAGAAAGGGGAGATGCTTTCTGTGTGTGGAAATCCTTGATGTTGGGTGTACATACTCAATAGGAATTGCTGAAATCTTCCTGAGACAGAAAGAAGGTTATTTACAAGTATTATCTCTACATCTGTATCCTTACATACATCAAACTTTATTATCTTGGTTCTATGGACTTCAAGGGGTCAAATCTCTTTTGATTTCTTCTCAAGGAGCCCATTGTTTAATGAAAGTGGTAGCTCATACTTCAACAACAAAAATCCCACAAGTATAATCTTGACATCATCACATGGTTCCTTTTAGAGATTGGACAGAGATTCAGAACATAATAGGTGAGTGTGATCTTATACACTTCATAATATCCCTTTGTTCCCAAATCCCTGGAGCTCCCACTATTCAACAAGTATTCTCTTGTTAGAATGACCACATTGCACATTCACATTAAAACCCCCAAACTGTTAAATATGACACTGCCACAACAACCACTCCTGAAATCCTTGACTCACACATCATCTCCCTTGTGTTGGTCCCTAAAAATGAAAATGCTAGACCTCTTAATCTCTTCCTGACATTCTTGGCACAATGGAAGATCAAGCGTGAAGATTCATGAGAAAAAGGAGTTCAGATCAATTTCTGCCTTTAACTGATTACAATCCACCTCCAAATCAACTCCACATGTCCTAATCATCGTAAAAACTAAGAACTTAGCTTCATCCCTTCGCCAAAAGTCCACATTCCTTCTCCTTAGCTAGCTTTATATATCTTTTCTCCTCTCCACCTCCCCTTGCTCCCTTGAAAGCTCCCACCAATTCTCCACTAGAATTGTGATTCACATAGCTCATAAAGAGTATCCATTGAACAGCTAGGATCACACTCCATCATTGAAACCGGTTCACCAAGATCACTCCACAATAACCTGCAAAACAACAAACCAAGCCAAAAATAGAAAAACAAGAAAATAAATTCTTTGGCGCCCTTGAAACACCCCGCCTCCAGCAGCTCTGCCAGTGAGTTAGGGTTTTTTGCTTTCATCCACAGAAAGCATTTGACACTGTTTTTAGGTCACAACGTCAAATTTATTCAATTCACAAGACAGGTGGATGGACCTGTAATGGAATGAATGGAAGAGTTCTCCTCTGATCAAAGAAGGGAGACAATATAAGTATTAATTAGGCCACCATTTGATTCCGAGTTGATGAAGTGCAGTGTTAAGGGGGGAGGCTAAGTGCATTCCACTATGCCTTGGTGGCATTAGTGCATAGAACCATTGTCAATCTGTTGTGTAACAGGGTTATGGTGATCCTATTGTGAAAATGCCAGATGTCTGGTGCCGAAATGTGGGTTTCTGTACAGGATTATTGTCAGACAACCTTGTTTCTAAGTATAAAACTTCAAAGCAGGTCACCGTGGCCTGGGTTTGGCAGCCAAACACATCACTATGCTCCTGGAAGAGGCTTGGAAATGAATCCTTGCCTAGATTGAAAGCTTTGCCAGTATGTATATCCTGGCTGATGGTAAGAGCACCTGCACTGATCACAGTGGCAAACCTATTGTTGGCTGCAATACAGCAGATTTGATGTGAACGTCACTTGGCACACTCTCCAATGATTTTGTTAGAGTTTCTGTGAGTTACCAACAGGACAGATTTGAGAACTTAAACTCTAAGCTCTTGAATCAGGCATGATACCCTGGCAACTTCTTATTCATTGTTTTGTGGTCATGACTGCCTAGTTTTGCAGGTTTGACTAGGAGTATGAGCCAAGTGAATGAAGGTAAGAATTTCCTGATTGTGTTGAAATTGATAATATAGGAGAAGCAGTTGTAAGAATTACTCTCAAGTGCTGTGAAGGGTTTCATTGGCCTTGATAAGAAGTGATCAAATCTTCACAATTTTTTTTTGGTGAAATTGCTTTTGAGATTCCTTTCTGCAAAGTCATTTTCTCCTCTTGCATGTATTGTTGCTAACCTTTAGAGCCAACTACTGAGCACTTTTTGTTTCGGCCTTTCCATGCTTTAACCATCATGGAAACCCATTACATATTTATGTAGGCAAATGTGCCCAATTTGATCCCTATGTCATGTGTAGTATTGAAGACATTGTATGACCTCTTCTTAGGCCCTTTATTTATTTTTGGGGATGCCACCACCCTGTGGCTTTACCCCTACATGGAATAGAATAAATGATTTGCATTACTCTCTGCAAATTTGACTGGATCTGCTTTAAGGACAGCCTAATTTAGTAGGCAGTGGAGATCTCTGATATTTAGAAGCAATTCAGATGAAATTTGGGGTTTTTACCAGTATTGTCTGGTTCTTGATTTCAAGAGGAACCTTTGATACCCATTGTAACTCTTTTGTTTTTGATGGAACAATTTGGTTGCTGTTGAGATTGGTTCTTTCTATTTCCTAAAAATTCTCAGTTCTAATCAGTTTCACGAAGAATTTAAAACTGGTCAAATTTAAGATCAGGTTTGGGTTCATCTCTTTTACACAAAAGTAAACATGGTGTTTTGTTTTTGTGTAATATTAGTTTGTTCAGCTAGGTCATGCAGTTCATCATAAAAATTATGTAATAGTATTTATGTACAACCAATCAAGACAAATAACTTGTCTAAAATGTATCGTCAAGCTTATGTACCTAGAAGCTTCAAACCTATTCCAAACATGGTGATTGGATTTTAATTCAATTTTGAAAAAATGCAGATTGCCTGGTCAGCTCTCAATGACAATTGCAACAAAACTCAAAACTCTCAATTCAGATACCCTAGAACGGGACCTATTACCTAAACCTTAACTTGGCTAATTCATCAAATCTCTCAATGCTGATTTTTAGGCTAATGCCAGGGTCAATACCTATCGGGAGAATCTATTTGGCTTTTTAGTTAGGAGTAGAGTGATTTCTATTACCTATTTTGTGGTGGGCCTCACTGATTGGTTGATCACCAAAAAAAAGTTTTGAACACTCTCCAAAGAGAAAATCTGCATGGTTTGTCCATTTGGCCCACATATGTAACCTAAAGAGTAGGCTTTTTCCTAACTGTGTTCAGCACTACCATTTTCAGGCAATTGTCATTCTATGATTGAGGCTACCTATCTTTCCCAGTTACATACCTATTCTGGGTAGATATTTTTGGAATTTCCTGCTCATTAGAAAGTTGGGGTTATGCAGAGAGCCGCCAAAAAAGCCACCATAAAAGTTAGGTAATCCAGTCTATACTGTATACAAACCTAGAAATCTTGTGTGAGTACCAATTATATACAAACTCACCACATACCCACACAATTGGTTTTGCTTTTTTTTCATTTTACAGTTGTTGTTGCCTACAATTTTCTTCTCTCGAAACATGCATTGAGTGGAGACCCCCCATTTGTTCCAAATACAAGATTAGGTACCCAAGAATCCATCCACCCACTACAGAATTTTGAGAGAGATGTGGGTACCACCAATGAATCTCTCACATCATCATCACAATTTCATCTCTTACACTTCATCACTATTTTTTTGGGTTGTGTGTTTATATGTACCAATCTCTCACTTCATAACCCAAAAAAAATAGTATTCCAATTTCATCCCTCACAACAACACTCCCATCACTTTTTATTGTAACTTTATAGTTTACTACCAGGTACCAATTAATGTACCAATCTCTCACTTCTTCACAAGATTTTGGTTCCAATTCCATCTCTCACACTTTCATCACAATTCCTTCTTGTTTGTAAAAAAGTTTATAGCTACACCAATCTCCTTTCACTTTCACCACAAAACTTTTGTTCCAATTTCATCTCTCACACTTCATCACAAAACTTTCATTGCTATATATAAAGAAATTGTTGAATGTTCTTGACTTCCTAGTTTCCCTTTTAACACTCTTTTGCTCAGGTATCCATTTAGGTAGGTACATAGATAGTAGATGTTGTTTGCCCCTCCCTCCACTTCCTTCCCTACTTCTCATTAGTTTTGTTGTTTTGGGGGTTTTTTTTGGATTTTTTTTCTCCCTTTGGGTGCTAGGGTTCATGGCATGTGAGAAAGTTGTTACGTTTTTTTGTTTTTTTGGGTTTTCCCGTGTCTGCTCCTCTTCCGCAGATTTTGTTCAGGGTTGCGGTTTTTAGGGTTTCGGGAGGGAAAGCACCTTTGCTGCTGCGATAGGTAACGAGTGTTTGAGCTTTTGTGGCGAAGAAGAAGAATAAGACGACTAGGGTAGACGTTTGCAAGCATTTTTGCTGATGTTTGTGGCGCGATAATCGCAGGAAGGGAATCATAATTCGCCTGTTTTTCAGCTAGTTTCCTTGGTTTTTCGTGTTTTGTTTTTGCGGAGTGCGGCGTTCTGGACAGACTTTCTTCATTGAGAGTAGCGTAGGAAGTGCGATATGAAGCAGGGTTCTTTTGAGGAGTGTGTGTGGTATGGCCCATCATCATGTTTGGGATAAAATCGAGCGGCGCGGAGGAGGACGGAGCAGGCTTGTGGCAGACGGCAGGAGCAGGAGGACGAGGAAGCTGGCTTTATTATTCACACAACAGACAGTTGACGCGGAAGTAAGCAGCATGAAGACTGGTGATTCGTCTCTGCGTCACTACCTTATTCAAAACTTGAAACCCATGTGAGTGATTGCTTTTTTTTCGCTTACCTTGCCATATCCTTCCTTCCTTCCTTTTGCACCATTTTTATTGCAACCCTGATTCTTGACTGCACATATCAATCCCATTTCCAATACCATTGCATTTTCTGCTTCTCGGCTGGCTACTCGGCTTTTCTTTGCAACGGATTTGGGGTTATTTCTTAAGCCCCTGTTTCAGGAGGGGTTGTATTCACCTATCAGGGGAACCTTGGTACGTGTCAGGGATGGCTTCCCTCTCTTTTCACTTGACCATCTTTGTAGTGATGGATTCTCTCAGTTCCAAATGCAGCTCTCACTTTTTATCTGCAACCCTTCTTGAAAGAACTGTAGGTCAATGCAGTTGATATGTGCAATTTGCAAATTTGCTATAAATTTCTAAAAGCCTTCTCCTGTTTGTTTCCCTGCCTACCAGAATAAAATCTGTGTGTTTTAAGGATTCTAAGAGATTTTAAGGCTTTTCTCTCCTCCCTCCAGCTTCATCACATTTATGATCTTCTTGTGTTGCTTTTGCATTCATGTGTCTTGTCATTGTCAGCACATAAGTTATGTATGTACTGATTGTCCTTTAGCAGAGAACTGTTCTTCCATCTCCTGTAATATGGCTGTGTGCTATGTGATTGAAAGGCAGTTTTTGTATATGAGAAAACATAGGAGTTATGCGGGTAGAAAATAAATCGTGTTGCATGGCTGGGTGTAAAACAGGACAGAGGCAGATCCAACTTTGCTCGCAGACTATGTTGTAGCCCTTTTGAAGAATAATAGGCCCAAGAAGGAACTCCAGAAGTTGTGCATTGACCAGCTCTACGATTTCCTTGGCGAGGGTAAAGCTTTTTACACCTGGAGAACTTCCTACCTGGTTTGCACTGCTTTGTTTTCTGCCAACCTTTTTTAATCTCCTAACATTCTCTCATGGTAGTGTCACAGTCTACTTCCCCTTTCCTTCCAGTTGTCTCGCATTTGTATAGTGTCTGTCATGCCTGTATTATTGTAGTAAATGGAAAAATTTCTCTCCTTGCACTTGACAGTCTGTTCACCCATGGGGTACTGTAGAGAGATTGTGTGACTTTTGTACGTCCAACTCTGTGCAGGAACAAAGCTGTTTGTTTTTAATCTGTTTCGTGCGCTGGAAGATGGAACTATCCCTTCTATTTCAGACAATCTTGAAGGGAGTGAGCAACTGGAGTCAACAGATGCTCCAGGTGGTGGAGTGGAGATGCGTACCTCTCCTTCACATCTAGAACGACTTCCAAGCAGTGGGCTGCATGTGTGGAATGAGGAAGGTGAGGAAGAGGAGAGCAGTGATGATGATCGAAACCACAAGCATCGACGGCGTGTTTCACGCTCTCGCTCATTAGACCCTAGCGAGGAGCCTGATTCTTCACGCTTCAATGGGCGACCTCCAAATGACATGGCACACCAAGCTAGGGGCCATGATAGGGGCCTTGCGCACTTTGATAGAGAGCACTCAACTAAATATGACAGACGATCAGGTCGAGAACATGCAAGTCGGCATTTTAGTAATGGGGATGAAGGGCAGCGAAACATGATAAGAGGGGGGCCCCGGACCCGAGGGGAGGTGGCTGGCCTTCACTATGATGGCATGCGCATGTTCCAAGGCCGAGGAGGAGCAGGACCTTGGGGTGTGCCTCTTCGACCACCTTCCTTTCCAGAGGGACCCTCTCCACTCTTACCCCCAAGCTCAGGCTTCTATCCAGGGGCCAGGACTATGGCTGGTCGAGGTGCAGAGTGGTCAACAGGATTTGGACCAATGCATGGCATGGGCTCTGGTCCTATGGAACATGCTCATCATGGTCAAGGCTCAGGTGCAGTTGGCATGGGGATGGGCATCCGTGCTGGGCGGCCAAGATGCCCAGATTTTGAAGAGCGTGGGTTTTGTTTGAGAGGGGACCTGTGTCCTTTGGAGCATGGTGCCAACAGGATTGTTGTTGAAGATGTACAGGTATCCCCCAAATTTGTTCATTGTCAGCATTGCCTTTTATTTTCTAGTGCACTACAAACTGAGGCATAGGGATGGTGGTAGATGTGGTTGCTGTGGCTGGTTTAAGGCTTTTCTTTGCTTGCTTGGGATCTATTTGGAGTAAAAACTTACAGTCTCCATTTTTTCTGTTGGTGGAAAGTTTCAAAAATCGTGTCTAATTTGGGGATCAGAACCAGATCTTCCAGCAAATAATTTCTGAGATGCTGATTTGTTGGGTACTAATGTTCTATCCTGGATTATTCTAGTTTGGCAATGGATCTATGTTCCCACAACCCAGTCTCCAGGTTGTTGGATAGTAGTGCTATATCCTGGTGTTTTGGTGTGCTTAAATGATATGGTCAGGATGCAGAGGCCCCAACCACTACACTCTATAGAGGCCTCTCTATGCCTTTGGCTTAGATGCTTGCCCATGCACAGCCAAGCTTAAGTGAACAAAGCTTACCCTCCCAAGCTTTTTGCAGCTTGAATGAGGACACTTTTGACTGTTTGATGACCTATGCATCTTGATTGCTAGCAAACATCCTGACTGAGTCTTCCCATTGCTTCTGGAATGTGATAGAAACTCAGGACACTTGTGACATTGGTTCCAAGCAGTTAGACTCCCCTACAAGGGGCCATTAGAAAATGATGGAAAGATTGAGAGAATTAAAATCCAGAGAGGTTATAGTTCATCATACTGATAATGTGCTTCTGACTTTGCAGAGCCTTTCCAAATTCAACTTGCCTGTCACACTACCTAATGGGCGTGGCATGGGCATGGGCTCTGGACCAATGACAATCTCATCAGGACCGATGCTTCCTTCCAATCCAGCAATAGGCAGTAGAGGAGCATGTGTCAGTCAGGAGCCAAGTGTCCTTCCTATAGGAGAGGTGTCAGTCCCAGCCAATGAACCTGACTTATATGACCCAGATCAGCCATTATGGAATAAAGACCGAATTGTACCATCAGGGAGGATCACAAAACTACCATCATTTCACAAGGGACCCCGAGAGCAGGTCTGGGAGGGAGATGCAGGGAACAACCACAAGACTGACAGATCTAGTGAGGTCCTGATGGGTGGAGGAGCATCAGATGGTGGGATGCATGGAGCTGATGTAGGGTCTACTGTGTGGGATCGGATTGGGCCTGTTGATCGGAGTGCAGATGGTAGACCATCAGCGAAGGACAGGATAGAGGACCAGCAAGTTCAAAGTAGAGGAAGGGGACTTTGGCCAGGGAAATGGGAACGGCAATTGGAGACTCCACATGTGCATGTTGTTACAGGACGTGGGAGAGGTGTTACTGCACGAGGGGAGGTAGGACTGCCTGGTCAGCGAGCTAAGGAGGGGTCTAGCTTTGGATCACGATCAACCATAGCACATGGTGTGGTATCAGAGCGAGCTCACCAGACATTGTATGTAAGCTGCATACCTCCCACTTCAAATCGGGCTGAAGTCTTGCTATCACACTTTGAGAAGTTTGGACAGGTTGTGGATGTTCGAATACCACCACACAGTGATAGAGCTTTTGTCCAATTTGCTTCTAGAGAAGCTGCAGAATCAGCTCTGGCATCGCCAGATGCTGTCCTGGGGAATCGTTTCATTCGTCTTTCATGGGCCAACCGTGATAGCATCCTCAACAATAATGTTGGATCCTCCCCTGCCACTGGTCACTTGCTTTCTACTGGGTCTGAGACTGCAGCTGTGCATTCCATACACAATTCGAAAGGAATGGACAAGCTTGGACTTGCTCAGTTGAATGGAATGGGCTCAGCCTATGTGCCAGAGACTCCAGCAAAGGAAAGGGTTGGCCAGGTGGCCACATCAAATGGTTCCCAATCTTCTGTGGCTGCCTCAGGAGGAATTGTACAAAAAAAGCAGGAGGAACTAGAGCTGATGCGAGAGAAGATTCGTCAGAAGCAGGAAGCTCTTGCAAAAAAGCGTGATGAGTTTCGGCGTAAGCTGGAGAGACTTTCCAATCAGGTGAATTGTCCTTCATTTTGCTGCATTCTCTTAATCATGAGAATGGAGATTTCTCAATTCTTATGAGAGATATTCATTTTGCTGCAGTCTGTCCAGCCATCAGCATTGAAATGAATGGGCTTGAGCACAACCCTGGGTAGTTTCATGATGCTGAAAAAGTTGCAGGTTGCCCTCCATTTCATCTGTAGTGCTGATTGTGCTCATTTTGATATTTGTCTGGTCCCAGGGAGCTGGGGAGCAAGGAGATAACTCAGAAGATCAGCAGGCCAGCAAACGACAGAAGCTGGATGACAATGGAGACTCTAATATCGGGAAGGAAGGTGTAGTGGCAGGTGGTGCCCTAACCACTGCTGCATTGAGGAAAAGCATCTCAGGAGAAATTCCACATGCCTCACCCAAGCTTGGAAAATCACCACATCCAAATATGAACACTCCCGGGGCAATTGCTGCTCACACATCCCCAGCTGCTTGGGGTCCTGCCCGTTTCAAATTGGATAATCGTCCCTCTGTCCTTAGGGTCCTTGCCCCACTTCCACCTACTCTGACAGATGTAAGTTTTGTGTGAATCTTCTGAACCACAACATCTATTCCATGAACCAACTTGACCAATTATATCGGTTGTCTGTGTTTGAGGAGAAGTTTGTCTAAGATCATAGCCCAGGTGTTAGTTACTCTTCTGTCACCTTGACAGTGTACAAGATCCAGGTGCAATATCCAACCTCTTTCTGGGAATTGGGATTTGTTTCTGTGGTTTTGACAGGTAGCAGTTGCAAGAGAACATTTTGCCATGTTTGGAGAAGTTGCTACCCTGGAAGTAGAGGATGCGGAAGGTCACAAAGTTGATATCACACAACCATTGACTGTCAACAGTAACTTGCGTGTGAGTTTCACCAATCGACGAAGTGCAGAGAGAGCACTAGGGCAAGGCAAGTGGTTACAGGGCCAAACTCTGCATCTGGCTTGGGCCCCTGTGTCAAGTAGTCGTGTTACAGATGGGAATGGAGCTGCCAACAACTCTCTGTTGAGAGGGGATCCAGAGGCACTTAATAGCAGAGAAGGAAGTGGACATGATGAAAATGCAGGGATAGGGGAGTACACCTCAGAGGAAGATAAGGCAAGTGCCAAGGATGCAAGGAGACAGGTTATATTGAGGGTTGCACAGCAGGAATCATCAGGACAATGTACAGACACAGCAGGTATGAGCAGTAGCAGTGCAGCAGTGCAGCCACTTCTGTGGAGTGGTGCCAGCCCTCTTGCATAGGGAAATGTGCACCCAGAGAATGGTATTGTTACTACACAGTGAACCACAGGTAAGATTCTGTACTTTGTACAGCTTTCTGTTACAACCTTCAAAAGAGTAGTGGCAAGTTGCCAGCTGTGCAGCTCATTATGTAGTCTTTAGACAGCTATATTTTGCATACCAATGAAGAAGTCAATTGGCTTTTGGTGACTGTCAAGCAGTGAGGTTTTAGTCAAGTGCAGGCTGTGTTAGTGTGCAACTGGAATTTTTTTCTGCTATATGCACTTCTGGTTTGTAGATTATAGTAAGTCATACCAAGGTTTTGCTACAGACTCTCCTTGGATTGAGAGTGGTCACTCTCCATTGGAAAGGAGTGTTACAGCATTAACATTTGCAACTGTTTGCTGACGTATGCCAGTTTTGGATAAGTGACCAGAAAGGTCTGCACAACCTCAATGGCATTCTTTCTTAGTGAGAAATGCAACTCAGTCCCAACTTCTTGTGACATTCAACTTTCATTTTGGTCTGCTGAATTTACTGTCAGGCCAGACCAATCAGGCATTGCTAAGTTGTACAGTTGGGTGCAGATTTGTGCCTGTTGTGAGCCTAACAGTTTGCCATTATACATTCACCCTCATCCCTGATGGTGGTTGTTTACACTATGCTTGTGGTGAAGTGAGATCGGTGCAAGTTGATGGGGACTGTGAATGAGCCAACTCTGTACAGGAATCATGAATTGCTTACTCTCTGATAAGCATCCAGTTTTAGAATCTAGGATTTAATGCTAACCAATTTCAACATGTACAGTTGCTGAGCAGGGTGCAAATGCTACAGTGAAATAAACAACAGAAGCCAGCAAGAATGCTATAGATATTGTGCAAACACCAGCTCCATATGGAATGCCTTCAGAAGATGGAGCTGCAAGCTCTAAAACTCACATCAGTGAAATAAACAACAGAAGCCAGCAAGAATGCCATAAATATTGTGCAAACACCAGCTTGATATGGAATGCCTTTGGAAGATGGAGCTGCAAAACTCACACCATGCAATGGATTGAGTGCAGCATGGTGACCTGTATGTGACTACCTTGGCAAAATTTGAGGAGGCTATAACAGCTGGTGGCTGAAAAATTGCACAAAGGATAAATATATGACTTCAATACCTGGCTTGATGCTTGCTGATGATCAACTGCACTGTCTGATTCCACCCTATACTGATTTGAACCTTGCACATGTGATTGGTTATCCAAGAGTGAAAATTAGGCATCTTGGCAAGAATGGGAGCTTCCTTCTCTCCTCTCAAAGATCACTGCTAAAGAACTAATCCAAACTTGGGGATGCACACTCAGTTGTGTCATACTATTGTTGAAACAAAGTACCTAATGTGTTTACATTCAAAGGGGTTTGAAGATTTGAAAAATAGAAGTACCATCTTAGCCTTGGCAACAATTCAAAACCAGACCTTAAATGCCTCAGCAATGCCCCCAACTCCATTAATGCCCTTCACTTGCTTACAGGTGTGAGCTTTTAAAAATTCATTCAGTGCCAATTCATCAGCACTCCAAGCAGAGCCCTTTCTGCTGTTTTTCTTTTATTGTGGCAGGGCATGTTCACCTGCTCTGTGGAGGAACTTTTCCTTTCAAAAACAAGTTCCTTACGTACCTGTCAAGTATCACGAAAAACCCTCAAAAAGAGAAGCAGGGGAGTGTTACAGAATAACAGTAAGGCACTGGGGGCCAGTCTGCACTACACCAATACATGGGTATTGTTCCTCATGTGTAGAGACTGTTATTGCAAAGACAGCACATGCAGATGTGGTTATTTAGAGATTATGCAAAAGCTGTTTAAAGAGGATCTGACCCAAAAACTGCAAAACTGTATTGTCTTGCAACTCAGGCCTCTCACAACAGCAAAATTCAATGAACACCTCTATAGCTGGGAATTTTTCAAAGCACAAAGGATATCCAAGCCTAGATATTGTCTGAGTGGTGGAAATTCTAGCTACAGACCGCTTCTAGATGTAAAGGTCACTGAATATCAGAGTTCAGATATTCTATTTGGCCCTTTAAAGGTAGGACTTGTAATGCTTTACAATTTTCTGACTGCTTGTCTTCAAATTTTCATGGTGGGTGACCTGCCAGACAGAGGAAGCCATTTGTTAGTGAAAAAGGTTGCAACTATGGGAGCTATGGATATGCATATCAATAGACAATTGGTCATGGTCCACACAAACCATTGTCCTGCCTGGCAACGCATTACGTTAGCAGGGCTCCTGAGGCACAAGTTGTATAGCAGCCCCTATGTCCATGAGTTAAAAAGTTGCATACAACTTATCTACAGAAAGATCACAAACTACCACATATAACTTCAAGGAACATAAGACTTATGCAACCAAAATCTCAGTGTAAGTTGGGATTCTAAGTCATTTTGGACTCCGATTTAGGGATTGCAGCAGGGTCAATGTCCCAGCAATTAGTGGGAATGTTGACGCCCTCATTGCCTCTCATCCTGTAAGCAGGTACTCTATGTGAAAAATAGTGCATAAGCTTGGGGGGAAGAATGCCTTTCTTGTATGCAGGCACCCAAAAAGTCCGAAATCCTGGGAGCTTCCCGAGTGCTTGAACCCCAGGTGACCTGGGCCCACAGCCAGATAGAATCTCAACTAACCGGAAGCCAGGCTCTTTTGCACAATCTCTTCCGTTGGGCTTTTCTGACCTCTCACCCTCTTTCTCACTACTCTTGTCTGCTGTTGACTTGTTTCTGTTTCTGTGAAATGCCCACACTTCTCCCTTGTTGGGATAGATTTGAACATGCCTGTTAGAGAGTCCAGTAACTATCATTTGGTGGGAGAAAATGCTGATGGTATTACACCTACCATCCCTGCCATCTTTAAATTCACCACAGGAAAGAGAGTAGCCATGGGTCTGCTTCAATCAACAAAACCAGAAGAAAAGGGTTAATGAAAAGCAAGAGCAGGAAGAATCAACCATAGGAAATTTGAGCTCTAGTGGGTGCACTTGTTCATCACATTCAGAGGAGTACAGGTATCACAATTGGAGATCAAACATCCAATTCTTGCGACTGTGCAAAACAGGAAAAAAATCAAAAGAGAAGGACAGGTACCATAATCTGAGATCAAACATGCAATTCTTGCAACTACCCAAAAGGAAGAAAAATCAACAATTGTAAGAGAAACCAATCTAGTTTTAAGACATACTTCACGTGTGATCAGACTTTGGAGCCCTTGTATCATTTACAGATCAGACAGTGAAATCCCATCAATAGTCATAGAATATTACCAACCCGGTTCATCAGCTGTATATCTGGATTGACGCATCTCTCCAGAAATTCAATTGCTACATTGGTAATAACCATTCTTTGGAAGCAATGGTTATAAATCATTACCAATTCATCAGAAATCAGGATGGACAAAATGTAAATATGCAAAATAAAGTGCAGTACAGCCCATCAATATGCTATGACACCCAAATATCCAAAAGCGAAGCATAAATGGCAGGAACAGGCCATTTTAAATGGTCTAAAATCTAAGGACTCTAAACCACATGGCATCATAAATGGAAGAGAGAGGCCATGTTTGATTCTTGGCAATCAAACAATACCCAGATATGAGCTTGCCCATAGAGGCAGAAAATCAGAGGGAAGGTGCTAGCACATATAGGCAGAGAAAAGTAGGGAAAGGAGGGAAGGAGATAACAGGGAGAGGAATGGCCCTGACCTGTTGCCACTGGTGCTCCTGTGGAGATAGGTTTATGCGCTCCAACCACTTAAACCATGCTCTGAAGGGAGGCCTCCGGGACACCTTTGTGATGCGCACCCAGGTACGTGGCATATCATCCACTTCATCATATAATGCCCATATCTGCCATCATCACAATGCCATGGTTAATCCCACTTCCACCAGCCAAAGAAGGGGTAGTCTACATACAGTTCAGCCATGTGTGATACATTTTACAAACCTCACAAATATCCCTATGCTAAGATGATGAACTACGTCCAGGAATTGTCATGATGTCAGATGAAGTTTTTCTGCATCAAATGTTGATTAGAACCTCTAAGGCCCAAATTCAAACTGGTTCTCAGTCAGCATGGTACAAATGCAACACTCAAATTCAGATGTCTGTGGTTGAAAAATCCAAAGTGACTGTTGCAATGCCAACTGGATTGCTGGCTTCTTTCAATGATGAACAAACCTATCTTAGACAAACAGGAAAGGTCCTTTGCATAACACCAGTCATGACTCACAACTCTGTATTGTTTTACTGTTTGATTTCACAGTGGAAGTATGTGACAAAGATTATTCACCTCCATTGCATGCAGCAAATCAAAACCAAGCACATGTTCATGACAGAATCTTGTTCTAACAGACTAGGGAGTTCCAACTTGGTGTTGGAGTTTGAACTGGTATGACCATTTTACATGAACTTGGAAAAGCACACCTGGTCTTTCTTAATGCGCTCTTCTGTGCGATCATCTTCAAACTTGTAATAATCAGCATCTTGGAACTCCTGATGAAGAGTTTTGTCCAACTTCACCTCAATGATTGAAGCATCATCATCTGAGGAATCTGATGGCAACTTCCTAGCAGCGACCTTGGTATGTACCCCTGCATCTGCATAAATAACACTGTTCAGTCTAATTGCCTAAGACTGTAAAAGAAGTGAGGGCAGGAAACTGAATTGGTGTACAAGGTCCTCACTTGCAAATGGACAGCCCTAAATCATAAACCCACTTACAATTTGGGTAGCACATGTATTGCTTTGTCAAGAAAGAATTTCACTGCAAAACAGAAAATTGGTACCTGAACTAGTGTATTGTGCAGCAATTTTCTGTCGTTTAGCAGCACTGAATGGACGCCCCAGCTTTTTATGCTCCTTAACCACTCCTTGTGCCTCCCCTGACCCATTGCACTCCCTCTGGCTTGACTTCAACATATTTGCCACAGCTTTTCTGCATTTCTGACTGCTTGTACGTCCAAGGTGAGGAACTTCCTCAGTATCATCTTCTGAAACATTCTCAGCTCGATTTAGCAATGCTTTCTCCCCTTTCTTATTGCCCTCTAGCTTCCCTTTTGTGCTAACCTCTGCTACTGGCTCTACTGTCACACTATTGGATTTCAATGTTCCTTTTGAAATCCATCTACCCAAGGAATCCCTCTTATTTTCCAGTCCTCTCTGATTCACATGTTGCAGTCGGTTGCTTCTGTTACTAGGAACTTTAGCTACTGGATATGCTTCATCATTCAGAAGATCCAGTACCTCCACATTTGCCTTTGCAAAAATCTCGTGATTTTCATTGACTTTGAGTAAAGGTGATGTTTGAAAGCTGTCAGCTTTCATCAGAACAGTCCCTTTTCCAGAGCTTGCAACTTTCACCATTTCATCCAGTTCTTTGGGCCTTTCAGTATCCCTATGTCCAGAACATTCCCAACTTGTTCCTTCCTGAAACTCGTTCTTCACTTCCATAAGCCATGTCCTCCACTTTCCTGCTGTGCTCTCTCTGACTCCCCTGGAAAGATGCAAATTGGGTGTTAATCACTTTCTTCATTTGTTTGTTCAGAGAAGCAGATAGATTTTTTCAAGTCCTTTTCACTGGTACAAGCAAACATGACCAGATTACAAACATGATTGTTAGGACATAAGGTCACAACACAGCAGAGTCTCTTCTGTGGGTCTTCCATGCAATTGGTTATGCATCCATATCACGTGATGGGTGACAAGGTAGTATTGTCTAGTACCTGAATCCAGTGTAAAAAGAACTGGGAAAGGCCTCTTCCTTCACACTGGAGTCAGTGTTTTGTTCTTCTGCTCCTGCTCCTTTGCTGGCTTCTCCACACTGAGGAATGACTAGTTTCTTCTCATATTTCTGGAGAGTCACCAAGGGCTGTCTCTCTGACCATGGGCCAACATTGTCAATGCCACCACTTGTTGGAACAACTCTCTCAATAGGAACATTCCCAACAACACTCTGATCTTCCTTCCCCAACATCCCAATGTTTGCAGAATTTCCCTCTTCTCTCCTAACCCTGTGCCCACTGCTTTCATCTCCTGTCTTCTTGGCTCCTTGCACCTCCAGCCCCCTTCTATCACAGTCCTTGCTTTGAAGAGGAAATCTTATATCATCCTCCTGTCCCTCATGATCACTGTCACTAACAACAATCACATCATCCTTTGTGTTACTGTGAGATACTCTATGAGGAAAACCCCCTACATTACTGACATTGCCCCTGAGTTCATCAACAAGACTGACAGCTTCAGCCCTCAAGACTCCCTTCTTCAGTTCAACATTTGTCTTTTTTGCATCACTTATCTCCATTTTGTCAACTACATGTGCCTCACTATCTTTAACAGGAGCTCTTGGGAGCTTGAAATTTGCTGGGAATCGATCAACACATCTCACACTTTCAGCACACACTTTTGCAGGAAGTCTTGTAAGGCAATTCAGCAGCCTCATGATGTTATTGTCAAGGACTACTGGGGCACCTTCACACTGCTGTTCGCACACCTGCGCCTGCTCTTCCATGAAGGCCCCTCTCCTCTTGTTGCAATTGAAGGTCAACTCTTGATTGCTATTGGTTGTTTGAAAGCAATGTGAGTAGGGCCTCTTATTGCACTGCATGCCAGTATCAGGAGGCCCAATAAAATGCAACCTTTGAGAACCCAGAAGGGAGAAGGCTGACGGGTTTATGAGAGAAGAATCTTTCATGGAATTGCAAGATGCTTGCCAAGGGCCACAAACTGAGATGGTCTCCAGTTGTGAGATCTCATGATCAACATGAGAGATTGCAGTCTTTGAAGAACTGAGTTCAAAGGTCTTTTGAGGATTCCTAGGTGGTTTTGATGCCTTGGATTCAGCACCCAATTGGGAATTTTGGGGCCCAAAATGGGTCAAAGCGTACTGACTTTCAGCGAATGACCTATTGTGCAACACATTTTGCTTCTGCAAAGCATCATGGTTATGCCTGGATGGCAAATGTGCAAGGGACACTTCAGCCTCTGCTTGTTCAGCCTGTTCATATGTTGCAACAATACAATGGTCTTTCAGGTGAAAGTCCACAACAGCGTCAGTGGTCAGCTTCATGTGAGTCTTTTGCATACAATAAAAGTTTCTATTTGCACCACCAAGTGTCAACAGCATATATTTTTCAAAACTCTGTTCGCTTAAAGATCAATGCATGATCAGTTTCAAAAACCACAGATAAAATGGCAACAGTTGTGACCTTACCTTAAGTCTTTCAATTTTTCCCAAAATATGATCAAAAACATTGCAGACAATTGCAGCTGGATCCTGTTCCTTCTTGAGCTCAAGCTTGACCTTCCTGCCTGCCATTGTCCATGAGAACTGCATTGCACCATTCCTTCAGACTTAATGACCACAAATCATGCAAAAGTCACATGTGTCGATCCACAAGTCGAAAGGAGATCAAAACAAAGCAGACAGTAATCCACTACCAATCAATCATCAACAACCCCAAGGAAGACCAAGCAAACCAAAAAACCAGTTTCACAGGGATTGCGCTGCTGCATGCTTGTAGCAACAGACAGAGAAAAACATGGGAGATCTTAGAGAGATAATGATACAACATACTTGCAACTTGTACTACATATGGCTGATGAGCTGAGGGACAATCAGAAGCACAAAGGCGGAGGACAGTGGATGATATGGTCACTACCTATGTCCATGTCTGTGTGTGCAAGAAAGAGTGGACAACAGCATGGCATTGCCAGGAAAAAAAAAACGCTGAAGAAATTGTTGGGATGGGGTTTTGGATATACAAACCAATGCCCAAGTCCAGTTGAAGTCTAGAGCTCGAAAGGAGTAAGTTGCTGCAGGATCTTGCAAGCACAGATGTAAGGCAGCCATTTCCATGAATTCCCCAACATTGATGCCCCATGCTGATGCAATTTCAGCCACATCCTGCACTGACACTGGGCCCCAATTCACCTACTTGTGAGAAACTAATCCCATCTCTGAGCTTCTGTCTGTCTGTCTGTCTGTCTGTCTCTCCCTCTCCCCACTTCCCCCTCTCAAGTCTTTTAAGACTGATTATACCCCCAACAACAACAACAACAACAAAGCGGAAAGGAGGCTGAGAGAGAAAGAATAGAGAGAGTATTATTACTGTGGTAGGACCAAGCCAATAAGCCATTGAGAGCTGTGATATGCAAGCTCTCATCCTGCAGCCACCTTATCTTTACATATATGTGCTCTCCTGACTTGAGCTTCAACTTGGTCACAGTAATAATCCCTCCTTCATAGCCACCTTCATCAGCCATGCCCACGACAATTGCACCCTGCTTCAAGATAAAAAAACCCTTTCAAAAACCCCTTGTAAAAAAAAGATTCTCGAACACCATTTCCTTCCGCCGCAACTCATTCTACAACGCAATTTACCTCCTTCCACTCGAAAATCAAGAACACCCATTTCCTCAATTTTCACCCCCCACCCCACCCCACTCTCGAAAGCTGATTTTTTCACGTCATAAAGAATTCGGAGAAACAACAAACCAATTCGCCCAAACCATCTCAACAGTCTCAATTCTGCTTTTCTCAACACTGGGGGGGGTGTCGTAAAATAAAATTCCCGAAACACACACTCAGGGAAATAATACTTCCAAATCCATGGAAAATTTTATATACAAATCAGATGTGGATTCTTACACCCAGGAAGAGTCATGCACACGTTAAGAGAAGAGAAGAGAAGAAAGGAGAGAATTGCTACTACTATACCTGCTGGGTTTCTGCTTCACATTTCTTTAGCGGCATTAGCCGGGCAAGAAGACTCCGATCTTTGTCGCTGATCCTGTTGCGGCGACAAATATTTTTTGGGCTGTCGTCGTGCGTCGTCCCAAGCTGAGCTTGGTGGGCCATAGCGTGTCGACGAAAGCAAAGAGATTGGGTGCGTGCGAGCGAGCGGAGCGACCGAGCATGTATGCGTACAAGAAGTGAGTATACAATCCCCTAATACGTACTTGTACGCATCGCTATACCTACCCTGGTATATTCACTTATACATACTTGCACGCATTTGATGGGTTTTTTAATAAAAAATTCCCACCCCCATCAGGTAAGTGGGTATATACCCGGGATGATAACCAGCAGGTATCTGTAGCTGATTCTAATACCCACACAACACTGGTAAAATTGTGCTGTGTGTGTGGTAACCTCCAAATACACACACACACAAGAATTTAAAATTTTAAAAAAATAATAAATAGATAAAAACCCCAACCATGTTTTTATGGTCTGGGGCAGCATATTGTGTCATTTTGTTGCCTACATTATATGACATAATCTCCCGGTGATGATATACACTCATAATAATGAGCAAAATCTCTGTTAAACATGAATTTTTTTTATAAAAAACTTGTTGAATCTCCCACCATGGCAAACCCTAATGTCATGGAATGGTCTTGCACTTGCCCATTATGTTGGGTAATGCATCAGGTGAGCCCAATATTTGCGCTTTACATGACATAATGGGCAGGGGCTTGACCATAATGCCATAGTATGTAGTTATTTTCACACATTCTATACCCTATCTGAATGTACACAAATATAACCAATTTTTACCTTTCTTACATTTATTCAAAGATGCTACATGAGTGGTGGGGACTAACCACTTCACCTTCTTGAGTAAGCCTTGGTGTGGGGTGGCTATTGTACTGGCTATTTCAAATATGGGAAATGCCAAATTTGGACTTGTAGACCCTTATTTAGTCTAATTGATAGTCATATTGATAATGTTTGTGAGCAACCCCAAAAAAAGGAAAAAGCTTTGGAGTTTTCACCATGGTAACTGTCTAGTGCTGGCTCACCTAAACTGCTGCCACATACCCCCCCCCCTCTCTTCAATTTGGGGCCGTGGTAAACCAACGCCTACCCTTAATACTTGCATCCAAAATTTATTGAACAGGCCAACACCAGTACAGATTCCATCTCCTTCACCTTCTAGGGTTTCGTTGTGGCTGTGTGGGATGATAAATTTGGACCCAGAGACCTTGATTTATTCAACTTTAGGATGGGATATTTAATGTATAAAAAAGTAACCCCAACAAAATTTGGGGGCTTTTTTCAACCATGTGTACGAGTTTATGTGCTGGTTCACCCAACCATGGTTACAGTTTGAAGATGCCATTTGAAGGAGTTGAGTCAGCACCCACACTTGGTACCATCACATGGCTATAATAGAGTAATGGCTGTATCTAGTATTTAGCCTAAAAAATGTTAAATTTGAACTAGGAGATCCCCATAATTTATTAGGATTGATATTTATAGTGTTTTACAAAGAAACAAAACAGAATTTGTGGTTTTTAATTGTGGTAAGAGCATCTCCACAAACGCTCAATATGTGACCCTGCACTGGAAATACTAGCTTTTAGAGCCCTGGAGGAGCCCTGGAAGAGGATAATAAACACACTCAAATCGTGTTTATTGATTTCTCCCTGTTTCTGATTGGCTAGATAGTTTGATTGGTCCAAGTGGTTGCTATTAGTAGTCTCCCACCTACTGGGTTGGAAAAAAGTTAATAACTAAAACTTGGCTGTGAGAAATATTTTAGCTGGGTCACATACTGAACATTGGTGGAGATGCTCTAAGAGAGGCGTTGCTGGCTCACTCAATCACAATATCATGAAGTGCAATTTTGGCTGAGTTTCATTAATATAAGGTGCAATTCAAGATGAATTTTACTATGTGCATTTTCAAGATGAATTCTTCGAGGTGTACTTGCAGATGCAAGATTGTGAAGATGATATGATTATTACTAGAAGCTTGGGAGTAGGTAATGCATGATTGGGGTTTGGTGGTAGGGTTTCACTGCTTTAGTTGAAACCTTGTTCAGTTTTTTTATTATATTCAGAGGTCAAATTACAGTGTGCAATTTTACCTCCTCCAAGAGATGGGTGTTTTGAAAAGCAAAATGCTCAATGAGCAGGCATTTTGCTTATCCAAAACACCCACTCCTCTTTTCTCCCCAGGGTACCCACTAAGTATCATGAGCAAAAATAACAATAATAACTGGAAAAGGTTTTTACCCAGAGTGGAACCAGCACCCACCAGTGCACCATGAAGGATGAATGATAAGTAATCATGAAACAGTTTTCTGTTGGGTTCCAGTTCACTAGCTAACCATGGTGATTAGCTCAGTTGCTTTTTTTTATCATCTACCTACAAACAACCCACAAGTGAGTTGTTAGTAGGTAGGTAGTAAGACCAGCCCTTACCTATGTATAAACCATCTGTTCGCCCAATAGTTACTTATCGTCCTACCTATCTACCTATATATGAGACCTATTTCTTACAAAATTGGTTACCAAGGTGAAATCAAATGTTAACTCAGTTGAGGTTCATTCACAACTGAGTAATAACGGGCGTCCAGTCCATGGTGATCTGGTGGGTGCTGGTTCACTGTGGCACTCGAAAATGGCCTTTATGAGGATTCAGTCCACCTCACATGGGCCCTTATTCCTGTAAAGCTGGCTGCCTTTGGTCTTTACCCTACCACATGTCACAACGTAATATGGATTGTGAATAACTAGATAAACAATGTAATAAAGATATCCATAAAGTTACCCTCGGTCCCCTCTTTCAGTGATAACCACAAGTCAAGGAAATTTTTAATCTCAGCATGAAATGCTGAAACATTTAATGCACAAGGTTCGAGAGTAACTATAGTAATTGTACAAGTAGGAGCAGTGGAGGCGCTAAGGAAAAAGGCAAGCGGGGATGAAACCCAGTTTACCACCAAAATTGGTGGGAAAACCAGTTTGGGTCCTAGTTATTTCGTTTTGTAAAATTTTATTCCCAGTGGCACATTCGATGCCCTGTTATGTTGAAACTGGCCGTTCTCCACCCCTAATCACCTGACTTTACCGGTAGCTTTAATATATCAATGTTTATGAACAAGGTCACTGGATTTTAACTTAGACAAGGTAACATTTGGCAATTCATTGGTATGAATCATAAAATCAAATTCATCCTTATCAGTAACTCACGTGATTCCAACCTTAGGGGCATGGGAATAAGAAAGGACAAGTCCAAAGGGCCTTAGTCTGTCCTTATAACCATAAAACTACCCTGAGAGGGACTCAAACATCATGAGATTGTCTCCTCTCTCACCATATCACCAAGTTCTGACTGTTGTGTGTAGGATAAGCCCTAGGGTAGGGGCGTTGCCAAAATAAGGGGCCTATCATGAGGTGAGTGTAACTTTGCATTTTGAGAATGTCCTTCTAATAACAACAGTTGGCATTGTAAAGGTGCATTCACACTTGCTGTTAGGGACTCTAGTGTTGAGTCCCCTAACACCATACTAGGTCATTTAGGACTTACACCTACTCACAATGAACCTTTTATGTTAAGCTAACATTCACTTAACATGAAGCTATTGACCATTTAATATTGGGTGCCACCTAAGATGCCACCTAGATCTTTATTTAACATTGATTTAACATCAAGTGTGAATGCATCTAAATAATATTAGTTACGGCCTATGGGTAGAAAGATGGATAAATATGAGAAATAAATCATTATTCTTATGGGCTTACACTTGAAAATCTTTTGACTAGGGATTTACTTGGGTGATTGTTTAACTAATTTGGGTTAGGTTTAAATAAAAGATAATTATTTAGTGACTCATTTATAGAAAGAATGATAGTTTTGGAATGTTAGTGTGTGACACGATGTTACTAATGTTACTAGCTTGAAGTCTGGGAATCATGATGTTTGGAAGATGTAGATGAACGAGGTTGATAATTCATCTATTTTAAATTATTTTAAGGGTTGTGCTTGAAATTTTTAATTTATTTTATGTTTCATCATTTCATGTTGTTAATTTATTATTAATTAAGCCTTGAATTAAACTTTTTGCTTAATGAACTCACGTTGTAATAAACTTTATATGTCATTTTGATTATGGAAGAATTCACGAGGACACATTTGTGTGTTTTTCTTTTTTAACAATCCTAATATGGCAAGGTGTTTAGGTACAAATGATGAGCTCCCCAATAGATGTAGCCCATATATAAAGATCAAATTTTAGGCATGCAGGTGATCATAGCCCAAAACAAGTAAGTTTCATTTATTATGTTGCGACAATGTTATGTTTTGACAAATTTTCACATTATAATGACAATTGTTTTTGAAAATTGCTGTTTTTAAAATGTAAATTTGAAAAACATATTAAAATTTTGAAAACAATCTCAAAACTTTCAAATGGCAACATTGAAAAAAAACAAAACAAAAAACCCTGATTTTGGGTGTTTTGTATTGTGTATGGACATTGTGTGAGAATTTACTTTGAGTAACCTACCTATCTATTAATAGGAATTTAATAGGATATCACATTTCATAGGTTCCAACCTTTCCTAGGGTACATCCCCACTAATGGGAATCATAGAATGACATTGTCTTTCATTCAATAAACAAACCAAAGAGGTTTTTTTTTGTGATACCTCAAGTAACGAACTATAAAGGGGTGAAATTGCAACCCCTTGTCATTATCGTTCTCTAGGAGGCATTACAAGAAATCACAATTCATTTAACTACAAAACTAAACCAAGAATTAATCATTTTGACATTTGGCCAATTTGACCACTTAGTCATATTAAACACCTTGATTTGAACACATCCAACTTGACTAATGGTTTTTTTAATTGACAATAAAATAGTTTTTTTAACTAGTCAAATTGGACAAAAATTTGGGCAACCAAAAGAATTAATTAAAAAAAAGCTCAATTTGTAATATAAAAATATAAATAATAAATACTACTTACCCACCCACCCATGACCTACCTACCCACCATGGCCTTTTACCTACTTATCCACAACCAACCTAGGTACTATACATTTACACACATGTACAACATATATATACAAATATACATATTCCACATAATATATGTTAGTAAAGGAGGATTGAACTTTGGTCTCATGGGTTCCACACCAATGTCTTGGCCATCAAACCATCCCATCACTTTATAAAACAATATGATACCAAATGGATTTAACATGTATCCATGAATTTTTTTGTCGATGTGTATAATAACATTTGAATTTCATTTTTTTTCATAAGTATGTCAATAGGTACTTAACCAAGTAGATAGGTAGGTACAATCATGTATTTAGTTAATTTTGGACTTTTCAAAAGTCCAAAATTAACAAATGACCATTTGGAAATTAAAAATTTGGAAATAAATTTTGATTTGGGGACCACCATATGATGCAACAATAGATATTATTAATGTTTTGCTTCACTAAATGATCCAACGAATAGATATTTTCAATGTTTTGTTAAAAAAACTTGATTTTAACCACCAAATTTGAAAAGTCCAAAATTAATAATTTAATTTTGAATTAATTAAATACATGTTTACACATGTTTACTTACTTATGTTTTTAAATGTTCATACCTACTTATGTAAACTATAGGTAGGTATGTAGGTAGGACATAAATAAGTAAATGGTAGGTAACTATGTAACTAGATAGGACATATTTAAATAAGTAGGTAGGTAATTACCTTAGTAAACATAACAAGTAATTAACTAGCCAAATTAATATGGTCAACTTGACTAGGCCATGAGCATCTTGATGGACCATTTAAAAAAAATTTCCTTCTTGATTAGATGTACATACGACTTAACATTTGGTCAAAATGGTCATTTTAGTTAAAAACACTAACAAAAATAACCATGTATTTTTCATGACCCTTGCCTTTAATCAAAGTGAACATCCTTTTGATTAATGTGGACACTTTAATCAAGTTGAACCTTTTGAAAAATCATGATTTTTGGTAATGAATTAAAAACAAAAGAACAAGGTCAACATCTTATTATTCAAAAAAAACTCCCATCACTAACTTATTTTATTACAACTATTCAAATAATAATTAAGAAATCAAGCAAAGAGTAAAAAAAAAGATAGGGTTTATTGTCCAAAAATGAACCTACCATCCCGTCTATAAGTTACTCCAAAAGTGTTAAAAGAAAAAAATATAGAAAAATAACATGGGAAATGAACATAACTAGAAAATAATTATTCTCCAATGCTTTATAATACCTTCAAAACCCTTAAACATTACCTTGGTGGGTTTGAAGGCCTCCCAAAGCTATTATCCCACCTTAATAATGCCATGCAGACCTTTTGGTAATCCTATCTATCATTTACAGCACCTTGAAACGCTTCCCCAACTTTGGCTACCATCTACAACAAGCTGCACCCACTCATGGCCATGGCCTACCACTTATAGCAATCGTTTTTAATCTACAAACTATTAATTTTAAGTGTTTCCCCCTCTTCTTACTATTACGTACAAGATGCTACCTTCCTATGGCAGCCAATAGCTTACTATTCCATAGGCTACCACTTGGTATGCCCTCTTGTTCTCTGTTCTTCAAGAATTATAAAACTATTATGAAAAAGCGTTAGCATACTTTATATAATTTTAAACTATTTTACCTTCCACACCTCTTAATAAAATGCATGCACACCAAACACATAAAAGTTCCTCAACCATTTTCATAAAAACCAAATACAAATACAAGTACATTTTTTCATTACTTTCTTTTCCCTAGTGTTACAACACACACTTCTTTTAAAAAAAATTTCCATTCCAACAACCCAACTACCCAAAGTGTCAAATGTTTTAAAAATCCTCCAAAACCTACTCTAATCCTTCTTCTCCACAAAGCCATGCAAAGCCCACATTGACCCCATGAAAATAAGGCCCTTATTTTAATTCATTCTTAAAAATCTCCTAGATGATTGAATAGATTACCCCCAACCATTCATTATCATGAATTATTTAATCTCACTAGCTTCACCCCTTTGGTAAGGGACAGTAAGTCTACCACTATTAATTATTAGTTATTGGGAAGCTTATGGTATTAACTAGTCTAAAAATTTATACCCCTTAACATGAACTATCATTCAAAAAATGAAGTTACAAGTTGTTCATGGACTTTTGGTATTTTAACAATTTTAAAAATAAGGCTACCCAACCCAAAAGAAAACTTGTGCAATTCACAATTTATTCAATCTACCAGTCAATTTAAGTCTATAATAAAATATGATGCGCTTGATAATCTACCATAATACCCAAATAGGTTTGGCATTTTATTCCCAAATAATTAGCCTTTCTTTCTTTTTTTTAGTTCGATAGCTAGATTTTGGATGATGCAATTTTTGACATTTAGAATATTACTAATAAGAACACAATTTATTTCAAAAATATGTATTTGGTTTAGAGGCATAATTAAAATCTTATGTTGTGCCCATGTTCAAATTTGGGTAAAGATAATTTTAGCACAATTTCAAGTGTAATTTATGGTCATCACACAAATTTCCTTTGCATTTTATTTTTTTGAAAATTTTGACACTTGTAATCAATAGTCTTCCAAAAAAAATTGCATTTTTGAAAATAATATAAATTTTGTCAAAGTCCTCTAAATATTATAATAATTGAATAATTGAATGTAAAAAATCACAAATAGAAACATTAATTTGATAATTCACATGAGAAATTATTGTGCAACCTTGACCTTGAGCTCATGACCAAGATTAGGGCAAAACAAGAAAAACAAAATGAAAAAAATTAGAGTCATAAAAAAACATTAACACATTTTCAAGTAAAAATGTGTGGGAATGCAAGAAATGTACCTTTAAAAACACCCCCAATGATGTTTAATATGTGGCCTAGGAAAAATTAAAATAAATAAAAAAATCAAAACATGACATTTTGATTCAACATAATGATTTTAGCCCAACATTTTTCCACAAAATGTTAAGCTTGGTAAAGGCACAAGAAAGCTTAATAAATATGATTTGATTGTTATGACGAATGTAATAAATAATATCTAACTATTGCTCCATGTTTCTAATTAACCAACCAAAGTGATTGGTCGAAGTGGTTTGCTATTAATAGTCTCCCACCGATTTGTAACCATGGTTTTAGTTTTATGGGTGGTGTTGAAAAAAAGTAAAGAAGTAAACTTGGATGTGAGAAATATTTTTGCTAGGTCACATATCAAACATTGTTGGAAATGCCCTACCACTCCCAAAGTGGGACTCCTAAATGCATTTTCATTTTTGGAGGTGGATGTTAGGTGTTTCAAATATTTAGATCATGGTTTGGACCAAAAGGACCAAACCTTGTCCAAATTGGGTGTTCTTTGGACCTTTGAAAAGGTCTTGAAAAATAATACAATATATTGGGCTCACATTTCTAAGACAAATATTCATTGCATAAGTAAAATGAGTATAATTTAAAAAGTCGAAAATAAAATTATCAAAGTGATTCTAAAAACTTAAATGAAATTTGATGGGTCAAATCAAATCTAATTGAAGAATTTGATACAACATTGAAAATATATTTTTAAAGGTACATGATAGACTATTTTATTTGTTGAATTTGGATATGTTATTTAAGATGTTATGAATTGTAAACATTTAAATGTCATATTGTAGGGCCTTGGCCAATTCAACACTAATTCAATTATTTATAAGATTTTCAATTTTTGAAAAAAAAAAAATTCAATATTTACGTTGAATTTTTTTTTAAAACCCTAGTCGCCACCCATCAATCTTTCACGAAACCCAGCCATACTCGTCGAGTCTTTAGGAAAATATAATTTTCTACAGCAAATCGGCAACCCCTGTTCTTGTAAGAATTTTTGTTCTTCTTCACGTTCTTCAACCCATACAAACCGTGGCAAGAGCCTTTGCTTGACTTGGCATACAGTCTGGAAGCTAAACTCAAGCTTTGGGCTGCTGAATGTGAACCCCCCTTGGGACTCGTGGTGATGGAGAAAATGAACTTGTGTGAATTGTCTGCATCCTTGACATGTCAAGTTTCCAGTCCACAGGAGTGTTTTGATGAGGAGCGTGAGGGTGGTGGTGGTGGTGGTGGTGTTGTTGGTGTTGTTGGTGGTCGGAGATGAAGTGACGTGAAAGTTTGCAGCGGCTTGGCTACCCAAAATTCTGCCGCTGCAACAGGTAATCCCGGTTCACTCCCATCCCCTTGAGCTGCTTCATTTGCTGATCCGTTGATGATAGTGAAGGCGATAAAGTGAATGATTTTTGCAAGTTTCGATGTGGTGGGGCGGTAGTAATAGTAATGTCTCGTGAGTCTTGGTAAAAACAACTATTTCCTTGACCAAGAGACGGTGGTGGGTTGCTGGTGGTGGTTCAAGTGAAATGTTTGATTTGATGATGGAGATGTTTGGCCCCCATGAATGGGATGAGGAGGAGGAGGAATCTCTTTCATCCCCACGCTAGCTTGAAGTGCTACAAAGTTGTTGTTTTCTTGGGGAGGTTGCAAAGCCTGGAATCCATTGGAGTTGGAAAAGGTTTGGCCTAAAAAATCACCTGGCACCGAAAAAGAAGAGTTAGGAAAATCTGAGTATGATGCTGCTACTGCCATGGAACTACTGCCATGCTGCTGCTGTCATGGAGCTATTGCCAAGCTGCCCGTGCTGCTGTCATGCTACTGCTGCCATGCTGCTGCTGTCATGGAGCCATTGCCAAGCTGCCCCTGCTGCTGTCATGCTACTGCTGTCATGCTGCTGCTGCCATGGAGCTGTTGGAAAAGGATAACCACCGCTCGACCCATTCATGCTCCTCATGTCGACGCTCACCCAGCAACTGAGACTTCAGAATTGGGGCGATGATGATGATGATGATGTTGTTCACCACCAGAATTGAGGGTGATGTTTCGCATGTGAGAGGGAAGAAAGAGAGCGGGATGCAAAAAAGGAAAATAAGAAGGGGTTAAGAAGGCACCGGTGGGTTCAGCAGATGTGGGGATGACACCAACCACACAAGAAGGAGATGAAAAAGGTGAGATGCCAGAGAAAGAAACATCCCCACCACCATTTCCATGTGGGTGAGAGATCTCACTTTGTGCTGACTGTTGCTGCTGCTCATGGTTTGAACTCCAAGAATCCTGCTTTATCATCATAGCATCCATGTCCTTCATTCTCTGAACTCCTCCACCACCTTGCTGGAGAGTAGCTTGCGAACCTTGTTGATGTGACTGTTGTGACTCTCCCATCAGGCATCTCATGAGAATCTGATCAGGTGCAGGAGCAGGCAACATCAACATGATGTTGTCAAGCTCGTCAAAATTGCCATAGCCATCGCCTCCAGTAGCCTTGAATGTTCCAAACTCAGCCGCAGCAGCAGAGGGAGGAGCAGGAGGTGCTGCCCGACTATCCCACCAATCTTCTGCAGATCGCGAAGGATTGCCCCCACCACCACCTTCTTTGTCTACTGTCTCAGAACCGCTTCCACCATTCTGATTAAAGTTGCTTTCTTTGTTGATCAAAGCACTGTTCCTAGTTAAGCCACACCCATTTTGAGCTTCATGAGCTGCTGCTTTCGCAGCTGTCTGCTGAGCTTGGGCTCCTGCTCTTCCAGTTTCGAGCAAGCATCGGGAAGAGTAAGGGAGGTTTACTGTTGCAGCCAGGAGAATGAACCCTTGGCAGTGGGGTCTGTTTCCAAATCTAACGAATGTACCGAAGAAGGGATGTCTGCATTGAAAGAGATAAATGGGCGCTCTTTGGTGCATGATTATTTGAAGCTTTCATGGTTTGTTGAGATTATGTTGGGGGCTTCAGTGTGTTTGATTCTTGCACTTGCTTTAGACATGACACTGATGCAGGTTTTTGGACACTGCTCCTGACAACTCCCTTCTACCCAACTTGAGATATCAGTCATATCCTTGTTGTATACTATGTTGAGACATGTTCAATTTTCAGCAACAACGACACACGACAACTGCTTAGATGTCAGCAATAGCTCTGCTACAGAAGGCAACACAAATGGGTGCAACTGCCATTAATTATATGCAACCCTATCATGAACCCTAAACCAACAAATCTGTAACAGAAAAATTGAAGTACCAATAAAAAAATCAAACAAAAAACAACCAAGAAAAATGATTGAACTTGATAATTTATAGTATTGTTGAAATGCAAAAAAAATTATCCAATTTTTTTGTCAAAAATAAAACTAATTAAATCAAAGTTGTTGAATTGAAAATTTGAAAATTAATTAAATTTTTGACAAAGGGCTGTTGAACTACTCAAGGTATTACGATAATTTTGGTCACTTCGATGTAATCATCATTGGGAGCTACAGAACATATTATAGGGATGAAGGTGGTGTCTCCTCCCAAATTCGGGCAATGGTGAATTGTGTGGGTCTGTGTGAGCCCATGATAAGTATATAAACCAAAATAAATTTCAAATGCATTGCCCTTTTGTTTGGTTTACACAATTTAGCATGTTTGTGATCTGAACTTGAAAAATCATTTTAGTCCCATCCTAGATCTCCCATGCCCTTTTTCTTGCTTGGAACTAAAAAATGTATCTCAAATTTTGAAACCTGCAACTAAAATGGGATTGGGGAGTGTCTGTTACCATCGATACCACTTGACAAACATGAGTTGCCTTAGAAATGATTGAACACATGCAAAAATAAAGCCTGGCATGTTTCTAAAAGGGTTATCATTGCTTCTAGGTTAGTTTCTATAACTTTTAATGCGTTATGAATATTGAAATCAAAGAAGGTGCCTTTGTCCATTCATATGTAGTAGAAAATTTGTCTAAAATCTTTATATTTTTATCACTGAGTGGATTGTAAATGGGGCATGGGTTAACACATTAACAATGGTTTTTATGAAGATTTGTTGACCACTAAAAGAGGGGGGGGGGGGAGTCAACCAAAAGGGCCTAGAAACATATTTTTGTCTTTTGGTGCTAACAATGTCAATGTTTTCCAAGGTTTAAGAAGGGGTGTGTGTCATGAGCCTAATTTTAGGCTTGCAACCAAAATTAAGGCATCAAAAGGAAAGTGGGCTAAAAAAAGCATGAAATTCAAAACACATTCCCACAAAATTAGGAAAGTGAATCCCAACATCCTTAAATGGTTTTCCCATTTTGGGAATTGGATTCTTGTGGTGTCTTCAATTTTTGGGACAAAAAGTGCCAAAAAAAAATGGTGTTCAGATCAAAATGGTCTTAAGGTGTAGATATGAAAAATGAGCTTGCATTTTTCATTTGGAGATTTGAAGCCCAAGTTCTAAACAAAAGAAAAGCTAAAAATTCATTAAAACCCAAGAAATATAGTAAAATGAATTACAAATTGAACATGTGGCATAACTAAGAAAGGTCCCTTCAAGAATTACGACTTTGCTTTCCAAAGTTCCTTAATCAAAGTTCATATGTGAAAGTTATGAATTTATAAATATGTGAATTTCATAATTTATGAAAAATAAAAAAAATTCAAGATTCCCTGCCATGAATCATAGGATTTTTTTCCACTGTGATGTTCAGCTATGGAAAGCTCTAGCCCGGTTTCAGTGTGGCAACACACAACTTGAGGCAGTGCTAGGTGCGTGGAAAGGCATGCCATACGCATAGAGGTTTTATCGAGGCTACGATTTGGGGAAGGTAGAGGATGAAAAGCACCTGCTCCTTGTCTATCCAAATACACAGAAAGTTAAGGAATGATTTTGTTCGACCTTGCCCTTCACCCACACAAGCACTCTTGTTGAACTCATGTAGACTACAAACACGGTCGCCCCGGCCAAATTTGTGACATGCTACCAGTACCAGAGGACAATCATGGAAAATCAAAGGCATCATATTCTCCTAACAAATTTTCCCACCATAACTAAACATCACAAACTCAAATCCATAATGCACAAATTTAATTCTTTAACAAACCATACAACTATTTCTACAATAGTTAAACATGTTCAAATGGCCAAAGAATTTAAAACATGATTTCCAAGACTTTTATGAATTTATGTTTCCTAGTGCAAAATGTTTACAATCAAAAGTATAAGATGGGAAAACGAGTGAAAACACACTAAGGGTGAACCATTTTTCACCAAAAAAAGTTATGTATAACAAGTATTGTAATACATAGTAAATTAAAATCTTGATGACATCCTTTGGCTATCTTAAACATAAGCAAAAAGCTTTAGAATTTGCATGACAACATTTTGGAACTCAAAGTTCATTTTCAATCAAAGTTAGTCTTGATCCACAATTAGATGAAGAGGATTGGATTAAATCAATGTACATAGATTATATAATTTACATTTTTTCATGTTTGTGATTCATGAAACATTAACAAATAAAATAAAAAATTTAAAAAATACAAAGCCCACCTATAAAATATCCTCTTCTTTCAATGGTTTTTCCTTTTTTAAAAAAATTATATTGTTACACAAGTGTTAAGAAAAAAATTAATGGATTTTCAACCAAAAAATGTAAAATTATAAATGTTTCTAGATTTAATTGATATATCAATGTCATTCACCACAAAAAAATAATCAATCAAAAATTCCACCCACAACCTTAGTTTTGAAATATATCTGTAAATTTTCATGCTTTGTGACAAGTATTATTTTGTCACACATATACATCATACATTCAAGTTCTTCAAGCTTTTTTTTAAATAATTAATTAATCTAAATTTAAAGAAAATATAATATAATTAAAAGAAAAAATCCAATATGTGATCTTTATACATTACAAAAAAACTAAATGCAAAAATATTGTACTTGTGACAACTTTTTTTATCATTGTTACCGAACCCATTAGAAAATACACAACAACATTGCCACGCATGTACATGTAAGAAAAAAAAGTTATGTTTTTTGTAAATTTCATTACCCATTGCCTCCTATCTGTGAAACAAAAATTTTAGAACCTTTTCAAATAAATGAAAATTAACCATTTTCACAACAATACCTCCAAACACAAGTAAACAAAATATTTCAATCTTTAAAAGCTTTTTTTTTAAATGATGATATATCATTTTTTGAATATCTAAATTCTTTAAACCTTGATGAAATTACAAATATATTGTTTGAAAATTAAATTTAAAAAATTGCACATTTTCTCAAAATGAATTCCTAAAAACATAAAAAAAATGCATTTAATATGTGTCTTGCTCGTTTGTGGTTTGTAAATACAGATATTCAATTTATTTTGGACCCATATCTAGCTACAACATATTACACATCAAATATGACAAAAATTGATAAATCAATAACGTCATAACTACATTTTGTCATACAAAAATGTGTTGCAAATAGCAAAGATGCAAATACAAGAATTCAAAATTAGATAATGTTTTTCTTAATGCCCAACAAATGGTTCTTCAATTTGTTACTTACCTTGTGCTTTCTTTACCATTATATCATTCCATTCGAACATTTTAATTCATAAATATTTCTCCTTTTGAAGAACATGTTTTTGTGTTAAAATCACAAGTTGCAATAAATTAATTAGAACCAAATTCAACTAATATAATGTGTTCAGAGATCATAGACAAATATATCAATCGTCATAGTCAATATGAATCGTTGTCATTAGTAGAGTTTAGTTTTTTTTATAACATCAAAAAAAAGATTTCAACACATCGCAAACCCAAAATTATTAGGTTTGTAAATTATAATAAATATAAAGATATTGAAAATTGATTGAGAAAATAAATTTTATTATATTCACCATTTTGAAATTCTAAAAATTCGCAACTTGGAACAAATGTCCCAAACATTATGTTTATTTTTTATATGTTTATTTTTGATAATGGGTGTTGGAACTAGTAAAACTTTTACATTGAAATCATAATAAAAAATTATTAGGATTATACAATAGAAACATATCTTTTGATTTGACAAAAATCAACACTTTACTTATGGCATTAATAGGTAAAACTACCTTCAATATTAATGGTTTAACAATACATTCAACATTGAATATACCTATTTAACAATCCTTATTTAGTTTACCAATTTTATCATTAGATTCATTAAATAGCCTTGCATGTTGATATGAACAATTACAACTTCTTGTGAAAGATGAAATTTCACTTATTAGTGTTAGAATGTTTAATGTTATAGATAATAAGCTAAAGTCTATAAAACACACAAATTGGTTTTTGATCCCACTAACATTAAAAATCATGGGTTAACATATATAACGTTATCTAACATTCAAACAAAAGAAAAAAAATAATTTTTAGTTATTTTCCAACATGAAATTTTTGTGTGGATCCAAGAGTACATGTAGAAATGAATAGATTGAAAACAATTGCAACTTGCATACTGTTAATTCCTTACTTAAAACACTTACATTATTCTCATGTAATTATACAAGTCTTGAATACAACTTTTCAATGCCAACATTATAAAGACATCAAGTATGATCATAACCTCCAAATGTCTCCTATATTATGTCTTATAGAAACAAAAATACACCATGCATCAATAGATGTGCACAAATTTATAAATTCATTGAAGTATTCATATGTTTCAATCCATAATGGTCATGGGTTAATGATGATGTATGACATACACATGCACTTAAATTCCTTCAATATAATAATTATTAATGGTTCAAAATATATAGAAACAACTTTTAATATTAATACATAAAAAACAATACATATTGTTTAAGTATATAAAGCTCATTCATGTTCAATTTTTACATTCCTAAACAATCTTCAAACTATAATTCAACAATCTCCCAAACATTATCCAATCATCATTATGGGAAATTTTAATGTTGACATTTTAAAAGACAATAACCAACCAAAAAATAAACAAGAATTATAATATTTCATGGATAAATTCTAATTAAAATCTCAATTTAGTGAAAACATCCCAAAAGTTGAATATCAATTAAACCATATATGGACAAATGTCCTTGGAAATGAATGCAAGTCCGGTGTAGTAGAAGCGTATTGGTTAGATTTTCACAAATTGATTTATATTGCATTCAAATTATCAAACACACTTCCAATGTATAATAAAAAACCATTAATGTATCCATTTATTTAAAGTGTAGCATTTGTGAAATATGCATGTAAATGTTGCATTTTCCACCTAATCAATTTTTCTTAAAATGTTGGCACCTTGTGGCTTGAATTTGCATTTTTACATTTTTTTTCATGGACCATTTTTTTCATAAATAAAAATAATGAAACAAAAAAAAATTGAAAGATTTTTTTATCCACATGTACACCCATCAAACATCATAACAAAA